>Ga0209666_1000100_pt1 | contig 65356 bp, 56 predicted proteins | sample SaaInlV_125m_DNA_FD_184679 | JGI IMG/M metagenome (GOLD analysis project Ga0209666, IMG submission 184679) | Marine microbial communities from expanding oxygen minimum zones in the Saanich Inlet - Saanich Inlet SI037_S3LV_10m_DNA (SPAdes)... | ecosystem: Environmental > Aquatic > Marine >...
AGATTGAAGCGATTATCCTCTATTTCATCAAGCAGGGTCTTTAGTTCAGAATCACTTAGAACTCTGTTTCTAGATTCACCTTTAGTGTCGCCTTCAAGCTTTAGAGCTTTCTTCACTAATCCATTTTTAAATCCCCAGTTCCAACAAATGTTAATCATTCTTCTATGTATTGCTTTAGTGGTAGGATGAGGCGGAAGTGTTTTACCTGAGATGTATGCTTTAAGTATGTAAGTATTGAGTTCTCTGGTTCTCTTTGACCAGTTATGGTCATATGAAAGATATCTACTTACCACTTCTTCAAAAGGTAGATTCAACTTACGATTTGAAACTCCAGTCAGTTCTTCAAGTAATTCAAGCTCTATACCAGATTTCAGCTTTAGAGCTACTTTTTTACTTTTTGTACGAAGACTTCGAGTGAGCCTTTGGTTTTCATAGGATGCAGTGATGTACCATACATCACGGTTCTTGTATAATGTTGCCATAATTACTCCGAATTATGGCTGTTCCTGCTACATATATACTTGCATTACTTAGTTTACCGACGGAGACACGCCAGATTTAGGATCTGGTGCACTTTGTGCGTGAAGGTTCGAGCCCTTTCCGCGGTACTTTTCGAGAAACCTTACTTTTAGTGGGGTTTTTTTCTATATACCTAGATTTCATAGTTTGGTATATTATGGCATATGATGGTTCATACGGGTTCTCCACTTTATTTTTGGAGAACCGCATTAGCTTTGTCCAACTATTTGGTAGAGTTTGTTAGTAATGCCTTTATTGAGTGCGAGAAACTATTACACTGTCTCTCGACATAATGATTAAAATTATTCCCTATCTTTTTTTGTGATGATTTTTTTAATAAACCTATTTTTATAGTTGACGAACATTTTTATATAAATAGCTAATATTTCGAAAATAATTGTTTTTATTGATACTCACTCTCAATAGCTTTAAAGCTAGTTATTTTTAATTTTAAAATTAAAGATAACTTATTTAACCATATACCAATAAGCTATTAAATAAGGATAATTATGTGCAAAATCAAATCAAACTTATTCATTTTTACTTTTCTAACTATGTGCTTTGGTGCTGATATTTATGCTCCAAAATCATTCAATGATATAATGGCTGATGCGACTGGAAAGCAGTGGACTCCAGTTTCAGTGAATGCTGTTGAAAACAGAGCGCATGTAATTATGATTGATAATACCGGATCATACTGCTTAAAGGTTGGTTTGGATATCAAAGGTAGTTTAGTTGTAGGTGATGTAAGCTCTTTAAAAGATGGAACTGCTACTTATGGAGATGCACTGCGATCTATGTTTCAAATTCTAGATATGAATACTGCTTCACTTGCAACAAACAGTCTTTCTGGTACTTACACAATTCATCCTGAACTTGCTTCTTACTATGCAATTGATGCAGATGGTAGCGCTCTAACGATTCGTGATAAGTCTTCTTTTTATCAGCCAAATGAAAGTATTTCTGCTTATCTAGTTTTTACTTTAGCGGATGCGGGTCAATCTTCTGTTTCTTACACCGTTAAAGCATCTTCAAGATATGTATATAATGCAAGTACAAGTGCATTTGCAATAGATAATAGCTGGAACCAAAGTCAGTGGATTAAGGTGAATACAGATATGACGGTTGTGCTGACGTCTGTTGAATCTGAGGCGACAGCCTGGACGTTGGCTAACGCACGAGACTTAATTGATATTGGCGTTGATCAAGCTAGTGAATTTAATCCTGGTAGTACATCTTGGCAGACAAATTCGTTTGCTGCTTATCCAGTGGATCAAAACACCGGCGATCTTGCTGCCTGGAATTACGATGATAGCCCTCTCAAAACAAACCAATTTTATAATAATGTTGATGATGACTATCAAAATCAACTTGGCCATTCTGAGACAGCTGATGCTGCGGCCACTGCAGTATTAAATGTTATTGATCAGAATTTAATTAATATGGGCGAGTCACTTCGTTATTCAAAAGAAACATACCTCGCTTTTAGGAGTGCACTTCTCGAGAATAACTTTAGTAGCGTAGACCTTTATAATGCGAAGCTTGGCGAAAGAACTGTGGAGCATGTTTACTTTACAAGCGCTTATGATGATGATGGGGTTTATCATCCTTTTATGGTGATTGCAACCCATAATGCTCCTTCAGGTCCTCAATTTTTAATTGATGTTGCTAGGCCCCCGGGAGACGGAACACCAGGTACTAACTATGATCAGCAAACGGTTACTAGAAATGCTGTACTTGAACAAAAATTGGTTAAGATCCCTTTAAAAGATTATGGTCTTATTTCTACATTACTTGATAATGACCTAACTAGCTATGGAACGCTTGGATCAGATGCAAACCTTTCGCAGTCCGATTGGGATGTTGATAATTATACGAGCCTTTCTTCAACTGGTATCGCTGTTGATGGGGTAATTATTTATCCTTCATCAAACAACGTTTTGATTTATGCATCTTTAGCTGCAGAAATAACTTCAACCGGCATTCACGTTGGTAGGGGTATGGGTTTTCATTATCATGCAGATGGTCACGGTTTTAATGGTAATGGGATTAATCTTTACAACAGTAATGATTATGCCGGACATACTCACCCACCATTAATTGGTTTTGTATTCGATGGAATCGCACTTTTTGGAAAAAATGATGAGGGGACTACTCAGCTAGATGGAGTATCAGAAACTCTTGATGAATATGGTGGTCATACTCATGATGATTATGGCTATCACTATCATGCTCATTCGGGAACAACAACTCAGCAAAATGGTCCAAATACGCACACCTTTAATCATAATTTTTTACAAAAAGGAGCATTCAAAGGATTGATAAATGATGTTCCTGGGTTTTTAAATGTGAACACAAATCAGTTTATGGATAATGATATCAAACGTTATGTTGGTGGTTCTGGTACTTCTGTTTTAGGGAATAATATTAATTCTGATCAATTAATACCTAGTAAGGTTACAATTTATCAAAACTATCCAAATCCGTTTAACCCAACCACAAGTATAAACTATGCTCTTTCAAATAAAGCATTTGTAAGTGTTTTTATTTATGATGTTCTTGGTCATGAGGTGAAGTCTTTAATTAATGCTGAACAAGAAGCTGGTTACAAATCTATTCATTGGAATGCTACTAATAGTCTTGGTAAGTCAGTGCCCGCTGGAATGTATATCTACACAATACAAGTAGGAGGGATCAGGCAAACTCGAAAAATGGTACTTCTGAAATAAGAAAATTTTAGTGGAGAACAGAGCCACTCATGCATTTGAGGCTTTGTTTTTAACTTGAATAAAAGATCTGTTTAATATGTTAAAAAAAGGAACCTCGGCGCATGAATATTTTTTATAAATTTGTTGTTTTAATTTTAATTTCAATTTTTCATTCATTTTCATTATCTCAGACTGAACTAACATGGACACCTACTGTTGTTAATTCATATGTTAATGCTCACTCAGATGCTGTATCACAAGGTGACGGCAATGGTATCGATATGTTTTTTAGGAATAGTGGAGTAGTTGTTAAAGGCAATTCTTATTTTTCTGTTAATGGTGTTCATCCAGTTAATCAGGGTGATTATACAAGCTATTACCCTAAAAGTATTGTAAAGGCAAATTTAGAAACTGATGAAATCGAATTATTATGTAACTATTATGGTTCGTCATCTGATGTTCCGTCAACTATAAGTGGTGTTGATGTAGATCATGAAATAGATATGGAAGGTTTGACTTTTGGTCCAGATAATGGTGAGACTTATATATATGTCGGTGATGAGTACAATTATATCTACCAAATAAATCTATCCGATTGCTCTATTTCTAAACAGTGGGATTTATCAAATATCGGTGTTTCAACTAGTACAGATAAAGGAATAGAAGCTATTACTTACTCATCAGAAACTGGATACTTCTATGTAGGTATACAAGATGATCTAGAAATTCATGAAATACAATTAAATGATATTGAAAATTGTTCAACAGCTTCAAATTGTTCTATTACGTTAATTAATTCTTTTTCAACTTTAAATTCACCGAGCGGTTTATTTTATGATTTGACGGAAGATCGTTTGTTCGTTTTTGCCGGAACGATAACTAATGGAGAACAATATTTATATGTCTACACCACGAATGGTGTACTTGAATATTTTATTACTATACCTTCATCAGTTGGTATATCAAGAGGCGATGGTATATTTATAGATTCTGAATACGCATATATTGCTGATAGTCAAGGCCCAATGTGGCTAGATAGCGGATCCTTGGGAAAAAATCTTTTAAAAGTAAATTGGAGTGGTTTGTCAAGTTTATCAATAAATGGAGAAGGCCATGAGAACAATAAAAATACAATCCCAAATTCATTTTCTGTGTATCAAAACTATCCAAACCCATTTAATCCTATCACGTCTTTGCGATATGATTTACCAGAGGATGGCTTAGTTAATATTACAATCTATGACATGATGGGTAGAATTGTAAAAACACTAACAAATAGTTCACAAAGAGCAGGGTATAAGTCAGTTCAATGGAATGCTACAAATGACCTCGCACAATCAGTTTCTGCGGGGTTGTATATTTATAGAATCCAAGTTGGAGCGTTTAGCAAGACCAAGAAGATGGTGCTCGTAAAGTAAATAATTTCTTTTCAAAATTAAGCCTCGCTTTTTGCTTGGCTTTTTTGTTTATGATATAACCTTGCTATTTTAGATTATATTGGTACGGAATATTTATTTTAGTGTTTACGTATACAGCATAATAAATATTATAATTCCTGTTATAGAAACATACATCCAAATAGGGAAAGTAATTCTTGCGATTTTTTTATGTTGTTGGATTTGCAATACCATACCTCTATATACGCTAATCATTGCCAGAGGTAAAACAGACATTGCTAATAAAATATGAGTTAAAAGAATTGGATAATAGATAAAAGTCAGTTCACCTGTATATAGTTTTGGTCCACTTTTAAACCAGTGATAAACAACATAACTAACAAGAAACAATGAGGAGGTAAAAAATGCAGAAAGCATTACTTTTCTATGCTTTTCTCGTTTTTTTTGTCGTATCAAAACGTATCCAATAATGAGCAATATGGTTGTAATAAAATTTAAAAAAGCGTTTAAATATGGGAGAGATGAAACATCGATAGCACCTTCCATTCCTTCGGGCCTAGGACCTAGTATCAAAAAGGCTACTGCGAGACTTAAAACACCGGATAAAATATAAATTATTTTTAACCAGAAATTTTCTTTTTCCATGATTATTATCTATTTAAATCAATGAAGATTATGATTAAAAGCGCGGGAAGATAAATAACCGAAGTTTTTAATAGCAGTTTTGCATTATCAATCGTTGTATCTCTTAAAAGAGGTACTCCAGAAATTAGATAAGCAATTCCTAATGCCAATGCTCCCCAGAAATAAAAATTACCTAAAATTCCAGTTACAACAAAAAACAGGGAAACTGGGATTAGTAAAAATGCGTGCCATAATATTTGCCGATTCGTTCTAAAATTTTCTTTTTCAATTACAGGAAGCATTTTGAATCCTGCTTTTGCATAATCCTTTTTACACATTAATGCGATTGCATAAAAATGAGGGTGCTGCCATAAAAATAAAATTGAAAAAAGGATCCATGCATTAGGATCTAATTGATTTGCTGCTGCAGCCCAACCACCCAAAGCAGGCATCGCTCCTGGAATAGCACCAATTGTGGTATTGAGCCATGTAATTCTTTTAAGTGGAGTGTAAACAAAAATATATAACAATACAGTAAATAGGCCAAGTATTCCGCTTAGTAAATTTATTGCAACGCAAAGAATTAATAGTCCAAAGATAGACAGAATCAATCCAAAATAAAGTGCAGTTGAAGCCATTATTAATCCAGACGGGATTGGTCTAGATTTAGTTCTATCCATTAATTTATCAAGGTCTCTTTCTACATAATGGTTAATTGCACCAGCTCCGCCAGACAAAAGTGCAGTTCCAAACATTGTTAGAAAGAAATTGATAATATTTGTGTTTCCCGTGTTTCCTAGGTAGTAGCCCAGTGCCGTAGAAACAAGTATGAGCATGGTTATTCTAGGCTTTGTCAGCTCAAAAAATGCACTAAGTTGATTTTGTGCTTGTAGTGGTTTTCTTTTCATACATTTTCACTAAAGGTTTTTAAAAAAGAATTTATATGATTTCTAAGTATTGATATGCTGCCTTTATCTGTTCCATTATAATACTGTCTAATATTCCCTTCTTCATCGATCAATACAAATTTCACTGAATGGCCTGCGGGCAAGCTCTCGGACATGAACATAAATCCTTCTTTGTTCAGTTTTTTAACACTCTCCATATCTGTTCTAAGAAATTTCCAACGTTCATCGTTTACGCCGTTGGCATCAGCATATAATTTTAAAACATCTTGGGTATCATATTCTGGGTCTACTGATATCGATATAAATTGCAAATTTGGATGGAGTTTATATTGTTTATAAAGCGTGCGCATGTTAGTTGACATAATGGGGCAAGGGCCAGGACAACTAGTAAAAATGAAATCAAGAATAGAAATTTTATTTTTTAAACTGTCTTGATTGAACGGCGTTCCAGTATGGCTGGTCATAGAAAAATTAGGGACTTTTTTTATAATTGCGGGAAGTTCGTGTATAGAATCATTTGCTTTTGAAATAACCCAAGTCGCACTAATGCCAAGAAAGCTTATTATAGTGACTAGAGAGATGATATAGCTTTTCTTAATCATGGTTCCAGTGAAATTTTCCAAAAAGTAAATACAGATACCGCTAATCCAATTAAAAGGGATGAAAACCACATATGAAATAACTGCATGAGCGGCTTCACATCAAAAAAGACTAATGATTCTCCAAGTAGTATTTGAGTAACAATCAATATCATTATAAAGTTAACTGAATTTATCATAAATGGTGATGACCTGAATTTAATATCGTAAACAATTTTTCTTAAGTAAAGTGTAAGGCCTAATAATGAAAATCCTAATATAGTATGGATGTATTTAAATGGTCCTAACATTTTTAGTAAAATAATACTTTCAATAAGGGGATTATCTTTTCTGCTCATATCAAGGCCACCTCTAATTTCAGTTCCAATTATTATTTCAATAAAAAGGCAAACTAATATTCCAATTATTACGTTTTTCAAGTGAGGGTGATAGTTACTGGATTTTTCAAAATTACCAACAATGAGATAGTATGATTGTATAGAGCTGTAAATGATGAGCCCAATTATTATCAGTGCGAGCAGTAAATGAATAGTTATTGTTATTGGGTCAAGTACCGTATCAACCAACTTAGCTCCAACCCAACCTTCAAGAAGTGTCAAGAAAAAAGCAATAGATATCGATAACAGAACACGTTTAGATTGTTTAAAATGTAGATAACCTAGTACAAATGTTATCAAAATAATGAAACCTACTAAAGCGCCAAAAAGTCTATTAAGGTATTCGACCCATGCGAGCACTAAATTAAATTTTTCTGGGTCAATGTAATCAGGCAATTGACTTAAGCTGGTTGGAGGGATCCATCTTCCAAAACATCTTGGCCAATCAGGACAACCCATTCCCGCGCCAGACACTCGTACGAGTCCACCTATAAAAATAAGTAGGTATGTAAATACCATTGATAAAATTGAAAACTGAAAATATCTTTGCATATCAAGGTTGTAAATTATGTACCAAACGCCTAATAAATCTTAGTACTTTTATTATCGTTTTATAATTGACCTTTATGGTAATATTGTGACTAATATTTTATTAATAAAAAATTAATCTAATTAAATAATGTCAAAACCTTTAAATCAAATCGAGCTTGGTACTTCATGTTTTGTGAAAGAGTCAGGGCAGGCAGGCACGTTGCAAAGGATTTTTTACTATCCAACAAAATATTTAGTCAAAACCGCCGATGGTGAATTTCAATATTATTCAACTCATGAAATTACGTTTGAGGGTTATGATCGACCAAAAACCAGTTTAAGTATTCCAGATGTTCCCTATGATGGGGTTGGTTCCAATTATGCTGTTTGGGTACCTTTTCAAGCGGAAAGTCAGGTCGAACATCATTTCTTGAGCAGTAAACAGATTGTATGGGAAATGATTACTTCGTTGGAACTATATAATGTTTGGTTTGATGGTATTCAGAGAGCAATCCCAGACGTCACTTCTGAACGATATGTGCATCAATTTTCTTTTGATAAGTTGCCCTTAAAGCCGGGGGCTTATTTCAAAATAAGACCAGCGACCCTAGCTCCTTGGTTCAGGTGTAGAATAATCACAATGGAGAAAGAAAAAGAATTTGGTTTCGATTTTAAGATGAATCCTTTTTATAGTGAATACGTATCCTTTAAGATTGAAGAATCCAAAAACGGTGTTTTTGTTATTTGCAATAGATTCAGTAAAGGGCCATTATCATTCTTAGCCCTTATTAATTGGAACAAGGGCAAGTCAAAAATTTTACAAAAACTCGCCGAAATTACACCAACAGTTGAATTAAAAGAGGATGATAGTTCTAACGTTTTAGATAGTTCAGCAAAAGAACCTCAACTTAATAGAGAACAAACTATTGCTTTTGTTGTGAACAAATCCTTAGATGGTGATAATGATCCTTTAAATGCTTTGTCTGATAAGGTTACTAGAGGTAAAGCTAAAGCATTTTTAGTTAAAATTAAAAGAGGTTCAGCTGAAAGGCCGGCAATGCCAGACATGAGTCAAGCTGCATCTGCTCCGGCACAAAGTAATACCGAACTGACGCAAGAGCATACGATAGCGTTGGTAGTAAATAAATCATTAGATGGCGATAATGACCCGTTAAATGCGATTGAGGATAAAGTAACTAGAGGAAAAGCAAAAGCATTATTGGTCAAAATTAAGCGCGGTTCTGCTGAGAGACCTTCAATGCCCGACGTATCATCATCTTCTCAATCAAACCCGGTCCCAGTGGCTGATGAGCTTTCTCCAGATAAAATTTTTGCTATTGCTGTAAATAAAGGTGCAGATGGTGATATGGAATTGGTAAATGCTATTGAGGACAGAGTAACCAGAGGTAAGGCCAAAGCTCTGTTAGTTAAAATTAAGCGAGGCACTGCTGATAGACCTCCAATGCCAGATAGTTCATTATCAAAAAATACTCCTGCTAATGATAAAAAATCAGAAAGTGAAGATGAAATGATCGAAAGACTTGTTGCTGCCGGTGTGGGAGGAGATATGGAAGAAATCAATGCTTTAGAGAGCAGGGTTTTGAGAGGAAAAATAAAAGCTGCAATTGTAAAGGAAAAGAGGAAGAAATAATAGTTATGGATAACGAAAAGTATTATCGCATGTCTTTCTCGCAACTTTTTTCACTTGTAATTTGTACATTACTACTTATTCTTTATGTATCTCTAGTCACATGGGTGCTCTAAAAATTGAATTTTGATTGGTTTACAATGACTTGGTTGCAGCAAAATCTTGAATGGGCAGTCGGACTTTTATTAGTAAGTATTATCATTTTATTTTTTTTCCCACTTTTGTTAGGTCGTCAGCTTAAAGAAGAAGAAGATAAAAAATGATTAGCACGAATGGCTCTCTACCAATAATATCGATCCTAATTTTAATATTTTCGATGCTCCTTATTTCAGAAGTTTTTAAGTTGAAAAAAATCCAAAGGAGATTGGTTAAAAAGTTTGATATCCTCCGTAAAGATCTCGACGAACTGAAAGATAAAAAATAAGATTAGACTATTGAGTTTTTTTAGTATTTCTAAGTAATATTTAAAATGGATGAATTAAAAACAGATCAACAAAAGAAGAGCGAAAACAGCAGGATATATGTCCTCTTTTATTCTTTCTTCTTGATACCTTTTATGATTGCTGTTTTTGGAGCGGTATTTTTTTTGCTATTCAAATTTGTTACTTACGAAACAAACGATGTTGAGAAATTATTAAATCAAGTAAAAATTGGATCTGCATCTAAAAGATGGCAGTCAGCATTTGAGCTTGCCAAGGTTCTAAATAATCCTGATAAAGAACCATTATCCGCTTCTTTTAAGGACCAGCTTTCTTCGGCTTACACAAGGTCTATCCATGATGACCCGTTGGTTAGGTCTTATTTAGCAATGGCCATGGGAGCAACACAAGATACAATATTTGGACAGAATTTGATATTGGGATTAAAAGATGAAAGTATTGAAACGAGAATTGCGGCTGTTCAAGCACTTGGTATGATTCAGTATGGTCCTGCCGTTGATCCTATTAATAAATTGATTCAATCTACGGATACTGAAACTGAAAGATTGTCAGCTACAATATCGTTAGGAATGATTGGAGATAGTAAGGCAATTCCTTTCTTAGAAAATTTGCTCGAAGACGAGGAGGCAAATATTCGATGGGATGCCGCAATCGCTTTAGCTAAAATGGGGAATAATAGCGGCGCGTATATAATTGAAGGCCTTTTAGACCGTGAGTATTTAAATAAATTTAGTCAGATTGATCCTGTTGAGCAGAAAAAGGTTCTGATGGTTGCAATAAAAACAGCTTCAATTTTATTTGATAAAAGGTTCGAAGATGATTTAATTTCTTTATCTAAAAATGACGCAGATCTCAAAATTAGAGATGCTGCAATTAAAGCTTTGAAAAATAATTATAGTAATGGAACCAATTAATTATGAGTGAGCCTAAAAATAATATTGCACCTAGGGCGGCGGTAGGTGCTGTTAGTAAGGGGCGTAAGACAACAATGGAAAGGCGTAGTTTTTTTAGCTGGCTTGCTGTTGGCTGGATAGGTTTTGCGGGAGTTACTGGGGGGTTTTTTACAATTATCCTTCGCTATCTCTTTCCAAATGTACTTTTTGAGCCACCTCAATCTTTTAAAATAGGTTTTCCAGATAAGTTTGCTCCAAACTCCGTAGACATTAGTTATAAAAAAGATTTTAACGCTTGGATTGTTAGAGATGATGAATCAATCTTTGCGCTTTCTACAGTATGTACTCATTTGGGTTGCACGCCAAATTGGTTAGCTACTGATAATAAATTTAAATGCCCTTGTCATGGAAGTGGCTTTAGAATGACTGGAATACATTTTGAAGGTCCAGCTCCGCGTCCTCTTGAGAGATTTAAAATAGGGGTTGCTGATGATGGTCAAATTCTTGTTGATAAAACTAAAAGTTATAAATGGGAAAAAGGTGAATGGGAGAATAAAGATTCTTTCTTAAAGGTTTAGAAATGAGTGATAAAAACGACAAATCATTATTAGAAAAAATGGAAGAGTCCCAGGTTTGGAAGTCCATCATAAGATCTGGTATTCCTCGAACAAGAAGGCAACGTATGCACGCAATTCTTGGCAGCGTTTTCCTTCACTTGCATCCTGCCCGTCTGCCTAAGCATGCTGTTAAAGTTGGGTATACCTGGTGCATGGGTGGATTATCCTTCTTCCTTTTTGTTAATCTAACAATAACCGGCATATTACTTATGTTTTATTACCGGCCCACAGTAGAATATGCATTCACTGATATAATTGATTTATCTGAGCAAGTCCCATTAGGTATAATGAGAGAATTGCACCGCTGGGCAGCTCATTCAATGGTTTTAATTGTGTGGCTTCATATGGTAAGAGTATTTATGACTGGGTCTTACAAGCCTCCTAGAGAATTTAATTGGGGTATTGGTGTTATATTAATGGTACTAACGATGTTACTCTCATTTACAGGATATTTACTTCCATGGGATCAATTAGCAATCTGGGCTGTAACTGTTGGTTCAAATATGGCGAGAGCAACTCCTTTCCTTGGTAATGAGGGTCCTGGTGCTGCTCTTCTAGCAATCGGTGACATTAATTTAGTTCATGTAGGTTCAGATGTGAGGTTCGCACTGCTAGGTGGCCGTTTTGTTGGAGAAGCAACTCTCTTAAGATTCTATGTGCTTCATTGTATAGCAATCCCTTTCGTTGCGATGATTTTTATGGCTGTTCATTTTTGGAGGATTAGAAAAGATGGGGGTATCTCGGGTCCTTTGTAAAAGGTTTTTGAGTTTTTAGATACAATGAACATAACCGCATTAAAATCATTAATTGATGCCCTTTCTGCACCGACGATTAGTTTTACAATATTAACCGTAATATTCCCTTTTATTTTTCCGCCATCAGACTGGTTTGAAAAAATTCATAGAAAGTCCGGTTTGTGGAGAATCTGGACAAAGTTAGGTGGCGTTATAGGAATGATTCTAATCACTGCATTTTTTGTGATTGGTTATTTTGATCCATATTTTAATAAGACTTTAACGAAAGCTGATAACTTCCCAATAGTTTTAATGATTTATTCAATGTGGTTTTACATATGGTTAGGCATGTTTAAAGCTTACAGGAATGATATTAGGTTAGATCAAGGCCTCAAGCCGAATGAATATAATGACCCTGATGACAAAGTGTTGGTTTGGCCTGACTTAGTTTATATCGAGTTTATTGCTTTAATATTATTTCAAGTCTTTTTGATTGTCTGGTCTATAATAGTAGCTGCTCCAATTGAAGAACCTGCTAATCCTGCTGCTACTCCAAATCCTTCAAAAGCGCCATGGTATTTTTTGGGTTTGCAAGAAATGTTAGTTTACTATGATCCCTGGATTGCAGGTGTACTACTTCCAACATTCATTATTGTTGGATTAATGGCAATACCTTACGTTGACATTAATAAAAAAGGTGATGGTTATTACTCCTTCAGAGAGAGAAGGGTAGGCATGTTTATTTTTATGTATGGCTGGGTTGTATTGTGGTTATTCCTTATTATCATCGGAACTTTTTTCAGAGGTCCTAATTGGAACTTTTTTGGACCATTTGAATATTGGGACATTCATAAAGTAGAAGCTCTAACGAATGTAAATTTATCCGAATTATTATGGGTAAAATGGTTCAATCAGGGGCTTCCTTCTAATATACTCATTAGAGAAGGTCTGGGTTTTGTAATTACTGGGTTGTACTTATTTGTTTTACCTGTCATCTTAGCAAAGACGTATTTAAAAGATATGTACGCAGCTTATGGCCCTACCAGGTTTGTAACTATAATGATGCTGGGGCTTGTTATGCTTGCACTACCAATTAAAATGTACCTGCGTTGGGTTTTTAACCTTCAATATATAGTCGCCATACCGGAATGGTTTTTTAATATTTAATATTGAGTAAAAAAGATGTTTAAAAACGACGAACGATATTGGGATATTAACTTACTAAACAAATGGTTTGCCATCTCATCCTTAATTTTTCTTGCTGTGATTGTGTGGATGTTTATTGATGATAATGATGATGAATTTAAAGAATATCAAAAAGAGTTTAGGCGATTACAAGTTGATATAGCTAAAAATAATTTAAAAGAAGAGCAGTTACTGGTTAAAGGAAAAACTGAAGACTTTGAAGCGGCACTCGAGGAAGCTGTAAATATATTTGATCAAAAATCTGAAGAAGTAAAAAATATAAATAGTGAATTAGGCGAACTTAGAGCAGGCTTTTACAATATCAACCTTACTTATTCTGCAAATAAAGCGAAGCTGGATGTATTAAAATTTGAATTAGAGAGTGCTAATCTTAAAAGTGGCAATAAATCTGATGAAATAAGACAAAACTATGAACAAAAATTAGCTTCTTTTGATGAAATCAAACTAAATAAGGAGCAATATGAGCTTGACATTGCAGCTCTAGAAAGACAACTGAAAGGCCTTAAGGCTGATATTAAGTCTGCCCAAAGTGATAGAGATAAAGTGCTTAAGCAGGTTGATCTTGCGCAAAATAAGCTTTCACTTTTGGATAGGTCAGAGATGTCTTTCATGAATAAGCTAGGTGACATTGTTCGAGATCTTCCTATTTTAGACTTTATGGATCCTTATTATAGAGTAAAGCAAACAGTCGTAAAAGATGTACTATATGACGTTAACTTTACTGCTATGCCCGCTGTAGACCGCTGTACTAGCTGTCATTTAGGTATAGCAAACCCAGATTTTAAAGATGCTGAACAACCTTACACCACGCATCCAGATTTAGATCTTTATTTGACTAGCAAATCACCGCATCCTGAAGAGTCTTTTGGTTGTACATCTTGTCATTCCGGTAGAAGTAGAGGTACATCATTTATTTCATCAGCTCATACGCCCAATACTCCTGAGCAGAAAAAAGAGTGGAAAGATAAGTATCATTGGAAACCCGTAAAGCATTGGTTGCAACCAATGTTACCGACCAGATACACTCAAGCTAGTTGTTTTAAATGTCACCAAAATACAAGTGACTTAGCTGGTGCAGAAAAAATTAACTTAGGGCTTACATTGATCGATCGATCAGGTTGTAACGGTTGTCATGTTTCTGGCAATTGGGAAGCGAAGGGAAAATCGGGGCCAGATTTAAGAAAATTAAATGAAAAGTCTCATCCTGAATGGGTATCAAAGTGGATTAAAAATCCGCGCAGCTTTAGATATAATACACGTATGCCTCATATTTTTGAGCAAGCAAATCAAGAAAAGCCTAACATTGCTAAGCGTAACATAACTGAAATAGCTTCAATTACTCATTATTTATTTGAAGATAAAGAAGTGAAAAAATCTATAAATCCTTCTAAGTATTTAGGGAATCCTGCTAATGGTCAAAATTTATTTTCTGCCATTGGGTGTATGGGGTGCCATGTTAAAGAACAAGATCCTTCTCTTGCTCCGTCTCCTTCTACATTTAAAGAGCTTACAAAGCTTCAAGGCCCAAATCTGATTGGGATGGGTTCAAAAGTCACGCCAGAATGGTTATTTAATTGGCTTAAAAAGCCTCATGAGTATATGCCATCTACAAAAATGCCAGACTTACGTTTGAGTGACAGCGATGCTAGAGATATTACTGCTTACCTTTATGATAATAAAAATTATGATTTTGACCAATTAGATGCTCCAGTAGCAAATGATGAGGTGCTTGACGAGCTTACTTTAGATTGGTTGATGAAAATGAATCCTGAAAAGTACGCGATTGAAAAAGCATCAAAGATGAGTAAAAACGACAAAATGTCATTTGTCGGCGAAAAAAGCATTAGACATTATGGTTGTTATGGCTGCCATAATATAGATGGTTTTATGGATGCGAAGCCCATCGGCGTTGAAATAACGCAAGAAGGCTCTAAACCAGTGGATAAATTTGACTTTGGCCTTTATCATGATATCCCCCATACTATACACGATTGGATTGAAAACAAATTACGCACTCCTAGAATCTATGATAGAGGTAAAGAGAGTGGGCCTTTAGATTTATTAAGGATGCCTAATTTTCATTTTTCAGAAGAAGAAATTGAAGCAGTTACTATGGCGGTGCTCTCTTTTAACACCGACAAAGTTGGAGAACCACTATTAGCTCATAAAAAAGTACCTGAAAGCAATAAAGAAGGTCATCGATTAGTTAAAAAGTATAATTGTCAAGGATGTCACTTGATTGAAAATAGAGGAGGGCAACTAGTTGAGCAGATAGGCTCACCAGAATATGGGCCTCCAAACTTGCATTCTCAAGGTAGAAAAACAAATCCTAATTGGCTGATTAAATTTTTTAATAATCCAATGACTGTTAGGCCTAATCTCCAAGTTAGGATGCCTAGCTTTCATCAAATTGATGATCGAGAATGGGACACTATCATTAAATACTTCCAGAGTATCGACGATGAAAATACTGGTTATAGAGCACCGCATCAATATGTAGAAAGCAGTAGTAAATTTAAAGCAGGCGAAAAAGTTCATGAGATAGGTGCTTGTAATAACTGTCACTTCTATGGGACAAAATTTCCGACACAAGTTGCTTCGACATGGGCTCCTAACTTAGCTCTTACGAAAGAGCGTCTTAATCCAGAGTGGGTTGTTGACTGGCTTAGAAACCCTCAAGAAATTATGCCGGGGACAAAAATGCCAGCTCCTTACTTACCTACGCCTGATGTTCTTGAAACCAATGATGCTATAGATATTTGGGGTAGAGATCTTGTAAAACTCAAAGGAAATCAAGAAGCTATGCTTGAAGGTCTTAGAGATTATATGTGGAATATTAAAGGGAAAGCAGATATTAGTGATGAGGTAAAAGATTACTTTGATGAAAATGGTTATGATTTTTCAGACGGAAACGATGAAGAAGATGACGAAGACTGGGGTGATGATGATTGGTAAAATTATTACTTCATAAATTTTATATAATTATTTAATTCTTCTCCTACCTCGCCAGCTAGCCACTCATCGCCTTCCCAAACTTTTAGGAGTTTTCTATCTGGTCCAATTAATACTGATCTTAGATTATGTCCAATATTATTTTCTTCAATACCCCAGTAAGAAGATCCCACCTCAGAAGTTAGAGTATATAAATCACTAATATTTTTCACACTGGACCATACCATCCAATTTGGATAGTCTTTTAGTATGTCTCCATAATATGAATCGAGTATTGCTGGTGTGTCATAAATGTAATCAAAGCTGACCATAATAAATTTCAGCTTACTAGATTCTTTAAATTTTCGAGCTAGTACACCATTTTTTATTACGACTGCTGGGCACATATTAGGAACAGGACATCTTGTAAAAATAAATGAGATAAAAATATAATTATCTCTTAATTGATTTAAGCTGGTAAAATTTCCTTTAGCGTCGATAAAGTTAACTTCGCTCAATTTCTGGCCAATTTCTTTTTGTTGGTATTCATCTTCTTCCCAAAATTCGTCTTTTTCAAATTTTAAAAAACTCGTTCCAAGTTTCTTAAAATTTTCTGCATAACTAGTTTTTTCTGTTATAATAAAGTCAAAACTGATGCTATCATGTTTCGTTATATTTTTTAAAACAGTATTGTTTTTAATTTTAAATGGCATGACCATTGGCATCATAAATCCACTGATAGAATCGTGGTCAACTAAAATTGAATTTGCATTTTCATCTATATCAAGTACCACACCTGTAACCTCATATACTTTATATGCTTCTGAGCATGAGAAAAGTAATGGAATAAATAAATATATAATTTTCTTCTTCATTAAAAAAAAAGGCGAACAATTTGTTCGCCTTTTAGGTTCTATTTGTAATTTATTTATTTTTTCTTAGGCCTTGAAAAAGTAAAGTCTTTCGTTACTGATCCTGATCCAACCGTAACTTTATCGACAATAACTTTTTTCTTAAATTTTTCTTGCCAACAAACTACTTCATATGTTCCTGCTGGAACATTCTTAATTTGATAATTACCATTTTCGTCTGTTACGGAATAATATGGATGATCAGAAACTAAGACCCAAGTTTTCATCCATGGATGAACATCGCATTTAATATAGAATGGATCTTCGGACTTATCAAATTTTGCTTTCTTTTGTTTGACAACTTTGGGCATAGCAAAGTTGAACTCTTTATTTTTTTTTGGTATTGAGTGAATGTTATGTAATGTGGCATCACTGTTTTTGATTAGCAATTCTTGGCCTGCTTGTATTCCAAAAACATGTGGAGTATAAACACAGCCTTTTTGATCTAGCTCAACAACTTCTTTTGGTATGCTACCATTGTATTTAACATTTCTAAGGTATACAATACTTTCAGCTAGTTCTCCATTCGAATTGACTTTAAAACTTTCAGAAAATACTTTACCTGAGTGAGAGGAACCACAAACTGGGTCAGCATCCATTCGCAGAGGTCTTTTTTTTGGTGGTTTTCCATCATATTTAACTTTTCCAACTATATCTCCAGCGCTTGCATCTGTTATAAAACAAAAAAGTATGAGAATTGTTAGGATACTTTTGAATATATTCATAATAAGAATTCCTTTTATTGCGTTAATTATGATTTTAATCTATAACAAACTAGATAATGACTTCAATACTATTAACGCTTTTGCACAGGACATATCAATATTTATTGATTTTTGAGGTTTTAGATTATGTACTCTTTTATGGTTATATGTTATTTGTTAATGGTAGTTAATTTATTTGCTATTACATTTTGTGGTTTAATGGGTATCTATGACATCTCATTTTTTGGAGCCACCCACGCTCAATTTGGACTTCTTGCAATTTTATTATTTGTGTTCACTGAGACTATTGTCATGTATTTTTTCATCGCGACAGCAAAAAGTATAAAAAATATTTTAATAGAAAGTAATAGCTCAATGTCTGAAGAGCTCTGGATCCGAATTAAAAATATCAAAAATATTATTTTTCCTCAAACAATGTTAACAATTACATTAATTGGAGCATTGTACATTTTCTATTTTGGCTATGTATCCTCGAATGTAAATAATTCTAATTTTACATATTCTTGGATTTCTTTCCCCTTTTTTATTCTTTGCTACATACATCATATCTGGACTCTTAAAGTAAAAAATGATTCTTTTAAAATGCAAGTTGGTGTAATCAAGGACTTACCAAACAATTCTTAAAAAAAATGTATTACATGGCAAAAACACTTCAGCTTCTTGGTATTTTTTCAATACCTATTGGAGTGATAGTTAAATACCCGAAGTTGATGGATCCTAAATTATTATTGGCGTCGATTATTATATTTGGTTCGGGAATGGCTATTGAAAAATATTTACTTAAATAAGTAATTATTTTGTGTGATTTTTTTGCCTTAGCGTGATAAATTTAAACTTAATAACAACTGTAATATATATGGCTAAATATAATCATTTAAAAGGTATTCCTGAGTTACCTGATTCTCCAAACATTAAAAAGAAGAGGCCTAAATCTGTAGCTGTCGTTGATGAGGACAACTGCACGGGCTGCCAAGCGTGTGTTCCGTTCTGCCCGGTTGATTGTATTGAATCAGTTCCAAAAGAAAAGTATGGTATCCCAATTCCACCCGTTCAAATACGATTTGACGAGTGTATTGGTTGTGTAGTTTGTGCTAGGGTTTGTACGAAAATGACTTGGGATGCAATAAGGATGATAGATACAGATACTTTTGAAGATTTGTACGGAATGAAAATAAATTAAGCAAAAGTTACCGGAGCAATAAATTGTATTCAAATTCTAATAATCACGATCATCATGAAGAAACTTTCATTCAGAAATATATATTTTCTGTTGACCATAAAGTAATAGGTATTCAGTATGGTATAACTTCTTTATTATTTTTATTATTTGGTTTTTCACTGATGGCAATAATGCGGTGGCAGCTAGCATATCCCGGAACAGAAATCCCTATTGTTGGTTTTATTTTTGGTGAGGGTGGTGTTTTAGCATCTGAGCAGTACAATTCCCTTGGTGCTATGCACGGTACTATTATGATTTTTCTTGGAATTGTTCCACTAGCAGTTGGAGCATTTGGGAATTATTTAGTCCCTCTTCAAATCGGTGCTATTGATATGGCATTTCCAAAATTAAATGCTGCCAGTTATTGGACATATTTTGTCGGTGGCGTAATCATGATTTCTAGCTTTTTTATGCCTGAAGGAGCCGCGAGGTCTGGTTGGACTTCTTATCCACCTCTTTCTGTCTTTGAAAATGGTCAAACAATATGGCTCATATCAATGATTTTTCTAATAACCTCCTCTCTATTAGGTTCAATGAATATTATCGTTACAATTGTTCAGTTGAGAGTACCAGGTTTAACTTGGATGCGTCTTCCTCTTTTTACATGGGCGCAGTTTGTAACCTCTTTTCTGTTAGTCCTCGCTTTTCCGCCTTTAGAGGCTGCGGCAGTATTGCAATTGATGGATCGAGTAGCAGGTACAAGTTTCTTTCTTCCAAGTGGTTTAGTTATGTCTGGTGAAATAGTTGATGTTGCGGGTGGTGGATCGCCATTGCTCTGGCAACATTTATTTTGGTTCTTAGCACATCCCGAGGTTTATGTTTTAATATTGCCTGCACTGGGTATTGTTGGTGAAATACTTGCCAATAATACGAGAAAGCCAATTTGGGGATTTAAGTCGATTGTATACTCAATGGTTTTTCTCGGTTTTTGTTCTTTTATCGTTTGGGCGCATCACATGTTCTTGACGGGAATGGGGCAGGCAATGAGTGCCTTTTTTCAAACCACTACTATGATAATTTCAATACCTTCTGTAGTCATTCTTACTTCTTATTTTTTATCACTATGGGGAGGGTCAATTAGATTTAATACTCCCATGCTATTTGCTTTAGCATTTTTGCCTATGTTTGGTATAGGTGGTCTTACTGGATTACCACTAGGACTAGCTGCTAGTGATATTTATCTTCATGACACATATTACGTTATCGGTCACTTTCACTATGTTGTTGCTCCTGGAACTATTTTTGCTTTATTTGCTGGGATATATTATTGGTTTCCAAAGATTACTGGAAAGCGAATGAGTGAAACTTTAGGAAAATTACACTTTTGGCCATCGTTAATATTTATGAATGGAATTTTTATGCCGATGTTTATACAAGGGCTTGCCGGTGTCTCACGAAGACTAGCTGATGGTGGGGTGTCTTATGCTCATGCAAGTGGAGTATTGCAATGGAATGAGTTTATGTCTATCTCTGCTTTTTGCCTCGGACTATCCCAAATCCCATTTATTGTTAATATTTTTATGTCATTATTTACCGGAGAGAAATCCGATAGAAACCCCTGGAAGTCAACTACAATTGAATGGGCTGCTCCATCGCCACCGTTAGCGCATGTTAACTTTGATTCTGAAATCACAGTTCATCGAACTGCTTACGAATACAGTGTGCCCGGAGCTAAAGAAGATTTCATTCCTCAAACAGAAAGTTAGATTAAAATGGATATACCTTACGTAGTAGAAGAACGAGAAGACACTGGTCTTATTAACTCAAAATTAGGCATCTGGATTTTTTTAGCTTCAGAGGTAATGTTATTTGGGGGTTTATTCTCTGCTTATATATTTTTACGAATGGCCGCGCTTCCAGGTGATTTTGAAAGATGGGCAAGTGAGCTTAGTGTACCGATGGCTACTGTTAATACAGTGGTTTTGATATCTTCAAGTGTCTCAATGGTAATGGCTTGGGCTTCATTAAAAATGAAAGATTTTTCAAAGTATAAAATGTACTTAGGTATTACAATTTTTTGCTCTTTTGTCTTTTTAACCATCAAATATTTTGAATATTCAGGAAAATTTGCTCATGATATCTACCCGTCGAGCAATACCTTTATGGCAATATATTTTACTCTTACTGGTTTGCATGTGTTACACATCATTGGTGGCGTAGTAGTCATGCTTTATTTCTACCTTCCAATCAGTCATAAAATGTGGGATAAACAACCAGAACAATTCACCAACAGAATAGAAGTATTTGGCCTGTACTGGCATTTTGTTGATCTGGTCTGGATTTTCTTATTCCCAGTATTATATTTACTATAAGGATTGAATTATGAGTGATAATCACGATACAGCATCAATGCAAGATCATATTAGAGTTTATCTAATGGTCTTTGGAGCACTTGGTGTTTTGACAGTAGTCACTGTCTTAGCATCATACTTAAATCTGAGTACTTCTGAAGGCATATTTCTTGCTCTTATAATAGCTTCTGTAAAAGCATCATTAGTATTAGGTTACTTTATGCACCTTATAACTGAAAGAAAGATGATTATTTGGATTCTTTTAATGACTGTATTTTTCTTTTTTATTATGATATTTTTACCTCTAATCTCTAATATTGATCATGCTGGAGATCCGGCTCAATGGTGGAAGGTTCTTTGAATGATTGGGATTAAGACATTTCATCTTTTTTTTATTGGTTTATCTATACTTTTAACTGGATGGTATAGTTATTTTGAAATAACAACACCAACAAATCCCGGCAACCTTTCAACATTCCTTGGAATTGCCTCTTTATTATCAATGTTAGCATTAGGCTATTATGGATATAACGTTTACAATAAATTTAAAAAATTATAAATAATGCATTACTTTAAAATAATAATAATTATTATCGCTTTTTTTTCGAGTTTATTGCATGCATGCGGGACATGTTACGGTGATCCTAATTCTGCAGCGGTGGATGGTATGAACTGGGCAATTATTTCGCTACTCATTACAACCGGAGGAGTGATGTCGGGTATAAGTTTTTCTATTTTTAGTATTGCCAAAAAGGCAAAGAATTATAATAAATCAAAGGAATTTTAAGTTTTGCTGGAGTTTTTACAAAGTTTAGGTTTACCTCAAAACCTATCAATTCAAGGCGAATACATTGACAATGCGAATGTATTAATGCACTGGCTTATGTTATATTTATTTCTAGGCTGGGGGGCATTTTTTATTGTCAGTCTTTATAAATTTCGTGAATCAAAAAATAAAAAAGCAGATTATTACGGAGTTAAATCACATCTTTCTTCTGTTTTAGAAGGTGCCGTAGCTATAGTGGAGATTATAGCCTTATTTGGATTTTCTTATCCAATATGGGCCTATAGAGTTAATGATGTCCCTGACAGTAGAGATGCTGTAAATATTAGAGTTATTGCTCAACAATTTGCATGGAATTTTCATTATCCAGGAGCTGATGGTGTTTTTGGAAGAACGGATATTAATCTAGTAGATGAGTCTGAACAAAATTTTATTGGTATTGATAGGTCTGATGCCTTTGCTAAAGATGATATTATTCTCCAAAATCAAATGCATATTCCAGTGAATAAAAAAATTAGAGTAGATTTATCTTCAAAGGATGTGATACACAACTTTAAACTTCCTGAGTTGAGAGTATCTCAAGATGCTATTCCAGGGATGACAATACCTGTTCACTTTACCGCAAAAACTACGTCTGATGAATTCTTAGAAAGCGTTAAAGGGACTCCTAGGGAGGGAAAGGGACTTGAAATAGCTTGTGCTCAATTATGTGGTATTACCCACTATAGGATGCGTGGATATTTAACAGTTGATACTGAAGAAGAATACAGTGATTGGCTTGCTAGCGAGGCTGAGTATTTAGATTTTGGTGATGACGAAGACGAGTGGGGCGATGACGAAGACTGGTAAATGGATTGGTAAAAAATGTGCAAAAAAGCCTTATTACAAATAAGGCTTTTTTTATATCTATTTTATAGAACAAATAGTTCTATCAGCAGTCACTAAAGCAGTAAACAATCTTTTTTTATAAATTGCTAAAACTATTGAATACTTATTGTTGAAGTCATATTTTACTTTTTATAATTTTTTTACTAGACCACCAAAGCTCTGATCAATTTTAAACCCTTGTTTGTAAAAAAAACTTTCATGGTAAAAACCAACTGTTATTATATTATGGCCATTTTGAATCATTCTATTAAAAAAATCATTCATTAGTTTTTTACTTAAATTTCTTTGTTGATATTTATTCATTATAACAACCCATTCAAGATGTACTCTTAAATTGCTTTTAACTTTATAATAAAGGCCGCCAATCACTTTGTTTCTACTATTTACTAAAAATAAAAAATCGTGGTTTACATTAAATGTCACAGAAAGATTTTCTTTCGATATAATCGTTTGAAATTTGGCAATTTCTTTTGGTTGAAAGGGGGGTCGGATTGTATAAATATTACCTTCAGAATCCTCTGTTTTAAATGCTAGGTCGATATTTTTTTTATCACCTTTTCTTATTTTTGCCAGTTCCACATAATCAGCTGCATCTATATGAGGATAAAGCATTCTTGCTAAGAAAAATTTCTCATCTTCTTTCAAGTTAGTGTTTAATAAAATATCTTCAATTTTATCTTTTAGATTCAATGGGCTTAAGGACTCGCGCCTCATATCTTTAATAATAGATTGAAAATAGGTATTTAAGCGGTCTCCTGAATTTTTTAAACAGGTCATCATGAAAAACCGTACTCTTGTTTCGGGGTATTCATCTAATAACGTATTTAAGTTATAATCATGGTATAATTCTTTTAAAATTGATGCCTTTGCCTCATTTGTTGCGTTACTGTTTAAATCAAGCCATCTTTCATATCTTAGAGAAGCAAAAACAACTGGTTTCGTCAGAACTCCAAAATTATTAAAATCAGTTAAAAAATTATTTATTCTACTTACTGTGAGTCCTAACTTTGAAAGTTCATTTTTTATTTCTTTTGTTGATAAATCATCTCTAAGCCTCTTAAGTATTGGGATGCCTTTTTTTACTTTCATTGCTTCTAAAGTAGCAGTAAATATAAGTTCCCAGTCTGCCATATGCTTTAAGCCTGGGTATCTTTTTTCCGTATCTAGAATATAATGTATGTAGAGGTCCAAATAAAATTTGCCAATAGACTCAACTTCTTTTCTATCAGATATAGATATAATCTTATTCCCCGTGTTATAATCATGTGGAGGTATTATTAAATTGTCTGGTATAGGAGGGTATATTGCTAGTTTATATTGCGTTCGATGCCAAAAATCAATATAGGCTTGGGCTCCATTCCAGATATAATGAAGCCAACGCATTTGCCAGCGATCTTTCTTGGAATTAGAACTTATTTCTTCTTTAAATCTATTTAGCTGAATATTTACAGTATCATTTGTTATATATTCTTCAGTGTAAATTGATTCTTCAGGCCAGTATCCACCAAATTTTTCTACTAATTGGTTTAAACCTGAACTTGTTGAGCCCATCAGAATTAACCATTTTATTTCTTCTTCAAAAAAATCTTTTTCTTCATCCTGATTAAGATTTAAAACAATATTATATGTTCCGTAACTAATCGTTTTCACAAGAATGCGGAAAGAGCTTTTATGATTATTTGTAGTTAAGTGTTTTATCCAAATTCCATTTCTTGGAATGTCAGAAAGTTGAAGTATTGTATCATTTGAAAATAAGAAGATTGATTCTTTAATTAGAGCCGTTGTACTTATCGCTTTTAGTAAAACTATTTTATGGATATTGCTTACATTATCATCGAATGTTAAAACATCACTCCATGTATATTCTTCTCTTGTCTCTCTATCTATAGTAATAGATGAATTAGGTCCTATCCATAGTCTGAAGCCATTTATTAAATTGTAATATTCTTTCTGGGCTGACGATTGAACTTGAGATGGTGATTCGGATAGTTGCCACCATATAAGTTCTGATCTAGCTAAAATAAACTCAGTCGGGTGAATTTTTCCATATTCGCAGACGATTGATAATGCTTTTTGAATGAAATTCATATCAACTGTGTCTATTTCATCAATTTTACTATGTATGATTTTGAGGAGATTAATTAGTTCATGAAATTGCTTACTATTTATTTTTTTAACATCAAAAATAAATCCTTTTTCTTTATTAACGATATGGTATCTATGAATGGATCTTAATTGATCTACAAAAAACCTCTCAGATAATAAAGGACATATAGTCTCTAATAATTTTAATCTAAAAATTGGCTTTGGGTGTTCCAAATATTGCATAAAAGTTTCAACTATTACATCAGACCATTCACTGTTTTTAATTTTAATGACTTCATCAAGGTGGCTACTAAACGAAATATTATTATTACGGTATAGTAATATTGATTTATGAAGCATTGATAATTGAAGATCATTTTCTTTGACAGTAATATTTTGTTCACTGTCATAAAAACTTTCACTATCAATAATCAATGTGATTTCATTATAATTTATTGATTCTTTTACTCTAAATGTTGTGTTTGCACAGAAAACAACAAACTCTTGATTGCCGAGCCATAGTTTTGGTGTGTTTATAAATAAAGCTAAATCAAATGTTTGTTTCTCTATATCATAGGATAGTTCGCCAATATGAATTTTATTTTCGTACCATCGAAATGTTAACATTATATTTTTATCAGCAATGATAATTTCATTGCCATTCCATTTTATATTTGATTTGATAGTTCCTATTTCTCGGATAAGCCAATTTGGAAATTTAATTTCTTTATCGCTATTGTATAAACTGACGTAGTCTTTTTTATACATTGAGTCAATTTCTAAATCAAAATTTTGTAAAATATTTTTACGTTTGTACGTTCCTTTTTGTGTTAATTCATTACGGTGATTGCTAAAGTCTCTATTGATTATTGCAAAATTAACAATTCGTTCAAATGGAGATAAAAAACCATTAATTGATATTAGCATAGCGCTAAAAATATTTTGTACTTGGCTTTCATTCATATTTTGAAGATTGAAATCAATATTTTCTTTATTTGGATATATAAGCACTGTATTGTATTCTTTTCCATCACCAACAAGGAACACTGATTTCACAAGATCAAAATCTTGGAATAAATTTTCTATTTTTTGAGGAGCTATTGTTTGTCCTCTACTATTTTTGTATATATCTTTTTTCCGATCAATTATAAAATAATAACCATTTTCTTCTTTAAAAATATCGCCACTATAGAACCATCCATCTTTAAAAGATTTTGAATCATCATCTTTATAGAATCCATTAGATATATATGGTCCTTTCATACAAAGTTCACCATCTTTTTCAATTCTCAATCTAATACCAGGAAGGGCTCTACCTACGGTATCTTCAACATATTCATTCGGTGGAGTCATGGTAATTCCACCTGTAGCTTCTGTCATTCCATATCCGCTCATTAAATTAATTTTGTTATCGTGAAAAAATTTAAAAATATCTGGGTCTAAATAACCAGCTGCAGAAAGTCCCCATTTTAAACTGCTACCTGTAATATCATTTAATTTGGTATTGATTTCTTCTTTAGTTGATAAATCTAAATCCAATGAATTATTCATTAATTCATATATCTGCACCCACCTTTTTGGTATACTTATAAAGATAGTAGGAGATATTATTTTAAAATCTTTTAATAACGAATTAAACGATGGGGATTCAGCAAAAGTATAGGTAGCTCCCCAAAATATTGAACCCATAAGTTCAAAATATCTTCCAAAAGTATGAAAAAGAGGCAAGTAGCATAAAAATTTATCTTCGTTACTTATTTCAGGTAACGCTAATGCTCTTGAAAACCGTTTAGAAATAATATTTAATTGTGAAAATTTTACACCTTTTGGATTACTTGTAGATCCAGATGTGTACATAATCGTAATAGTTGAATTCATATCCTGATCAGATAGTTCATTCAGGTTATCATATTTTTGATTCAGGAAAAATTTATCATGGAACATTTCCCAAGAAATTGATTTGTTTTGTAATAAACCAATATCGTTAACATCGATAATTACTAGTTCATCATCATCATATTTTGTTGAATTCCATAACTGCAATGCTTTTTCACCGCCAAGAAATAAATGCGTGATATTTGCTTCTTTTATAATAAATACAAGGTGTTCTCTAGTAGCATTGAGTGGGATAGGAATAATCCTGAATCCAGATGATAAACATGCTAAATCTACAACCGCGCTTTTATATTGATTATGTGATAGTATACCGATTGTTGCTTTTTGATTATCACATGCATTTTTTATTGCCAGAGATGTCTTTAAAACGTCGTTCCAAAGCTTGGTGTATGTAATATCTATTTTCTTATCACCGTCGATAGTATGAATTGCTATTTTATCTTTATATCTTTTTTCTCGTTGTAATAGTAATTGTCCAGTGTGGAAATTATGCTTTTCAATAACCTGGGCAATTTTCATAGCCCATTGATTACTATCATGAGATGCAATAGTTTTTGAGATCGATGATAAATGCATTAAATCTAAAAATGAAAAGGCATCGTTTTTAGAAACATTATTATTAAGAATATAGTTTAATGTTTCTTCAAGATTTTTATATTGAACATTCCCAGCTTCAATGCTTTTTAGTAGGTTGGTAATTTTATGTTTAATTTCAGTCACGATTAGCTAATAGTTACTAGTCAATTTTTGAAAGAAGCATTGCTGTATAGTTTTCTAATATGTACATTCATTTGCTTTCTAAAATTTTACTAATAAAAAATCAATAAAATGAACGATAAACAAAAAATAAAATATCTAGAAAATAGAATTCATAGGCTTAATGAAATTGGGATGGCACTATCCACAGAATCTGATTCTAATAAATTATTTGAAATGATTTTAGAAGAAGCAAGAAATATTACAAATGCTGATGGTAGAACACTTTACAGTAAAGATAGACAAGGAAATTTGAAGTTTGAAATTTTAAGAAACGATTCAATGAATACAATAATGGGGGGGAGCTCCAATGTTGAAATACCTTTCGATCCTGTTAAACTTTGGGTTGATGAATCTACACCAAACCAGAGTAATGTTTCTGCATATGTAGCTCTAACTGGTGAAACGGTAAATATTAAGGACGCATATCAAGAAGAGGGGTTTGATTTTAGTGGTACTAAGTCATATGACCAAAAAACCGGTTATCATTCTGAGTCTTTTTTAACGGTACCTTTAAAAAACCATGAAGATGAAATTATTGGTGTAATGCAATTAATAAATGCTAGGGGTGAAAAAAACGAGGTTATTGCATTTGATAAAGATATGCAAGAGCAGGTTGAATCTTTAGCCTCCCAAGGTGCTGTCGCATTAACAAATAAGAAGTTAGTTGGAGAATTGAAAACACTTTTTGAGGCGTTTATACAGTTAATTGCTACTGCTATCGACAAAAAATCTGAATATACTGGTGGGCATTGTTCAAGAGTTCCAGTTATTACAATGATGCTTGCTGATGCTGTTGCAAAGACTAAGTCTGGTAAATACAAAGATTTTAGTATGACGGAAGATGAAAGGTATGAACTTTATATTGCTGCTTGGCTTCATGATTGTGGTAAGGTTGCAACGCCGCCTCACGTCGTTGATAAAGGCACAAAATTAGAGACTATTTTTGATAGGATTGAACTTATAAAAACTAGGATGGAAATTCTAAAAAGGGATGTTGAAATAGATTTTTTAAAAAAACAATTGAATGGTTCTCTACCAGTTTTTGACGAAGAATACAAAAACACGATTAAAAAGATTGATGAAAATATTAAATTTATTGAATCTTGTAATGTGGGTGGTGAGTTCATGAAACCTGAGCTACAGGAAAGAATAATATCTATCTCTGAACAAAAACTGATTCTTAATAATAAAGAGATGAACATTTTGACAAAAGAAGAAGTTCGTAACTTAAATATTACAAAAGGGACTCTTCTGCCGGAGGAGAGAGATATCATAAATGATCATATTTCTATCACTATTGATATGCTCGATCAATTACCTTATCCTAAAAATCTTAAAAATATTCCTGAATTTGCTGGAGGCCATCATGAAAAGATGGATGGGACAGGATATCCAAAAGGTCTAAAAGCCGATCAGATGTCTCCGCAGGCAAAGATAATGGCAATTGCAGATATTTATGAAGCTTTAACTGCGGCTGATAGGCCATATAAAGATGGTAAAAAATTATCACAAGCTATGCGTATTATGGGTTTTATGAAAAATGACTACCATATTGATGATGACCTTTTTGAAATTTTTGTTAGTTCTGGTGTTTACAAAGAATATGCAGATGAACACGTGTCAATAAACCAAATAGATAAAGTTGATGAAAAATCTGTTCTGGGCAAAAGATGAGTACTTTTGATCAAAAGGTAATATTAAAAGAGAAAATATTTTCTCTGCAAGCTGAAGTCTCTAAGATCCTTAGTATTGATAATGACGTTGATAAATTTTTGGATAACAGCACAATTTTAGATGAATGGGAAAAAATTATCCCTGATGCCGAGTACGGGATATTCGTAATTGCTATTTTGAATAATATCAAAAGAAAAACAATTATAGACAAAATAGTGGATTCAATATTAAATATTAGTAATCCAAAGAAAAGAACGAAAAGAAAAAACTCTCAAATAAAACATCACCCATTTTGTTAATTGTAAACAGATTTTATATAAAATAATCATATATGAATATTGAAATAATTATCGTAATTGGAGTACTTATTGTCGGGTTTTTTCTTTTTATAAAAGAATACTTCAGTATTGACGTTACAGCTTTGATCATCCTTTCTAGTTTTTTTGGATTAGGCTATTTAACACCAACAGAAGCAGTTTCTGGATTTTCTAATCCTGCTGTAATTACAATTGGGTTATTATTTGTTCTAAGTAGTGCTATTCAAAAAACTGGTCTTTTAGAATATCTTGTCGTTACAATAAATAAATTATTGCAATCTTCAAGAACCATCGGAATGGCAGCCTATTATTTTACAATTAGTATTGCATCATCATTAATTAACAATACCGCTATTGTTGCAATCTTTATGCCGATTACAATTCGATTGGCTCATAGTTATAAAGTGAGTCCATCAAAAATGCTCATTCCACTAAGCTATGCTGCTATTTTAGGGGGGACTTTAACTCTAGTTGGTACATCTACTAATCTATTGGTCAATTCAATTTACATGGGTTATGAGGGCGCAGAACCTTTAGGAATGTTCGAATTTTTCAAATATGGAATCTTTATTTTAATCATAGGTACAGCTTATTTATTATTTATAGCACCAAAATTAATCCCTTCTAGAACCTCGACATCGAGTTTAACCAAAAGTTATCATTTAGGTGGATATTTAACTGAGATGAAAGTTAGAAAAGGATCTGTTTTAATTGGTAAGTCTTGTATAGATAGGTCAATTAACCAGAATTATGATGTTACGGTACTAGATATTATTCGAGAACAAAAACATATAGCGAATAATATTAGACAAACCATATTGAAAGAAAATGACATTCTTTTTGTGAGGGGGACATTAGAAAATTTCATTCGAATGAAAGAAGTTGAAGGTGTTGCACTATTAACGGATGAGAAACTAACGCAAGCAGAGCTGGAGCAAGAAGATAATGAACTGGTTGAATGTTTACTCACAGATGATTCTGATCTCGTTGGGAAAAGTTTAATGTCCACAAATTTTAGACAAATTTTTGGTGCATTTATTTTAGCTATAAGACGAGAGGGAGGTATATTTAGAAAAAAAATTGCTCATATGAAACTTCATGCCTTTGATACACTACTAGTTTATGGTCCATCAAAAAAACTATCTAACTTGTCTGAGCGAGGTGATTTTATTGTTTTAGGAAAAGTTCAAGCGAGGTTAATTAAAGAAAAATTTTGGTGGGTCAGCATATATGTGGTCCTAATATCTATTTTTTTTGCGGCTATTGGATTTATACCAATAATGAAGGGTGCTTTTATTAGTGTTGTTATTTTGTTGAGCTTAAAAATTATTACTGCTCAAGAAAGCTATCAGTCTATTCATTGGCAAGTAATAGTGCTTATTGCTGCATTAATACCAATTGGTATAGTTATTCAAAAAACAGGGACAGCTGATTGGATAGGTAATAATATTTCAGATTTTATTTATTTATTTTCTGATCAAATTCAGCCTTATGCTTTGATTGCAACCATTTATTTCATAACGATGGTTTTAACAGAGATCTCATCTAATGTTGCAACTGCGATTATCATGGTCCCAATAGCGATTGCTGTTTCAACTCAATTAGGTTTTGAACCTAGACCATTTGTCTTTACAGTCGCATTTGCAGCTAGCTCATCCTTTATTACTCCCATTGGATATCAAACCAATTTGATGGTATATGGGCCTGGCGGTTACAAGTTCAGCGATTATATTAGAGTAGGTTTGCCATTATCGATGATTCTTTTTCTAGTAGCTATTATAGCTATTCCAAAGATCTGGCCATTTTAGTTTATCATGAAAAACCTTTTTTTACTTGATCCAAGCATTACTTATTTAAATCATGGTTCATATGGTGCTTGTCCGGTATCAGTATTTAACGACTACCAGGGTTGGCAAAAAAAATTAGAGCAGCAACCGGTTCAATTTATAACTAAACATTTATGGCGGCATTTGGAAGAAGCTAGAAAAGAACTTGGTGGGTTTTTAAATTGTAATGGAGATGATATATTGTTGTTTCCAAATCCTACGACGGCAATAAACAATGTTATTGAAAATTTAAATTTAAATAAAGGTGACGAAGTGTTGATGACTCAGCATGAGTACGGCGCATTAGTTAGAGCTTGGTCAAGGTCATCAAAAAAAAATCATTTTGCTATAGTTCAACAACCTGTGAACATTCCTGTCAATTCAAAAAAGAATTTTATAAAACAATTTTTAGCGGGAATTACCGTAAATACTAAAGTTCTTTTTATATCACAGATAACTAGTCAAACTGGACTAATCTTTCCGGTTAAAGAAATATGTGAATACGCAAGAAAGAGAGGCATTATTACAATTGTAGATGGCGCTCATGTACCAGGACATATTAACTTAAATATCAGTAATCTAGATTGTGATTTTTATACTGGTACTTGCCATAAATGGTTATGCGCTCCGAAAGGTTCATCATTTTTGTATGTTAAAAAATCACTTCAAGATAGCATAAAGCCTCAGATAATGAGTTGGGGTGAAGAAGGTGATGACCCTGGACCTTCACAATTTCAAATGGACTTTCAATGGCAAGGGACCAAAGATATGAGCTCATTTTTATCTATACCGTCTGCTATTCATTTTATTGAAAGTAATAATTGGAAAGAGAATCATAAACTAAGTAAGGAATTAATTTTAGAAGTCTCAGATGACTTAAAGAATTTATTTGGAACAGATCCACTTTTTAAAAGTGAAGATTGGGTAGGACAAATGGTCAGTCATCCGTTGCCTTTAAATGTTCCGGAAAATTTAAAAGAAATATTATGGGAAAAGTTTTTGATAGAGGTACCTATTTTTGAATGGAAAAAACAAAAATATATAAGAGTTTCTGCACATTTTTATAATGGTAAAAATGATATGAAAACTTTACTTAACGCATTGAAAATTATATTTTAAAATGATTTTTAAAAAAAAAGTCATTGTTTTAGTACTACCTTTTGTTTGTCTCTTTCAATATAATATTTATTCACAATCAATATCTATTTATCCTAAAGGCGAAAAAAAAATAAAGCTATATAATACTCATGATATAGTAAATGGAAGTGTTATTATAAGTGATAGTGGCTTGATTAAAAAAATAATACCATTAAAGTCTATTAAGAAGATTAAATACTCCCAAAAATCTTATAAACCCATTGGTGATATTTTATTATCTTCTGGAAAATGGTTATTAAATTGCTCGTTATTTCCAGCAGTGATAGGATATCCGGCGCTTTTTTATAATTATGGAGTAGTTAGCACAGCAATGATTGCCTCGGGTGTTTTAATAAATGAGGTGGGATCTAGAATAGGCCGCAAAGTAATTACATACAAATTTAATGGACTTAATTATATCAATAGAGAATTGATATTTTCTTCGATTTTTGCTGATATGAAATTGTATGATAAAACCGATTCTAACCTATCAGGTGAATATTATTATAAGCCAAATGGTAAAAAAATTACTCTTCCAAAAGCAGATTGGTTTTTTGATTTCTCTGCAAAAAAAGAACCTGTAGGTATAGAAGCTTGGATAATAAAACATAAGCTGAGGGATAAGAAATTCTTGGAATTTGCGGTACCTAAAAAGTAATTTTATAATGCAGATTATATTGTCAGCTCTAAAAGCAGAAGCAATGCCATTGATTAATTATTATAAATTAGTACCTAATAATTCTATCGGCCTTCAAATGTACAACAATGATTTATTTACAATTCTAATCACGGGTGTAGGTAAAAAAAATGTTAATAAAATACTAAAAGAGTATCTAAAAAAATCTAAAAATATTGAAGAGGCTAATTTTATAAATATTGGGATTGCAGGAGGAGTAAAAGGAAATTGTAAAATTGGAGAAATGTTTTTCATAAATAAAGTTTTTGATGATTATTTAGAAGTTGATTACAATATTAAAACTGGTAACAGGCCTAATATTTCAGAAAACCGTGTCACAACTGTTTTTGAACCTATTTTGAATAATGGTCAAGATCGAGAAGGCCTAGTTGATATGGAGGCGTATGAAATCTGTTCTATATTGAGTGGTTTTAATCAATTAAATAAAGTAACAATTATTAAAATAGTATCAGATTTCATGGATTCAGATACGAAATATTTAAGCTCTAAACAGATTCGAAAATTAATAGAAAAAAATTTGTTTGATATTGATATTTTTTTAAATGATAATAGTAAATTATACAAATAAATACTCATGAAAGTTCTTCTTTATATATTATTTTTAGTTTTTACAATTGGATCTCTTATCTTGGCAATTTTATACAGGACGTATAACCCCGAAGAGGAAGACAAGCTTAATTGAGTTCCTGAATTGCTCACTATCTTTAAAAACAAAAGTATCCTATTTATTTCAAATTTTTTACTTGGTACTTTTAATCTAGTAATGGCAATTGAGATTTCTGAAATTTCATATTGTGGAATTCCTTTTGAAATAAAAGAAAATAGCTCATCTAGTACACATTATATTTTAATCCATGGAGATGAGCAAACTGCCAAGATTCTTATTAATGAGCATATTAAAAAAAACAAAGGTAAGGCGTTTATAATTAAGTCAAAAGATAGAGAAGTAACTTTAGGCCCTACAATTGTAGACCCTAACAGGCTCTTTTCAAATTCTGGTGCAAGAAAAGCTCTTAAAAATTTTAAAGCTGACTGGGTTAAGAGTGAATTAGATGATTTATTAACAAAACTAAAAATATCAAGAAATAACTTTTTGGACAGTATTTTTCCAAGCGAGGGTGGCTTGCTAATAGCATTGCACAATAATTTTAGAGGGTATAATGTTAATAGCGAGCTAAAAAAAAGTCAGTTGTTTTCTATTAAAAAAAATGAAAATCCTAGAGATTTTATAATATGTACGAGTGATATTGATTATGAAAAACTTAAAAATGGTCCTTATAATATTGTTTTACAGAATGTAATGAATAAAAACAATGATGGTTCATTGTCATGGGCAGCAATTCAAAAAAGGGTTAGATATATAAATATTGAAACGAGATTAGGATGGCTATCTCAGCAAAGAAAAATGCTTAATTTTGTTGAAAAAGAATTGAATTAACATAGCATGGGAAGTATAATTCAAAAAATTATTAGAGTTATGCCAGTAATTTTATTGCTGCTGCTAATTTTTGTGGATCGGGAAAATAAATTTTATGTAATTGGCTTTCTTTCTCTTCTTTTTGTTTATACTATAATATTAATAGTACGAATTTTATACGCAAAAAAAATATGGCATAAAGAATTTAATGATGAAAATTATGCAAAGGATGCTAGTATACTTAAAATGAAAGATTTAATAAAAAAGTTTGATAAATAAAAATTCAAATACGAAAGGTAGTTCAAATATGGGTAATATAGACTTTAAAAGCACTTGCATAGGTTTTTTAGGAGCTGCATTAATCTTTACACTTATGGGAGCAAAGCAAAAGAAAAACCTTGGAGATATTGTTGTAAACTCAATAACCGTGTTAGATGATGGGTATGGAGGTTTTATTACGGCTTATAATCAAGACCAAAAAAGAACTTTATATCTAGGCACTGGTGAAGAAAATAATGGATATATGCAGACTTTTAATAAGTTCCAACAGCCTACAGCTTATGTCGGAACAAATAAAGATATGGATGGTATTCTAGTGCTCAATGATAGATATGGAGAACTGGGGTGGTCAAGATCCGCAAAACAATAAACATTAATAAGGAATAATTTCATGAAAATTGCTTTTTTAACCGCTGGCGGTATTGCGCCGTGTTTATCATCAAGTATTGGTGCCCTTATTGAGCAATATGCTAAATCCAAGCCTGATGCTGAAATGATTGGCTATTTAAATGGTTATCGAGGATTGTTACTTGGACAATCAATTGAATTTCCAGCTTCAATTAAGGAAAATTTTGCCACTTTATATGAATATGGAGGGAGTCCAATAGGAAATAGCAGGGTAAAACTAACAAATATCCAAGATTGTATTGACAGAGATTATGTTAAAGAAGGCGAGGAGCCATTACAGGTCGCTGCTGAACAATTAAAAAAAGATAAAGTAGATATTTTACATACTATTGGCGGGGATGATACGAATACAATGGCTGCCCAGCTATCTAGTTATTTAAAAAACAATGATTATGATTTAACAGTTGTGGGTCTACCAAAAACGGTGGATAATGATGTATATCCAATAGTTCAAACACTAGGTGCTTGGACTGCTGCTGAGCAAGGGGCAGTATTTTTTGAAAATATTATAAATGAAAATACGACAAGCACTCGTCAGCTTATTATTCATGAAGTAATGGGTAGAAACTGTGGCTGGCTAACAGCCGAAACAGCCCTAGAATACAGAAAAAGATTACACAAAAAAACATTTCTACCTGAACTGCTTATTACCAAGCAAAAATGGGATGTAGATGCAATCTACATACCTGAAATTGACTTTAGTTTTCAATCCGAAGTAAAGCGTTTAAAGGATGTTATGAATCAAAAAGATGGCGTAAATATTTTTTTAAGTGAGGGCGCTGGTTTAGATACGATTACAAGAGAGATGGAAAGCAATGGTGAAACTATACCTCGAGATGCATTTGGACATGTAAAACTTGATGAAATAAATCCTGGCCAATGGTTTGCTAGAAAATTCTCAGAGGCTTTGGGCGCTGAAAAAACATTAGTTCAAAAGAGTGGCTATTTTGCAAGATCTGCTAGGTCAAATGATAAAGATTTGAAACTTATTAAAGATTCAGCAAAGTTAGCTACTGTATCTGCTTTGAATCAAGACAGTGGAGTAGTTGGCAAAGATATGAAAAAAGATAGTGAGCTTGTATTGATTGATTTTAAGAGGATAAGAGGAGGTAAACCTTTCGATTTCTCCAAAAAAGATTTTAATGACATGCTAGTTGAAATTGGTCAGGTATAATAATTTTAAATTTCTTTTTTGAAAGTAGTACTTATTTTTAGATAACTAAAAATTATAATTGAGGCGAACATTCCTGGATAGAATGGTTCAATATCTGGATAAAACTCAAAATTTAGTTTTGACATAAATAAGGCAATGCTTGAGATTGTAATTGGCATACATATCCATAAGATTGCCTGTGCATTTGTAGTACGAATGTTGAAATTCTTTAAAGCATTCATAAAAGGTAGTATTAAGCCTGGAATTATTATTGAACCAATTGTATAAATCATTTTCACAACGGATGGAATAGCTAGTGACAATAATATTGATAATAAGCCCACTGCAAATAGACCCCTCCTTATAAGAAACACTGGATTTTTTTTTGAATCTTTTTTTCTTATTCTCCAGAAAATATCTCTTCCAATTGTAATTGCATTAACAAAGCTCATAGAATCAATTGTTGACATTATAATTGCAAAAATAGAGACAAGGAAAAGTCCTAAAAACCCGGGGGGTAATACTTCGAAGCCTAAGAGAGGGTACGTCATGACCGGGTTTTCAGGAATGATAAAAATATATGCATATAGCCCAGCTGTTAATGTCATTAAATCAAATAAGAACCAAAAACATACTGAAATCAATAAACCTTTTTTTGCGATTTCTGGATTTTTAACAGCTGCACATCTTTGGAAGAAATTTGGATCTATGATTGTCCAGACTGCAATAAAAAACCATACTAGAACATATTGTGTAGAATTGCCACCTAATGGGTCAAGGTGGCTATCTGGCAAAGATTTAATTAGCATAAAAGGTGAGACTGAATTGTACCAAGAAAAACCAATTAATGCAAAAAAACCTAAAAACATTAATATTAATTGTAAATAATCAGTTTTGATTATCGAGTATAAGCCTCCTTTCCAAACATATATCGTACTAAAAATTGTGGCAATTAAAAGGCACCAAACTAATTTTATTTGAAAAATAAAATTAATTAAAACCCCAAGACTTAATATGTAAGGGGCTGGGCTTGAAAGAATAAATATAAAAATAGCGCTAATGATGCCGACTTCATGGCCGTAGCTTTTTCTGAAAATATCAGGAATAGATAATATGTTTTTATTCCATATTACTTTAGTTAGCCATATAGCATAAGCTATTGCAAATACATAATAAGGTAACGCGAAAATAAACCAAGTCTGAATACCGTAAAGGTAGGTATTCTCACCAACACCTAAAATCGCTCCATACCAAGTACTTACCAAAGTGATTACAAATCCTGGCAAGCTTAATCTACGACCAGAAAGGATATACTCACTCTGCGAAACTTTGTCTTCTTTTTTACGAACAAACCCTATAAAAAAGAGAATGATAAAATATCCAAAAATAATAATTAGATCGTATTTATTTATAGTCATTCAATTTCTATATGATTCAAGAATACAAAAACTTTACCTGTCGATTCAATATCAAATTGACTACTTATAGCTTTATTTGAAATCGCAATTGAAGACGGAAACAACTTTTTATTTATTAAACTATATTTTAAGCCAACTATTTTTATGTTATCAACAACTTCAGAAGCTATGATAGATATGTTTTGATCTGGTTTTGTTTTAATAGTTTTTGAGCCGCTTACACAAATTATTTTTGAATAGTTTGTGATAACCTCAATATTTAATTTTTTATAAAATTTTGATACTAAAAATAGGTTACTTAAAAGATGGTCTTCTCTTTGGCCACCAGCTCCAAGTAAAACAACTTCTTTAATTTGATTTTTAACACACCACTCAAAGGTTTTCTCTAGATCTGTTTTATTTTGATTAGGTGTTTCAATCCATAGACTTGTTCGCTCAGTTTTTTGAATTTTCGTTGAATCAAAATCACCTATTACAATGTCTGGTTCTTTGCCAAGAGATTTAAGTCTGTCGGCGGCTCCATCGATACAAATAATTTTCCAGTTTTCTTTAAGAGGAGCTAAAGCCAATTTATGATAAGGGAATTCACCATTTGCTATCACTAAAGCAGGATTTTTGAATGCATTCATTTGTGATATTACTAATAAAAAAAATAGATATTCTAGTTCTTAACATCTAAAATAATACTCTGTAAATTTTAAGTCTTTAAAAGATTATGAATTTAAAAAGTATTATAAAACGAATCTTCTTATTAGATGCATATTATCCCAGAACGATAATTGCTTCTATCATTTTTTTAACAATCTTATTTATGTGGAAAATTCCTGAGTTAAAAATTGACCCAGGTCTTAGATCATTGGTTCCACCAAATCATAAAATTGTTAAAAATATGGAATTAGCAGAAGATTTATTCAGTAGTAATGAAATTGTAATAATAGCTGTTGAATCTGAAAATTTATTATCTAGTACTAGCCTTGTCAAGTTCTCTTCTATGCATGATTCTCTGGCAAACATTCCATCTGTAAGTCGCGTTGGGTCTATCTATAATCAAAAATATATTGTCCCTGATGACGGTGGCTTTGAAATACAAAAGATTCTTCAAAAAATACCAGAAGATTCAATTGAAACCTCAAATTTTATTGAAACCATTCAGGCAAGTGAAATCATTGGGAGCTTAATTTCCTCAGATCTTAATATTATGTGTTTTGTAGCTCAAATTTCGGCTCCAACAGATTTTGATGAGATCGCTTTCAGAAAAAACATATTTCGAATAGTGAATCGATTTGAAGACCCAGAAAATATTTACATTGCTAGTTCTATAATTTCAGCTGCTGAGTCCATTGATAGTGTAAAGAGAGATATGAGGACTTTTACACCTATTGCTCTCGGGTTAATGATAGTACTCTTAATCTTAAGTTTTAGAAGTTGGACTGGAACATTCTTACCTTTATTTGTTGTTGGGTTTTCAATACTTTGGACGTTCGGATTAATGGCTTGGCTAGATATATCTGTACCGATCATTGGTGGCTTGATTCCAATAATGCTTATCGCGATTGCAAATAATTATGGTATCCATATTATATCTCATTATTATGAATATACAAAATTAGATCAAAACCTTGATAGAGTTGAAATATTGAAGAGAACTATGAAAAGGCTTGGGATGCCGATATTCTTAGCCGGTTTTACAACAGTAATTAGTTTTTTAAGTCTATTAACTCACGAACTCACAAAAGTGCGAGAAATTGGAGCATTAGTTTCTTTTGGCATAGCAGTTTCATTCTTTTTAAGTCTTTTATTCATACCTGCAATTTTAATTTTAGTGCCAAGACCAACATACCTCGGTAAAGAAAAAAGTCTAGAAGCAGTAAATAATTTTCTTGTCAATTGGGGAAAGTTTTTTGTAAAAAATAATTCGACTTTTTTAATATTTTTATTTTCAGGGATGTTCTTATTTTCATTTGGTATCAGAGATATTACCATAGATACAGTACCAGATAATTATTTTCCTAAAGATTCAAAAATAAGGAGAGCTAGTGCGGTTATAAATGAAGTTTTTGGAGGTTCAACCCAATTAAATATTCTTATTGAAGGGGATATTTATGATCCTAATTCTTTAAAACACATCGATGAACTAATGAAACACATAAAAGGAAAAAATGATGTAGTTAGTTCTACTTACTCTATAGCAGATGTGATTAAAAAAATGCATTTTTCTTTTAACAACGGCAACGTTGATTCTTTGAAAATTCCATTCAGTCGTGAACTTATAGAGCAGTATATGTTTTTATACTCAATAGCAGGGGAAGATAATGATTTTGATTTAATATTAAATGATACAGATGACCCCAATTATTCGCAAGGATTTGTAAGAATTAAAAAAGTTAGTACTGCCGATTTAATGGCGCTAGTTGACGATACCGAAGATTATATTCATTCGAATTACTATGATGGTAACCCAATTAATCCTATGTTATCTGGGCCGGCAGCATTGTTAGGAGCAGTCAGTCATTCTGTTATTAGAGGCCAAATTATTAGTCTTGCAATGGCATCATTGATATTATTTATAATAATGGCAATCGTTTTCAGATCTTTTGTCGGCGGTTTTTTAGCTAGTTTACCCATGATGCTTGCAGTAATACTTATATTTAGTTTATTAGGAAATTTCGGTATTCCTTTAAATATGACAACTTCTTTATTAACCTGTATTCTTGTTGGCGTTGGAATAGACTATTCCGTTCATTTTCTTTGGCATCTAAGAGAATATCTTAGAGAAGGATATGATTTAGACTCAGCAATTTCTAACACGATGAAAGTTTCAGGTAAGGGTATTCTTTTTAATGGCGTTTCTGTAATCGTAGGTTTTTCTGTTCTAATGTTTTCAGTATTTATGCCTTTGAAAGAATTCAGTATTTTAATTATGGCTTCAATTAGTTTTTGTTTAATTGGTGGAATGGCGATTTTACCAGCAATCGTAAGTCTTGTAAAACCCGGGTTTTTATATAAATAATGAAAAAGAACCAAGATAAATCAATTAGCCTTATTATACTGTTTTTATCAGGGCTAGCTATAATTTGGTGGTTCTATAATTATTATTTAAGTCCAGATAGTCAAGGTATAGTTGAAGTCTATAATCTTAAAACCATTTTGTCATGGGGAGCTAAGAATTCAGACTTACTACTAATTATCTATATATTTTTATGCTTACAACTAGCAGGATTATCAGAGTTTAAGCAACGGCAAGACTATCTTGTTGTGGCTTTAATTAGTCTAGTCTTTACCCCAATTGGTTTGCTCTTCATAAAAGATGAAAAAGAAAAACGTGATGAATAAGATTATATCTTTTTTATTTCTTATCAATTTAGTTTTTGCGGGTGATAGCAATCATAAAGCGCTGGAAATTATGGAAAGAGTAATAGCCCACCCAAACCCAAAGACATCAATATCAGAGGTTCATTTAGAAATAATCAGAAAAAAGGGAAGTAAAACAAAACAAAAAAATAGAGCTTTCATCAGTTATGAAAAACTGTATGATGATGGTGATTATAAGAAAAAATCATTAGTCAAATTTTTAGAACCTAAATCCGTAGAGGGCACTGGCTTATTAAGTTGGACAAAATTTAATGGGTTATCAGAGCAATGGTTTTTCCTTCCGATATTAAAAACAGCAAAAAAAATTAAATCTAAAGAAAAATCAAAATCTTTTATGTCCACAGATTTTATATACGAAGATTTAGAAACTCGAGAGATTTCGGATGATAGTTTTAAAATCGATGGCAAAGAAATAATTAATAATCGTGATTGTATTATTATTAATTCTTCTCCAATAAAAGAGAGTTTTTATTGGGGTAAAAAAATATATGTTGATACTCAAATATGGAAAATTAGAAAAGTAGAATATTTTTCAGCACAATCAAAATTAGAGAAAACGTTGCATTTCAAAGAAATAGTTAAAGTGGGTAAATATTGGTTCCCAAAAATATTAGAGATGCGCAAAGAAAATGGTAATTATACTATTATGAATGTTGCGGCTTTTAAGCCAGATACTGGTTTAGATGATCAAGTTTTTACACAATCTTTTTTGGTAGAAAAAAATTAATCAAATAATAAAAGATCGTTTTTAACTAATTAGTTTAACCCCAGTCTAATTTTTAAACTATTTTACAATGAGTCATTAAATAATGAATGAAAAATTGAAAAAAAATGCTTCTAAATATAAATCTTGGGTGTTGCGGGGCAGACAAATTTGCGATTTAGAAATGATTTTAAACAGAGGTTTTTCTCCATTAAATGGTTTTCTAAATAAAGAGGATTATGAAAATGTATTGACAGATATGAGGCTCTTAGATGGTAGTGTCTGGCCAATGCCTATCACCCTAGATGTTAATTCAGATTTTTCTAAATCATTATCAATCGGGGATAATATTACCTTGAAAGATAAGGAAGGATTTTCAATTGCTGTTCTAGAGGTTGAAGACAAATGGGAACCTGACTTAAATAAAGAAGCAGAATTAATTTTTGGCACAAAAGACGTATCTCATCCCGGTGTTGATTATCTACTTAATTATAGTAATAATATCTATATTGGAGGTAAAGTAGAATTAATAGACTTACCTCATCACTATGATTATAAAGATTTGCGCCTTAGTCCAAAAATTCTGAAAAAAAAGTTCAAAGATTTAGGATGGGATAATATAGTCGCTTTTCAAACACGCAATCCGCTACACAAAGCACATGTTGAAATGACATTAAAAGCACTAGAAGATTTAGACGCTAATCTATTAATTCATCCTGTAGTTGGTATGACCAAGGCTGGAGATGTTGATCATTATACTCGAGTTAGGTGCTATCAGCATGTATTAGAAAAGTATCCTGCAAATAAAGCAATATTAAGCTTAATACCTTTAGCAATGCGAATGGGTGGACCAAGAGAAGCCCTCTGGCATGCTCTAATTAGAAAAAACTATGGTTGCACTCATTTGATTGTTGGTAGAGATCATGCCGGTCCAGGATTAAATAAAGAAGGTAATCCGTTTTATGGTCCTTATGATGCTCAAGAAATGCTTCAAGAATTTGAAGAGGAAATTGGAATCAAAATGGTGCCTTTTAAGTTTTTAGTTTACCTTCCAGATGAAAATATTTATAAGCCAATTGATGAAATTTCAAACGATACTAATTATAAAACAGTATCAGGAACTGAATTAAGAGATTATCTTGATAAAGGGAAAGATATTCCGGAATGGTTTACGTACAAAGAAGTAGCTAATGAACTTCAAAAATCTCAACCACCTATTTCTAAAAGAGGGTTTACAATCTTTTTTACAGGATTGTCGGGTTCTGGGAAATCTACCTTGGCAAATGGTCTATTGATAAAACTTTTAGAGAATGGAAATAAACCTGTGACACTTTTAGACGGAGATATTGTTAGAACTCATTTATCGAGCGAATTAGGATTTTCAAAAGAGCATAGATCTTTAAACGTCAAGCGTATTGGGTATGTAGCAAGTGAAATAACAAAAAATGGTGGCATCGCTATTTGTGCTCCTATAGCGCCATATGAAAAAGATAGATTTTATAACAGAAACCTTATTTCAAAATTAGGCGGATACATTGAGATACATGTTTCGACTTCGTTAGAAAAGTGCGAGGAGAGAGATGTTAAAGGTCTTTATAAATTAGCAAGGAAGGGGGTAGTTAAAGAATTCACAGGCGTTTCTGATCCGTATGAAGCTCCCCCAAATGCTGAGCTTGTAATCGATTCTAGCGATGTCGATCCTGAAAAACTTGTTGAGAAGATTTATGATTTTATTAAAAGTTCATCTTTCATCTAAAAATATCATTTAATGGCTAAATATTATTTTTCAGCCATATTTTTAATATATTCAGGGTTTTTTCAAATCTTGAATGCTCAACTGGTTTTACCAACAAACAATAGTATCCTAAACTATATACATGTTCTTTTTGAATGGAATCAATACCCTGAGGCAGAAAGTTATAACCTTGAAATTTCTACTGATTCTCTTTTCAATAGCGTAATAAGGACAGCTAATGTCAGTTCATTAATTTTTATTGAAAAAGAAACTATTAATTGGGATTCAGAATATTATTGGCGATTAAGACCGGTTTTTGAAAATTCGCTAACAAGCGAGTGGTCAGAAACATATCATTTTTTTACTGGGCAAAAGCGTTCGGAATCGACTGTCAATATTTATGATGAAAATAATGTTAGTCCTGGGCTTACAATATTTGGATCATTTTATAATTATTTTAGCGCAATGATTGATATAAACGGGAAAGAGGTATGGAATACCGGTGATAAAAAAATTGTTTATTATAATTCTTCTCCTGCACTTGATTTGCTAGGGTGCATTTCTGATAATTCATTAGAACATAATTTGCCTGGAATTGATTTTTCTATAGATAATGATTTGATTTGGGAAGAACCAAATGATCAATTTTTACACCATGACCTTGTTAAACTTCCAAATGGTAACTACATGGGTATTGTTGCCACTAGCCAGTTAGGGCCTATTCCAATTGGTCCTTGGACATCTGACTATCAAGGTTTTGGTTTTGCAGCAAATGGTTTATCAGTTGAATTCCCTTGGGTTGGTGACAAACTTGTTGAGTGGGATAAAGACACTAAAGAAGTTGTTTGGAGTTGGAATGTATTTGACCATTTTTCAATGGAAGATTTTGATGCTCTGGGAGGAACGTGGTTACCTAGCTCTACTGGTTATCAAGAGTACGACTGGACGCACCTTAACGCAATGATATTTTCTGAAGAGGAAAGTGCAATATATATCTCCATTCGACATTTATCAAGAATAACAAAGATTGCTTACCCAAGTGGTGAGGTTATCTGGAATATGGGAAGAGATATGCCTTCAGGCGAAGTAACATTAGGAAACGATTTTGGATTTAGTTTTCAGCATGGTTTACAGAAGCTTGAAAACGGGAATATTATCACTTTTGACAATGGAAATCTAAGCCAACATTTTTTAAATACTGAGGTACCTATCTCAAGAGCTTTAGAAATATCGATTTTAAATAACCAATCATCAATTGTTTGGGAGCATCCTTTACCAGAAAATCTTTTCGGATTCGCATCTGGTAATGCTCAAAAACTTGAAAATGGAAATTATCTTATTACAACTGTCGGTGGTAACGGCACTTCAATTGAAGTAAGCAGTGATGGCGTACAAGTTTGGCAAGGGAATTATAATTTATGTGAACCAATCTGTGCTGTATATCGAGCGAATAGAGTTTCAAGTCTATATCCAATTGCTTTCAGTTTAATATCCAATGGTCTTGCGATTAATCAAGGACAGGGTAATGAATTCGGAACGGGTATTCCACTGGCATTGGGCAGTGCCTCAGTATCCTTTACATTGAAAAATGAAGGTTCTATTTCAGATGTTTTTAATTATGAATTTTCTGAAGAATTAAGTTGGTTTGATAATTTTAGTGGATATATGGAGCTCTCGCCAGGAGAAGAGCAAACTATCACTTTTAATGGAGAAACAAGCAGTTCAGCAAATAGTAATTATTATCAGATGGTTGTAGTGCCCTCCCAAAAACCTTCATTAGCAAAAACAGTTATTAACGAAATCTATATAGGTGAATTAAGTGTAAATAATGAAACTTCAATAGTTCCTGAGGGTGCTACTTTGAAAATGCCTTTTCCAAACCCATTTAATTCATTTGTTCATCTTAATGTAGAAAATGTTTTAGAAGATGGACTAAATATTAATATATATGACATAAATGGTAAAACTGTGTCAAGTATACCAATAATATCAAATTCAAGTAATTTTCATACTGTTTGGAATGCTGCGAGTCATCCGTCGGGGTTATACTTCTTAAGTATCGACAACTCTATCAATGCTCAATTCAAGAAAATTTTATACTTAAAGTAATTGAAGAATTTTTACAAAAGTTTTTCAGTAGTAGTATTAATGAATATGCATATAGTGTTTTCACAATGCGATAGCGCATATACACATATTGATTCGTTGCCGAGCAATGTAAATATCCTTTTTGGAGATAGTTGCTTTTATAATGAAGATGTAAGTGCATTAAATGATCTTATAGTCGATAATAATTTAATCTATGACTCACCTCTTCATTTGGGAACCCAGTCATGGTTCAACGGCCGACTTAAAATATTAGTTGCGGGGAATTATGGCAATAGCTCAGGTGTGAATGATACAATTTTTATTTTGCCAGAATCTATTGGAAGTTGGACCAAACTTAGTGGCTTATATTTAGAATGGAATAGGATATCATCGCTGCCTTTAAATTTTGCAAAATTAAAAGAACTCAGGTCATTATACATATCAAATAATATTTTAGAAAGTGTTATTGAAAACTTAGATAGCTTGATCAGTCTCAAATATTTAGATCTTGGCTACAATAAAATTGATTCCTTACCATCCTCGTTATGTGGATTAAATGATTTAGAATATCTATGGTTATTTAATAATAAACTAGAATCACTACCTGATTGTATCTGTAGTATGGCCATTGATTGGAATAGCGATGATAGTGCTTGGTTTCCATACTTTGCTATTGGTGGTAATAGTCTCTGTGATAATATCCCAGAGTGCATAGAGAACAGTTCAAATTTTAATGTGAGTCTTGATCAATTTTATTATTCTTTTCAAGTTGAATCACTGCAAGAATGTGATTATGTTGGGATTAATGAAACAGAGGTTATGCCTAATTATATCAGTATTGATAACCTATATCCCAACCCCTTTAATCCGCATACAAATATAAAAATAGTCCTTTTAAAACGTGATTATGTGAATATTTCAATCTATGATATTAAAGGGACTTTAATCGAAGTGTTAAACAACAAAATACTTGAAAAGGGTAATTACGATTATAATTGGAATGCAACTAACGTAAGCAGTGGTATGTATTTAATTAAAGTAAAAACGCCTAATCAGACATTTATTCGTAAAGGATTGTTAACAAAATAATGTTAATAGGTAATCAGTGCGCAAGCCATTGAAAGACCTGCTCCAGTACCAATAAAATATAATAAATCACCACGTTGAATTCTGCCATCTTCTATGGCTATAGCAAGTGCCATTGGAATTGATGCTGCTACACAGTTTCCAGTTTTAGATACAATGTTTATAATTTTATTTTTTTCAAATCTCCCGTAATCATGATAAGCATTAATTGCTTTTAAGGAAGCTTGATGTGGAATTACCCATGATACATTGTCTTTTTTAAATCCTGAATTTTTAAAAGTTTCCAGGACCATTTTATAGGCCTTTTTTCTCGCTGACTTATATATTGAAGGTCCATCCATTGTGAAAAAATTATCTTCTATTGAAGTTTTGGGATTTAAGGGGTGCTTGAATGTACCGCCTCCTCTGACCTCAGTTAACTCAGCATTTTCCGACCAGGTATTCATTTTCCAATAATGAAAGTTCTTTGAATTAGTTTCTTCTTTTTCAATTAATATTGCGGCAGCACCATCTCCTAATAGTGCCGCACTTTCAGGCTCTTTTGGGTTTCTACCGACTGAACCCCTATCTGAAGATATAATTAGAATTTTTTTATATATATTTGAGTTGATTAGAGCTCTAGCATTATTTAAAGCGATAAGAAATGATAGACATGTCCCATGAATACTAAAGCAAGGGACATTTTTTATTTCGAGTTCTCTTTGAAAAAATACAGAAGTATCCGGAATAGTTTGTTTGGGGACTCCTGAAGCATTAATAATTAAGTCTGGAATACCGTTGCCTTCTAATGCTTTTCTGGCAGCAACAGCTCCCATTTCATCTACATCTACTTCAGATATTCTTCTTTCCTCAACACCTGTCTTTGCAATTATCCATTCAGTACTTTCATTTATAAATTTAGCAGTTGTTTTTGATTTTTCAATTTTGGGAGGTAAATATATCCCTGACCCTGTTATTCTAATGCTCATTTTAGGGCCTCAATTAAAAATTGAATTTCAAATTTGCGCGGACATGAGAAAAATCTTCCATTATATTAATTCGATAGTCTTCTCTTAAGGGATGTCTATCATTGCCTTTTATTTTTGTGTAACCCAGAACAAGGTGAAGATTATTTTTTATAATGTAAGATGTCTCAAATGAAAATATGAGACCAGGCACTGAACCATTAAAACTGGTATTATCAATGTCTAAAAGTGAAGAGGCTGAAATAGTGAGCTGCTCATTTGCAAATGATTTATTTAAGGACATGATAACAGCTCTTTTAGTAAGTACACCAAGAGAAGATCCATATCCAGGTGTAAATATATTTTTTGGATCCAACTCATCTATACTAATCTCTAAGTTTGGTATTGATATATCATCACCAATAGGTAGGCTGTCAGCTTGATAGTCAAGCGTGTCGTAAGTAAATAATTGTCCTATAAACTTTATATCAAATGGTAAATCAACTTCAAGTTGTAATGTTGCTTGAAAATAGTTGGCTTTTTCTTTCAGGGGATAAGAGTAGTGCAATGAATCATAAATTTGTGATTGATAAGAACTTGTCCTTAACAAAAAGTCATCAGCGCTATTTTTATCTGAAGTATGAAAAAACGCAGCATCCCCTCTAAAGGTTGTATTGCCTAAAAATAAAGTAGACCCAAAACCAAGCATTTTCGTTTTTCTATATCCATAAATTATGTCTATAATCGAAAAACTTTTATCTGGACCAAATGCATAGACATTGACTCCTGATAAATTGAATAATCGATCAAACCCTTCAAAATAATTAACTGAAATATCACCAACGCCAAATGTTCTTGTAGCATAAATTCCAAGCTCTAAGGGCATCCCACTTATTTCCATAAACTCCTCACTAGATGGATTTGAGGGAAGTTTAATTGGGAAATCATCATTCTCTTGAGGCGTTCTGTGCGTATTGTGCAGGGGAGATAAGGTGAAACCAAATTTGTAATTATTTAAGTATAAATCGATAGTTGAAGAAAAAACACCGAGCTTTTTATCTGAACCACTTTCAAATGTATAGTAGTAATCATATGGGCTGACAACATCAATAGGACTATTTTCATCAACATTACCCCAAGTATGAATCATTTTACCAATTTTGAACTCACCCCACGATGTAAACATTTGTAAATAAAACTCACGCATATCTAAACTGAAGTCAGTGGGTGATTGGTCTGATAAAAAGTGTGTAGATTCTCTTAATTTATGTTCAACAGCTATGTTTGATCGAAATAAAATATCACTGCTTTCATGATCAACATTAAAACGAAACAACCTGTAAGGCAGGTTTATTAAGGAACCATCTGATAATCTTGAAATATAATTAAAATCTACAAAGCCACTAATTGCGTTTGAGGATTGACCTATTGCGAAACTAAAAAAGAAAATTATAAAAAGAATTTTATTTGAGCGCATATATTATCCATTGTATAATTTCATTTCCTTGAGTTTTCCATGCTCTTTGCAGAGCAAACTTAGGAAAATCTCCTAAAAGTTCTCCATTCCAAGTATAACTAAGCAAGGTCTCTTTTTGATTTTTAGGGGAGAGCTCCCATTTGCCTGCTGCATTTATTAATCTTATATAGTTTTTATTTAATGGAGCATTTTTATGGTTTTCAGAAACGAAAGAAAATTCCCATTTAGAATCTTTTCTGCTTTTTTTATGTTTTATAACATAATCTCTATCTGCGAGCAGAAATGGCATGTCAAGCATTATATGAACTGTATTTTTTCCTAAAATGTTAACTTCATGAATTCTTCTAAATACTTTTGGGTAGTGCTCCACATCTTCAATGATTTTTGCTATTGATTCAATTGAATATGGCAATGAAGAACTCACTTTGCATATTGGAAATCCTTGATAATTTGTCCATTTTAATTCAATATCACCTTCTTGAATAATACTCCACTCTATTGGACTTTTAAAATCTTCTAGATTTAACTCGCAATAATAGACCCCTAGGTTTAAAAAAAATAAAAACGCAAATAAATTTGATTTTAAGTATCTCATTTATTCAGAAATGTCTTATATATCGATGAACAATCTTTTTTTATTCTATCTTCAGATAGTCCAAACTTTTTTAAATCATACTTGTGCTTACTTTTATAATTTTTCTGTTCTTCAGCGGTATTTTTAATTTCATTTCTAAGCTCTTGTGAAGGTTCATGGTTTGTAAAAATAAAAATATCGTTCATAAGTTCTTCAAAGTTTGTCATCAGATGATCATATCGAACTATCATTACCTTTGATTTGTCAATTTTATTATTTTCCCAATCATTATTAAATCGTATCAACAGGGTAACGAGTGCATTATAAAGTCTTTCGATATATCTTTCTCTAATATTTGGGGCCAAACTCCAAAATCCAAATCTTTTATCAAGAACACCAGTTACTAAACTTAAACCTGATGGGATGACACTTAATGGATCTCTTATCATATATAAGATTCTAGAATCAGGAAATCTTTTTTGAAAAGAGGGCAGATTTGTGCTTAGAGAAAACAGTTTTCCTATGTAAGGCAAATCTTTTTTATATGCATTTCTTGCCCAAACATTTTCATACCAATCAAAATCCCTTTTACTAGTATCCCTATATTCTGGATCAAAATATTTAAAAAGATCTTCATCTGCAAATGAAAACAAAAATCCGTAGAGAAAGAAGCCATCAAAATATCTAAAAAATAGACCAACGTCATCTGTTTCAATAGAGGTTAAACTTGTTTTATGTGCTTCAGTTGAATGGTGACGTGCTGGGCTTAATTTTTCTAAGAGTGGTAAAAATGGTTTTATTACTTTTTGAAGAATTATTGAAGGATAGATTAATTGCCAAAGTTGAGACCCTCTACCGATACCACTATTAATTAAATATCTTTGTAAAAAAGTAGTGCCAGATCTAGGGTTCCCAACAATTACAATTGGTTTATGTAGACTAGGTTTTCGAGCTATTTTGTAAAAGATTTTATCAATAAATAAGAAAATTGAAACAAACAATCGCATCAAACTTAGAAAAAAACCAGTAGTAATTGGATTGAACCATGTTCCAAATGTGTTTCCAACGATCTTATAGGCTTTTAATTTTCTGTTTATATTCATTACTTGTTATAAATATGAAATTTAAGGATATCAAAATTGTTTTAAGTTTTGATAGAATTTATTTAACTATTTGACGCATTAAGAGTCTAATAGTTAAAATTTTATTAATCAAATAATTGAATGGTCAAGGTCTTATTTATTTAGAAAAAAATTATGAACTATAAAATTAATATTTTACTAATGCTGATGTTGGTATTAAAAACAGATTTAAATGCACAAGTATTTGATGGTTATACACTTTTTTCACCTACCGGAGGTGGGCCTAGTGGAGCTACAGGGGGGACTAGTTATCTTTATGATAATGATTATAATATTATTCATACATGGATTCATTCTAGAGGTGCTGCAAGCATGCCGTATCTACTGCCTGACAGTTCAATCATATATCCTTTTAGAGTAGAAAGTCCCACTATGAGTGCCGGAGGCGTAGGTGGCGGAGTCGCTCACATTGCTTGGGATGGGACTATACTATGGGAATACATTATATCAAATCAAACCTATCAACATCATCATGATGTCCAGCCTCTTCCGAATGGGAATATATTGGTTATCGCATGGGAGAAAAAAACAGCAACTGAAGCATACTCTATGGGTAGAGCATCTCTTGATAATCCATTAAATGAAATGTGGTCAACTGCAATCTTAGAGCTTGAAATGACGCCGCCGAATGGTGCAAATATTGTTTGGGAATGGCACTTGTGGGATCATTTAGTTCAAGATTCAGATCAAAGTTTACCAGGTTATGGAACAGTGTCTACTCATCCAGAATTAATGGATATTAACTATGGTGAAGTCGGTGGAGGAGGAGGGCCAGGTGGTAGTAATGCAGACTGGATGCATATTAATGCGATAGATTACAATCCTTCTCTAGATCAGATTGTAATTAGTTCTAGACACCAAAATGAAATATATATAATTGATCACAGTACAACTGCTGCTGAAGCTGCAGGACATACTGGCGGGAACTCAGGTAAAGGAGGAGATTTTTTATATCGCTGGGGTAATCCCTCTGCATATGATCGAGGCTCGAATTCATCTCAGAGATTAGATAGTCAGCATGGAGTAAACTGGATCAAAGAAGGCTATCCCGGGGAAGGAAATTTAATTTTATTCAATAATAATTATGGAAATTTAACCTCTGCTGTTTTTGAAATTTCGCCACCTCTAAATTCAGACAGCACTAATTATATTATCAACGAAACAGAGCCCTTTGGTCCAAATGATTTAGAGTGGATGCATACAGGTGATTTTCATTCAAATGTTCAAAGTGGAGCGTTTAGATTATCAAATGGTAATACTCTGATTTCAGTTGCTGATGATGCTACAATCTTTGAAGTCGATTCATTAGGTAATACAGTCTGGGATTACGAGTATCCGGGTGCGAACATTATGATAGCTAGATCACAGAAATATTCAATTGATTTTTTTGGAGGAAGTGACTCAACAGGTTTTCCCGATTACATTATTGGCGATGTAAACTTTGACTCTTCCAATGATGTCTTTGACTTGATATACGTTGTCGATATGCATTACGGTTTTTATCTAAAAACTCCACCTGCAGATATCAATGAAGATTCAGAAGTAAATTTTCAAGATGTAATGGCTCTTATTTATCAAGTAATGAACTATCTTCGTTGACCTCGAAAAATAAAGAATTCTTTATCAAATTTTGGATTACCAAGCAGGTAATTGAAAATCCCTTAAAGTCAATTTTATTCCCCCTTGCCTTTACCTCAATTTTTGGATTAGGCATGACATTTATTGTTGTTGATGATGATATGCTCGCAATGCTTCCAAATAATATGAGTTCAAAGCTATCCTGGGATGCGGTGCAGGATGAATTTGGAAGCACAGAATCTATTTTTATCGCATTTGGTAATACAGATAAAACTATATTTAATAAAAGCTCTTTTTCTGATCTTTGGAAATTAACAAATGAATTAGAATCACAACCTGAGATAAAAAAAGTTACAAGCCTTTCAAATTTGCCAAAAATTGAAAATGTTGATGATTTTTTAGAGGTCCACTCATTGCAACCAAGCGAAGAATTAGATGCTATTCAAATAAATGAAATAAAAAAATATTTATATGATAATCAGTCTATTAGAGCGAGATCAATAAGCAAAGATGGTGATTATTTCAATATAATGGTACAACCCAACGACAGTATTGCTCATAATGTTGTTAGAGATATCGTTGTAGAGATAGGCGATAGCTTATTATCTAAAAACTATGAAATACATTATGGTGGGACTGCATACATAACTGGATCTGTACCAGGTATGATAAAAAATGATATATCAAAACTACTTGGAGTTGGTCTTGTTTTGATGAGTCTGATTTTATTGGTCAACATTCGGGATTTATTTGCGGTAGGGATGATATTCTCTGTCATTATCCAGTCTCTAATTGTTATGGCTGGATTGATGGGTTGGGTAGTTTATTTGACCGGATCAGAAAATTTTTATTTCACCATTATAAATTCATCAATGCCAATAATTTTACTTACAATTGCAAATTCAGATGGCGTTCATGTTGTTACAAAATTTTTTAAAGAGATGAGGGGTAGTGGTAATACAAAAAGATCAATAGCTAAATCTATAGACACCCTATTCGCACCAATATTTTTAACGAGTATTACGACAATTGCAGCGTTTCTAGCTCTTTATTTTGCGCCAATAAATCAACTTATGGGTTATGGGATATGCCTAAGTGCGGGGATATTATATGCTTTTATTTTAAGTCTCACTTTTTTACCAGCAGCAATGTCGTTAAAGAAATGGAATTTAAATTCAAATGCAATTTCGCAAAATGGGCATCTAGAAAATATAATTGCAAAATTTGGCAAATTAGTAATCTCAAAACCAAAATTGATTTTAGTAGTTGGAATGATAATTATGTTTGTTGGAACTGCGGGATTATCGGCGCTAAAAGTAGATGTTAATATCGCAAATTTTTTTAAAGAAGGTACTGATTTTAGGAATAGTATTGATTTTATAGATCAAGAGATGACGGGTACAATGGATGTACGTATTAGAGTAGAAGCACCTGTCAAGGACCCTAATACATTGAATGAAATTCAGAATATGCAAAAATTATTGAACAGCAACCCAAAGGTAACAACTAGCTATTCCATAGTGGACGTTGTTAAACAAATGCATCGCATATTTATGGATGATAATCCTGAATTTGAAATCGTTCCTAAAGATGAAAAAAAAGTAAGCAACCTATTAATGATGTATTCAATATCCGGAGATCAAGATGACTTAAATACAATAGTTGATTATAATTATAAAGTGGGGCTAATAACTGCTTTAAGTCGAGTTATGAGTACAGAAGAAATTATTCAGTTCGTAAAAAAAATTGAAGATCAGGTATATAGCTTTAAGCATATTAGTAATACGTCAATAACCGGAATGGCTATTGTGATTAGAGATTTAATTTATTTGGTTATTGAATCTTCAATAATAAGTATTTTTTCATCAATTATACTTATTTGTCTAATTGCATCAATATTTTTTAAGAACTTTTCATGGGGCTTCCTTTCAATAGTTCCACTTGTAGCGGCGGTCTTAATTAATTTTGGCTTTATGGGTATTGCAGGTATTCATTTGAGTCATGTAACGGCACTTTTGTCATCAGTTATTATTGGTGTTGGTGTCGATTTTTCTATTCATTACATTTATCAATACAGAAGATTAATCAAGGACAAATTTTGTAATGGGATATCAAATAAAGTTATAAATGAGGTTGGTTATCCAATCGTTTTAGATGCAGCATCGAATATGTCTTTTGGAGCTTTATTGTTTTCTACTTTCATCCCCGTACAATACGTTGGGGGTTTAATGGTATTTGCTATGTTTTCTACAGCATTCGGTACACTAACATTACTTGCAGCTTCAGTCGAATTATTAAAAACTAGTTATTCAAAATGATTAAACTATTTATTATCTACTCGATCCAATTTTTTCTTTTAATAAATAATTTATCAGCACAAACTGGTTACGAATTAGCTAAGAAGCTTGATAATAAAGATAAGCCTCAAAATATGACCAGCCGAATTTCGATGACATTGACTAATGCTAAAAATAAATCTCGTAAAAATGTGATGATATCAAAAACAGCAAATCAGAGCCAAAAACAGATGATTTGGGTTTTAGAGCCTAAGTCTGATAGAGGTATGTCATTTTTGAAGATCGAGCGTGAAGACAGGAAGACTGAAATGCGTATATGGTTACCTGCCTTTAACAAAATCCGAAGAATTAATGCAAACAGAAGAAGTAATTCTTTTATGGGTTCAGATCTTAGTTATGAAGATATGATGAGTCGGTCAATTGATGATAATACATATTTAAGACTTGAAGATGATCAGATTGAGGGAAAAGAATGTTATGTTTTGGAAGTTATACCAAAAAAAAGCGTTAATACATCGTACTCAAAACATAGAACATGGGTTTCAAAAGAAAATTTTCAAATTGTGCAGGAAACTTCCTATGATAAAAAAAGTAAGCTAAAAAAAATCAAAAACTTCCATTATGCCTTTGTAAATGACTATCAGATAATATCAAAAATTTATGTTGAAGATTTGCAGAAAAAGCACAAAACTGATATTTATTTTGATCAGGTTAAGATAGATACAAAAATGGATGAAAAAATATTTCAAGAAAAAAGTTTAAAACGGTTACCGCTTAATTAAAAAGTATTAATAAAAAACTGACCCTCTTTTAGATTTAATTTTTTTGATCCATTCTGGTATATTTTTTTTATCTGCTTTCATTCTTTCTATTGATGAAGAAAAACCAATCATATCCCATATCTCAAATGGACCAAAACGCCACCCAAAACCCCACTTCATAGCATTATCTACATCCTTATAGGAATCTGATATTTCATGTACTCGATTTGCACAATAAAGAAGCATTGCAGATAGAACCTCCCAGAAAAATTCTTCATATTTTGAGTCTGGGTTTATTAAGGCATTTATTTGTAGAGAAACATTGCTTCCTTGAACAATCTCCTCATCCAATCCTAAATCTACTTTTTTCATGGATCTGTACTTTTTATTATTCAAATCAAAAACAAGAATATTCCCATTATTATCTTTTTTATAAAAACCGCTTTTTGTTTTTTGACCAAGGTTGCCATTAGAAATGAGAATTTCCATAATTTCGGGTATTTTAAACATTTCTATAGATTCATCATGGGTTGACTTCTTATAAGTGGTCATGGCTACACTTTTTAAGACATCGAGGCCTATTATATCTGCTGTCCTGAATGTTGCGCTTTTAGGTCTTCCGCTAATAGATCCTGTTAGTGCATCAACTATTTCGATATCAATTTCCATCTTTAAGGCAATATTTATTGTAGACATTAGACCAAAAATACCAACGCGATTTCCAATAAAATTCGGGCAATCTTTTGCGGGCACAATTCCTTTACCTAATATATTTTTTCCAAAATTGGATATTGTATTATAGGTTTCTAAGGATGTCTCTTCACCCTTAATTAATTCTAATAAATGCATATATCTAGGTGGGTTAAAAAAATGAGAGACCATGAATTTATTTTTTAATTCTAGAGAAAACTTTTGTGAGAGCTCTTTAAGAGTTAGGCCTGACGTATTTGTTGTTAAAATAGCAGATTTTTTGAGTAGTGGTAATATCGTATCATAGACTCTAAGTTTTATATCAAGGTTCTCAGCAACGGCCTCTAATACCCAGTCTACTTGCGTAATTTTTTCAAGATCTGATTTATAGCTACAAGGAACTATTAAATTAATATTTTCAGGACTTTCTAATGGAGCAGGTTTTAAAGTTTTTAAACGGTCCTTACCATTTGTTGCTAATTCATTCGAAATATCAAATAAATATGTTTTTATCCCTTTATTAGCAAAAACAGCGGCTAGTTGCGCCCCCATTATTCCAGCACCTAAAACGGCAATACTTTTAAATGGATTGTTTGGATGCAAGTGGATTTAGATCGTTGTCTTGATTATTGATTAATTTGGCCGAGTCTTCGATATTTTTCTTGATATTTTTTATATAACATTTTTTGATGATTATTCAAATCAACCTCTCTACCTTGAATAAAAGCCATCAAGATTTTTGGATTCATTTCCATGGGGGGAATGTCAGAGATGAAAAAGGTAGCATCTTTACCAATGTCAAGAGACCCAACCATGTTATCGATATCAAGAATTTCTGCTGCACTTAACGTTATAGATCGCAGGGCTTCACTTTTTTCTAAACCATAAGCTGCTGCTCGCATAGCTTCGTTTGGAAGATTTCGAATATTACCATCGTGAGGATATCCTATTCTAGTACTCAAACAAAATTGCACACCGCCTTTTTTTAGTAGGTAGGGTATTTGGTAGGGCAAGTGTATAGGCTCAAATCTCCTTGCTGGAATTTTTTCAACTTTATCAAGGATTACAGGAATATTATTTTTCACAAGGAAGTCGGTTAATCGCCAACTATCCGCGCCACCAACAATGATAATTTTCAAGTCGTTTTCTCTCGCCCAATCTACGGCAGATATAATTTGCCTAGCTTCAGCAGCATGTATGTAGATTCCTTTTTTTTCAATAATGAAAGGTATCATTGATTCAAGTCTTAGGTCAACTTTCTGCCTTTCTTCGGACAGTCGATTTCTTTGTTTTATTATTTGAAAATATGCTCTTACATCTCGTACCATATCATCAAGCTCTCTGATAGATTTTTGTATCTCTTCGCGCTGCTTTTTTTCAGTTTTTTTTATGTTCTTTCCGTATCTGACGCTCATAGATGGCCAATTTATGTGTAGACCTGAGGGGTGTTTTAAAGTTGCATGCTCCCAAGTCCATCCATCGAGCATCATGACCGAAGATTGGCCTGAAACTCGGCCGCCGGCTGGAACAGAATTGGCAATAAGGACTCCATTTGATCTAGTGATAGGTATAAGTTCAGAATCAGGATTATAACTAACATTTGCTTTCACATTTGGGTTGATTGAGCCACTTTCAGCAAAATCATGTGTTTGACGAACTAAGCCAATCTCCACTAATCCAATTCTAGTTAAAGGCGCGATGTAACTAGGGACTATGTGTTTACCAAAAACATCATAAACGTCTGTTTCTGGCGATGCCATAATATTTTTTTCAATTCTAACTATTTTACCTTTTGAAAATAATATGTCATAGCCTTCAAGGACTTCAGTAGAAACAGTATGGAGGATACCACCTTTTAGGAGGATAGGTCTTTTTTGTTCTTTTCCAGGAATCTGATCATTCGATAACAAAATAGAAAAAGTAAAAATTAATAGTATGATTTTATTCATTGTAGACACCTGTATTATCTAAAATATCACAATTGTGACCCTGGTGATACATTTTTGAATTTGTACTTTTACTGGTATTGGTGCCAGTACCGCCTTTAATCGATAATATTTTTTGGATTATATCTTTTCTTAATTGTTCATCTCTCTCTTCAAGAATTTTATTTTCAGTTTTAGAAAAGTATCTAATGCCATCAATCCAAGTTTCCTCAACTTTGCTATAAATTGATAAAGGCTCACCATCCCATATTACAAAATCAGCATCTTTTTTTGGCTCTAAAGACCCAACAAATTTATCTATTTTTAATTGTTTTGCAGGATTAATAGTTACCAGTTTTAGCGCCTCATTTGGATCAAGATTCCCATACTGGATGGCTTTTGCTGCTTCGGTATTTAATCGTCTTGCGAGCTCACTATCATCTGAATTAAAAGATACTATAACATTGCTTTTTGCCATCATACTTCCGTTGTAGGGAATTGCGTCAATAACTTCATATTTATATTGCCACCAATCTGAAAAAGTAGATGCCCCTGCTCCATGCTCCGCAATTCTATCTGCAACTTTATAGCCTTCAAGAACATGTTGAAACGTCGCAATTTTAAATCCAAAATCTTCTGCAACCCGAGTTAGCATTAATATCTCATCTTGCCTATATGAGTGACAATGGACCAGTCTTTTGCCTTCAAGGATTTCTAAAAGCGCATCAAGTTCAAGGTCTTTTCTAGGCGGAACTTTTGTACGCTGATATTTTGAATTCCGATCATAGTTGTCGTTCTCGTGTTTATAATCAAGAGCGGCTCTAAAAGCATCTCGAATAACTTGTTCAACGCCCATTCTGGTTTGTGGATATCTATTTGTACCAGCCCAATTAGATTGTTTTACGTTTTCACCTAACGCAAACTTTATTCCCTCTGGTGCACCTTTGAATAATAGACTGTTAGCATCAGCCCCCCATCGCAGTTTAATTACAGCATTCTGTCCACCGATAGGGTTTGCCGATCCATGCAACACGTTAGCCGTAGTTAGTCCGCCGCCAAGTTGTCTATAAATATTTATGTCAGTTGGGTCCAGCACATCTTTCATTCTAACCTCAGAGGTTATGTACTGTGTACCTTCATTAATACTACTAGCCGCCGAATGACTATGGCAGTCAATAAGTCCTGGAGTTATATGTTTGCCTGCTCCTTCGATAACAATGGCACTACCCTGGGGGACTGTAATATCGGGTGCAACTTGCTCTATTTTTCCGCCAACAAACAATATATCCCATTCAGCTAGAGTGCCTTTTGGTCCACATGTCCATAATGTCGCATCATTAATTAATATGGCATTTGGTTGAGGATAATCCTTTAAAAGACCATATGCCCCATCAGGCGAGAAGACGGATAATGAACTAGGCGATTCAGGCTTAATCTTTTTACCAACATTGCTAATTTTAATATCTGCCTGAAAAGGAAAAGACTCGTTACTTAGGTTTTTTGTCGTTCCAATTATTTGAGATTTTGTTAGTTTGCCGTTAAATGTTATTGAACCCTTTTGTTCAATATTTTGGCCATCGATTGTAAATGAAATGGATGATTCAAAAATATCGATGTTGTATAATTCAACTGTTTTTCCTTGAAACAGTAGTGAACCTTTATAAAGGATATCTTGAGAATCTTTTATTTGATTTTTTAGAATGTCCTCAATTTTTAATTCATAGGCGGAACCATTATACTTTAGAGACCAATCACCTAAAAACGAGGGTGTTTTTTTTGAGGCGATATATATTTCTTCGCCTTCAATCCACAAGCTGACAACTTTTGAAGTTGGTACAAAATAGTCACCATCAACAATTACAAGATTTGCATCATATCCTTTGGCAACTCTGCCCATCGATTTTTCCAATCCTAGAGCTTCAGCTGGTTGGGTTGTTAGTGCTGCAAGGACGATATCTTTACTTAGACCTCGATCAATAATCCTTTCAAGGTTTTTACGGAATTCTGATTTTTTTAATAAACGATGACTTGTAATAGAAAAACCATGGCCAGCTCTATTAAGATAAGATAGATTGTCTGGAGCAATATCCCAATGTTTGAGTTCTGCAGTTGTGTATTGGAGGTCACTCATATATTTAGCTACACTGGGTTTTGAAGGGAAATCGATAGGCATAATAAAAAATGGGTTAAGTTGATTAAATCGATTCAACTGTCTGTACTCGTAACCACTACCAAGGATCCAAGGATTTAGTCCAAATTCTTTTGATATATTCATTAATCTTGAAGCAGAATTATCATCTGAAGATATAAATGCGAATGGTTTTTCAAGTGCTCTTGAAAGACCTAAGCTTTCAAGAGATGCATTTGAAGCTAGTGGTCTATTTTCTGCAGGGTATGATTGAACAATTTCTTGCGATTTTAAATACCACTCAGAATCATAAAAAGTCTGTCTTATGTGAGCAATCACCCCGAGCAAAGATCGAGGGTACGTTCGTTTGCCTTTAGGTTGGTATTTGAAATCAATAACCTGGGCTACGGAAGAGCTTATTGCTTTAGGATTATTTGACAAGTTTACAATACCTGTCTGACCTCTAAATATTCCTTGTTTGGGTGTTAAATGAGCTGTGGTAAAACCTAAGGATCTTAATTCTTTAATATGTTTCTCTTTGATATCAAAATTATCGACGGACCTGTATTCAGGTCTTACTTTAGAGTCCCAATGTCGTCTTTCATTTTTTGATTTTGAATTGTAGGACTCAGTTTCGAGCCATGTTTCTATAAATCCAGCGTAAACATGCGCGCCTTGGAGATTGATTTCATAAGCATCTTTAGGCGATTTAATGTATCGGCCAACAGCTTCAATTTTTCCATTCCGTATTACAATAGAGCCATCTTTAATGAAATCACCAGGAGAAGTATGAATCATTGCATTTGTTAATGTCCATACCTGAGGCCTATTTACATGTAAATCTTTGATTGGCTCTGTCTGCGCAAAAAGAAATAAAGGTAAAAGTGTTATAAATACATTTTTCAACATGCTAAAAGTTTGGTCCTGTTAATTTATAGGCTTTAATATATTTAGTTATGTAATCATATGAATCATCAATATCATCTGATATATGAAATAAATCTAAATCAGACTCTGAAATAGTTCCGCAATCAACAAGATAATCCCAGTTTATAACATTATTCCAAAAATCTGAGCCATAAAGTACTATTGGTAATTTCTTTTTGATCTTTTCTGTCTGAATTAATGTTAAGAGCTCCATCACTTCATCCAAGGTTCCAAAACCGCCTGGCCATACAACAAGTGCTTTTGCTAAATAAATAAACCAAAACTTTCTCATAAAAAAGTAATGAAATTTTAAATCTAGTCCATCTGAAATATACTGGTTACTTGTAGCTTCAAAGGGAAGAGAAATTGTCAAGCCTACAGAAATACCGTTTGCTTCTTTAGCTCCTCTATTGGCCGCTTCCATAATCCCACCTCCACCACCAGAGGTGATAATATATCTAGATTTCTTGTTATCAAGGTTTTTACTCCAAAGAGTGAGTTTTTTTGACAACTGTCGAGCTTCTTCATAAAACCTGCTCATTTCAACATCTTTTTGTGCCCTTTTCTTTTCTCGATCAGATGCAGAACTACCTAGTTTTGACAAAGCTTCAGTCGATTCAGACTCTGATTTAATTCTAGCTGACCCAAAAAATACGATTGTGTCGTGTATTTTATTTTCGGTGATATTTTTTAATGGGCCATAATATTCTGAAAGTATCCTCATTGACCGCCCTTGTGGGCTACCAAGAAAATTCTCATTATAATAAAACCTATTCTTTCTTTTGTCTTTTGACATTGTTATAACCTTTTATGTTTTAGACTCGAATTTAAAACAAAATTTTAAAATTAGTTCACTTGTATGATGGAATTCAGATATCTAATTTTTAGAGGTGTTATATAAACTTTTAGCTATCATATTTATTTTTCTTTCGTGCGCTTCAGAAATAACGGCCCCCAAAATGTTAGCTCTTCCTCCTACAAAAAAAAGCAGTCCTGATTTAATAGAAAAAACAATATTTAGCATGGGTTTGATGACAGAATATGAAATTTGGGAATTTTTAAGAGGGAGCCCAAATGAGACATTAGTTTTGGATAATATTGGGTTGCCAGACTCTGTTTGGCGCAGTGAGAATGATTCTACCAAATTCTTATATTATTTTGTTGATAAAATTCAAGATTATAACATTATTGAAATTAATTCCTTTAGTAATAAAGTCACCGGCTTTGAATGGGATTAAAGTAAAACTCTTTTTTAGTTTAGCTTTAAGCTTATTTCTCACGGTCGTTAGTTGTGATCGTTCAAATCATGATATCCATATGGAGTCATTTGTTGCCGATACTCATAATGATATTCTTCTTAGAGCGATGGAAGGAGAAGATATCTTGTCTTTTCATCAAGAAGCGCAATCTGACTTAGAAAAGTTTAAACTAGGTGGTGTAGATCTACAAGTCTTCTCAATTTGGGTTAGTCCAAGCAACGTAAGCAATGATGAAGAATATTTTCGAAAAGCAAATAGTATGATTAGTAAGCTTAATTTTTTGATTTCTAGAGTTCCAGACGATTGGGGACTAGTAAAATCTTTTCAAGATATTTCATATAACAATAGAAAAAATAAAATGTCTTGTGTTATTGGTGTTGAGGGAGGTCACATAATTGGGAATAATATTGAACGTATTGATCAGCTTCATGGTCGGGGAATGAAGTATTTAGGGCTTACTTGGAATAATTCTAACAATATTGCTAGTTCAGCAAAAGATGAAGTGTTAAATAGAAAATCATTATCCAATATTGGACTCTCTAGTTTTGGGAAAAAAGTTGTTCGAAGATGTAATGATCTTGGAGTTATAATAGATGTCTCCCACTTAGGAGAACAAGCTTTTTGGGATGTTATAGAAGAATCAAAATCGCCAATAATAGCTTCACACTCTTCAGTTTATTCTTTGTGTCCTCATTTTAGAAATTTAAAAGATAATCAAATCAAAGCAATCGCAAAAAAGGGAGGCGCTGTTTTTATTAATTTTTACCCTGGATATATTGATAGCACTTTTTCTAAAAAAGCTTATCTTGTTGATAGTAAATATGATATAGAATTAGGAATATTAGCTGAAGATCATGATACATTATCAAATCAATATTGGTTTGAGAAGATGAAACTGCTGAAGCATGAGAAAGCTAAAATTGCACCAAATATAAATGATGTAATTAAACATATATCATACATCGTAGATTTAGTTGGCGTTGATTTTGTTGGAATTGGTTCTGATTATGACGGAGTTGAAATAATGCCTACAGGATTAGAAAACGTAGCAAAGTTACCTTTTTTGACGAAAAAGCTTATCGAAAATGGATATACATTAAGAGATGTTAGAAAAATTTTAGGTGGTAACTTTAAGAGAATTTTTAAGGAGGTTTGCAAATAAAATCATGAGTACATCAAAAATAGTTTATAGAAACAATTTAAGAACTGAGTCAGAGCACATTGCTTCAGGCGAAAAAATTATAACGGACGCGCCAGTTGACAATAACGGAAAAGGGGAAGCTTTCTCGCCAACTGATTTGGTAGCAACAGCACTTGGTTCCTGCATGATTACTATTATGGCAATTGTAGCCGAAAAGAACGGGTTAGATATATCTGGTACGAGTGCTTCAGTTAAAAAAGTTATGAACGCCAATCCCAGAATGATTAGCGATGTGATTATTGAAATTAAAATGAACAAACGTATAAGTGAAAAAGATCGGAAGCGACTTGAAAAAGCCGCGTTAGCATGTCCTGTGCATAAAAGTTTACATCCCGATATGAACAAGGAAATAAATTTTATTTATGTTTAGTTGTCTAGATTTATATGACTTTTCAATGATTTTATTTAAATTACTTTTCTAAACATGTATTCAGAATTCAAGCTTGCGCCATCAATCCTATCTGCAGATTTTTCAAACTTGCAGGGGGCATTGCAAATTTGTGACGAAGGAGGGGCTGATTGGATTCATGTTGATGTAATGGATAATCAATTTGTTCCTAATTTGACTATTGGTCCACCTGTAGTTAAATCATTACGAAAAAGTACTAAAAAATTTATCGATGTTCATATGATGGTCATCAACCCTGAAAATTTAGTAGAGCCATTCGCTAGAGCGGGTGCAGATAACATAACTTTCCACATCGAGGCATCTGATAATCCTGAAGAAGTTATTGATCTGATTCGTTCAACTGGGAAGATGGTTGGAGTTTCGCTAAAACCATCAACGCCATTTATTGAAGTTATGCCATATTTAGATAAAATTGATTTAGTCCTTGTCATGAGCGTAGAACCGGGATTTGGTGGCCAAGGTTATATTAAAGAATCAACAAAGCGAATTGCTGAAATAAAAAAATATCTAAAAGATAATTGTTTAGAAAGAGTCCAAATCCAAGTTGATGGAGGAATCAAGCTCCACAATGCTAAGGAGGTCATTTTGGCGGGCGGAGATATTTTAGTAGCAGGTTCTGAAGTCTTTGGCTCAAAAAACCCACAGAAAGTCATTAAAGATTTTTATACAAGTGCTAAATCAATTAACGCCTCTTAAAAATTTTTAAAAACAAGCTATGAGCACTGTAATAATATTTATGACTGTTTTGATTGTCCTCGGACTTACTTCTTGGCTATTTACTGTTTATAATGGTCTAGTTCAGGTTAAAGAAAATATAAAAAAATCATGGGCCAATATTAATGTGCTTTTAATGCAGCGCTCTGATGAACTTCCCAAATTGGTCAAGGTTTTAAAATCTTTCGTAAAACATGAAAAGGTTATGTTGGATAATATTTTGGAATCAAGGAATTCTTTTTTAGGCGCAAGCAGTATTGATGAAAAAGCTGATGCAGATAATCAAATATCAAAGGCTTTAAAATCTGTTTTTGCTCTATCTGAAGCTTA
>Ga0209666_1000104_pt1 | contig 63694 bp, 40 predicted proteins | sample SaaInlV_125m_DNA_FD_184679 | JGI IMG/M metagenome (GOLD analysis project Ga0209666, IMG submission 184679) | Marine microbial communities from expanding oxygen minimum zones in the Saanich Inlet - Saanich Inlet SI037_S3LV_10m_DNA (SPAdes)... | ecosystem: Environmental > Aquatic > Marine >...
TTGGTCGAAGGGAGCCTTGACCGCGGCGTCCTCCGCGGCTTTGTACGAGGCGTCAGCCTTGGCCTCCGCGTCCGCACGCGCCGCGCGGAGCTTGCGAACCTCGAGCGGGGTGGCGCCCGCGGCTTCGAGCTCGCGCTCGAGGTCCGAGTCGTACCCTCCGGAAGCCTTAAACTTTTGCTCCAGCGCGGTTTCAAACTTGGCGAGCCTGTCGTCGGAGAAGACAGCCTTGGCGACGGCGAGGTCTTCGTCCTGGGACCGACCGCCGGATGACAGCTGGTCCGCGAGGATGGAGGCGCCGCGCGCGGCTTTCCTCGCGGCGGCTGAGGTCACCGGCGTGGATGACAACGCGCCGTGGGGGTCGCCCTTGGCGGCGATGGATCCCTTGAGCGCGGCGAGCTCCTGCTCCAGGCGGGAGACGTAGTCGGGGTCCACGGAGGCGGGGGCGCCACCGGTGTTCCTGTACCGAGACATGGACGTCTGGGTCGAGGGTGGAACGTGGAGGTCAGCGAGGTCGGATTTGGAGAGGTGTGCGATGAAGCATCGTGAGGGCCGTTTCTCAACGGTGAAATCTGCGGGACGCGTCGCGAGTGGACGGACGACGGCGGGTTCATCGGCGCGGATACGACGGCGACGGGGCTCACCTCGAGGGACTCGGTGCTCGACGCGACGCCGCCCTTCCCGGTCTTTGGCTCGTCGTCCTCGGGATACGTCGACGGCAGGCCGGTGGGCTGGCGCTTAATCTTTGGGCCCGGGGAGGCTTCGGGCTCGGCACTGAACGTGACGTGCTTGTCTTCTCCGCCCATCGTGTCGCTCACGAGGCGATGGATACGAACGTCCCTGCCTGCGTCTGAAGTCTTCACCGGCGGACAAGGTGGCGCGGCGTACCGTCAGTGGCTTGCACTACCGACGCGCGACGCGAACTCTCCAACGCGTCGGAGCGAAATGCAGCTTTTCGCGCTGACCGAGAAGGTCCGCAACGGCAACTTTCTCACTCGCAACTTTCTCACTCGGAAATAGCAAAAAATTACGGCGTCCATAGTGTATCGGTCAGACAAAGAAAACGTTATACTTGATTAAGACCCTGGGTAAGACTCATACAAAACAAATGAGAAATGGGTGGTACCATGAGGTAAACCCTAAACGACGAAGAGAAACGAAAAGAAACGCTCGCCCTGCGCACTAAAAATACGCTGAGATCACTAAAAACACACCTCGACCGCGGAATGCCCGCTATTCGGCACTCGGCGTGACGAGTATAAAGTGAATTCTTCAGCCGTCCCGGTGCTCCACTGCGTCGCGCGAACGAGTGAAGCGTTCGTGCGAGGAGCGTACGGTAGCACGTGCTTGGGTAGCAAGTCGCCCGTCGCGTCAGAGCCTTAACGGTCGCCGGGACTCGCCGCGTGGGTGTCACTTCCGGCGGTTTTCGTTCGCGTGAGGATTCCGCGAACTGAGTGAGTGGGTGGGCCTTTTCCAAGAGTAGGGAAGGGATTACTACGGTTTGAGGGCGACGTTGGGCGTCGCTGCAGTCGATTCGCCTGAGGAATAAGGCGCGTTCGACCTCGGGGCTCGAGAACGAGCAGAGTCAGGGTACGGACGGACCGCTCGGGTTCGTCTTTCACGGCGCGTGGGCGAGCGCGCGGCGGGTTTCCGTGAGGGCGAGACCGGCACTAAATTCCGGGTGACATACGCGACCCGCGAGAGAAGCGAGACCGAGAGAGCGTCGAAAACCATGTCGAGCGCGACCGAGAGCGTCGATACCGGCGCCAAGACGCAGGCGAACGTTGAACTCAACGGTTCACACGATGCCGGAGCCGCGAAGGTGAGCTTCCACACGTCGCGACGCGCCCCACCGCGCCGCGCACGGCGACGCATCGACACCAAAAAGTTCCCATGCAGCGAAAGCCTCCCGGTGTTTTCCCCGAAACCCTCGGGCGCACGATACCCGTCCCGTCTCGCCATCCGACCCCAAAAACTGACCTCGCACCCCATCGTCCCCTCGAACCACGTGCAGAGCGCGCCCGTGTTACCTTCCCGGCCGGTGAACGCGCCCTGGTCGGCGATCGTCAAGTCGAAGCCGGCCCATGGTGGCGGAAACCCTGCGGCGCCCGACGACGGTCCGAACGATGGCAAAACATCCCCGGGACCCGCGGCCGCCTCGGATGCCCACGGGTCCGCCAAGGTGTCCAAGGTAAACGACGCCAAGGAAAAGCACGCTAACGACGCATCCGACGGCGCGGCCAACCCGGCGGAGACGGTACGGCTGGAACCCGCGGGGGCGCCCGCGAAGAAGGCGTGGGGCACGCCGGCGCGAAACGATCCCATCACGCCGCCCACGTGGCCGACCTTGGTGGACGCCAAGGACCCGAGCAAGAAGCCCGCGGAGCCTCCCCCGGTGCCCCCGGGCCCACCTCCCGGCGCGGAGGACAAGGAGAAGGATGGCGATGTCGGGTCCAAGAAGAAGGGACGGGCCAAGAAGGATGCCGGCGCGGACGCCAAGAAGGACAACTCCGAGAAACGATCCGGTCAACCCGGGAAGAATAACCGCGCCAAGAACAACGACGGCCAGGGCGGGCCGGGCGATGGAACGCAGGGCCAGGGCGGACGCGGACGTGGAGGACGCGGCGGACGAGGCGGCCGCGAGGGTGCCGACTTTGGCGGGCGGGGCGGCGCGGCGGGTCGACACCCCGGCGGGCAGCAGTTTGGATTTGAAGCCGGCGGGCGGGGCGGTCGGGGCGGTCGGGGCGGTCGCGGCGGGAACTTCCAGGGCCAGCAGTTCGCCGGGTTCAACCCCGCGGCGGCCCAGTACTACGTCCCGCGCGGCGCCCAGGCGCAAGCGCCCATGCACGGCGTCTACTATCCCCCGAACCAGATGAACAGAAACATGGCGGCGGGCCCCGCGAAGGACCAGATCCTCGCCGCGGTGCGCCAGCAGGTGGAGTACTACTTCTCCGTGGAGAACCTGTGCAAGGACCTGTTCCTCAGGCAGCGCATGGATGCGGAGGGGTGGATCCCGCTGCCCGTCATCGCGGGGTTCAACCGGATCCGGATGATGACGCCAGAGCCCGCGGTGGTCCTGGAGGCGATCCAAGGGAGCGCCGTCGTCGAGGTGGAGGCTGTCGGCGGCGCCGACGGCCACAGGCTCCGCAAGATGACCGACTGGCAGTCGTGGGTGATGTCCGCGTCGGAGCGCAGCGGCATGGCGGCGATGGCGGCTGCGGGCGTGGGCACCGTCCCGGGCGCGCCCCCGGGTGGCGCGCCCAAGCCGCCGCCCTCGGGTCTACCCCCGATCAAGTCGATGGAGGAGCTCACCGCGGAGTTTGTCAAGGTTAACCCTCAAGGCGACGGAGCCAAGCCGAACGTCGGCCGTCCCCCCGTGGCGCCTCCGAAGGGTGCGGACAAGGGTGGCGACATCGAGGATGAGTTTGAGATGTTTGAGATGGACGAGGATTTCGGGGATGACGATTCCAAGAAACAGCCCAAGGGTGCCCCGCCGTCCAAGGACGACGACGCCGACGAAGACTACGGTGACGACATCATCACCGACGACGACATCGCGCGGCTGATGATCGTGCAACGCGGCAAGGGCCCCGGCAAGGGCCAGCACGGAAGAGGCGTGGATGCCGCGACGATCAACGAGGGTCTCCGATTCTACCAGAAGGAGCTCAAGCGCGGCGGGCAGCCCATTCCCAACGGCGGGCAGTCCGGGTCGTGGAGGGCGACGCGCGGCTCCATGGGATCGTCGTGGAAAGGCGGGAACGGTTTCGGCTCCTCCGTGGGCGGCGCGCACTTCTTCCCTTCCTCCTACAAGGAGGGCGGCGGCGCCATGGCCGGGTTTGACGGCGGTAACGACATCGGCTGGCTCCTCGGAACCACCCCGACCGACGGCGGCGAGGGCGGCATGGCCGTGCCCAACTGGCGCACCGGCGAGGGATCCTCCGTGGGCTCCGAGTCCGGCCGCGGCTTTCTCCACGGCGCGTCACCGCGCGAGAGGAGCGCCTCTTTCGGCCAGCGCCGCCGGAGCGTAAACTACGGGACTTCGCCGGGGGGCACCGAGCACTGGGGATCCCCGCGGGACATCCCCGCGTTCCAGCACCCGTCCCACTCGCTGCTCGAGGATAACGGCTTCAAGCAGCAGAAGTACAGGGCGTTCCACCAGCGGTGCATCGACGAGCGCAGGCGGTTGGGCCCGGGTAACAGCGAGGAGATGAACACCCTCTTCCGCTTCTGGTCCTACTTTCTCCGCGGCACTTTCAACACGAAGATGTACAAGGAGTTCTGCCAGCTGGCGGAGGAGGACGCGAGGCACTCGTACCACTACGGTCTGCAGTGCCTCTTCCGCTTCTACTCGTACGGCTTGGAGAAGAGGTTCAGGCCGTTGATTTACCGCGACTTTGAGGAGTACACCTTGCGGGACTACGAGAGCGGCTCGCTGTACGGGCTCGAGAAGTTCTGGGCGTTCCACTACTACCACAAGGGCGGCGCCGACGGCAGCAAGCCGACGATCCGCGATGAGATCAGGAATCTGCTCGATACCAAGTTCAAGACGCTGGAGTGCTTCCAGAGGGAGCACTCAAGAAGGGCGGCGGAGGCGGGCAAGGCCTAAAAAGTGGCGAAATATCAGAGGAGGTGACACACACACATGAACAAATGTGGGGTCGCGCACAGGGGCGCGACGTTGAGGGATTAACATAAGAGCCGGGAGGTCCTTGCTTGTTTGGACATATAGGGATGGTCATTACCGTCCGTAAAACTAATGAATAGAAAGGCGGCCGCTCTGGTCACCGCAAAAAAATACCTACACTTAAATTTGTGGAACTACTGGGCGTCGAGCGCGAACTTCGCCGCCACCGCCGCCGCGCCCAAGATCCCGACCAGCTTGGTGATGTCCAAGTTCTCCAGCATACCCCCCGCGCCCTCCTTCAGGCTCTTCCTCATGAACACCGTCTTCACCGCCCCGTTGACAACCTTGCCCGTCTCCTTGTTGATGACGATGTTGGGCGTGTCCGGCTCGCCCCCGATGGACTTGTACCCGAGTTTGGAGTACAGGCTCCTGGCCTTGGAGTTGTTCGCCTCCACCACCAGCACGGCCTCCTCGAACCCCCACTCCTTGCACTCCTCCTCGATGCGAGCCATCAGCTTCTTGGCGAGGCCCTTCCGCCTCGCGGCTGGCGCGGTGGCGAGGTTGGCTACGACGGGCCGATCGACCACCTCCCCTTTGGTCGCCTCGGTCGCTCGCTTGAGCGGAACGGTGCCCTTGAACGTCTGAACGTCGGCGCCCACGCAGCCCATGACCTTGCCGGTGTCATCGTCCCTGATGACGTACATGGCGCAGACCCCCCTCTTGTTGTATCGGCCCACCATGTCCCGCTTCTGCGCGCCGTTCAGGTAGGCGAGCTCCGACTTGGTGATGACGTCGGCGGCCCCTCCTTTGCGGAGGAAGAAGGCCTCGACGAATACCTCCGCGGCGGACGCGTAGTCCTGGCCACGCGCGCGCTCGATCTCCCCGAAGGCTGCGCGGGTGACGTTTGACGCGGGGGTCCGGCGTTTGGGAAGCGAGACACGGAGGCCACGCACACGGCCGCCGCTCATCTGCGATCGGGACTGCGTCATCGTGTTAACGCGGTCACGGAGACGCGGTGTTAACGCGGGAGACGCCGAGGTCACGGTGCACGCGGAGATCATGGTCGTGGACGTGCCGATGATGTCGGCTACGGTCCCTGGATCGAACACACCTGTCCTGGATGCGCCCTCTGAAGTGGATAAGGCCCCGGCTGGTGCCGAACATTTTTCCAGAGAAGGACTTTTTCGAGGCTGACGTTTTATGCCATTTAAAGAAGCGCCCCCCCGCTGCCCAAAGAGGGAGGGAGCCATGGGTTTCTTCGGCTTGTTCGGCGGCGGGTTCAACCCGGCGAAGTGCAAGACCGCCTTGAGGCTATGCATCGGTCGCATCAAGCTCCTGAAGAACAAGAAGGGCCTCGCGGTGAGGGCGCTGCGCAAGGAGATCGCGGATCTCATCAGAGCTAACAAGACGGACAGCGCGCGGGTGAGGATCGAGGGGGTGATGAGGGAGGAGGCCAACCTGGAGGCGTTCGACATCCTCGACCTCTTCTGCGAGTTACTCGTGGTCAGGCTGAGGCTCATCGAGCAGGAGAAGGACCTCCCAGACGACCTCAAGGAGGCGGTCGCCACCTGCATCTACGCCGCGAAGCGCATGGGCGAACTCCCAGAGCTCGGACAGATCAAGGCCCAGTTCGCGGCCAAGTACGGGCGGGAGTACGCGCAGGCATGCGAGGCCGACGGCACCGCCGCCGCGTGCGGAGTCAACCGCACCGCCATCCAGAAGCTCAGCGTCCGACCCCCGACGAACGAGGACAAGCTCGAAAAGCTCCGGGCCATCGCGGCGGAACACGCGGTGCCCTTCGACGAGGAGGAAACGTCGGCGGCGCTGGCCCGGGCGCACACGCCCAGCCGGGTCAACCGGGACAACGCCGACCCTGAAGGCGGGGGCGTCGCGGGGTACGCGGACGTCCAGCAGGCGGCGGCGGCCGCGGCCCAGGCGGCGGGGCAGGCGCAGCACGCGGCGGCGGCGGCGGCTGCGCTCGCCGTGGCGCACGGGTCAGCGGCGGCGTCGAACGCGACCGCGCCCGCCGGTGCCAAGCCGCCCGCGATCATCAGCAACGCGCCGCTCCCTCCCCCGGGGTTCCTCGTGAACTCTCTGTCGGGTAAGAGCGTTCATACGGGCGGGGGTGGGATGGACAAAGGAAGGTCGCTCTCGGAGGTCATCGCCGGGACGCCGTCAAAGGACAAGGACGACGGAACCGAAAGCGGGGACACAGCCGTGCACCCCGACGACGATTACGTCGCGGACCTGACCCCGCCGTCGGCCGCGGCGCCCCCCGCGAAGCCGCCCCCGGTGACGGACCCGACGAAGCCGTCGCCGCCGCCGGGTATAGCGGGTACGCCGGAGAGGGACGCGCCGGGCGGGGAGAAGGAGAAGGAGTCGGCGGCTTTTGATTCGGCTTTCGGGGGTGAAAAGAAACCCGAGTTTGGTCCGGTGCCGCCGCCGAAGCCCGGGGACCCGCTCGGGGAGCCGGACATGTCGCAGGTGGACCCGAACAAGGTGGAGACGCACTTCAGGGACCTAACGGCGCGGTTCAACGCGCTCAAGAAGCCGAAGGACTGAGGCGGCGTCGTCGTCATTTTTACGTAGTCTATTTTTTTCATTCACAGTTCAAGCGAAACGCAAGATGGCGTCGACGATCTCCTCCGCCGGTGGCGTGAAGAAGTGGTCCCTTCGCTCGCACAGCGTCTCCCTCGCGTCCAACTTGGCCGCCAGCGCGCGTTGCATCTCCGCCGGCACCAACGAGTCCCGCAGACCGATCACGCAGTCGACGCCCCCCGCGCAGTTGGCTTTTATCTTTTCGTAGTCGAAAGGGTCCGGTCCGAAGTACCCGCTCGCACGCTCGTTCTCGTCGCCCAGATCGTCGTCGTACCCCGCCACGAGCACGATACCTCGTAGGACGTTGCGCTCGGCGAGACGCAGCGCGCACACCGCCCCAGAACTGTGCCCCACGACCACTGAGTTGGCATCGCACTTCAACACTTCCTCGCAATGTGGTATCCACTTGGACCGCCTGCATACGTGCGGGTCCGGCATCCCCGGGACGGTGACTCGCACGTCCGCGCAGATACCTCGATCCACCAACGTCTTGGCGAGCCAACTGTAGTAGTTGCACTCCATCGTGGGAGTACAACCCGAGCCGGGGAGGAGGATCACGTTCATCGGGGTCCGGTAAAGCGATGGTTAACAAAGTGAGCCTCAGTCGCTGGAGGCACGTTCTCACGGTCTGTTCTTGAGTTAAAAAATCATCTTTGGGTATCATCCCTGTCATCCCTAGCTAGAATTCCAGTTTCAAACCAACACGCTTTCAATCGATCAAAATATACTTTCAAAACTTTTACGCTTTCAAACCGCTTTCAATTTGGTCAGAATAGTCAAAATTCGGACTGGCAGACCTCCGCAGTCTGGCGTGGTATCGGCTCCAAACTGCCAAATTCAAAAAATACAAGGCACCTTCCCGATTCAAACGTTGGCACACCCGACCGCAAGAGTCCCGCTCGCGCGCGTGCGAGGAGTATCGGGGCGAGTATCGGCGACGCGAAGAGCGAGGACACGCTCGGAGACATCGCGGGTGGTATTTGTTTTGGTACAGTGAATCGCGTTCGGCGAAGAGACACCGACGGTCACCATGGACGACGGCGACTTTGACGACTTCGATGCGCTCATCGAGGACGACGCCAACATGGACGTCGGCGCGGACGACGACGAGATGGACATGATGTACGCGATGGAGCAGGAGAACACCGCCACCGACAAGGACAAGGATGGCGGCGCGTTCGACGAGCCCGCCGTAGGGACCCAGGCGGGTCCCACGCAGACCCAGGCGGGCGCCGACGACGAAGATCTCGACTGGCTCGCCAACGCGGGCGCGACACAGACCCAAGGACCGAACGCGAACGGCGGCGACGAGGACGCGCTCTTCCCGGACGACGACGAAACGGACGAGGCGGGCAACGCGGCGGGCAAGCCCAAGGGCAAGCCCGAGCCCTACGTCGCCCCCGAACGCGCGCCACTCCCGAGCAACGCCCGCGACGACGCCCCGGCGCTCGACGCCGCCGCCGTCGACGGTGTCGCCGTGCCGGTGACCACCGCCGATGGCCGACGGGTGTTCGTGCGGCGTGAACCCGCGCCCGCGCTCATGAACGCCGCCGTCGACCCCATGACCGCCGCGCTCGCCAACGCGTCCGTGCCCGTCGGGACCAAAGCGCCGAGCCTGCTCTCCGAATCGATCGAACACATGCTGGACAAGATCGAGGAGGCGCGGCACGCGGAGGCGCTGAAAGAATCCGAGCGGCTCGCGGAGCGCCAACGTCGCGTCAAGGACGGTCTCACCGCGGACCCGGTGGTTAACACCGACACTGGGGGATCCACCGATGCCGCCAAGAAGGCTGACAAAGGGCTGTGGGTGGATAAGTACTCGCCCAAAAAGTTCAACGAGCTGCTCAGCGAGGACAAGGTGAACCGCGAGGTGCTTCACTGGATCAAGGCCTGGGACGGCGTGGTGTTCAAGAAGGCCCCGCCCAAGCCCACGCAATGGGACCTCAAGCAGCAGCAGTTCGCGGCGCAGAGAGACGGCGGACGCGGCGGGGACGACCGGGGCGGCCGCGGCGGTCGGGGAGGTCGGGGAGGTCGGGGACCCGCCGCGCTCACGTCGCACGTCCCGCTCGACGAGGACGGACGACCGGTGCACAAGGTCCTCCTGCTCACGGGCGGACCGGGCATCGGCAAGACCACCCTCGCGCACGTCGCCGCGAAGCTCGCGGGGTACAGGGTCGTCGAGGTGAACGCCTCGGACGACAGGGGCGCGGATGCGTTGAAGACCAAGGTGACAAACGCGGTTCAGATGCGAGCCGTGATGGGGGATAAGCGCCCGAACCTGGTGGTCATCGACGAGATCGACGGGGCGTTGGGCGGCGCCGAGGGCAGGGGCGCGATCCAGGCGCTGCTGAGCATCATCAACGGCGGTAAGGACAAGCGCAAGCACGGCGACGAGAACGAACGACCCGGAGCCGCCGACGACGGAGCCTCGGGGAAAAAGCCGCGGGGGCGGAAGGGACCCGGCCCGCTGATGCGACCCATCATCTGCATCTGCAACGATCTCTACGCCCCCGCGCTCAGGCCCCTTCGCGAGGTGGCCAAGATCTTCCGCATGGTCGCGCCCGCCAGCGCCAGGCTCAACCAGCGCCTCAGGGAAGTCTGCGCCAAGCAGACCATCCGCGCGGATACCCGGGCCATCAACGCCCTCTCCGAAAAGGCGGAAGGGGACGTCCGCGCGTGCCTCAACGCCCTCCAGATGATCGCTCAGAAGGGCGTGGACGCCGTGACCCTGCGCGACGTGAACGAGAACGTGGGCGACAAGGACATGACCGTGCAGGCCAGAAACGTGTGGCAGGAGCTCTGTTCCGGCCACATCGCCAACAAGCGCACCCGCAAGCAGACCCGCGCGGAGCACACTAAGCACCTCTACTCGCAGGTTGCCTCGTTCGGCGACAACGACCTGGTGCTAAGCGGGCTCTTCGAGAACATCAACAACCTGAGGCTCGGCGACACGTCCATGGTCAAGTCCGCCAGGGCTCTCAACTCCATGGTCGACGCCGACGTCTTCATCGGCGCCGGGTTCAAGAAAGGGCACTTTCACCTGCAGCCGTACGTAGCCTCCGCCGCGATGGGCGTGCACGCGTGCGTCAGCAACGCCCCGGCCGCGTCTAACCTCGAGTGGCCGCAGCTGGGCAAGATGCACAGGGAGGCGGTCAAGAACAAGACGATGCTCCGCGGGTGGGCGGCTTCCAGCAAGCTCCTGGCCGGGTCGTCCGATATGACCCTTTGCGAGACGGTGCCCTACCTCCTCACCGCCATCTCCCCAGAGATTCGGCCCGTCTCCGCCAACTTCCTCAAGCCCGAGGAGGCGCGGCTGATGCGTAACTCCGTCTCCACGATGGTGTCGCACGCGCTGACTTACGCTGCGCCGCCCGAGGGTGGTATTCCGTTTGGAGCCTTCCGCGGCGCGCAGGTGTCGATGGTGCTCGACCCGCCGGTGGATCGCGTCGTGAACTTCGGGTCCGACGTGGCTGGCTACGTCCTCCCGGGCACGGGCGCGCAGAGGTGGCAGAAGGGGTACAAAAAGGATGCGCAGTTTGAGCAGGGCGCGGGGGGTGAGAAAACCTTCGGGGGCGTGGCCCGCCGAGTCCTCCCCGCCGCGGTCAAGTCGATGCTGCAGCACGAAGTTCGCATGGAGGAGATTCGCCGGGCCGAGTGCGCCGTGCACGGGCCGGGGACCCCGCCCGCGAAGCGCGAGCAGAAGCCGCAGCTCAAGCAGGGCGGCGTGGGCAGGTCGGAGGAGCACAAGGAGGCTGCGGCCAAGCGCTTGGCCATGGCCATGGGGGGTATTGGGCAAAAGAAGGAGACCAGGAACGATCGGTCCAAGAGGCTGAAACAGGAGGAAGGGGGGATGCCGACCGTGGTCTACAAGTACAACGAGGGGTTCACGAACGCGGTGCGTAAGAAAGTATACATGCGCGACCTGTTCTGAGCGCGTAGACGATTTTAAGATGATCATTCTCATTAAACAGAAGATTGGCATTTCATGTACACTGTACGTACACCGACTGACAGCAAGTCAATAAACAATATCATAGCTCCCGCCGTTTCGGGGTCTTTCCTTTTCGCGAGCGCGCGGCGCCGCTAAGTCTTACTCGCGCCGCGTCATCCCGCCCACTCTCTCTTCGCGCCGTTTCATTCATCCATAAATTTACGCAAACTTGCCCACGTCGACGAACAGGAGCTCCTTGTAGGTGGCCAGGGTCCACTTGTCCGCGGGGCAGATAGCCTCGACGTCGTCGACCACCTTGCGCACGTCGATCATGGTGTCGAGGCGGAGCACGCGCGCCAGCTTGGCAGCCTCGTACTCGTCAGCCGCCGCGTGCATCTCCTTGAGCGCAGCCTCGAGTTTGACCACTCCGGCGGACATGCCCGCGGCGTCGATGCCGGCCGCCTTGGCGGAGGGGATGGCGTGCTGGTTGATCATGTCGATCATGCAGCCGACCTCCATCTCGATGGTGCCCACGTAGAGGTCCAGGAGGATGGTCCTGCGCGCGGCGCACTCGGCGGCGTCGAACACCTTGAGATCCTCGAACATCTTCACGTTCTTCTCGGCGACAAACTTGTCGATGGCCTCGACGCCGGAGTCGATGTGGGTGATGCCGAGCTTGTCAGCCTCGGCGGGCCACGCGGGGTCGTAGCCGTTGCCGTTGTAGATCACCTTGAAGTGCTTCTTGAGCATCTCCTGCGCGACGGCGACGGCGTCCTTGCCCGCCTCGACGCCCTCTGAAATCTCCGCAAACTTCTTGGCGGTGAGCGCGTTGAGCACGGTGTTGACCAGGGAGACGTTCTGGGAGGAACCCACGGCGCGGAACTCGAAGCGGTGGCCGCCGTAGGGGAAGGGGGAGGTGCGGTTGCGGTCCTCGGCGGGCGCGTGGACGATGGGCATGATGTCGACGCCGAGGTTGATCGGGGACGTCGCGGGTTTGTACTCGTACACGTTGCCCTCGGAGAAGTCCTTGAGGTACGCGGTGAGCTGGGGGCCGAGGTAGGTGGAGATGACGGACGGGGGCGCCTCCATCGCCCCGAGGCGGAAGTCGTTGCCGGGGGACGCGATGGCGAGGCGCATGAGGTCGCCGTACTCCTCGACGCCGGCGACGAGCGCGGCCATGACGATGGGGAAGAGGTTGGGGTTGCCGGACTTGGCGGTGAGGTCGCCGGGGTTGAGCAGCTGGGTGCCGCAGAGGGTGGAGATGGACCAGTTGTTGTGCTTCCCGGAGCCGTTGACGCCCGCGAAGGGCTTCTCCTGGAGGAGCGCGGCGAGGCCGTGCTTGCGGGCGACCTCCTCGCAGATCTGCATCACCATGAGGTTCTGGTCCGTCTGGACGATGACGGAGCCGAAGAGGGGCGCGAACTCGTACTGGTTGGGCGCCACCTCCCTGTGACGGGTCTTGAGGGGGATGCCGAGCTTGTAGCACTGCTCCTGGATCTCCTTCATGCAGCCGTACACCTCCGCCTCGATGTTGATGGGGCTCATGTAGTGGTCGCAGAGCTCCTGGCCTCGCGCGGGCATCTTGCCCATGACGGTGCGGCCGGTGAACTGGAGGTCCATGCGGCGCTGGTAGGCCTCGCGGGGGACGAAGAAGAGCTCCTGCTCGAGGCCGATGTTGTTCACGGCGCCCTTGACCTCGAAGCCGCAGTGCTTGAAGAGCCTCGCGGTTTCCTTGGACATTGCCTGGTGCGCGCGGTGGAGCGGGGTCTTCTCGTCGAGCGCCTTGCCGTCGTAGGAGACGAAGCAGGCGGGAATGAAGATGTTGTCGTCGCGCATGAAGGGCGGGGAGGCGGGGTCGATGCAGAGGTAGCCGCCCGCGGTGTGCGTCGCGCGCATGCCGCCGTTGGGGTAGGAGGAACCGTCCGTCTCGCCGAAGAGGATGTGCTTGCCCTTGAGCTCAAAGGTGGGGGTGCCGTCGTCGTTGAACTCGAGGGTGCTGAGCTGCACCTGGCCGGTCATACCGTGGCGGAAGGTGGACGCCATGGGCTGGAACCAGTGGCAGAAGGAGGAGGCGCCGGCATCGAGACCCCACTTGAGGAGAGCCTTGGCGACCTTATCAGCCTTGGCGCTGTCGTTGATCCAGGTGTAATCGTCGAGGTCGGCGGCGGTCATGCCGACAGCCTTGAGGTACTTGTCGGCGACGGCGCCCTTAAAGACGGACTCACCATAGCCCTTGGAGAGCTCGGGCTGCGGAACGGAACGCGGAATCGCGGGTTAGATACGGGTGAGCCTCGGGGGAATGTTCAATGTGGCGAAAGTAATTCGGGCGAATTCGGGCGAATGCGATCGAAAATCCCAAACGCAATCGCGCGACGATCGGGGGTGAAGGGCGGGAAACGCACCGCGTCGATTGTCTGGGACATTTCGAACGGATGTGTAAGAGTCTTTTCGAGACCGCAATCCGGGTTGTGCACGTCTGGTGCGTGCGTGTGAGTGATGTCGGCGCGAGTTGTTACCGCGTGGGAACGTGGATTAGACTTTTCGCAAAGGCGCGAGCCCACCGAAAACTCAGATTTTTCCATTCGCGCCGTATTTTTGCCCTTTTCGTCGAACCGGCGAGCTACTCGCCGAGCGTGCAGCCTTGGACAAACGCCATTGGCCGGAGTGTTCCATCAGCCAATGAAAACGCGATGATTCACACCGAATTCGTTCATCGACGAAAACCGGCCTTGTTCTATCGGTGAAAATTGCGAAAAGCACGGAATATTTCGACTCCCGTTCCACGAAAGGACCTTTGGAATGGGAAGGGGACGCAGTGTGGCAACCACCCTGCAAAAAGATCGAAAAAAGATTCGGGAAACTAACAAAGTGGGGTCTGGGAGTTGAAGAGGGGTCTGGGAGAGCTTGTTTCGCTGTCGGTCGTGTTCCTAAGGTTCTCTATTCGTCACGCCTACGTTTTCAGGTCAGAAGAGCCACCCCTTGCACACGGGCGTCTTGCAGAAGCACCTCATGACCTTCTTCAGGTCGTCCCCGGTGCGGCCTGGCGAGTAGTCGATGCACATCTCCTCCTCCGCCTTGATGTCGCGCTTGGCGAAGAGCACCAGCCTGGGAACCTTCGGTAGTCCGTCCCCCATCGCGTTCGTCTCCTTCGGTAGGTTTATCTCCAGCGTCGTCACGTTGGGATCACAGCTGTGGTTCAGCATCCGTGCCACATTGCCGTACATCGTCGGGTCGATGGTGTACTTGCTCTCGCGGAACTTGCCCTGGACGTCGTGGAGGTAGTACAGGCCGAGTTGCGAGTAGCTGTGCTCTCGTAGCGTGGCCTCCTCGCCGGTGATGACCTCACCGCTGTACTCGCATATCAGCGCCCCTTTCTTGATCGGCTCCAGCGCGCGAATGCCGTACCCCCGTCCCATCGGGTCCTGGTACACGTGCATGTGGTAGAGGATGCCGCCGCAGTGAATGCCTGCCCACGGGCATGCTCCCTTTGAGATCTGGTGCAGGTTCTCGATCGTCCCGAGATGGTCCGTCAGCGATGGCAGCAGCGAGCGGGAGCACGTGCACTTCAACTTGGAACGCTCCACACGTTTCTCCACCTTATAGTTCACGCCGCCTTCCTCCAGGTTGAATATCCTGTCCGTGTGGTACGTGAACGGCACCAGCAACTGGCTCGGGTGGCAATCCGCGGTGATGTTGTGCTCCCACTCGAAGTACTTCCCCAAGCCCTCGCCGTACTTTCGTTTCTTTTCCTCCGTCGTCTTTTTGGAAATCTCCGCGGCTTCCAATGCTTTCGAACCCTTCATCTTGTCCGCACCCTTCTCCGACGCGCTCTTCTTCTCCGCCGCCTCTTTCAGCTTTGGCTTTGGCCCGGGTTTGTTTTTTTCTGTTTTGGGGATGGGCGGCTTCGGCTTGGCCTTCGCCGCGGGTTGCGCCTTCTCGGGCTTGGCCTTCCCGGGCTTGGCATTGGGCGCCTCATTCTTGGCGGGCGTCGCCTTAAACCCGGGTTCGTTGACGGGTTGCGCCGGCGGGCGGACGCACCGCCCGTCGCACTCCCTCTGGTGGCAAAACACGTTCGTCGGCTTGCACGGCAGATCTTTCGCGGCGAGCCCCTTTCGGTGCGCGACGTGGAAGAGGTAGTCGTTCACCTCCAGGAGCGTCTCCAGCTCGATGAAGTGGATTCCTCCGCGCCACGTGTACAGCCCGTCGGGGGTGTTGCTCGGCCAGCGAACCCCGGGCTTGGCCGCGAGCCCCGGCGCGGCCCGTCCGACCCACTTCACGGCGATGGGCTGGGAGGATGTCGCGTCGATCTTGGCGATCATGCCGCGCCACGGCTCCTTCCCGCCGTTGCTGACCTCCACCCACGCGCCCACCCTGCAGTCGGCGAGCGCGATCTTCTCCGCCGGATCCATCGCGAGCGGAGTGTCGAACCCGCTCCGCCCCGCCCCTCGGATCTGAGGCCTGAAGATCTTTTGGAAAGTAGATACAGAGTTTTCGCCTCCTCGGCTCCTGGCCCATTCTCGGACGCGCCGGTTTGGGTTCGGGGTCACCCGCGGGTCGCGGCGTATATATCGTCTACTCACGGGCAATAACAACGAGCGGCTGCGTCTAGCATGGCGCGCATAGAGGAGGTCGGGTCCGACGGTGAGTGTCCTCCCCGCGCTGTCGATCCAACACCCACACGCTCACCCACACCGATCCCTTCCCAACATCGCGCAGGTTCCGACGATGAATCCGACGCTCGACCTCAGCGGGGCGCCCCGAGGGACCCCGACCAAAGCTTCGACGACATCATGCGCAAAGCCTCGGAGATGAAGGCGGCGCAGATGAAGGACAAGCGCCGCGCGTGGGAGGCTTCGCCGGAGTTCATGAAGAACACCATGACCTTCGACAAGGACGAGTCCTACGTCAAGATGAGAGAGTCGGCGTCCGTCGCGGAGAAGATCGCGTTCGCCGAGCCCATCAAGGATGAGGGCAACGACCTGTTCGCCAAGGGTAAATACGCGCAGGCCATGGCCAAATACACGGCCGCGGTGGCTGTGTTCAGGTACTGGAACCGAACGCATCACGGCAACGAACAAAACATCGTGAAGCACTACGACGACGAGGCGCTGAGTGGGGACGAACGAACCGCGGCTCACGGCTTGATCCGCTCGATATACCTCAACGCGGCGCAGTGCATGAAGAAAGGGAACATGGCGGACGGGTCACGGGAGATCATCTGGACGTGCACGGAGGTTCTGGAGATTGATCCGGATAGCGCCAAGGCGTACTACCGAAGAGCGATGGCCCACGCGGAGAGCGATACTTCACACACACTGGAACTCGCGGTTCGCGACCTGACCCGCGCCAACCTGCTCGCGCCCAACGACGCGACGATCAGGCACGCGCTGCACGTGCACAGGTCATCGCACGTCACGCAGCGCGCCAAGGACAAGGCTGCGTACGGCGGCGTGTTCAACTCGAGGGACGGTTTGTACTCGGCGGCGGAGAGAAGCGGCGGGGCGGTCGGATCGAACGATTCATCGCAGGGGAAGTCAGAGGGGAACCAGACAAACGAAGACGGGGACCCGGCGCTCACGGCGTTCCGGAACATGTCGGAGCAAGAGCTCAAGGCTCGGTGTAAGGCCATAGGTGTTGACCTGGACAACCCGCGGGTCCAACGTGAGCTCGCCAACCGCGCCAAGGCTCGGAAGGAGGAGGAGCTCAAGGCCAAGGCGAGGGAGATGGGGATCGACCTCGGGGACCCAGCCGTGCGCAAGATGCTGGAGCTGCTGGAGAAGGAGGATCGGGGTAAGGAGGACCTCGCCAAGCTGCCCGCGTGGAGGCGGTGGATATACCACTCCTTCGACGGCACCAAGCGGTTCAACGTTCAAAACTTGATGTACATAGCGCTCGCGGTGAGTCGGCGTCTCTTTGTTTCGTCTCTTTCGTTTCGTTTGTTTTTCCCACTACAAAAAGTACATCGCTAGTACATCGCACTGACCTTCACATCCCGTTCCATCGCAGGTCAACGTCGTGTATCGCGTCTGGAGGGTCGTCAACGCGCCAAATGTTTCGTCTTCGCGCGGGTACGGAGGATTCGATGACGAATTTTAATAGGAGGCCGAATCCGTCGACTGTTCAACTCTGTTCAACTTAGTCGTCAGTTGCTGAACAGCGATCCGAGCACGCCGCCCTTGCCGCACGTCCCGTCGCCCGTGCCCCCCCACCGTGTCACCATCGCCTTCGCCACTCGCACCCCCACCGGCTCGCACCACCACGCCGACGCCGTCGCCGCGAGGATGAGTACTAAGATGACGACTAAGAGGAGCGACCCTTTGTTGCCCCGGACGATGTCTTCTTTGTCCGTCAGGCTCTCTATGTGTTCCTGCATGAGCTGGTTCCGTTCCTTCGCCGCGTCGAGCTCGTTCGTCCGTTCCGCCAGCTTGGCCTGAGAGTAGGTAGGTAAGCGCCGGGGTGCGACGGAGTTGTGGTCAGAGGATGATGAAAACGAGGGTTGAAATCAAACGACGGTTCGTGATCCCACGCTCGGTGCCTCGTGAGGTGAGATTCGCGGGGTCACTCACCTGATACTCCCGCGCCTGCTTGGCCAACCGCTCGACCGACGCCTCGGAGCGGTCCGAGGTGGACGCCTCCCGCCCGTCGGCATCCCGCTCGTCACTTCCTCTTCGATGATCCGAGGTTCTGGAGAAATATCTCCTGAAGGACGCGGCGTCTTCGTCTCCGAGGTCCGTGGACCGTCGTCCCCAGGTCCTTCCCCACGTCCTGTCGTGGCCGAGCGCGTCCGCGTACCGGATCTCCTCCGCGGTGGTCATATCGCGCGATTCGAGATGCCGACTCGTGCGTCGCGGCCTCCACGACTGGCCGCCGTACCCCAGATTCGCGGGCTTTTTAACCGAGGTTCGAAATCCAGGCTGGCATCGAATCTGTCCGCCGCTGACCGCACGGACGAGAGCGAGGAAGCCAATCACAGGACGCTCACGCGCCTTGGCCGACGGACGCGATGTCTCGATTGACCGACGTATCGTGGATGCTGCCGCTGGTGCTGGTGTTGGCGCACAACATGGACCTGATCGTGGCGAACGCTCCGATGGTGCGTGGGGACACCCGACGATGATGCCCCACCATGATGACCCTCCTCTCATCACCCAGACGCGTTTACGAACTCAACCCCACACCCTCCGCACCACCACCTCGCAGAGGCTTCTCAGGTTCGCCAACCACGTGTTCTACTCGCTCGCGGTGAGGAAACACATGCTCCTGGAGGGAAACGAGCGTGTACCAGGCTCGCACACGCTCTGGTGCTACGTCGCGTCCATGCTCTGCACGTTCGCCTCCAGGATCGTGCTCTCGTTGCTCTGGACCTGGCCAACCGAGGGCGTCCCTAACCTCTGGGAGAAGATCCCCGCGAACCTCACGGACGCCACCGCCGCGTGGGCCATCGTCAACGTGGCACCCGCGGCACTGATACGAAGGTACACCGCACGCACACCATCGGGCACCGCGTCGCGGAGTACGCTCCACGCAGTCGCCGGGTTCAACAAGTTCAACTCGATGCGAAAGACCCTCCGGCTCGCGGCGTCCGCGTCCGTGGGCCCACGGCTGGCACTAGGCGCGGCCGTCGGCGCGGCGGCATCGCTGTTCAAGCAGTGCACCGACCGAGTCGTCGCGTCCAAACCAACACCGTGGCCCGTCGTGGCAGTCGCCGTATTGAAAGAGTACTTACGGAGCCTGACGACGCATACGGTCGCCACGGCGGCGGCGCCGGGCGGGCCTTTGGTCACAATCGGTAAGAAACTTCGATGCGGCGCCGTGGACTACTCGTACCTCGTTCCATTGACTCCGGCTGGCGCCGCGTGGCTCGGACGTAACGCGTGCGTGTCGAAGGCATGGGTACTGGACGACGTCATCCCTCACGTGGCCCACGCGTGTCTCTTATTTTACCTGGTTCAACTCTACGTCAATAGGGGATTGCCCCACACGGTGTGGGGTAAGTCCGTAAAGGCGAGGGCGACACCCAAGGCGAGGGCGACGTCCAAGGCGACGAGGAGCTCGGCGAGGGTGCGGTCGAGGAAGGCTAAGGGGGAGTAGAGGCAAACGTAGTTATTAGCGGTGAGAGGGTGTCATACGAAAAGGCTTCGACAAAAATTCATCTCGGATCTTCCGCGAAGCCGACTTCGGGAGGGGAACCAGAAACGTTTTTCGTCAACGGCTCCCTTCGCGCGCGTCAGTATCGCGGGGAGTCGCGCACGCATCGTCTCCGTGCGATACAGCGCGCCGAACGCCCGCCCCACATCCGGCGACCTCAGCGGCCGCGCCTCGGACCGCCCGTCGTATCGCGCGCGTCGCCCCGGGCATCCCGCATCCGCCCGCGAGTTTATCTCGGAAGCCGTTGTCATTCGGGCACCTGAGTGTTAGCTCGTCCGGTGCGCGATGTCGATGGCTCCGCCCGCTGCGCGGAGGAAATCCGACGCCGCGGCCGAGCGCAGACGTCAGCTCGAGGAGTGGAAGAAGAAGAAGGAGGCGCAGCGGAAGCGCCAGTCCATCGGCGGGCGCACCTCGCTCGGCGGCGGGGCGGCATCTTCACGCCCGTCAATCAGCGGCGTATCGGACTACTCGAGGAGGGGTTCGTCCGGGACCGTCGGGTCCGTCGCGCAGGGCACGCCGACGTCCCGGCTGCACGCCGCGCGCGAGGGGGTCCAGCAATGGGATAAGGATAGACGCGTGGGCGCCAAGCTCGCGGTGAACGACGCCGCCGCGCGTCGCAAGAAGTCCATCTCCCCACCGACCGCCACCGCCGCTCGCCCGCCCAACCCATCCTCCTCCTCCGGGAAGAAGAAGAAGACGGCGAGCGTCGTCACCCGCGGAACCCCGTCGCCGCCCGTCGCCGTACGCGCCGCCAAAGAGAACACCCCGCCGTCGCAGGGCAAGGCGCTCGTCCCGTCCCCCGAGGCTGTCTCCGCCTTCGTCGCGAGCCTGCGGTCCGTGGACGTCTCAAACCACCACAGCCCAAGCCTGAACAACAACAACGTCGTCAGATCTGGCGCGGGGCCCGGGATCAAGATGGCGGCCACGTCCTGGATGAACGCGCCGCAGTACTCCAGCCCGCCGGTGATGTCCACGCCCAGGAGCGGCGTGAGCCGCGCGAAGACCGTCGCCGCGGCCAGGGCGTCACTCCATCGATCAGCCTCGGGAGGAACGCAGCCGGTGCGGCCACAACAATCGCGGGAGAAGCAACAACCAACCGGTCCGTCCCCGCGGTCCGTCGCGTTGGCGGAGAAGAACGAGGCGGAGCGAAGGGAGAAGCTCCTCGCGGCTCAGATGGCTACGATGAATGAAGAGCGTACACAGATGCAGTCTAACCTGGCGCTCCTAGGTGTCAAGATGGGGGATTTGGAGACGGAGGCGGAGACGCGGAGGTCGGAGCTCGAGCGCGAAAAGGCGAATGCAGCGGCGGCGCGGGCGGCGCTCGAGTCGGCCAGGCTCGAGAAACTCGCCGCCGTCGAGGAGAAGGAGTTTACGATCGAGGCGCAGGCGGGCATGCTGCAGCAGCTCAGCGCCGAGCTCGAGCGCGCGGAGAAGTGCAGGGAGGACGCCGAGCGGGCCAAATCGAGCAAGGATGACAAGCTCGCGCGGACGCAACTCGAGCTCGAAAAGTGCGCCAAGGAACTCGCGCAGAAGCAGCACCAGATTCACCACATGCAATCCGGCGGCGACATCATGGGCCGCGACTCGCTCGGCAGCAGCATCGGACGCGTCTCCCTCGGCGGCGGCCGGAGGTCATCCGTCTACGGCGGCGGCCAGGACGTCATGGAGGACCTGCGCCAGGCGGAGAGCGTGGCGAGGCAGAGCCAGGAGCGTTTGATCGAACTCGTGGCGGCGAAACAGGCGGCGGAGCGGGACGCCTCGGACGCCCGCGCCGCCGCCGCCAAGTGGGAGTCCGAGGTGACCGCGCGACGCGGCGAGGTGGAGATGATGCAGGAGGAGCTTGAGGCTTGCCTCGAGGTTGAGCGAACGGAGCGGCGCAAGGCTGAGGAGCTGTACGAGATGGCCAAGGAGGAAAAGGCTGGGCTCGAGCGAATCGTTTCCACCCGAGCCGAGGAGATTTCCACCCTGGAGGAGAGGCTGGTGGAGGCGACCGCCGCCGCGGACGAGATCCGCGCGGGTATCGAGGAGAGGGACCAACTGCTACGTGACGGCGACGCCATGCTCGAGCAGAAGGAGGCTGAGCTCGACCAAGCCGCCGAGTACGCCCTCTCGCTGCAAAATAATCTCGACGAGCTACGGGCGGAACAGGAGCGGATGCGCGCCGAGAAGGACGCGGGCTCACCCCCCCGGCCGTCCGAGGAGGAAAACGCGCGGAACAAAGAGGCGCTCATCCTCCACCTCAAGTCCGAGAACGAGGCGCAGGTCAAGGCTGCGGAGCGTGAGATTGAGACTTTGAAGTTTCAGCTCGAGGAGAGAGACGTAGCCGTGTCCGACGCCGAGGGCAAACTCGCGGCGCGCGAGGCTGAATGCGCCAAGCTCCAGAGCGAGGTTTTCGCAAAGTCCAACGCGCTGTCCCCGCTGAAGCAGCGCGCGGACGCGGCGCAGAACGTGTTGAACGCGATGGAGAAGGAGCTCGACTCCCGGGACGCTCAGCTCAGGACGGTGACGGATCAGCTCATGGCGGCGATGTCCGCGGAGAAGCGCCAGACGCGGGCGGTGGCGCGGCTCGAGATGTCGCTAGCGGAGCGCGAAGAGACGGTGCGCAACATGAACGAGCAGCTCAGGGAGGTCTCCACGAAGGCTGGCATGGCCTCCGCGGTGAAGAAGGAACGGGACCAGTACCACCAGATGTTTGAAAACGCCGAAAACGCGAGGTTGACGCTGGAGCAATCGCTCGCGTCCAACCGGGACGAAAACGTTCACAGGCTACACCTCGCGCAGCAGGAACGCGCCGCCGCGCTGTCCCGCGCGGAGGCTCTCCAGGCGACCGTCTCTAGCAAGGAGGCGCAGGCGCAGTCGCTGGTGGAGAAGGCGTCGGCGGCGGAGCGAGCGGCGGAGTTTGAACGGACGAAGCTCGCGGGTCTCGCCGCCGCCGCCGACGAGGCGGTTGAAAACGCAAACGCGCAGGTGATCGAAACACGCGCGGAACTCGAGGGGCAGATGCTCCAGATGCGAACCGAGCTCGGGCACCAGGTGGAGGAGGCGGAGGCGCGGGTAGGGGAAGTCCAATCAGCCGCGGAGGCGAGGGTGGCGTTTGTTGAATCGCAACTCAAGGCTTCCCTCGAGGAGGTTGCCCGGCTCACCGGGGAACTCGAGTCGGCGCGGCGCTCGCAGGTTTCGTCCGACGTGGACCGCCAGTTGAGGCTGCGGCTCGAGGGCGAGGTCCACGTCGCCAAGACCAACGTCGCATCCGCTAACGTCCGCGTGGAAGAGGCGCGCGCTGCTCTCAAGGCGGCGGAGGATCGATCCCTCGAGCTCGAACAAAGGCTCGTCGACGCCGAGCGCCAACTGCGAGTCGAGCGCCGCGATAAGGAGGAGCGACTCGAGGTGGCCGCGAAGCTCCAGGCTGAGCGCGAGGACGCCGCCGCGCACGCCACGCGCGAGCTTGAGGGAAGGCTACACGCCGCGGAGTCCGCCGCGGAGGCTGGCGCCGCGGAGGTGGACCGGCTGAACGCCGCGGTTGTGTCGCTCAGGTCCGAGGTGACGGACGCGGGGGGCATAACCGCCGAGGCGGCGGCGAAGATCGCGCACCTCGAGGATGAACTCGCCGCCGCGGACGAGATGATCACCACCGCCAAAGCCGAGGCTGCGGACTACAAGTCCAAGGCTGACGACACCGAGAAGGAGAGCCTCTTCTTCTTGGGCGAGATGCAGGTGGCGGTTGCCGACGCGGAGAAGAAAATCGTCGCGCTGCACAAGACGGTGGCGTCCCGGGATCTGAAGCTCTCGCAGCTCACCGCCGAGGTCAAGGCGTTAAAGGAGGTGCTCAGGGACAGGGAGGAGAAGCTCGGAAACGTGGACGCACGGACAGCCGCGATGAAAAAGGCGCATCACGAGGAACTCGAGTCCATGAAGGGTGAGGGCGACGGGCACTCCATCATGCTCGAGATGGAAACCAATCAGCTCCGCGAGAATTTGGAGGATAAGCGGTCCAAGATCAAACGGCTCCAAGAGGACCTCGGCGTCGCGTCCGACAAGAACAAAACCTTGCTCGATCAGTGCGAGCGCGCGAGGGCGGCGCAGTCCATCGCCGAGGAGACAGCCGCGGACGCGCTCAAGGTTCGCGATGAATTCGCCGCGGCGATGAAGAGCCAGCACGAGACCAACTCCCGGGCAAACGCCGCCGCCGACGAGGCGTACAAGCTCCACGTGGAGGAACTCGAGGATGAGCTCAAGTACGAGCGGACCCGCGCAGCTGCGTTGGCGAGGGAGGCGTGGAAGCGGGGTATGCGGCCGGATGACCTGAGTGGGGACGCGGCGACCGCGCTGGAGGATTTGGTCGGCGCGGAGATGTCGGCGGCGTCGCCGCAGACGAGGATGCAGTGGATGACGGAAACCGCGACTAAGATTGACTTTGCCAAGTTCAAATCGAGCGTCGAGAAGATCGCCGCGGGGAAGCGCGGGCCGGGCCTCGCGGCGGCGGGCACGCCGGTCGGTGCAGAGCGGCCGATGCTCCTGTCGCAGCTGGTGAGCTCGGTGAAGAAGGCTGCGCCGATTCCCGCCACCGTCACGCCGACGGCGCAGCCCAGGTTTCTGGCGATGGCAAACAAGGAGAACGGATCGGTCAACGGGTTCACGCCGTCGCCAGCCGCGGCGAGGTTAAAGCGTTCGAAGAACGGCAACGAGAACGATGCCGAGAACGTGGTAGCCGCGCTGGGGAAGATGGAGATGACCGTCGGGGACGACCGGAGGATAACTCGGGGACTGTCCAGGCGCGAGGCTCTGACCGAGATGAGAAACGGAAACTAACACCGGGACGGGGAGGGGGGATTCATACGCACACATCGGAACGTTCATCAATATGACGTCGTGTCACAAATCGTTCGCTAAGTAATTCGTAGTAGTCTACACGTTCGTTGTCACCCGTGTCGCTTCACAGCACGATGCGCCACTGACACAAGGTCATGTCCGCGCCCACCGTGACGAGGTAGGTATCGTCGAACATGAACCTCACCTGCGTCACCTTGGCCGAATGCGCGCCGAAGGTTCGACCCGCGCAGCCCTTATGCGCGGGGTACTGGTACATGTTCAGCATACCGAACTGGTCGCCGCTCGCGACGACCGTCCTGGTGTGGCTTCGGTCGCAGGTGGTCACGTCGGTGCCCATGGAGTACCGCGGCAGGATCCCTTGGACCGGCCACCCCGCCACGCACGTCCACGTCGCCCAGTCCATGTTTCTGGTATCCGCCGGGAACTTAATCTGTTTACCACTAGGCATCTCCCAAAAGAGCATCTCGAAGTCCCCAGAGTTGCTCTGCATCACGGTGCTGTCCTCGGACCAGTCGATGTGCCGGATGTAACTCGCGTGGCCCTTCGCGACGCCCATGCGTCCGTACTGCTTACCCACGTCGTACACGTCGATGTAATTATCGTGCGAACCCACGCCCAGGTACTGACCGTTCGGCGAATACTTCAACTCGTGTATGGGCTCCTCCCTGTCCTTCTTGGCGTGTATGGTGTCCAGGCTGTCGGCGCTGAGAACCACCAGGCCGCCGCCCGCGAGGCCGATGGCGATCTGCGAGCCGTCGGGGTGATACGCGACGCTCCTTCCTTTGGCGCCCAAATCGCGAACCATGACCATCCTTCGACTGGCGACGTCCCACACGCGCACCGTGCAGTCGTCACCCACCGTGCACATCTGGTGTTCGCCGGGGTGCGTGGCGAGGCCCCATATGGTGCCGTACCCGTGACCCTGGAGCATCAGCGTGTACGTGTACGAGGTGGTGTCCATCTCGTAAATCTCGCCGGTGCGGATGCCGACGACGAGCATGCTGCCGGATAGGTGCATCGCCTTGATGCAACCCGACATCGCCTGCGGGTGGTTAATCTCAACCTCCTTCAGGCACTGCATCAGGTCGATGGTCCAGAACTTAACCTTACCCTCCTTCCCGCCGGATATGACGACATCCCTGGTGGCGATGACGGCGTGCGTCACCTGGTGGCACCGGCGCATGTTCGTCGCCAGCTGGTACCCTTTGAACAGGTAGAGGCTACCGTCCTGCGTCCCAACGACGGTGGTATCGGGACCCGGGAAGCAGCAGCACAGCATGGTCTGGATCTTACCCCGCTTGGAGAACAGCGCCTTCCTCGCCACGAACGGCGAGGTGCTCCAGAACATCAGGTGCTTCACGCCGCACGTCACCACGTAGTCCTGAAACGGCGACCACGACACGCTGACGATCTTCTCGGGCGAACCCTTGGATGAAGCCAGCATCGTCCCGGTTTGCCACCTGTACACCGCCAGCGAGTGGTTAGCATCCGCGCCCACCGCGCACAACAACGTACCGTCCCTGGAGAACGTCGCGGACACGATAGCCTTCTTGAGGAAACCCTGGAGGATCGCGAGCGGTCGCCGCGGGTCATCGCTGGACCACACGATCAACTTGGGATTCCGCCCAACCTCGCCGGTGGCGAATATGCTCCCGGTTGGGTGCCTGGCGCAACACAGGACATCGTCGGTGTGCCCGGTGACGCCGTCAACCGTGGGGTTATCCGCGAGAAACCGCTGCGTGTTGCTCTCGCGGTTGTACACGATGCCGAGGGATGCGGTGTGATAGACAACTTCGCCCCGCGCTGTGTAGAACAAGTTATCCCTGGTATCGTGAGCCCTGTACCCGTGGACAAACTCGAGCTCCGCGGCTTCCATGCAGGGCGCCAACGCGTCTGGTTCCCGTAGGTAGCCATCCGGTGCGAACACCGCGGGGGCGCACGGCAGGAACGCCAGCCTCGAGCCCGGATCGAGTCCCGAGCCTTGCGGGATCTCTCGGGACGGCTTAGCCTCGAGGCTGGACAGCGGCATGTACTGCGGGATTCCGTTGACGTGACCCGTCATCACCATCTGCACAACCTGGTTCGTCTTTGAGAAATCCTCGTAATCCTCAACCGACGTGAGTACCTCCTCCTCGACCTCGCTGGTCATCTCCTCGTCGCCTTCGTCGGCTTCGTAGTGCCGCCACTGGAACGCGCACCGGTCGCCGCCGCCCACGGTGATGAGAAACTCATCGTTGTAGCTGAACCTCGCGTTGGTGACGTGCGAGCTGTGGCCCAGGTAGCCGTGGTAATCCGCGCGTCCCACGTCGCTGGGGTACCTGAACAGTTTGACCAGGCCAAAGTCGTCCGCGGTGGCCACCACGGTGCCGTCGGCGCTGCGGCAGCACGCGTTGACGTCCGTGCCGTCGGCGTGCTTCGGCCACACGCCCTGCACCGGCCATCCGAGGGTGGACGTCCACGAGTCCCACTTGGTATCCTTGAGCGCGGTGGGAAACTTGACCTGCTCGCACCCGGGAATCTCCCAGAACATCAACTCGTAATCACCACTGTTGGTCTGCAGATAACGACTGTCCTCGCTCCAGTCCAGGTGGGTGATGTAGCTGCTGTGGCCCTTGCACACGCCGACGCGCTTGAAATTTCTCGAGGCGTCGTACACGTCCACAAAGTTATCGTGGCTTCCCACCGCCAGCCACCTGCCGGACGGCGAGAACTTGATGTCACCTATGCACTCGCGCCTGTGCTTCTTGGCGACGAGCTCGTTCCCGGTGTTGGTGTCGAAGACGATGAACCCGCCGCCGAAGAAACCCGCGGCGATGAACTTTCCGTCGGGGGAGTAGGAAGCGGATCGAACCTTCGAGCTCACGTTTCTAACCGCGATTTGCCTTCGCTGGTACATGTCGTACACGCGCAGGGTCTTATCGTCGCCCGCGCTGACGAATTGGGGCAGGAACGGGTGCGTGGTGAGACCCCATAGCTCGCTGGTCTGTATCCTTCGTTTCTCGTCGTACCCGGCGCTGTGTCCTTGCGTGATGATCCGCCTGCGAGTCTTCCAGCTGTCTTCGGTGCTCATGTCAAACTCGAAAATCTCGCTGCCCTTGGTGCCCACCAACAGTTGGGTTCCCTCCATGAACAGCGACTTGACGCACGGCGCCTTGCCGTCGTAGCTGCACAGCGGCTTACCCTGAAGGTCGGTGATCGTCTCCACAACCTTGGCCATGTCGATGGTGAACACCTTCTCCATGTACTGGGTGAAAAAATTAACCTTCCCGTCCTTCCCTCCGGTGACGATGTAGTCCTCGTTGACGAATATGTCGTGCACCGGTCCTTGGTGCAGCGCCTCGAACTTCTGGATGCACTGCTCGCCCCCGTCCGCCCACTGGTACACGATCCCGCCCTGGGTCCCCGTCAGCGTCGAGCCGTCCGTGTGAAACGCGATGGACAGGACGGTCGACACCGCCCCCATCCGCCCGTACACGCCCCTCTTACCAACCAGATACCCACCCTCCATCACCCAGAACTTGATGTGCTTCACCCCGCCCGTGACCAACCGCCCGTCGTACGGATTGTATTCGCAGTTGAACACCCTGTTCTCGTCACCCTTGCTGTTCGCCACCATGCGCCTGGACGCCCAATCGTAGATGGCCACCGAGTGGTCGTCGTCGAGTCCCACCGAGGCCAGGTATTTGCCCGTACCGTCGAACGAGAGCGACACCACCGCGCGTTGGTGAAAGCCTTTGAGCTCCGCGAGTAGCTCGCACGTGGTGGAGGACCAGACGCAGATGGTCGGGTCCTTGCCCACCTGCCCCGTGGCCATGATCTCTCGGTCCGGGTGCATGGCCAGGCTGACGATGTCGTCGGTGTGCATGGTGAAGAACTGCTGGGTGTGCTCGCGGCTGTCGTAGGCGATGCCGGTGGCCGCCGCCGGGTAGGTGACCAGACCGTCGATGTTGTACACCAGGTTGTGCCTGGAATCGTGCGCGCGGTAGCCGTAGACGAAGTCCAGCTGGAGGTGATGGTCGGGCTTCTCGTGCGTGTTGTATCCGGTCGTGTGCGACGTGGGTGCCACGAGCGCGGCTCTGCACGGCTGACGCGCCAGGAAGCCGTTCTCGGTGGAGCGCTCCACCGGGCCATCCGCGGGTCGCGGTCGGCGATTGTATCGCTCGTTCTCCTCCGCCTCGATGTCGGAGTCGATGCCCTCGTCCGCGAGCATCTCCAGCGCCCCTTCGTCGTAAATCTCCTCGCCGTAGCCATCTTCCTCGTCGTACCCGAGGGCGGCCTCCTTGTCCTTGTCCCCGCCCTTCTCCTTTTTCTTGTCCCTAGCCTTGGACTTCTTCTTGCCGCCGAAGCTGAACATACCCATGGCGGGCCGATACTCGACGCCCCTCGAGGCGTCGGTGCAAGCGGTCGCGCGAAGGTGCTCTGACTGATGAGCAGCTCCTTTCCATTTCAAAAGCGAGTTGACAAAAATCCGGCCGAAAAATTACGACCGACCGTTTTGAACTAAAGCTAAGGCTGTTACTACAACAATCTGGCTACTCTACTCTTGAACGTGCTCCGGGACATAACGTGTCCATCGCGTGTGCACCTGCGACGAATCAATCGAGGGTGGATCAAGCGGAGGTCAGGGTGGGAACGAAGTCGAAGTCGGTTCGGGTTGCCAACATCGCCGGGACGACGAACTTTGCCGACCGTTGTAGACCCCTGTGTCATTATGATCGCAGGGGGGGATTTGTAGCCGGCCCTTTCATCTTGCCACCCTATCATACCCGACTCTCCAACGGTGAGGTGAAGAGAGGGTTCAGAGGAAATGGCCGAGAGGAAAAGGCGTGGAAAAGGTGACGGGTGACCCGTAAGGGCGAATGAGGTTGAAATCACGCGGATCATACGGCTCTTCCATACGCTGGTCTCATCATCCGAGTCTCGTCACCGAGCGCCGAAAACCGAAAGTACGTAGTTCGAGGGAAACTGTAATTGCCCTATTGGCACCGAACCGCGATCGGGACCAGCCCCGCGGCTCGGCTTCCTATCGAGAGACAAAATTATCCCAGGGAATGCTTTCAGCCAATCTTTGGACAGAGCGGACCACAGCCTTGCGGCGATCCAACTCCGTGGCAGAGTGGCTACACGCGAGTTCGGGCGTATATTCGGGGTATGCGTGTGGAAATAGACACAACGCACGGGCACTGATGGCCTCGGGCTGCAACACGAATCACACGATCGATCTTGCACGCGATATGGGACGCGCGAGGCGTGGATATCGCTTTAGCCGTCCGGGGTAAGATCGCATGCGACGAACGAAAACCATGAGAAACTGTGCCAACGAGACAGGTCAACGACTTCCCACCGATAGAGATGCCATTGGTTTAGGTTTGGCTTACGATTCTCTGCTCCGGAGATCATGACTAGCTTCACGGGGGTTCAGCCACGTCGCCTCAGTCTCTGGAGCATTGTTTGCGGAAAACGAGCGGGCTGTTCGAGTTCGACGGGGCACGGGCGTGGGTACTGACCTTACCGGTGTGAGAGTAACCTCACTTCGATCACGACGGCGTCGAACCGCACCTTCAACCGGCAATCAAGCGGTTTTGAAGAAGGAGACGGAGACCCAGTTGAGGTAGACGAAAATAATCGTCGCCGGTATCGTGATTGGGACGAGCAGGGTGTAGTACCCCGCGTCGTCCGTCGATGATCCACCGTCGCCGCGGACGAAGTTCCAGACGGCGATGGGGACCGCGATGAACCCGGCGACGCCGAACGCGAGCAGCGCGAGGCCCATCAGCCTTCGCAGCGCGACGCCCTTGTCCTCCAGGTTCCACTCCTGCCGCCGCCCCGCGACCTCGTCATAACCCATCGCGACAACCGCGCGAAGGTTTACGCGTCTCCGATGCGCCGGAACGAAGGGTCCACCACCCAGACGCTCACGGCTGGGTGCGCATCCAACCTGCGGCGGACCCGGTGACCCGATTCCCGTGCCGACGCGCGGGAGTGGAGTGAACCACGCGAGGAGGGACGGGAAACCTAGACCAACAGAGATTGCGCCGTCAAGCGAGTTTTGAGAACTTGGGCGATAACCAAAAGAATGTAACTGCTCGCGGGTGAGACGGCGCTCGCGTTTGTTCGTTTGATGGGATACTTTTACAATACACGCGCGTAAGTGCTCAGTCGCTGAGCACGAACTGGATGAACTCGTCGTAGTCAACCTCGCCGTCCCCGCCGCTGTCCGCGAGCTTGATGGCGTCCTCGATCTCGTCGTCGCTCAGCTTCTCGCCGATGACTTTCATCGCCGCCCGCAACTCCTCGGCGCTGATGGTCCCGCTCCCGTCCTTATCGAACACCATGAACACGTCCATGAGCTCCTTCTCCGGGTTACCCTCGTTCATCTTCCGGAGCATCATCGTGAGAAACTCCGGGAAGTCAATCTCCCCGTTGCCGTCGGCGTCGATCTCTCGCACCATGGTCTCCAGCTCCGCGTTGGTGGGCTTTTGGCCTAAGGACTTCATCACGTCGCCGAGCTCCTGGGTGGTGATGCTCCCGCCGCCGTCCTTGTCGAAGATGGCGAACGCATCCTTGAACTCCTTCACCTGTCGCCTGGTGAGATACGGCCTGTCGGATCGAAAGGGTGGGGCGAGGGGCGGGCGGTCAGGCGCGGGTTCGGCCCGGGGAGAAAAATGAACCGTGAAGAGGCGGGGACGCGCGCGTGTGGGGTGCGCGTGTGCGTCCTGGGGGGCGTCTCAGTGCGTCGCGATCGCGTCCAGGGGACTATCGCATGGTTTGAACGAGGTCGGGGACGCACCACTCGGCGCTGAGCTCCTCGTCCGTGAGGTGTTTCTTGCTCATGGCTCCCCCCAATTCACGATGCTAGATATCCGCCCCTCTCTTGGGTGTTTCCTCCTCGCTCCGGCCGCCGTGTTCGTTCGGTGGTCCGAGTTTGAGTTTTGACGCGACGGACCGGTGCACGTATCTCCGTCCGTGTCTCGGTCGGAGCCCGGTTCGCGTCGATTGTCACCTCGCGCGCTCGGCAATGGTCTCGGGTGTTTGGGTGTTCGTTGGAAAAATTGAGCCCGGCCAAAACATTCGACGACTCGTATTTGACGGTCTATTTCGTCCGTATAAAAAATTTTGGCCTCCAACACCCAGCGCTGCGAGCCAGCAGGTCAGCTCAATTCTTCCCTCGTCTCCGGCGCCCCCACACACTCCACAGCGCACATGACCATGGCTGCGTGCACGTCGACGGCGCGCCTCACCTGCCTCAGCATCTCCTCGACCGCCTCCCATCGCGCACGGCATCGAGGGGCGACCCGGGGTCCCGCACCAAGGCGCTTCGAAGGGGCGCATCGCGCGTCGAGACACTCATCGTCGAGGTTGAGGGCGGCGAACGACGGCGACGACGACGGATACTACGAGAGCTGGGCCAAGTACCCCGACGACCAGGGGATCCCACCCGAGATCGCAGAGCTGCTCAGGGAGGTTGGGGACGGCGAACCGGACATGTGGAAGACCAAGCCCCCGTGGTGCCAACCCTGGACAATCTTACTGACTGGCACGGTAATCACATCGGCCCCTACTATGGTCTTTCACTGGAAATGGCTCAGCGCGCTGGTGGCGGTGCCCATCGCGGCGTGGTGGTACGTGTTCCTGGTGGTGGTCCCGAAACAGTTCAAGGAGTACGTGGAGTCGGCGCGGGGGTATTATCCCAAGAGGGAGTAGAGCTACTGTAGGAATTTAGGAGAAGGTTGACAACATAGATTATTCGCCGCTGACTATGACTCGTTCGCGGTTCGCCACACCCTCCGGGCGCGAGGGCGCGGCGAGGGTTCCCGTCAGAGACGATGCGAGGCACTCGCCACGCCCTATTCGTCATTCTCGCGTGCCTGGCGACGCTCGGGTCCATCGCCACCGCGGACGAGGGCGCCGGCGTGGAGGTCGAGGCGGTCATCGGAAAAGACTTCTCGGCCGACTCGAACGGGACCAAGAGATACGCGCTTACCGAGCACGAGAGCGCGGGACTCGCGAAGCTGTTCGAATCCGTCGACGTGGACGGGTCCGGGGACGTGGATTACCTCGAGCTGGCGTCGTTCCTTCGCGCGATGTCGACGCTCGACGACGACCTCGCCGCCGCGATCTCACCGAAGATGGTGTACGAGGTCTTCAGGCGCTCGGACGACGACGGTGACGGACGGCTGTCGGGCGCTGAGTTCGGCGCCGCGCTCGTGGCGTGGTCCGCGGAGGAATGGACAGATGTTGACGGCTGGGCGGATGTTGACGGGCCGCACGCACCCGCGAAAGACAAAGATGGGTCGGGCGGGGAGGAGGACGACGACGAAACGAAGGACCGTCAAAGGGAATGGGAGTGGGCCGTGGGCGTCGCGAGCGCCGAGTGCGTCCTGTGCGTCACCGGACACCCCACCAACTGCGGTCCACCCTCGCCGCCGGGGTGCGAGGTGCCCGAGTTTCGCGCGGCGGGACTCGCCGTCGCCGAGCGAAGGGCGCACGCCGCCATGCTCGGAGAATTTCTTCGCAAGCGAGGACTCACGCACGAATAAGAGTCTTATCGCGACGGCGGGACTCGCCTCTTGGGTCCCGGTGCAAACACCGGGCAAACGCGTAGGATCGTGACCGCAACTAGCTATAGCTACTCTAATCATAAATACTAGGCTCGAAGCCGGAGAGGAGCGTGGACCAGTCGCCGCAGCCCGAACGCTCGCGCTCCGTCGCTTTCACCCTCTCCGCCTCTCCGTCGCCGCCCCTGAACGCCTCGCCGGTCACCACGGATACGAACGTTCGAGTTAACGGATCGCTGAGTATGTCCGCAATTGAAAGCGTGCGTGTGGGCACCGCCGTGCCCAGTTCGTACACCTCGAAGGACACGTTCGCGCATTGTTCGTTCATCGCCGATTCAACCGCGCACTCCGCGACGTCGATCCTGTCGATGAACCCGGCGGCTTCGTCCCCTTGGTTGACCGCCATGGCCGCGGCGCCCTTGCCCGGGCCGTCCAATAAGCCGCTGGGACGCACGATGGTGTACGTCGGCTTGACTCCCTTCGTTCTCCCTGAACTTCGTGCACCTTCGTAGACCTCTCTGAGCTCCGTCTCGCCTCGGCGCTTGGCATCCATGCGCCCCCCGAAGGCGTTGAGGAACCCGTACGCCGGCGAGTTAGTCTTGGTGACCCCCGCGCCGGAGATGACCACGAGCCTGCGTACGTCGTTGTCGACGCACGCGCGCGCGACTTCGATCAGACCCGTTCGATCGACGGCGTCGGGGTCGCCCTTGGCCGGGGCGGTGCACGCGAAGAACACGTACTTCGCGTCCCTCGTCGCCGACGCGACCGTCTCCGGGCGCGTGACGTCGGCCGCGGTGGGTTGGAGCAGCGGGAACGTCCACGGCACGACCGCTCCGCTCGCGTCGTCCCCGAGGAGCTCTCTCGCGTCGAACGTTCCGCTCCTGGTGCACGCCCGCGTCGGCATCCCTCTCCGAAGCAAAGACCTCACGATCTCGCGGCCCGTCCTCCCGTTGGCGCCCAGGACCACCGATGGGGACGCGTCCGCGGGGCTGGATTCAGCCTCGGACGCGGCCCTGGTGTGTACGCGACGAAGCCTCCGCGCGCGGGGGCGCGGGGGGGCCGACGCCCTCGCCCTCGCCGTCGCGTGCATCGCGCAATGGCTCCCGGTCACAACGTGGCTCACCTCTCTTTTGGTTATTAGCAATCAGATCCAAAACGTTTCAAGTCTACGCCAAGAGCCTCACGTTCCCTCTCCCCCGTCATCGGTGATTGTTAAGCACACGACATGTTAAGCACCCTCCGTCTTCTGCCGCTTCCTCTTGGCGTTGCAGATCGCCTTGGCGTCCCCCGCGATCGCCACGAAGTCGTCGAGGCACCGCTCGACCAGGTCCCCGACCAGCGGGTCCCTCAGGTCCGCGTTGCCCTCCACCATCGCCGACGCGCACCCCGCGCATATGGCGATCACCTGCTCCACGTCGAACTTGTTCACGATGTTCCCGATCGCCTTCGCCACGTCCGGGTCGATCCGCTCCGGGTTTTTGATCGCGTGGCTCACCCGCGTCGGCGGCGGCGGCCCTCGGGGAACGAAAGGTTTAGCCACCGGGTTCAGCCCGCCGGCTCCTCCTTGGCCGTTGGGCGGGGGCGGGAGGACGTGCGGGAGGACGTTGCCGCCGCCCGCGACGTCCGCGTACGTCCTCCCGCCGCTGAAGCCGCCGTTGCCGCCGCCGTCCAGGTCGTCGGGCGCGACACGTTCCCAGTCCAACGCGATGCCAGTTTCGCCATCTTCGCCACCCGTCATGTCCAGGCACAGCCGCTTCAGGGCGTCGTAATCGGGATACTCGAACGACGCCGTGACCCGCTTCAACACCGCGGAGAACTCGCACAGCTCCCGCGGGGTCCCCGCGCTCGGGCACAGTTTCGTTGGATCCTCCGCGCACTCGCGTTTCGCTCGGTGGACGCCTTCCTTCACGGCGTCGTCGTCGAGTTCCCCGGATTGTTTCAGCGCCCGCCACGGCAGCGTGCCCTCGTGGCACTCCGCGAGCATGTACAGGAGGCACCACATGTCGTCCCTCGGTCCTTGCTCCTCCCCGGCGTGCGCGAACATCGACGCGTAGGTGGTGCTACCCTTGAAGACGCCCGGAGTGGCGGATGATGGGGCGGGTTCCGTGGTGAACTTTTTGGCTAGGCCCATGTCGATGAGGCAGAGCGTCCGGTCCAATCCGTCCCGCGAGCTGCCGCTGAGGCATACGTTGCTGGGCTTGACGTCCCTGTGCACGTACCCTTTCTCGTGGATCCCCCGGAGGATGTCCACCATCTCCGCGCCGAGCCATCCGGTCGTCGCGCGGCTGTACTTTTGCCCCGGGATCTTCGACCTGACGTCCGCGAGGTTGGCCGCCATCATCTGCATGACGATGAACGGCGACGTCTTCTTGGCACCGGAGTCCACGAGCCGCGCGACGCCCTTGCACCCCTGCAGGTCACGCAGCGCCCTCATCTCGCGCGTGCTGGTCTTGTCCTCGCGCTCGATCTTGATCGCGACGCGCGGATTTTTCCCGGCCGGGGCCTTCACGTCCATCGCCTGGTACACCTCGGCGAACTGACCGCTGCCGATGGGCTTGGGGCCCACGACGCGGAAGCGACCATTTCCCAGGAGATCACCCTCCCGTAAGATCGGCGGCATGGTGTCGACTGGTGGGTGTGGGGGCCGCTCGGTCTGGCCCGGCTGTGACTTGATTTCCCTAATTTGAGCGTCCGCGAAAAGTTTCGCGGATTTCCGAGGCGGATTTTTCACCCCCCGCGGCCCGGAGGCAATCGCACTTGTGCACGCGCCAGCACCCGACCCGAGTCCCGTCTCGAGGTAGCAGGCATACATCACACGCCTTCGCGAGTGATTCCAGCAACCCACGCATCCTAGCGTAGGCCACCGCAACGTCAGCGGCGGTTGTCAGTCGTCCGTCCCGGATCCAATTCTCCGAACTTTTACGTCAGCAAGATGATGGCAGACGAGAAGTCCAACCCCACCTTCGTGATCATCGGCATCGTCGTCGCGATCGTGGCGATCTTCTTCATCGGCAACCTCGTCGCGTGAGTACCTCCCCGCATGACACACACCGCGGAACCACCCGCATAGCCGCCGGCTTCCCGTTGAATTCCCGAGACGCAGAAAATCGGGCCATTCTTTCATCATTCATTTAATCTGACGATCCGCCACCCCCTCCCTTCCGTTTCGTCCATCAGGTACCAAAAGGCACAGAAGCTCTATCCTTCCAAGCCCAAGAAGAAGATGGGCGCCAAGAAGACTAAGAGGATGCTGCTCAAGCGTGGCGTGCAGCCCGCCGGGGAGTAGAGCAACCGCCGCGTGTAATTGAATTGAATTGACAAGGCTACCCGACTCGTCGAAACACGCCGCCGAAGACAACACTCGTCGCCCATACGTCCGTCTTAACCCCATTCAGACTCGTCTCACCGCCTAGCTGCGCGTACACGTGCCGTGAAAGCTTAAACTTCACTTGACGTCCTCGAGCTTCCAAGGGCTCGTGAGCGGGTCCGTCGCCGGTAGAAATCTCGGCAGAGCCCGTCCGAACACGAACGTGTGCCCCCGAAGGTCCAGACTGTGCGTCTTACTCCCGCTCACCTTATCCGTCATCGTCCACATCTCCCGGCTGTTGAACCGGACGCCCACGCGCAGCCGCAGCAACTCGTCCTCGCCCGAGTCGAACCTCGCTTCGTCGTTTCTGTTTGCGTAAGCGGCTCCGTTGCTGATGCTCGCGCGAACCTTGCCCATCACCTCCTCCGCCTTGTCGTCCGGCACGTCGTCGTTCACCCGGATGGCCATCTCCACGATGATTGGGTTCTCGTTGCGTTCAATCACGACGTCCATGGTCACGTTACCTCGGTCCGCCTCGATGAACGCGTCCCTAAACGCCGCCAGCGCTCTGTCCGTTAACATCGGGCCCAGCGATCGCATGTCGTTGGCGGCGAAGCTCTTCAGCACCACCTCGTGGGCGCTGACTGCGCCGGTGAGAAACTCGCGTTCGTCGAAGGTTGGGTCCACCATGACCCGCACCCACCACATGTCCAGCCGCGCGCGCAGCGCCCGGTACATGAGCGTAGGGATCAGCCACATACTCGGTCGCATCACGACCGTGATGTTGTTGTTGTCGCGCTTCGGGTCGGGTTGGGCGTCGGGCTCGGGCTCGGGTTTGGCGTCGGGCTCCTCGGCGACGTGGCTCGCGTCCACCTTGACGTCGTCTCCCTCGGCGGCGGGGGCGTCGCCCTTCGTCTCCGAGGGACCCGCGCTGAACCCGCGCGCGGGGGCGCCCCAACCAACATCGTGATGCCTCGACGCGAGGTCATCCGCCCGGGGCGTGGTCCACGGGGCGTGCGCGGGGGGCGGCGAGAGACGCGAGAGCGCACCGGACGCGCCCGCGCGGATACCCGCGATACCCTGCGCGGAGCGCAGGTGGCGAACCAAAGCGCGAGCTGCCGTCATGCGCGCGTGCGGTGTGTCGGGGCGGACACGGCGCGTTAGGTTTGGTGAGTCAGCAGCTTTGGGGCGACTTTTTGGTTATTAAAGCAGTCGGCTCGTCAATATTCACTCTATCGATCCTTGGCCGATTCGTGCTCGTCAACGTCCGTAGACCGCACGATCCGTCCCATCTCGTCCGCGGTGGGCATCTGCGTCACGAACGCCGCCGCCACCGCCAGCGCCAACGCGCCCAGCAGGAACGTGAACGGCGCCAACCCGGGGTGACTCCGCTGACGCCACGCGTAAATATCGCCCCCCTCCGTCCTCGCCACCACGTCGTTCAGGCCGTCTCCGTCCACGTCCGCGACGGTGAGCGCCGCGACGGGCGCCTTCGGGAGCTTGAACGAGTTCATCTTGTACCCCGAGGGCGTGAGCAGCACCGCGTGCGTCGCGCCCGCGGCCAGCACAACCTCCACGGCTCCGCCCACTCTGAGCGGAAACGCGGTTAGACTCGCCGCGCTCTTCGACCCCGGCTGCCAAGACGCATCCGTGCGCTGCTGCCACCTTCGCATCCCGTCGTGGCCGTAGCACGTCACGTCACCCCTACTGTTTAGGAACACCACGTCCTTCACCGCGCGTCGCAGCGACCGGACGATCTTCTCCTCGCCGCGACGAAGCAGCGCGGGGGCGACGACTTCCGCGGCGTGATTAGACGTGTACCCGCCGCTGGGCTCACCTTTGAAGTGTCCGCTCCCGTGCCGCACCACGCCCGCGCTTCCCCGGCACACGCTCCCGCCGAAGAGGTGCTCGCGCACGGGTACCCCCGACGTGGCCTGCGCCCAGCAGCTGGGCGCCGGTTTGCCGTCCGCGCCGACGACGGGGTGCCCCCCCGGGTCTGATCCGCCGCCCCCGTGCGCCTGCACGTGGTCCACGACTCCGTCGCCGTTGATGTCCGCGTGTAACCCGCCGGGGGGCATGGCCATCTTGCACAGAGTCTTGCCGCTGTAGAGGTGGATGACCTCGATGCCCTCCTCTTGGTGCGCGACGATGACGTTCGGGGGCTTGCCGCGGTGCTTGGCGCCGATCTGGCCGTCGGGGGAGTGCCCGCGGCCGCCCTTTCGGTCCGGGCCCGTCGGCGGCGACGAGCCCCGCCACGCCCTGTTCACCGTCCCGGCGATGGCCCTGGCGATGGGGTTCGAGTGCTCGGCACCCTCGGCACCCCCCGACGGCACCCCTGCCCGCCGACCGGTCCCAACCTTGGAACTCGCCGCGCCCTTCGCGGTTCTGTGGTGCCGAAAATGCGCCAGTCGCAGACGCGTATCCTCGCGCTCGCGCCACACGTGCGGCAGCGCGTTGACCACGACGCTCTCGCGAAAGTCCCGACACGCCACCTCGCCGTAGTGGTGCCCTAGTGCACTCTGCGCGGTCAGGCGGTAGTTGTGCTGCGGGGTCAATTTGTCCGCCAGATCATCCAGGTTTCTGTGAAAGTCGTCCGACTCGTGTTTCCATCGCAGGTTGCCCGAGGCTCCGTCGAAGGCGTAGTAGTTGAAGTGCCGGCTCCGGTCCACGGCGCCGCCGTTCTTCACCCCGCGCGCGCCGCCCACCTCCTCGGCGTCGAGCGTATCGGTCGCGACACGTCGTCCGCCCCTGTGCCCCATCATCATGTCCTCGTGGTCCAGTTCCTCCGCCAACGGGTCCTCGTACTCTTCCTCCAAATCGCCTAGTTCCACCCGGCCGCCGACGACGATGCTTCCCCGGTCACCCTTGAACATCGTCGCGTTGCTCACGAGCACCGCCACTTCGCGTACTCGCGCGTGCCGCGGGAACTGTTCTTGGAGCGAGTTCTCCCACATCAACTTGAGGTTATGGTCGAAGCAGAGGACGTGGAAAGACTCGGTGACGACGACGACGACGCCCTTGTTGGTTTTCTTCACCGTCGCGTCTTTGGCGACTGGGGGATCGATGTGCCCCGCGGCGAGGGCGACCGCGCGCCTGCCCGCGGCGACTCGGACGTTGGAGGGCATCAAGCTGGCGGACGCGACGGTTCGCGCGGGGATCCATCCGTCCCTCCACGCGTATTCCTCGTCGTCGTCGCGTGGGGTTCGCGAGCCGGATCCCGCGAGCCGCGAGTCCCCGTCGGAGACTCTGGGCGCGGCGCTCCGTCCGAGATCTTTCTTCCCGGCGGGCGGGGACGCGATGCGGATCTCGGGCTCGGAGCTGGAGGCGAGAATGACCTCGTTACGGCCGTCGCCGTTCAGGTCGAAGAACACCGGGCGAGGGGCGTGCGCATCCTTGGGGCGGTGCGATATCGGATCGAGGAAATCTGCGTCATCTTCGATCGCGTCGCCCGGGACGTGCCACGCGCGGTTGAAGGAGACCACGCCCTCGTTCTGCAGGGAGAAGTACACTCCGAGCAGGGCGAGTAGTATCACCCCGAGGTCGCGCTTCGCCAACATCCTCGGGAGCCCGCAGTCTCCACTCTACTCGTGTCCGGGGGTGCCCTTCGCAATCTGCACGGGAGAAAACTCAAAAATGAGTTTTTGGTTTGGTGGAGAAAATCGCCGACCGAAACTTGCAACCGGCCGAATTTTATCATAACGCATTTCAGCACAGATCCTAACTGACGAGTTATCGACTGGCAGATACGATAACGGATCGAGCACGGTTCGTTAGACCGTGAATTTCCCCAGTCAACTCGGCGGGCAATCGCCGTCGACCAATCACAGGCGTTTACCGAACCGCTGACCCAGTAAGGAATACTCGGATTATCTGCTGGTTCTCGAGATGCACCATCGGTCGGGACACTCGATCGAGCGCCCCGAGGTGTGCGAGAACGGGAACCGCGTCGCGCGCCCGACACGCTCAAGGTATGTCCCCTAGTACATACCCGCGCCCTCCTTCGGGCTCCACTCGGCGTTCTCAGCGCGTCGTAGGACGTCGTCGCGCGTCCGATTGCCGTAACCGAACATCTCCCCATCTTGTCGATATCGAGCGGGCGCGTTCTACCGTCGGGCGCGCCGTTCGTCTATCCATCGGCGCTATCGCGTGCCGAGTGGGGTCGGAAACGACCGGCGACGGATCTTCACGACTGTTTGGTCGTCTTCGGGTCGATTTCGGGGCGGTCGACGTCGTCGGGCGCGCGTACTGCGCGCGGTCTTCGCGGAGCCGATGCGCCATCATCCGCACGTTTTTTACGTCTCCGAGAGTATCTTTTTAACAATCGCGAGTCTGACCGCCGTCTCCCGCATCTCCGCATCGATCAGGTCAGAGGCGTTCGGCTCGGTAATCCCACCGGGAGTGACCCACGATGAGCGATATCCCCGCAGACGCGGCACCGACCACGGAGGAGGCCGTCCCGCCGGTCCCTCCCGGCGAGCCCTCGTTCGCTGCCGCGGCGGTCAGCGCGGCTGTCGCCCCGGGCGAGGACCTCCTCGCGTCCGGCTCACCGACCGAAGCCCCGCCCCCATCCACCCCGAACCCGCAGAGCACCGCGGGGATGGACGTCACCACCAACCTGGTGGACTGCCCGCCGGGTCTAGTCGGGCGCGTCATCGGTAAGGGTGGCGAGACCATCAAAGGACTCCAGGCGCAATCCGGCGCTCACATCACCGTCGACCAAAACTTCCCCGAAGGCGTGCCCCGAAAGATCTCCATCTCCGGGCCCGCCGGGTGCGTCGACATCGCCACCAAGCTGGTGGAGGACCTCCTCAAGGGCGGACCCGTGCGAAGCGGCTCCGTCGGCCCCGGGCAGGCGCAGCACCTCGTGGAGTGCCCCAAAGAGATGGTCGGCCGAGTCATCGGACGGGGCGGGGAGACGATCAAGGGCCTCCAGTCGCAGACCGGCGCCCGGATCCAGATCGACCAGACCACCTCCCCGTGCACCGTCACCATCACCGGTAACCCCTACTGCGTCGAGGCTGCCGCCCGGGCGGTCACCGACGTCATCAACGGCGGCAGCACCGCTCCCTACAGCGCCGCTAACCAGCACCAGCTCGCAGCCGCCGCCGCGGCGCAGATTTACGGCCACCATCCCCAATTCGGCGGGCACCCGGGGATGCACCCGGGGCAGTTCGGCGGGCACCAAGTGGCGTACGGACACATGGGTGCCTACGGGCAGTTCCCCGGTGCCTACGGCGGCGGGGGCTACCCCGGCGGCGGGTACCCGCAACAGTTTTCTCCCCAGCAGCAGCAAGCCGCCGCCGCGGCGCAGCAGCAGCAGTTCGCGGCGCAGCAGATGCTGTTCGCGCAGGCGCAGGCCCAGGCTCAGGCGCAGGCGCAGGCGAAGGCGATGGGCGCGCAGTCGCCGGGCGCGGGTGGGTTTCCGGGGTTCATCGAGACGGCTCTCGCGGGGCAGGCGAAGGATGGCGCGGAGGGTGGCGAGGGCGGGGTTCCCGCGCCGGAGGGAGGGGCCGCGCCGGCGCCTCCCCCGGTGCCCCAGGGCGTTCCCGCGCCCAGGGGTGCGCCGGGGGGACCGGGGGGACCGGGCCCGGGGGGTCAAGGCGGGTCCGAGTGGCAACCCATGGACGACGGGAGGGGCCGAACCTATTACTACAACTCGGTCACCGGCGTGAGCACATGGGAGAAGCCCGGCGCGTGAGTTCAGAGAGAGAGAGTGATAGACACAGAGAGGGGTTTAGTGACCTAGGGGGCGGGCGACGAGGACGAGGCCGGAGAGGGCTTCAAATTTAATACGATTCGAAGAGTCGGGAACCAAACGGGTCATCGAAACTTTTGCACGCCAATGGTCCACGCGTCACCCGCCGCGGTCCCGACGATCGACTCCGGCGGCGGAGGCACCTCCAACGCGCGTTCCGTCCCCGGCACCGGCGCCGGCGGCCCGTCGCCCAGTATGCCCCTCGACGACGTCGCCACCAACGCGGTGAGGTAGAAGAACAGCGTCAGCGCCACGAGCGTCTTGGTCACCGCGCCGAATTCCTCCACGGGTTTGTCCGCGTATCCCGGCGGCGGAGGGATCGCCCGTCTCGGCGCGTCCACGCCGATCTCGACGGCACCCCCCTCGGCACCCCTGTCCTCATCCATCGACCCCTCGCGTCCCTCGCCACGCAGGCGCTCCTCGAACCGTTCCCTGTCTTTCGCGATGACTTCGAGCGGGTCGCTTCGTTCGGTGCCCGCGAGGACGCCCCGTTTCCACACGTACGACTTGCGTGTTCCTCCTCCTCCTCCCTCGCGCGCGTCCTTCCGCGTGCGTCCTTCGGTTCCCGCGGTGGACATGCCGGTGTCGGCGCCGGCGTTCATGCGCGCCTCCAGCGGGGTCTCGTTGAAGTCCGGGAAGAAGTCGGGGAGGGTGTAGCGGAACACCTCCCAATCGCGCACGGTGATCCTGTAGCTTCGACCCGCCCCGCCCGCGGCGTCGCCGTCGTCCGCGTCGCCGCTCCCCCCGGACGACGACACGTCACCGCGCGCCGCCATGGCCCTCCTGAGCTCATCGCGCGTGATATCGTCCGACGATCGTATCCCCCCCCGGGCCTCATCGCCGTCGTCTGGCACGTCGCCCCCGGAGCGTGGCACGATGCGTCTCCACGTCGACGCCGATCGGGGATGATGGACGGTGGTGCCGACGTGGGGTGGCGGTCGCGATATCCATCTATTGGTAGAGGCCGCGACGCGAGCGTTGACCCGCGCCGCCGCCGCGGCGGTGGATGACACGCCAGCTGGATCCAGCGTGCGCATCGAACACTGAGACGTAGGTGAGCGACGAGTTTGCTAACTTTAGCTTGGCGACGTTTCAGTTCAGTTGGAAATGACAAACTTCAGCCGATGCCTACGCTGCTCTCGCTCACACCCGGATCCACGCGTTATGCCTGGGCGGGATGCGGTAGTGCGACGCGAGGAAGTACTCCCTCAGCGGGTAGCTGCACAGCCTGGTGAGCACCTCCACGAGCCACGCGTCGGGACCCACGAGGTACCGCCCCTTGGGACGCGAACTCCGCACGCACCCGACCACAGTTTTCACGACAACCCGCGGGTCCGTCCCTTCCGCCTCCTCCTTGCGCATGATATCGAACGCGCCGGTCGCGTACGCGTTCGAGTCGAAACCCTCAGACTTGGCCGCGTTCAGCATGCCGGGCTTGAGGTCACCGGGCTCCACGAGCGACACCGCGACGCCGTCCTGCGCGAGCTCCATTCGAAGCGCGTCGGTGTAGAGCATCGTCGCTGATTTCGACGCCGAGTACATGCTGTTGTACGGGAGGCCTATGCGCCCGCCGATGCTGCCGACGGTGACGATGCGCTTGCACGTGCCGGTCATCGCCGGGACGCAGTGGCGGACCATGCGAACGACGCCGAAGAAGTTGGTGCCCATCTGCGCCTCCGCGTCCGCGTGCGTCGTGGCTTTCGCCCAGGTTTGGAGGACGGTGCCCGCGTTGTTGATGAGAACGGAGAGCTCCCCGTGCCTCGCCTCGATGGCGCCGATGCACTGTGCGACGGAGTCCTCGTTCGTGACGTCGAGGGCGAGGAGGGGCTGCTCGCCGGCGCCGGCGTCCTCGACGCCCAGCGGCGAGTCGCCCTTCGTCACCTTGGCGCCCTTCGCGCTCCAACCCGATCGAGATGTGCCGTACACGATCGCGGCCGGGAACGCCTTCCGCAGCTCGTCGAGCATGAGCTTACCGAGGCCGCTGGATGCGCCGGTGACGAGGATGACCTTGGGCGTGTCCTTGGATTTGGGCGCGGGGCCGAACGCGGCGAGCGCGAGCAGCGCGGGGACGACGACCATGAGCGAAGCCATGAAGACGGAACCGGTACCGGCGCTCATCCCGGTCGCGGCGATGACCGCCTGGACCTTGGAGCTCTTCACGATTCCCCACAGCGCGCCGGTGACGTGATGGACCACCATGTCTGCCGCCTCGTGTACGACTGACTGTTAACTGCGAGATGTCACTCACAAGGACGTCTCGCGCGCGTGAAGCAGTGGTCGATGGTCGACCAACCCTAGAGTTAATTAAAATAAAGTCATTTGGCAAAAAATTGTCCCATCCATCAGCTCTTGGTCGCGGTGAGGCGCTCCAATCGATCAGCCTCGTCCTTGACGCACACCGACACCGTCCGCACGTCCCCGCTGAGCTGCACCAACCCCGGCTTCGCCCCCCGCGGCTTGCTCACCTGCCTGCACCGCACCATCGACACCTTCGCCTTCCCCGTCTGCGTCGACTTGCTGTTCACCGCCGCTAACAGCGCCGCATCCGTCACCGTCTCCCGCGGCGGTCCTTCGTCGCCGGTGTACCTGATCACCACGTGCGACCCCGGGCACCCCGCGGCATGCATCCACCAGTCCTTACTATCCCTGCACTCCGGGTTGCAGCTCACCTCGTCGTTGTCCGAGCTCGTTCGTCCGACGCGGATGTCGAGCCCGTCGGCGGATGTGAAGGTCCAGTACGGCTTTCTGGGCCCGGCGTTGGCCTGCTTCTGCTTCGTTTTCTTCACCCGTTGCGGCCGCGGGGGCGGGGCGTCGTTCACGCCCAGCGCGGCCGCGAGCGGGTATGCGTCGGCGATGAACTTTGGGTTGTTCACCGACTTGATAGAGCCGAGTACGTCCGCGAGTCGGTTCAACCGTGCGAGTCGATCTTTTTCGTCGTCGAGATCTTTGGCGATGGCGTCGACGTCGGGGCACGCCTCCAGGTCCTCCATTCGTGGGTCTGGGTTCGATTCGAGCGCCTCGAGGGTTTCGCGCGCTACGCGTAGGCGCGTCGTCGCCTTCCCGACCTTCTTCACCTGCCTGTCGCACAGTCGTCTGCACTCCTTCTTGAGCCCGTCGAGGTCGACGCTATCCGGGCTCGAGGGAAGCGTCGGCGCAGCGTCATCATCAGACGGCGGGGTCGGCGCCTCGGCCTCGGCGACGGCGCGGAACCTCCCGGGTGCGCGGGGTGCTCGACGCGGTGCCGAGTACGCGCGATGGATCCGGGGCATTAAAGCCGGCGCCGCGGTCCTCAAGGCGAAGGCCCTCGCCATGGTGGCGTGGTGCCCTTCGAAGAATGATGACGTTCCGGCGTCGGTGCCGTCTCGAGCAGATTCCTCTCTGGTGGAAAATGGCGCAGTGGCGGCTCTCCACCAATCAGCGTCGAGTATTCCGCTAATTTCACCTGTTTTTCACCTCAGAATCGGCGGTGGCCATCGGCACAACGCGTCTGTACGCACCTATCGCAAGTGAAGATGCTTCGCCACCTCGCTCGTAAGACCGCGGGCGCGCTCACCGCGAGCGCCGCCTCCACCCCCGCCTTCGCGCCCTACAGGCAGATGTCCGCCGCCGCCGCGGGAGGTCAGGTGCTCGTCCATATGGGCGGCGTAGACAGTGGCGAAATCTTCTCCGTCGCGCACAAGGCGATCTGCAAGACCGGCGGCGAGGTGAAGGAGTCCCGCTCCGTCCGTCTGGGCGGCCGCTACTCGCAGATGTTCCTCGTGTCCAACGCGGACGCGCAGAAGATCGACGCCGCCGTTCGCGCCGTCTGCCCGCTCATCGAGCACATCTCCGTCGTGCCCGCCAGGCAAACCACGAAAGACTTGAAGGGCCCTTACTGCGCCACCTCCCCGCTCGTCCCGTTCGTCCGCGCGATGCACATGGAGCTCCCGTGGAAGTCTGGCATCGTCGACGAGATCACCGAGTTCCTCAACGTCAACGGCGTGACGATGACGGACATCAACGAGTACCGCGCGGGGAAAGACGTGGTTCTGGAGGGATTCGCTCACCTCCCCACGGGCCTCGCCGAGTTCCCGCAGGTGAACGAGAGCGACCTGCTTCTCAAGCTCGAGAAGCTCGGGGTGAAGGTGGTGCAGTTCACCAAGGTCAAGGGGCAGGATCCCCCGCCCGGGGCCCAGATGGCCGCGGCGTAGCAGAGACGTAGTCTTGTAAATCCTATTTTTTCCTTCAAAAATCTACCTTTGTCAATCACACGAGCTCCCAGCGGAGCCGAGGGTCGACGATGAGGGCGTTGTACTCCTCGGTTCGTTTCCGTAACTTCACGAGCAACTCCTCCCGCCGACTGCGTAGCTCGGCGTCCATGTCCCGCATCCTACGCACGCGTTCCAACTCGACGGCGGGTTCCTCGGGCTCGGGCGTCGGTGTCGGCTCTGCGGGCGTCGGTGTCGGCTCTGCGGGCGCCTCTTCGCCATCGCCCTCGCCGCCGCCGCCCGCGTCCTCCCCTTCGCCGCCATCCCCCGCGGACCCACCCGGCTTGGACACCCCGGGAATGTGATACTTCGCGCGAACGCTCTCCGTCGTCGGCATCTCCCCCGGCGGAGGCACCGGCTCCCCCGTCCCACCGAACCCTTCGCCGTCCTCGTCAGTCATCAGATCCTCCGGAGCCGGCCCGGTCATCAACGCGGGCTTCTTCACCGCGACGCCGCGCCACGGACTCCGGCGCGGAACCCACTCGTCCGAGAGCACCCTCAGTGAATGCCCCTTTGCGTTAGCCGATGACATCGCCGCGAGCGCGTTGCAACCGATGGGTTCACGCGTGAGCGAGTCTAAATACCCGTACGTACCCGGTCGAACCGCCGCGACGAGATCCTCGCCCCACGCGGTCACGACGCCGTCGTGCGCGGCCGATTCGTGCGGCCACACGCGGGTGACGACGCTTCGTGACGACGCAGTGTCCGACATGTGTCCGACACCCGGGATACGGGGCAAAGGGACGTCGTGGAGCACGCCGCGAGGGGCGACCGCGTCCGGCCCGGATTCCTCCTCGGCGCCGGAGTAGATGGGCGTGTCGGACAGCCGGGGTTGGATACCGTCGCCGTGCAGCGGCGTCGGCTTGGCGGCGTCGTCGGTCAGCGAGTGGCCCTTGAGACGCCACTCCGGGGGTTCGATGAGCGGCAGCGGCGTCATCTCTTCGAACTCACCGATGCGGTCCTTGTCGGTGAATGCCAACGAGGGCCACTCGCGGAACGCGCTCTCGAGCAGCGTCGGGAAGGAAAAGTCGCAGACGACGTCTTCGTTGATTTTGCACGGCTCCAGCACCTCCGCGTCCTCGCTCGGGCCGGCACCCGCGCCCGACATGAGCTCCTTGGCGACGTGCGCCGACGCCCGGCTCTTATCCCCGATCGTCGCCATCAACGATCGGATCCCGCGCAGCCGCGCCTCGGCCCGGTTGCGGATGATCACTTTCCGACCCGCCTGAACGAAACGGTCCAGCGTCTCGCGCCGCATCCGCCACGTGTCGTTTGCGTTTTCGTTATACTCCGGCTCTTTAACGTCCGTCAGCGCCACCGGCGTACCCGCGACGACATCGTACGACGCCCCCAACGTCGTCTCGTGCCCCGCGGACACCCTCGCCATCGCCGCGGAAGTCTCGTAGTACTCAAGCGCCGCCGCCCGTCCCTCGCGGCGGAGCCGAACGATAGCCTCATCCCCCGGATCCAAAACGTCGCCGCCGATCGCCACGCAGTTCGTCACGTCCTTCACGCGCTCGTACTGCCGCACGCGCTCAAACTCTTTTTCGAATATGAGCTCCTTGACCCTCGGGTCGAGGTGCGGGTCGTCGAGAGCCTTGAACACCGCGTTCGGCGCGCCCTTCGTCGACGTCTGCGCTCTTTGAACGTCGCGGACGGCGTGCTTGAAGTTGAACGCCGCGGAGTTGGACGTCTCTCCGGGATCATCCTCATCAGCCTCACCTTCGACACGGCCCACGAGCCCCGCGAGGGACGCGCGGACAGTCTTGCTCTGCGACTCGCGAAGCGCGACAGCCTCGCGGAGCTCCTTCGCCCGGAGTTTCCCTTTCCGCTGGCCCAAGACGTACTGAACGTCGCCGTGGCCAGAGATGCGCCTCGGCACGAACACCCCGTCCACGTCGTCCTCGCCGTCCGTCCCTTCCTCCTCGTCAAGCTCCATCGCGCGTACGTCCGAAGGGTCACGTGCATACGCTGAGCTCCTCATCCCGCCGCGATCGAGCGTCGAGGAAAGTTTCCGATGGCGTGGACCGGCTCGACCTGCCCCCGTGTTCTCCCCCGATGGCGGTTGCCGATGCTTGGACGCGACGCGTTTGACGTACTCGGTGTACGCGTCACCGCCCCCGGCGCCGCCGCCGGGCCCGAACCGCCCCGTCGCGTGGTACCGCCCCGCGCCCGCCGCGTCGTTCATCGCGCCGAGAGACCCGTGTTCCCCAAACTGCGCACCCGCCGTGCCGTCGGCGAGACGCCCCGCGTCGATCGGCCCAGCGCTGACACCCGCGAGCGCCCTCACGCCCTTATCCCTCGCCACGGATGGGAACCCGGTGCCGCGCACGTTGCACACGCGGGGGCGGGTGTTCCCGCCGAACTCGCCGGTGAAAACCTCGATGTCCAGCGTCGACGTGTGCTGTCTTCTCGGCGTGAATTTGATCGTGATCTCCACGTCGCCGTTCGCGGGAATCTCCCCGGACCTCGGGTACACCTCGAACGCCTTGTTCTCGGTACTGAGCCTCAGCTCAAACTCGAACGCTATGGGAACCTTGCACGCCAGTCGCACCGTCTTGACCGAGGTGGACCCTAGGGCGCAGAGGCCAAAGTCGACGTGTTTCGGAAACTTGGCCTCGTTCGGCGTCGGGTACGCGTGCATGGGCAGAATCGCGTTCTTATCCCCACCCGCGCGTATGCGCACGCAGTCGTAGAAGTACCGCACATCGTCGGCGCAGAAATCGACGCGGACCGTCTCGGACATTCCCGGCGCGAGTGACCCTTTGCCCTCCCACCGCACTGCGAAGAACTGCGACGTGGGTTCGAGGATCTGCAGCCTCTGTGACTTGCGGCCGGTGTTGGTGACTACGAACCGCTGGGTGTACACCTTCCCGACCTCGAACCCGCCGAAGTGCATGACGTGGGGTTTGATGGCGAAGTCCCCGACCTTGCCGGTTCGCGCGTAGACACCTGGGGAAGGGAGAGATGGGGGAAGGGGGCGACGGGTCAGAGATTGAGTGTATCGCGTGACACGGGCGGGTGATGGGTGCGACGCGTCGGGTCGGCGGGAACGTGGGTGTGATCAGGGCGCTCACGTCTCAACAGCGTGTTCTCCGGTAACTTCAGTTGGGGCTCGTCCTCCGCGACGAGCGCCATGTCAACCGCGGGTGGCCGGGCAGAGGCCACCTCCGCCATGTTGCCGGTGAGACTCTCTAGTTTTTTTTCTCCAACCCGCCCCTCCTTCAGCCGGGCCCGTCGCCGCGGGTCCTGGCCTTCGCGGGAGACCCGCGGTTCGATCGACGACCCGACCGACTCCGCGCGCGCTCGACCTCCGCCTCGGGTCGAGGATTCCCTAAACACAGCGGCGCCGGCACCGGGCGCCGTTCGACTCTGTGGGGCGGGCGCTCCCTAATCGGGCAAAAAATGGACGCCAAACGTTCACTTTGACCGCCGGTCGGGGTTGGAGTCATTTAATCGTGGATGCGCGGCCCTGACCAAAAAGTCATACGAAAATTAAAAAAAGGAGGCCACACAAAAAGCTGAAAGTCCCCGGCGAAGATCTGGCCAATCCATTGGAGGCGCACGCCACTAGGGCAGCGTTCAAGTGATAGGTACCACCATGAAGTACACCCTCTCCGACCGCGCGTACTGCAAGCTCATCTTGCACGCGCTCAAGCACCCGCTTCGGTCCGTGTGCGGCGCCCTCGTCGGCAAGGCGAACGGCGACGTCGTTGAGGTCATCGACGCGATCCCTTACCTGCACAGCACCGTCAGCGTCGCTCCCAACGCCGAGATCGCGCTGGAGCAGAGCGCCGCGTACGCCGCGACCTCCGGGAACACGCTCGTCGGGTACTACCACGCCAACGAGAGGATGGACGACGACCGCCTGGGCAAGCACGCGACACGGATCGCCGACTGCGTGGAGCGGAGCGGCGGGGCACCGGGTGGATCTGCCTGCGCCCTGCTCGTAGATGCCTCCGCGCTGGCGGAGGCGACGGAGCGCGGCACGGGGCGCGCGGCGGTGAGGCTGCTGGTCAAGAGGGGGAACGGGTGGGAGAGGGCGTCGGACCAAGGGGACCTGCGCATCGGCGGCGGCGCGAACGCCAAGCTTAAAGCGCTGGCGAAGGATGGGAAGGAGAAGAACGTCAGCGACTTTGACGACCACTTCGACGACATGGCCACGCACGACTGGAGAAACCTCACCCTCAACAAGGAACTCGACTGAGCGCTGAGCCTCCTCTCGCCGCCGCGTGTGCACACTCATGAATGACAACCAAACGGCGTATATCAGTATTAAGGTATATTCTTACAGTACGTAGTCACTAGGTATACGCGCCGGGCGTAATAGGTATTCGAGGACGTCGTTTCAGTCCCCCGCCGCCTTGGTCGGCGTCGCCTCCGCCGTCGCTCCGTACCCCAGCGTCTTACTCACCCCATCACTCACCGCCGTCGCCGCGGTGGCCACCGCGCTCATCGTCGCCTTCCACCCGACACTCACCGAATCGCTCACCCCAGTGACGAAATGGTTAAACCCCTTGAGCTGCGCGGCGACCAAAGTGCGCAGCGTGTACCTCAGCGCCGCCCTCGTGGCGTAATGTACCGCGTAGGCGCAGCCCACGCCGATGGCCCCGAAGCACACCAGCCCGGTCCCCGTCGGCCCCATCAGCCCGCTCTCGTCCTGGTCCCTCATGATCAGCATGGCGACGCCCACGAGGATCATGATGAACGGCCCGAACGTCGCGTTGCCGAGAATGACAAACAAAATTTCATCCGGCACCTTCATCAGCGCCGTCTCCACGTACTCCGTCATCGCGCTCTCCGGGTCCTCGGGGATGTCCAACACGCTGGACCGCGACGTGACCTGCGCGAGCGGGCTCACGGGGACTCCGGCGGTCTTACCTAACGCCGCGACGGCCGCACCTAACGGCGACGCGGGGTTTGAGTTCATTTGAGATTCGTCGTCGAATGGACCTTTTGGCGGCGACGTTCCTCGTTTAGGGGAGCCGTCCATCGGCGTGGTGGGGTTGGACTTGATCCCTCCCGCGTACACGATCCGCGCCACGGTTCCGTGCGTCGACCGTCTGTCGTCGTACACGAACTCTTCCGTGTACCCTCCTTGGTCCGTCTCGTCTCCTTCGGCGATTCGCGCGTTGGCCTTCTCGCGATTTCGTCGTTTTCTGGCTTCAACCTTGGCGAGAGCCTGCTCGAGCTTCGTCCGTCGTGTCCGCTGCTCGGGATTGAGGGACTCGATGTCCACGTCGCCGCCCGCGCTCTTCACCGCGGCCCGCACCACCTGCTCGCTCGGGCTCGGGAACAGAGAGGCTATCGTGCCTCCGAACATGAACCTCCGGAGCGCGGACACCGCGCTCCACTCTTTGCCCGCCCGTTTCGCCAGTTGCTCCTCCGCGATCTCCCGCAGCTGCGCCGGGTCGCTCGTGCACAGCTCCACGAGCTCCAGCAGCTCGACGATCTTTCGGTACTCCAGATACACGCGTATCAACGTCAGCGCCAGGAGTACGCCGCCGATGCCCGCCATCGCATCCGCGCCCATGCTGTGCGTCGCCCAGACGAAGATCCCGCCAACCGCGGCTACGAAAACCACCGCCGTCATCGACGCGATGAACGCCGCGCGTTTCGCGGCGGCGTACGCCGCACCCGTGAGGCCACCTGAGCCGCCTCCCATGGGCACGTCCTTCGACGCGCCCGACGCCCCGCTTCCCATCCTGACGAGCGGCGCGTTCTAGGTGTGGCCGTCGCGTCAGGGATTCCAAAGGGTGGTTACACTCTGTACGAGAAATTGGACGGAATGTCTCACGTACGGGTATTTAGTCATTCAAAATTTGCCAAAAAGAACGGTTCTTTTACTCAAGAGACTGACTGCACGTTCTATTTCTATTTAATTACAGACAGTTGCTCATTTATTTGTATGCGTGTCAGTTAGGGAGACGGTTAGGATCGGCGGCAAGGCTCCGTCGATCAGCTCGGCACGAGGATAAGTCTCCGTCGTCGTGGCCCCGTCGTTCGAACGCCACACCAGTGTTTGCGCCATGAACGGGATCGTCACCGGCGCACTGCGCCTGTCGCCCGCCGCGGGCCTCTCGAGGCGCGTCTCGGGCCGCGTCAGGAGTCAGGGAACCGGCCGCGGCGCGCGTCCCACTCAGACCACACGCGCGGCGGCTGACTCCGACGACATCGAGGCGATCGAACAGAGGCTCAAGGGCAAACGGGGCAAGAAGGAGAAGGAGGGATACTTCGACAGCTACCCGACGAAGGAGAGCAAGATCCCCAAGGGCATGTGGGAGACGGATCCCGCGTCGTGGGACGCCATGCCGGTGGAACAACGCGCGTGGAAGCTGTGGACGGGGGAGCCGGGGATGATGTACTGGATGAACCAAGGATCGCTCTACGGCGCGGGGACACTCGCGTTCGTCTGGGTGCTCTTCCGACTCGTGTTTCCAGCCCTCGGGCTCTACCAGCTCGCGGACCAGTGAAGTGATTTGTTCGCTGTCACGTGACCATGGGACGTGTTAAGATTAGCGCTCGCCGGACCGCGTTGGATTGGTATTTAATGTACACCCGCGGTCTCAAAAAAATGTGTTTCCTCGTCACGATTCTCTCTCAACGGGATGGACCCCTCGCCTCGTGCTCGCGTACCCTCTGGTCCAGCTCCCTCGCCCACCTGTTCGCGGCCACCACGCCGTCCACCCTGCACTCCAACCGCCGATCCCACCCGCTCTGATCGCGGTAGGTCACGATAAAGCCGGAGTGGCCGGTGGCTTCGTCGAACACGGGCTCCGCCGCCGCGGTGTCCGCGTGTGACACCCTGGTCACCGTACCGAGGCTCGGGTCCGCGATGACAAGGCCGCCGGTACCGTCCGCACATCCGTCGCCGTCCACGTCGTGCCATACGATCCGCGTGGACCACGTGGATCCGGAAGTTTCATCCGGGCCCCTGCACGCCAGCGCCGCGAGCATCCCGCCGGACTGGGACTCCTTCCTCTCCCTGGCGCCGGATCCCGCGTTCAGGGTTCTATCCATCGCGCCGTTCCTCGGGGCGCTCTGGGAGGACCCTTGCTTACCACCGCGCGTGTGCTCCAGCTCGCGCCTGGCGTTCGTCAGCTCTTCCCAGAGCGCCCCCATCCGCTTCACCTGCGCCCTGGCCAAGGACAGCTCGTCCTCCACGGCTCGCCTGCTTCGCTCGGACGCCTCCGCGGCTGAGTGAGCCTCCTCCGTCAGCCGCGCCTGGTCCTTCAGCGCGCGGTTGTACCGGGCGACGAGACCGCGGAGCTCGTCCGCGCCGCACGTTCGCATCTGCTCCGGGGTCGTCGGCGTCGCCGCGAGCAGCGCGGCGGTTTCAGAAGCGATGCCAATCTTCGGGCTCGTGCACAGCTGTGCGTTCGGGGTGCTGGGGTTGGACAGCTGTGCATCTTCGTCGTCGTCGTCGTCGTTGTTGAAGAGCCCGAAGACCCCTGGGGACGTGGCGACGGTGTGCGTGGGTACGAGGTCCACGTCGCGCATCTCCGCCGCGACTGACGCCTGGCCTCGGATGGCGCGGGTGTAGCACTGATGGCACACTCGGCCCTCCACGCCGTGTTCGACGCGCGCGGTGGGCACGGCGGTGCGTGCGTCGAGCATGAGCCTGACGCTGACGCACCGGTTGCAGAATATGTCGCCGCAGCATCGGCAGTGATGGCGGCGGTTGAGGAGGGTGAAGGGGACGCCGCACGAATCGTCCATGCATCCGCTCGCCTCCTTGTCGGGCAGCCAGTGGTTTCTGCACAGCTGTTGGTCCCTTCCGCCTCCGATACGGCCGAGCGCCGCGCCCATGGGGCCGAAGCGCTGTCTCAACCTCGGGCCCTCGCCATCCTCGGAAGGGGTGCGAGGCGTCCCTGGGCTCCCGGGTGTCCCGGGTGACCGCGCGTTCGGGGTGCCCACGCCCGCCTCGAACAAATCGGCAGCTCCGAGGGGCTCTTTGGTGACGCCCGCGTTGGCGAGCCACGAAGGTCCCGCCGCGTCCGTCGCGGCGCTCGTCATCCTCCCACCGTCGCTCGTGCTCAGATCCGCGGCGGGTATCCGCGGTTGAGACGGACGAAGGCTCACGACGGGCGCCTCGAAGTGTCAGCCTCGGATGTGGAAACGCTTTTCAGCAACGGACCGATTCGCGTATTTGCCGAGTCGTCGTCCGTATTTGGCACCACACACACTCACTCATCGCAGCGCGGCATGGGCATGGAGAGCATCACGAAGCGGGGCCGGTCGATCCTCCGGCGCGACCGCGAGCCAGGCGACGGCGCGCAGGATCCCTTCGGTCGACCCGCGGAGAAACCCTATCTACGGACGGCGGCGCCGCAAGACCCGCCCCTGCCGTCGTACTGGGAATCCGGGGCTAAGTTCATGGACCTGGGCGCGACGGCTCGGGCGAACGGTGACGACGTCGAGGCCGCTAGGGTCTTTCGACTCGCCGCGGATACCTGGGGAACGAACCATCCAAGGTACGCGGACGCCATCGAGGCCCTCGCGGAGACCCGAACGACGGCGGGGATGCTCGAAGACGCCCTGGCGCTGGGGTCGGAAGCGCTCGCCCAGCTTCGCGTGACCAAGGGAGCGAACAACCCGCGGGTGACCGAGGCGCTCCTGAAGGTCTCGGCACATCACGAGGCGCTCGGGGACGTACCGGCGGCGCTGGAAGCCGCGGTGGAGGCGACGACGATCGCGGCGATCAGCGGGAGGAGCTCGAAACTCTACGTATCGGCTCTCAGCGTCGCAACCGCGTTGGGACCCACGGATGAGAGAGTCGTCGCGGAGGCGGAGGCTCGGCGGATACTGGTGGACGCGTTCACGCCGCGTCCGGACGTGAACGGGTACCCGGGAATAGCGGACTAACAACTTAAGTGATCATCACACACCGAATAAATAAGAGTTAACCGTCCACACGTGCGCACCAAACAACAGCTACTTAACAGGCGTCGTCGGGAAGTTCGAGCTCGTTGACCAGGATCTGCTCGAGCGTCTGCTTCTGCCTGATGAGGTGCATGGTCCCGTCGCGTCCTTTCATCACCTCGGGCGCCTCCGGGAACGAGTTGTAGTTCTTGGAGGACATGCCCGCGCAGTACGCACCGGCACCCTCCACCACGAGTAGGTCACCGATCTCCACGGCGCCCATCTTACGCTCCGCGATGCCCTCCGCGTCATCCGGCGTCGGCGTCATCAAATCGCCCGATTCGCAGCAGTGCCCGACGACGACGTACTCCTCGTGCGTCGCCGGGAGAACCCCATCAGCCTTGACCGTCACGAGTGGATGCTGCGCGGCGTAGAGCGAGGGCCTGAGCACCTCGGTCATGCCCGCGTCTAGTTTGAGAAACGTGTGCCCTTCGGCGTCGTCGGAGGTGACCACCTTGTCCTGCACCGTGCTCACGACGGCGCACGAGTTGGCGAGGAGGAAAGTCCCGGGCTCGATCTCCAGCTTAAGCTCCCGGCCAGTCTCCTCCGCGAACGTCTCGAACAGGCCTTTGACGGGGGAACCGACCACCTGGAGGTCGGTGGATTGTTCGTACGACATGCGTCCGACTTTGTAGCCGCCGCCGAGGTTAAGCGTCTCGACGGTGGGAAACTCGCGGCATAGGTCGAGGGACATCCCGCTGGTCTTCATCCACACCGCGGGGTCCGACCCGGAGCCGATGTGCGTGTGGATGCGATCGACGACTAGTTCGTGCCTCTCCACGATCTCCTTCGCCTGCGGGAGTAGCTCGTGCCAGATGCCGAATGACGACGACGGACCGCCGACGTTGGTCTTGCCGGTGCCGCCCGACCCCAAACCGGGGTTGAACCGGAGGCCAACCTTGGATCCCGGGAACATGATGCCGTACGCCTCGAGCTGCGACAGCGAGCACGCGTTGACCTTCAGGCCTTTCTCCACGAGCTCGGCGAAGAAGTCGGGGAACTCCTGGGTGGATAACGAGATCTGATCGTACCCAAACCCAGCCTTCACGGCGCGGTGAACCTCGTAGCCGGAGGAGGCGTCGATGTGGAGGCCAGCCTTGCGGAATACTTTGAGGATGGCGGCGTTCGGGGAGGCCTTCATGGCGTACCTGACGGTTAGGCCGTAGGCGTTGGGGAAAGCCTTGGCCTTGGTCGCCTGCTCGGTGAGCCTGGCGAGGTCGTAGACGTAGGTGGGAGTGCCGAACTTTTCCTTGACGTCGACGCAGTCCTTCGGGGTGAGGAAGCGGAGGGTCTCGACGTCGTCGCCGCCGGAGGCCATCGCGACGACGCCAACGCGGTCGGCGCGGCGGATGACCGCGCGGGTAACCGCGCGGGTGGAGAGGCCGCGGACCGACGCGACCCTTCGGCGGGAGCCGATGGATTCAGACTTGGCGGCGGCGGGGTTTCCGATTGCCGCCCGGGAGACGCAGAAGGCGGACATCTTGAACGAGTCTTGAGCCGAGGTGGGGTGACGCCGTGTACTGGCGGTGACCTTGGGAAGGATTCGCGAGGGCGACTTAGTCCTTGCCGCGCGACGTGAAGTGGGCACGGCCGGCGGAGACGCGTGAGGATGACGACGTCTCCGATTTGATTTTTCGCGATCGACCGCTCCACTCTCGGAAAAAATCTCCAGGCGGTGCCACGTCGGCGGTCCACAAAGCGCCGCGCGGACCCGCACGCAGACGCCTTTTCTCACGAGTCGCACGCCGGGTTCGGATCCTCGTACGGGAGCACGTACATCCCGTCGCGATGTCGCCCGTATCGCTCGCACCGCGCCGTGCGTGTGGGGCCCTCGCGCCGAACGTGGGACACGCGCCAGCGAATCGTCGTCATCGCTTTTTGGGCCGAAGCACTCGAACGCCCTGCGCGGTCGCCCCGAGCGTTAACGTCGAATCCGGCGCCGTGGATCCCACGAGCGCGTCCGACGGCGACGGATTCGTCCTGGATTCCAGCGGATTCGCGCTCTCACTCGGCGAGAACGGCTACGCGGACGCCGACGCAGCCAAGCTCGCGACACGAGATGTCGTCGCCAGCCGATACACAGCCGGCGCGTCTTCGTCATCCGCCGCCGGCTCCGAGTCCCAGTACGTCCCACCGGGCACCACCTTCGAGGCGCAGTTCGACCCCGGCCCCGCGGTTGCATCCCTCGCCATCTTCATCGCGTTCGCCGTGGTAAACAGGCGAGTCGCCGCGGCGGTGGATCGCAGGCAAGACAGGGAACGCGCCGAGGAGGACCTGCGGCAGTTGCGTCTGAAGTCCTTAGACGGCAGCGCGGACTTCGACGATGTCCAGGAGGCGGTCGACCGGTTGGAGCGCGCCAAGTACGAGGAGGCGGCGGCGAGGGAGATGCTATCGTCGATCGGCGGGGTGGAGGCGAGGGTACGAATGCCCCAGCCGCTCGGGAAGCCCATCTCGCAGGTGGAGGCGGAGGAGGCGGACGTGGCGGAGAGGATCGCCAAGATCAGGGAACGGAGGCGCGCCGCGGAAGGGGACGGCGGCGATGCGGGCGCGGACTCGGAAGACGCCGAGAGTGAGGACGCCGGGATATGGGAGAGGCCGCTGCCGAAAAAGAGCGAAAAGAGCGAAAAAACAGACGGGCCGCCGGCGTGGATGAACTTCACCGTGGGCGTCGTGCTGACCATGCTGACGTGGAGCTTCGTGGGCGTGACGTTCAGCGAGGACCCCGCCGTGGGACCCGCGATCCCGCCCGAGGAGCTCCAACGGCAGATGGAGATGAGATAGGCTAACGTTACCTTTACGCCGCTAGCGCCAAAAACTTTGATAAAACCTTGGCCAAAAACGCCAAACGACGCCGTCCCTATCTACCCCTAGCTAGCTACTCTCCTCGACGCACCGCGGGCATCCGCACTCGAACCCGTACGCGTGCTCCAACGCCTTGCGCCTGGCCTCCACCGGCGCGTGCGCGTCGGTGTAACAGATGGTGAGTTCATCCCCGCGGGGGATCTCGGTCCGGGTCCGCAGCGTCATGGACACGTCTCCGGATGTCCACGCGACGTCCACGTTTGGATCACAGCTGTGGTTGAACAGCGACGGCGCCAGGTACGTCGCCGTGCCCGCCGCGGCGCCCGTCTCCGATGACGCCAACGCCGCCTCCAGGACATCCTTGAACGACGACGACGACGATGAATCGTGCGAGTGATGGTCGCAAGAATCGTGTCCGCCGCAGTCGTGACCGTGGTGATGATGACCGTGACCGTGGTCGTCGATTGGGTGCGCGTGTCCGCCCACCGGCGGCGGTATCTCCACCCTGAACGCGTTCAGATGCATCCTCGATATCACCCCGACGTACCAGTCCGCGGTGATGTCCTGCAGCAACCCCGGATGTCCAAGTTTCCCGCGCGACACCGCGACGGTTCTCGCCAGCGCCAGGCGAATCATGGCGTGTTCATCGAGCCACTGCTCGGGCGCCACCCCGGGTGGAAAGTTCACGCGCAGCAGGGCGTCGGCGTCGGAGGTCGACGCGGTCCCTTGTGCGACGGCGTACGCCATGCGCGCGGCGGCGAGCGGGAACTTGAGCCCATGTTCCTCGCAGTGCCTCACCAGCGGGGCGATGGTGTCACCGGCGGAGGTCTCGGCGTCGTGGTAACTCGCGTGCGCCTGCGCCGCGCATGGCTCGCCGCAGAAGTGACCGGCGGCGCCCCCGCCGCCCCGCCCGCCGTGCGTGGGGACGCGCTGCTCCGGTGGGACCGCCGTCAGGGGTTTGAGGCAGTGGTAGCACGACGTGCGGAGGTTTGCGAGCGTCGGGTGCGCCACGAGGGGCTGCGCCCTGTGGATGACTTCCCCCGCCGCGAAGTCCCGTGAGGCGTACACGCCCCTCCCCGAACGCTCCGTGTGGCCCACGAGGACATCGAGGGTCGACACCTCGGCGTCCATCCGACTCACTCGTGGGGCGGTCTCCGCACTCGCAGACGAGCATCGCCGGAGGAACCGGCGAAGCGCGGCGGCGGTGGCGCGCCGAGATTGCGTCATCGAGAGTGTCAACTCTTCTTCGGTGCGCACGCATCACGAAGTCTTCGAGCCCTAACGAACTAACAGCACTACTGACCGCGCGCGGGTCGAGGATGCAGTCGGCTCTCACCGCGCGAGCGATCGCGCCGCCGCCGCCGCCGCCGCCGCGAGCGGTCGAGCGGTATCGTCGCCGGCGGGTTCGAGGCACACGCACGACGACACACGCGTCGTCGTCGGGTCGAACCGATGGGGGCGAGGACGACGCCCCGAAATCATCTTCGCGCGATCGCGATGATCGGAGCTACACGCGCCGAGCCGCGCTGGCGGGGTACGCCCTCGCGCCAGCCTCGGCGCTCTCCTTCCTCGCCGGCGCGCCCCCATCGGACGCCAAGCTGGAGCTCATATACGACGGCGAGCTCCAGACTGCGTACACGTTCCCGGTGCAGCTGCAGGTCATCGCGCTGCGAGGCTCCGTCGCGACGCAGTGGGAGGGCGAGTTCAACAAGACCATGGTCGGGAAGGGCAAGGCGGCGGTCACAACCGCGCCGTCCCCGGGGGAGATGTTCGACGAGCTCACGCGCACCGCGCCGCCGGGCGGATACCTATCCCCCGCAGACTTCATCGCCGGGCGGACTTCATCGCCAACGATCGCGGCACCTTCGAAAAAGGACAAGAAGAAATCCAAAGGCGCGCCCAAGTTCGCCAAGGCGGACGTCGTCAGCGTCGGCGACGAATTCCTCGCCGCGGCGGTCACCCAAGGCCTGGTCCTACCCTTGGACACGTCCGTGGCGTACAACGAGTGGTACGCACGGCTGCCGTACGTGTGGAGGGAGCTCGGGACGCGGGATCCGCGAACCGGCCTGCCCGCCCAGCCGCTCAGGCCCGTGAACAACGGCGGTAGGTACCCAAACACCACGGTCAACATCGCGAGTAACAACGTGAACCCGGCGATGTACGGCGTGCCGTACAGGTGGGGGTGCACGCTCATCGCGTACAGGAAGGATAAGCTGCCGAGCTCGTTACGAGATACGCCGCCGAGGGACTGGGACGACTTATGGCGGCCGGAATTCGCGAGACGGGTGGGCATGGGCTCGGGGCCGCGCGCGATGCTGACCGCCGCGCTGCGCGCCGAGGGGATGAGCGCCAACTCCGACGGGTGGGGCAACGACGGGGCTGTTCGTGCACGGCTGGAATCGTTGCGACGTGAGCAGCTGCTGATCCAAAACGACATCGAGTACTTGCAGGCGCTCGGCAACGGCGACGCTTGGATCGCCGTCGGAGCCTCCGACGATGTCCTCTCCATGGCCAGGAAGTCGTCGCTCATCGGCGTGGTGGTCCCATCGTCGGGGACGACGCTGTTCGCGGACGTGTGGTGCGTGCCCGCGAGCGCGGCGAGGAAACCGGGAGGCGTGAGCCCTTTACTGAACCAGTGGTTCGATTACACCACCCAGCCGGCTCGGGCGAATTTGCGAGTCGGGTTGAGGGGGGGCGTGGCGCCCATCGTGTTCGACGGGACTGGAATAGACTACGCGTCCATAGGGATGAGCGGACCGGTGGGCGGGTACATCGATTACGACGCCACCGGGGACACGAACGGGACGCGAAGCCTGGGGGGCAAGATTAAGAGGTTCATAACCCGCGACGAAACGGAGAAGGGCGGTGAGTTGATGCAGGGGGGCATGCCCGCGGATGACGTGTGGGCCAGGAGCGAGTTTCTCTTCCCGCTGTCACCGCGCATCAAGGATCAGTACAACGGGCTCATACGCGAGTGGGCTCAGGAGGCGGCGGAGCGCAAGAAGAAGAAGAGATAGAGAGAGAGATTAGACCGGCGAACGGCTTCGAGTTCACGGCTCTTAAGCGCACACGAGAAAATGAGTGTCAAATCGCGCCGTCTATTCGCACACGAGGCGTAGAAAGTCGCGGTCGCCGACGAGCAGACCGGTCCCCCCCACGCACACGTCCTCCACCTTGACCCCCGAGTGCCTACTCGCGCCGCTCTCGAACGCCGCCCGGACGTCCTCCGCGATGCTCCCAATCTCCCGGATCTCACAAGGGGTCAATCCGCCGATCACGAACAACACCACCCGAGCATGGTCGCTCGGCTTGGGCTTGGTCACAACCGTGGATTTAAACCCGAGCCGACCCATCGCCGCGCCCACGCCTCCGCGGAGCAACCCGCCGAGCGACGACGCGACGTGGAAGAGGTCCGCACCAACGCCCTCGTCGTCCGCGCCCGCGCCGATCCTGGCGACCAACTCACGCACGAGCGGCTCGTGCGCTCCGGCGCCTTCACCGAGCAACGCGCCCGCCGAGTTTCGCATTTCCCGCCGCCCGTGAACTAGTTCACCGACGCGGCGGAGGAAGGAGCCGACGCGATCGTTCGCCTCGAGGCGCAGCGCGGCGAGCTCGAAATCCTCGGGGTCGGCGGCGGGTGGGGCCGGGACCGGCGGCGGAAGATGAACCGGCGCGGGTCTCCGCGCCGGCTCCGACTTATCGATTTGTTTTTCGTCGCCCCAATCGTCGTCGTCGTCGCCCCAACCGTCGTCGCCCCATCCGTCCTCAGCCTCAGCTTTGCGCGACGAGACGGCGGGTTTCACCGGGTCCGAAGGAGAACGAGGCGGCGGCGCGCGAACCGACGGTTTCGGCGGCGGCGCGTCGTGCGTGGCCCAGTACTCCGCTATCCGTTCACCCAACTCCCCGAGCCACTCGTACTGTTCCCCCGTCGCCGTCGGTTCCGTCCCACCCTGACCGGCGGGCGGCGCCAACACGGCATCCACGAGCGCGTCGCGAACCGCGGCCTCGTCGTCCACGCTCAGAGGGGTACGACGGAGCGCGTGTCGGGGCCGCGGGATGTCGTCGTCGTCGTCGCCCTCCTCGTCGTGAAAGCGGTCGCCGCCGCCCTCAGTGTTTCCCGCCTCAGCCGCCGCGGCCATCCCCGCGACGCACAGCGCCGCAGCCTCCGCGCACATGCCCGCGCCGGGCCTGCACGGGCCGTACACGTCGCGCAGACAGGCGACGAGCGCCTGCGCGGCGGCGGTCGCGGCGGACCCGTCGCCGCGTCGCCGGTTCGCCGCGGTATGCGCCTCGGCGAGGATAGCCGCTAAACTCGTCCCCCGCCGCCGCGACCAACCGTCGACGTCCCGCGCCTTTCCAGACTTTCCAGAAGGCAGACTGGACGCCACCGCGGACGCCAGCTCGAGCAACGCGCGATACCTCGCGTTCAAACTCGGGTCCTTCACCAGCGGAGCGGCGAACGCCGCGAGTTCCTCCGACGTCACCGCCGCCCCCGCCCTCGGGTCCCCCGTAAATTGTTTAGGTCTCACGCCCTCCGCGTCCGTCGCCTCACGAAGCCACCGCCTCGTAGCGATCGCCGCGTCGTCCACGGACCTCGCGCTGATACCCCCGAGGCGCCTGCACGCCTCCACGTCCCGCGGGTGCGCCAGGACACCGTCGACGCTACCGGGCGCCGCGAAGTCGCGGTTAGCGTCGCCGAGAACCCGGGCGCTCGCAGACGGCAAAGCCTCGGGGGGACCCGTCGACGCTACTGGGTCCGCTGACGCATCGCCCGTGAATGAATCCCCCGGGGTCCCGTTCGCCAGCAACGCGCGGTACAGGAAACCGTCATCCACCGCCGCGGGCGTGAGCATGTCGCACGTCCTGTCCACGATGACGAGCGCGGCGGTCGTCGAGGGGGGTGGGTACCGACCCGCCTCGGGCGCCGCCGCCGCCGCCGCCGCCCGCGCCACCGCCCTCGCGGTCCTTCCCAGCGCGAAGCACTCCAGCCTCGCGCCCATGTGCGCGCCGAGCGCCGCGAGCTGGTTACCGAGGACGGCGATGCCGGGGGGTACCGGCGCGTGCGCGCCGTCCTCGTCGCCGCCGTCATCAGCCGGCGGCGTCGCGTGCGCTAACGATTTCGGATGCGCGCCGGCTCCGCGGTAGGACGACATCGCGACGGCGGCGCCCGCGGCGGCTCCGTTCGCGGGCATCACGAACGCGCCGCGGGTGAGCGGGGTGAACGGCATGGGGAAGTAGCGCACGTCGAAGGACGGTCCGAGTTGATCGGCGCCTCCGTCGAACGACGCGTCGGCGTCGGCATCGTCTGACTTTTCGGATTCGGTTTCGCCCCAGTCGTCGCCCCAGCCGTCGCCGCCGTCGTCGTCGTCCCAGCCGCCGTCCGCCTTCGGTGTGGGCTTCTTCGGGGTCCGCCCGGTCTTCTTCGGGGTGGGCGACTTCATCGTCGAAGAGCTCTGCGCGCTCTGGTCTGACATGATGGCGGAGGCGGCGAGTCTCAGATCTCGAACGATGCGTTCGTAGGATTGCCCCGACGCCTGCGCGGCGTGCGGGTCGCCGCTCGCGGTGGCCACCGCGTGCGCCGCCGCGACGTGCGCCTCCTCTGATACCGCGCAGAACACCGCGACGGCGCTCGCGGCGGGGTGCGAGCCGACACATCGAAGCAGGTCGCCCTTCGACCTCTGCAGCAGTCGCGTCGTGAAGATCGCGACCGGCGTTCGCGGATCCACGGGCAGGCCCGCGACGTCGATTGGGGGCGTGGCCTCCGCGACGGTGCCCGCGACGCGCTCCAGTGAGAGCACGTTGACCGCGCCGAGGCCTAGGATGAAACCCGCGCCCGCGGCGTGATGCGCGCACTCTCCCGCGCCTTCGTCCATGTACACCACCGCCCCGCTGATCGCGTGCGCGACGTCCGCGAAGGGACGGCGCGCCAGGTCCACCAGGTCCATCGCGCCGCCGCCCTGCCCGAACATGGCCGC
>Ga0209666_1000105_pt1 | contig 63673 bp, 69 predicted proteins | sample SaaInlV_125m_DNA_FD_184679 | JGI IMG/M metagenome (GOLD analysis project Ga0209666, IMG submission 184679) | Marine microbial communities from expanding oxygen minimum zones in the Saanich Inlet - Saanich Inlet SI037_S3LV_10m_DNA (SPAdes)... | ecosystem: Environmental > Aquatic > Marine >...
AGAGAGAGAGAGAGAGAGAGAGAGAGAGAGAGAGAGAGATTTCAGAAAGAATTGGCGACCCAATAAACCAGATAATTTGACTTTTAGCAATTTTGGGGCAACCGTTAGAATTTAGAACATTTTTGGGGTTATCATTAAATGGTGGTCGCCTTTGGAGTTGAAGGTGAAGGTGGAAAGTTATGAAGAGAACAAGAGGTAGTGGAAGCGCAGTAAGCCTGTATTTGCCAGCAGATGTGAAATACTTGCATGATTTGGCAGTTCAAGACCCAAATTTAACTGCAAGCGAGATATATGCAAACGCACTTCGATCAATACTGGGTGACAAAGAAGCAAAGCACCCGTTGGAATTGATGCAAGAGTCGCAGGAATTAGAAATTTCTAATTTGAATGAATTATTGGAACAGGCAACAAAAAGGCTTGAAGCAACTAATTCGAGATTACCAAAAGAAATAGCAAAGGCTACTTGGATGAGGCACAACCTGGGCAAAGAACACTTGGAGTCAATGGAACATTTGAGAATCTTGCTTTTCTTTAATGCAAATATCCCAAATCATAATGGAATAAAAATACCATCGACTCCGAGAGCTTGTCTTGATTTATACAAAGAATACATTTCTCGATATGAGGCAACAAAAAGAGGCCCAGACCAGACAACAGAATTTACTCTACTAACTGATCGTCACCCCCAACATTTGAAACAACCCCACGTAAAATGCATCAATTCAGACAATCTTGAAATCGAATGTTGCATCAAAATACCAGGTAAAGATGGGCGTTATGATTACATAGAAAGCAACAGAGGAACAGAGCTTGGCGATGACTTGGTTTACAGGTGTGCGAGTTGTTGGTCTGCAAGGAAACTTGAGCATAAAGGAGTAGACAGGAAAGGCAAAAAAATAGCAAAACTATTACCTTATTGGAAAACAGAAATCCTAACAGATGAAGAAATGAATTTGATTGGCAAAAGAAATCAATTATTGCCCGATGCAGGTCTATTGCAACACCAAAAGAACTCGATTCTTGATGCAGAAATTGATAAATTGAATAAAATTGCCATAGACGCATTCGACGTTGAACATACCGACAAGGCATCAAGAATAGAAGAGTTAGAAAACTCCGCTAAGAGTGGTTTCGAATACGACCCAAAAACCAATGAAAGAATCCCTCAATGGAAAGGTCATAAAAACTGGATGAGTTCAGTTGCTTATGGTAATAATTTACGTCGTATGCAAAATCAATATCCAGAAAGATATGAAGAATTTATGAATTTCAAAAAGGAATTGGGCGAGTTAAACAAATTCAAGAATGAATTCATTAATTCAAGAAAAAAGGATTTGGTGCTTCAAAGTCAAAATTACATCATAAGGTTAGATGATCAAGTTGTTGTCGATTCTCGAAACAATGACAAAAAAGAACAAATGATTTTGGATTAGGTAACTAACAGTTCATTAGCCAGTTGGCAAATAACTATAACGTTTTTAATTCTCTATTAATTAAAACATATAGTTCATATTTGGTGATTATGGAAAATTGGCTTGATTTAAGGGGTGGACCCAGGACATTTTCTAAACAGTAAATACATGATACGTGATTTTATAATTCAGAAAGAAACTTTGTAAGAATATGACTGATCCATGCGAAGGTGATTGGGAGTCCCACCGTTGGGAAATAAACCAATCCAAGTCCCTTCTTTTTTGTAACCAATGCGGTTGTGAAATCGGTTTTGAACTAAAGAAATTTCCGATGGTTTGTAATCATCAATGGGAGGTTGAAGCTGTCAACGAAAAATTGCAAACTGTATCTTTGTATTGTGTTCAATGTCTACAAGTATCATTTGATGCTAAGGTGTTGTGGGCTACAACCTAAATTAATTGGTTATTCAAAGAGTGCATATCGACAATTTGTTGCCTTTATTTTCATATATGTTGTCGCCATGCAAAAGCCATGTCAAGGGTTCAAACAATCGCGGTTTTGATTTTTTTATCTCTTATTTCTGCTGTTGTAATAGCAGAAGATCCAAACGAACCTCCACCAGAAGGACCAATTGAGGAAGACCCAAACAATCCACCTCCAGAAGAACCTCCAGAAGAACCTCCAGAAGAACCTCCAGAAGATGGGGAAGACCCAAACAAACCACCTCCAGAAGAACCTCCAGAAGACCCAAACGAAGACCCAAATCTTGATTCAGATGACGACGGATTAACAGATTCCCAGGAATTTGATATAGGGACTGATCCTAACAATTCCGACTCTGATGGTGATGGAGTAATAGATGGAAAAGATGATTTCCCCCTGGACCCAACTGAAACAATAGATAGTGATGGAGATGGTGTTGGGGATAATGGCGATGCTTTCCCAAACGATTCATCTGAAACGTTAGATACAGATGGCGACGGAGTGGGTGATAACTCCGATTGGGCTCCAACTGATCCAACCGAATTTGTTGATACAGATGGCGACGGAGTGGGTGATAACTCCGATTGGGCTCCAACTGATCCAACCGAATTTGTTGATACAGACGGAGATGGTGTTGGAGATAATGGCGATGCTTTCCCAAACGATTCCACTGAAACGTTAGATACAGATGGCGACGGAGTGGGTGATAACTCCGATTGGGCTCCAACTGATCCAACCGAATCTGTTGATACAGACGGAGATGGTGTTGGAGATAATGGCGATGCTTTCCCAAACGATTCCACTGAAACAATAGATAGTGATGGTGATGGAGTCGGAGATAATGCCGATGCTTTCAAACTTGATCCAACCGAATCCAACGATCAAGATGGGGATGGGATTGGTGATAATTCGGATAATGATATTGATGGAGATGGGCTAAACAATAGTGAAGATGCTTTCCCACTTGACGGAGATACAAAATATGATACCGATGGCGACGGACTGGCTAATTTGATTGATGAAGATGATGATGGCGATGGCGTAAATGATTCATCTGATGCATACCCGTTAGACGCAAACGAAACGGCAGATTCAGATGGCGATGGAGTTGGTGATAATGCCGATGCTTTCCCCAATAATGAGAGTGAAACCATAGATACCGATGGCGATGGTATTGGAGATAATTCAGATAAATACCCTAATGATCCAAACAACGTTGATCCAAACGAACCAGTTCAATCTGTTCCTTCTTCGACAGGACAAAGCGGTTCGAGCTCTCCAATTTCTAACACAGGTGGCGGTTCCGATCTTACGTTAAACAATGAAGACGGCTCGATTTCATGGGTTGGTGCTTTAGTTATGCTTTCTTTAATTTTTGTTATTTGGTTCCTTCTGCGTTCAAATCCTTAAACCAATTACATTTACTCATCTTTGTATTTGTCGAACATCTGCATTTGAACCTCATGGATTGCGTAATTCCACCTTCTTCTCATTGAATTGGTTGGGGTTTTGAATTTGCAAATTCTCATAAATTCTTCTTCAAGTGCTTCATGCAATGTTTTACGGGAATTCATACCAGGGTTATATCCTGGTAAACAAGTTGCAATTACAGTAAATACCGATCTTCTCATTTCCCTTCTATTCATGCAAATATCCCCTTTTGACATTTTTTTGTCGAAAAAAGCGAATATTTTCCATTTTTCGCTTTACTAAGCCTAAATTCGCAAATCCTGGGTTGACAAATATCCATTTCTTCCACCTTTTTTTCAATACGTCTGCCATTCGCCAGCAGGCGTAGCCTGCATGGGAGGCTCTATCTATATGAAACGGGCGATAAGGGATTTGAACCCCTGTCCTCGGCTTAGAAGGCCAAGATGCTATCCTCTACACCAATCGCCCAGGAATTAATTTTCTTTTTCAATCAGTTCAAAAGTAGTAGGATTAGCTCTGGTTTTTGTTAGTATTCCAAATTCAACAAATTTGTTGCACGTTCTATGGAGCGTTCTGTGATCGTTAAACCCTAATGAAGTAAAATCTGTATTTGGGGTCAAATTTCCAAACCTCCGTATATGTTCCATAACGTTATGCAAAGTAATTAGGTGTTCTCTACGAAATTCGATATTTCTTGGAAAAAGAATCATTCCAAAACGTTCTCGTTGTTGGTTTCTTATGAAAGTCAATTGATTGTTCAAATCACTAATCAATACTTCTTGTTCTCGAACCTTCTTTTTCAAATTGGAAGCCTCGGTTCTCCATCCTGCAAGTTGAAATTCTTCTGGTGAAGTCACGCAGGAACACCCCACACCATTGAATTGTAAGCCTTTCCAGTTAAACCAACAACCTTTGTTTCGCCATGCGGAATGAATTTTTTGTTTCGAGATAGAAGTCCTGTTAATTGACCAGAAGTAATACCATAACGCCACGTCTTGTTGTATCTATCCATTATTTCTTTCATTGTAAGTGGGCCATGCAATTGTAATAATGACTCAACCCGATCCCTGGGTTTTTTCAAACCGTAATGTGTTTTTAATTTTCGAGGGTATTCAATCATCACGAACACCTCCATTTAGATTATCAAAACAAGCATTTCTTACTGCCTCTCGAACAAATTCGGCCCTTGTAGAATATCCGCCCTTGGCCAACATTGTCCGATCAATCAATAAAATTAGTTCTGGGGGAAAGTGGATTGCATTGGTCTTGGGGTCGCTCATTGGTTTAATGGTTGTTCTATACGATTCATAAAGCCAACGGTTGAAAAGGAATACAAAGAATAAAACATTTAGTCCTTTAATCTTTGAATAATTCCAAATGTAAAAGTGTGCGTATAGCATAGATTATTCCTGTTTGTTTGATATAGGGGGTCGAACTGCGATTAGGCCATGAACAACCGACGTTCCGCCCTAATGATGACTGCACTTATGCTTTGTTCATTGCTAATGACTTCTTTTGTAATGGCAGAAGTTCCAGACGCAACCAACCCTGCAATTGACCGAAATCCGACACCACCCGAACAAGATTCGAGTGATGCTCTTAGGACATACGATGCTGTCACAGCGACATCAACAAACTCTGTTATGTTCGACCCAACCAAGGTCCAGAGTGGAACGCAACAAGACCCTTATTCTGAAATGGGGCAAACCTGGCAGATCACAACCAATTCTGGCGGAGTTGGAGATAGCGCAGTATTCACAGATGCTCTTGCAGGAGAGCACAACAACCAAGTTACCGTTGAAAACGATGCTAACGGAGCATATATTGCTCTTGTAAACTACGCAGACGGAACAAGCGCAGGATCAGTCACAGTTCATCCTCAAAACTGGTTTTCCACAATTGACCGAACCTCTCCGCATGGTGTTGGTTCATCCACCAATGGCGCAAAAGTGCAAGATGGCGGTTGTGACGGAAACGCAATGTCAAGCTCACAAACCGTTATGTGCGGTATTTCTGGAGATGGCGGTATTGATAATGGGCTCCCAACACAATTAATGGTTCGAGCAAGTGATACTGGCGGAGATGCAGGATTTGGTTATGCAATCCTCGCTCCATCATCATCTTCTGCAAAGTATTTCGGAGTTGACTACACCTTCAATTACAACATTACAGTTAGTGTTGACGAAGCAAACCTTGGAGATTTGTCGACTATTAGTGCATCTGAAACAACCGAAATTATTGTTTCTTGTGCCGATGCTAACTGCAATCAAGACAATGTTGTTTTGACAACACCAACCGCTTTCGACGGTAGCCAATTGAGTGCAAATGGAATCAAAGATGTTGCAGAAATTTACAACACCACCACTATGATTGGTTTGCAAACAAACACAGTCAAGATGACTTTTGGAACTGCTTCAACTCACACATCTAACGTTTCTGCAAATGGAGTTATTTACGATCCATCTGTTAGAATTGAAACAGGAGAACCTGGCCTAAGAATGGGCGTTATGGAAGATGGTGGAATGTCCTGGTGCGATGCACGTTGGTTCATGGCCAAGTGCGATTCAGTTGCTACATTTGATGGCAACTCAACCAACGGCGAAGATGGAATTGTTATGAAAGTTACAATGCCACTTGAAACCCTATACTCGATGGCATCCTATGGTGGCTTCGATTCCGCAACTGTTCAAATCGCACACCCAAGCGCAGACAAGTGTTTCAACGGCGAGATCCGAACACACATTATGAGTTCATCAGAATATGATTCATCCTTTTCTAAGAACAGCCTGTTGAAATACCTTACATCTGGGGAATACCAAGATGTGGGAACACTTGCAGGTTTTGACTCATCGTTTGTAGTTGGAACTTCACAAACAGATTACTGCACAGGGGCCACATCTTCAATTTCCACAACTGCAATTCCAGTTACAGGATTGATGAACATGGCCAAAGACTCTTTGCTATACTCATACAACCAAGGATGGTATGACGTTGAAGAGAGGACCTTTAATTTCTATGTAGTTCAACAATATGTCGCAGGTGCATCTGCCCCATCCTCTGGTCAAGAAATGACTGTGGCAACAACTGGAGCATCCAGCCCGACGATCATGTGGAAAGACGGAACAAGCTCTAACCCAATGCTCAACTCAACAGGTATTACTCGAACAGCAGTCACAACAGGAACGACTAACCCTGCATTTGCAACCCCATATGTAATGTATTACTCTGGCGACACGCCATCCGACAACGTTATTGCGGGAAGAACATTGGGACTTCAAGAAAACAAAGGTGCTACTTTTGGCGGGACTCAAACAGAACCAGACTTTAGCCAAAGACAGAACACACAATTTGCTCCAGACGGTCTAACTCCACGTTCTACAATTGAATGTGGGCTTGCATCAGTTGGAACTGAAATGGTTAGTTCTGCCATTACTATCTACACCAACGTAGACACCACCCTCCACACAGGATTGAACGAATCCGAATGGAAACCATACGGTGTTCTAAACACAAACAATTCCCTTTGGACCATTGGGCCAGCCGAAGTTGGAGCTCTAAACACTGGAAACCTTTCTGTCGATAACAATGAAGTTAATTCTGGATCATCGGCTGTTTCCTTCACAGGAGTATTCATCAACGGAGATTCATACAAGGCCGTTTGTGAATTCGAATACGCTTCTTACGACGTAGGAGCCGAAACCTCGAAGAATGTTAAGATTGCATACACAATCTACTTCTCTGCATCAGAAGATGGAGATTATTCAACTGGCGGTGGTAGCGACGTTGAAGCAGACGAAGGATGGTTTGATGAACTCGACGGATATGATTGGGTTATTGTTGGAATCGCACTTGCATTTATCTTCCTTGCTCTATACATGATTTGGATGGGCAGTTCACTTAACGGCTTGATGGATGATCGTGTTGCTATGATTTTGTTTGGAGTGGGTCTTATCCACGCCTGGATTTCACATCACTTTTACTACGATGTTGCAGACCCTCTCACAGAAGAATGGGCTTTGATTATCGGTTCTGCTGGTTATCTTGTCATCGCTCTGTCGGTTTACCTTTACGGAGCAGGCAACACTTCAATGTCTGAAAGAAACGTTCGATACTTCATCGGATCTATCTTGCTTGTAATCCTCGGAGTTCCAACTGCCCTAACGGGTCTTTTGAACGTCGATTCCGATATTCTTGTAGACGTTGCTTTCGGATTCCCTGTCTATGACATTATTGCTGGACTTGGAACTCTAATCGGTGTTATTCTGTTTACGCAGTCGATTGGCGGTCTTTGGCGAAGGGAGGGAATGGAATGAGTTCAGTCCCTTACGAATCGCTTTCGGACTTTACGAACACAGACTGGTCTTTCTTCATTGGAGGTCTTGCTTGCATTCTTATCGGCATCTTTGTTGCAGGTCGAAAGGATTCTATCTACGGGCTTAATATTTGGTCTACGAAGAACTTCTCTTCATTCCTGGTTCTCTTTGGCCTTGGTGTTCTTGGTGGCTGGCTTGCAAACGCAATGGCAGATGGAAACCTCGATACAATCCTTTGGGATGACGTTGGGGATTTGGCAAACACATTTGGCCTGTTAGCAGGTCTATCTTTGACAAGCGCAGTTGCAGTTGCATCTGTAATTGATCGCAATGCAATTGTTCCACAGGCTTTTGGGCCTGGATTGGGTGCAGTCGGATTCACGCTTCTATTTGCTTCTGGCCTAACGATCACAATGCAATCTTTCTTCGATGACAAATTTACTGGAGGAAGTTGGGCAGACATTATGCCTTTGTTCCCTATGAATGAATTCATTTGCTACGTCTGGACTACTCTACTTCTTGGCCTTTCTGTTGGTTCTGCAAATGCTCTTGTTCGAGGACAAACAAGCCTCGTCGAAGATCTATTGAACTGAATGGAATAATTAGGTGGTATTATCATGGAAAGCAACATGGGTGTCAAAAACAGACCTGTTCTTCTTGCTGTAAGAAGTCCACGAAGAATCAATGGCGAATTATTCAATGCAGAATCTATGGGTTCTGGTCGCATTATCACTTGGAATAACGCACGTTCTGCGAACATTCGAGCAAACCAAATTAGAGCTCGCGGTTTTCAAGCGAGAGTTATTGACAATAAGGTGTATGTTGGTGATTTGAGAAAGGATCGCCAAAACAGTCGATTGAAACCAAGAGCCCAATATGATTGGGCAGGGGCAAGTGCTTCTGATACTAACATTTGAATATCAAAAGTGTGCATTTATAGTGGTCTATTGCGTCTGTTTGATAAGAGCAAACCCAATGCATCGAGTATGAGCAAAAAACTCACGCCGATTTTTTTGATTTTGATTATGATTAGTTCGACAGCCCTTGCGTCTAATATCACCAACCAGGTTGGTAAAAGTAAGGAAGAGGATTCCAGTTCAATAAACACTTTTGATGGGACTGGAAATGGTTTTTACACCCAATATTATCAAACAACACCATTTGCTATTACTGGTTTGTCAGAAGCAAACCCAATAAACGGTGAAAAAACAACTACTGCTTTCTTTGGAAATGATGTTGAAAGGCAACGTGACGGTGAAATGGGGATCTCGAACAAAGAATGGATTTATGATTCGAACAATGAAGTTCTTGATTCTGGTAAGTTATCTCCATTGCATATGTCATTGGGTATTAAGCAAACAGAACATATTAATGGTCCATTACAAGTGGTTTTCAATTATGAAAATTACGATTACTTGCCAGGTCAAGTCGACAGAGGAAATTCCGCAAAAACATTTATTCAATCAAATGAAAACGATTTGAGATTTTTGGGCTGGTATGAAGAACAAATTACTCAATCAAATTTCCAAAGGTATGCGTCACAGGAGATAGAAAATTATGGTTTTGTTGTCCCTCCTATGGACTCCTGCATTGAATTGTTAAATTACAATTGTTTCATGGATGGAAAAGATTTGTTTTTGCCATTATGCGAGGCGGCTAATTGCACTTCTTCATCAAACCATAATTCTTTTGTTCAAATTGGAAATGCGGTTCAATCAAATAACGCTGGATTATGGGCAATGCATTCTAACGTTACAGACCGAAGCCTTGTCATGGAGCTTGGAATACCTACCATGTCTAATGAAACAGATACCTGGGGCCATGTAATGTATAGGGATGGTGGAAATAACGAATGGGTTATGTTTACCGATGGAAACATGATTACCTCGAATTATATTGAAATTGGATTTATTTACGATCAAGATTACTTTACTAATAAATGTGAAGAAGCAAACGGAGTAGATAAGATCCAATGGTGCATCATGCCCCATGATTTTGTCATGCAATCTCCAAAAGCAGAATTACTTGATAAATCGACAGGAATCAACACACTTGCAAAAGTAAATTCCACAGTTGTATGGCCTTCTGGTAATAACAATGCAATTATCTCATTCCAAGTAGACCATTCAACATATAATATCGAAGACCCAACAAATTTTACGGCAGATTATTTGGTTCTTGATCCACAAGTGGCTTACACCAATACTAACAATCTAACATACTTTAGAGATGGTGTGTTTGATGGTCATTCTTCTGGTTGGAAAGCAGGCGTTGATCGAGATGGTGAAAGTGTTTACGGCTATGGACCAGGTGCAGGGGATGGTTTTGCTTTCCAATGGGAAGAAGATAATTGGTTTACAAGTCCACTTTACGACCAATTAGGACTTGTAGATTTAACTGGCGATTGGGGAAAAATGAAAGTTGGTGACGGATGGTGCGGGACTGGATATACTGAAAGTGCAGGTTGCCGAGTTCAAGGTATGGGCTCTGGTTCTTTTGGTTTTGGTGTTGGTGGTCACTGGAATATGCCTGCCGATGCAGGTCTTGCTTCTTTGCCACTTATTGATTCAACTTCTGATTTTGATGGCCTTGTTTATGAAATGGAAATTTCAAGGGATGCATTCATGGCAGACGCATCTGCTGGAGGTTGGGATCAAGGGTCAATCGAAATCGGACTTCAAGCGATGGGATATTCACCACTTTTATCAAGCGCAGGCAGTTATAGTGGTCTTGGCGATTTAGTTGGCGGAGAGGGAGGCTGGTATGAGAATTGTTTTAACGGCTATCTTGATGTTTACATGGTTCCACAATTTGATTTTGACAACTGGTATGGCCATGCAACTTACGGTTTCCCTTACAGCCCCTCTGGTGTAATGAGTGGTGGAAGTGGTGCTTCTTATTCGGGACAGCCCACACCATACGATAACACCAATCCAGGTGATTATTCAAACATTAATTGGGAAATTGCACCAGACAACGATTATTGGTCTGCTTCTGAATATTGGTATGAGGAACTCGGTTCTTCTAACAATGATTTCTCATTGAATTCCGATTCTGGTCACGACGGACATACAGAAGGACCCGAATATTGGAGTATGAACGACAATGATGCCGACTATTGGGGGCATCCATATATGATTGAAACAGGGACTTTTAATCTCGGTGCAAGCATGAAGGTTAATCCTTTTCATGGTGAAAGAACAGAAGATGGAGAAAACATTGACGACAGAGAGCTTGAAAGAATAGGAGCCGAACCAATTTATACTGGCTATCGAGCACCTGGGACTTACCAGCAGGCATACTTAGATGGAACATATGATTCTTCATTTAACCACCAATATGATTTTTGGGATATTGACGTATATCCAGACACAGCAGGTTACGATAATAGTGGAAATCCAACAGGCATGTATGATGCGAGTGTTGGAACAATTCAATCCGATGGTTCATTTAGGCCACGTTCTGCACTTGGCGATTACCACCTTCAAACGGTAAGATTGGGAAGTGATTTAGCAGATTTCTGTTATGATCCAATATCAAATACAGGAATTCCAAGAAACAACCTTTCGAACTTAGCAATTGAGCCAGACCAAAATCAATTGCTACAACACGACTCTGTAAAAGGGCAATCTGTTCTAAACGTTGCAATTGATAACAATGATCCTGGTGTATATTGGAGTGACTTTGGCTATGCACAACGTTCGAGCATTTCTGAATTAGTCCAAAATGGATGGTTGAGCAGTTCCACCGATACGACTATTGGATTTACCATGATGATAGATGTAAGAGGGATAAATGGGCCAACTGAAACAGTATGTTGGGGCGATTGGTCTTCTGCAACAGATGAGTTCGATGGTAATGGAGGAAATTGGCAATTATACAACCCAAATCAAATGCTTGGAGTTGGGTCAACACCTTACCTTTGGCCACAATCCGATAGATCCCAATTCTGCCTTGATGAGAATGGTGCAGATTGGTCATATGGCGACGGAGTTCCTTTTTCCACATACATCAATGATACGCCTTGCATTAGCGATATGCCAGCAAGCGGTTCACAAATCGGTCAAAATCCAGACCAAGGATTTTGGTGTGGTCTTAATTTAATTTCACCAGACTCATCAGAACCAATGATCACTTTGAAATTTGCTTCTGCTCCACACGTTGAACCAACAGACTCGGATTTTGACGGTGTGACGGATGATAAGGATAATTGCCCTGGGACTCCAGCAAACGCACAAGTTGATGAATTTGGTTGCGTTTCATCGACCCCTCTCCCTCCATTTGGCGGATATAATGATTATGACGGGGATGGTGTGGCAGATATTATTGATCGTTGCGATATGCAAAATGGATATGCAAATGGGTATTATGACGATTGGCCTTTCTACACGTTGACAAATCACACAATATATCTTAACTCAAACCCTAAGCCACCTGTTGATTCATTTGGTTGCCCTTATTACAACTCTGGCGAGATTGGCGGTGGAAGCGGTCAAAATGAAACCAATAATGGGGGTAATCTTGCTTGCACAACTGCCCAACAAGATGTAGGTATTTGGGGTTGGGAAGATAACGATGGTGACGGAAGGATAGATGAGGATTGGTCAGTCGATGGCATTGACCAGGATGGTGACGGTGTAGATGGCGAAGATCCCTTTGACGATTGCGAAGACGATGGTATTGATTTAATTGCAGATCCGTTATTTGTGGGCCGACTCGAAACAACCTTGTCCCAAAACTTTGAAGGATATTATAGGCCAACAAACGGTCATCTGGTGACAGCAGAAAATGCAACTGGTGACGTTCAAGAACTATATGATGCTTCAATTCAAGATTATATCTCTGATTTAGAAATCACAGAAAATAAAACAATGTCAATGAAAAACCAATTTATTCAAACCGATGGATGGCGAAACGTAGCATTACAGTGTAATTGGAATGGTCCAAAAATAGGAAATGTATTGCCTATAATGCAAGGTTCGCTTTACGTTTGGATTGCACAAGAAGCATTGTATGAAATATCCAATGACAGAAATCTAAACACAACAGGAATTCACTATTCCGACATTACAAACCCAAGTGGCATTTACGATGATCCTTCTGGAACGGGATATGAAGGCCGATATATGCCTTATGGCCACTTTGACGGAGATACAGGACCAAATTCAAAGAGCTCTCATGGATGGTCTTATGAACAGAACGTTCAATATAGAGTAAAATATGCAACACCAAGCGTATCTGCAAACGAAGTAATGCTTGAACCAACCCTGGCAGAAGGAACTTACAAATTCCTATGCACAGCACAAATCGGACAATCAATCAACTCTGGCCAAGCATACACAAACTCGGCATTTACTACGCATACATTTACTGCATTAGAAGCATGTCCCGATGGTAATTTGCCCGATCCACCTACGGCATATTATGGCACATGTGAAGACGGAACAGGCGGAGGTGGAAATGTATTTGTCGAACAAACCGATAGCGCATTTACTGCTTTATTTGACAGCGTTATTTCATTAGCAATAATTTTGATTGGTTTTGCAATCGGAGCTTTGGCATGGTTTACAGAACGTCGATCAATGGCTTTGTCAATCGGTGTATTGAGTATCGGATTAGGATTGAGTTATTTGTTGGCATCTGGAGAGTTGACTGGTGATGCGGAATCAGTTATTCGATGGATTGCATGGATTTCAGTATTTGCTGGAGCCACTTTAACAGCATCGAGAATAGGCATTGGAACTCAAGTATTGACTCAATTGGCCTTGTTTGCATATGTAAATTATTCTTATTGGATCAGTGAAAACCAATTAGCAGATTTACCATTTACCTTCTATATCATTGCAATTATTATTGGATTTATTTTGAATATCGCATTAATTCTAAACCAATTTAACATTAATACTGGCGTTAATTTGTTTGATGAATGGGTTGATGATCTTGAAAGCGTAGTTACATATGAAGAATTTTGAGGTTTTAGAATGGGTATTTTTAGTAGGAAAAAATCTACACCAGTTAGAATCAACAAACCGATTCAAAGTAATTTGAGCAGGACAGGTAAAACAAGAATAGATCAAAGAAAAGTTCGCTCTTTCAATAAGAGGTTTGAAAAAAGGACACAAAGACTTACTCGAAAAGGATTTACAAAAACAGGAGGCAAACCTGTTAATCAAATGAGCTCTAAAGAATATTTGAAATTGCAAAAGAAAGTAAAATCTGGTAATTACGATGTAGAAACTGTTCTTCAACCTCCTAAATGGAAAAATGAACCGCCCAGAGAATGGATTATGACAAGGAGGAAAAAGAAATGAGAGGACCAGGTAAAACCAGGAGATTTAATCAAAGAGATTTTACACTTTCAGAAGTATTTGCTGGAACAATTGATAAGCAGATTACAGCCGAAGAACGGGAGTCAATGGCAAGAAGAAAAGCAAGGATTCTACGTCAAAATGGATTGTATGCAAGGATTGTAAATGGTTCTGGTTGGACTGCGATCTACATAGGTCAACAAACGCCAGGTATGCCTATGATTCAAATTCCGCCATCCAAAGACCCTGCCATACCTGTTTTTCAGAAACCAGAGATTACTGGTAGGAAGAAAGGTCGATTTGATGATATTGAAACAACGTTGTCAAACTTTGATTGGGGGAGAGAATTGGGAATAAAACCAATACAGCCCAAATTTGTAAAAGCCCCCCCAAAAGTTGAGGTCGTTAATGAACCAAACACAATACAGGCTTCTGTAATTGCAAATCTTGTTAAAAAAACAGGCTCATCTACTCTAACTCAAAGCGGATTAGCAGAATTCCCAAACAACATTGACAAAACAAAGACTAATTTTTGGGCTTCGATCAACGACGCAAGAGTTGTTGAGGGAAAAGAGCTTGCAAATTTGCTTTCAACGTTCACAATAGCGGAGTCAAATGTAGCAATGGCAAGATTACTTGAATCTTTGAAAAGAGATCCATTAGGTGCAACATATCAAAAAGGCGAAAAAAGAGATAAATTAAACAAATTAGCAAATATATTCACAGGCAGAAAGAAACCCTCAACCGAGAACCTGGGCGGAGTCAAACTTTACGTGGTTTATTCTAACAACGAACCTTTGTATTTTTCCTTTAGTGATGGAACATTTGCTGATTATATGGAAAGCCAAGAAAATCAAGCAAGAGAAAATAGAAAAAAGGAAAAAGCAGATTTTCCAGGTTGGAATAAATTCAAAGGTGGCGTAAATGTATAAACCAAACCGTAAATTTTCTGGCCGAGTAATGAAAAGGCTTGCAACAGATCCAACTATTCCAACATCAAAATCTAAATTATCTGCTGTAAGCATCGCCAATAAATATCGAAACATGGGGTTAAATGCAAGAGTAATACCTAATCAAAGAGGATTCAACGTTTATGTTGGCAAACCTCGAATGTATAATGCCAGGAGAGGTTTCATTGATGGCAGGGGTCCAGAGCCCAGAGTTGGTTTGAGCACCCTTGGCAGGTCATACAGGGACAATAAAACGCCACCTATGATGAACTTTAATGGCTATCCAATAAAATATTCTAACAAGGAAAACATACCCTCTGGCCTTAGAGGAAAAGAAGCTCTAATTCACGATATGTCTTTTGGAGGCATAATGGGCCAAGAACCAATGTCAAAATCAAGAGTAAAGGAATTTTTCGATATAAGACAACTTGATGATGGGGATTATCTAATTAGTGAACCTGTTATCCGATTTGACGACGAACAGAAAACATGGATTATCGACAAGTTAGGCGAAAAAGCCCAATTATTCATCGACCCACAATATTCCCCCCCAACCGTATCTTTCACTGGAGAGGTTAAATTTGATCGTAATATCTCGAAAAGAGAAAGAAACCAATTTACCAAAGCCATCACAGGTGGATCAATTAACTTAGAAGAAAATGGAATAGAAGATTGGTTAGAGGTTCGGCTAAAGGCATACAAAGGATATGATTTCACAGCCTCACTAAGAACAAATGCAGAAAAGATGTTGGGCTCGAAAAATTGGGAAAAGGTCAAAATTCAAATTGAAAACAATACAGCAGATAACGTGTTCTTAGAAACAATGTTGGAAATCGCTAAAGGTAAAAGAAAATGGAATGGATTTACAGGAACAAAGCCAATCGCACAAACAGAAATCGGCATACCATATGTAGGGTATGTTCCAGAATGGAAATTACTTGGCCCTGCTGTTGAAGAGGTTGATGTATGGATTATGGGCCTTGAAGGTTATGATCCTAAACTAAACCTTCGAGATAATATTAGAACTCTTGGCGGGGATTCTGCAAACGAAGCATTAATGGATTTATTCGATGAATCAAAACGATTTAGGTCAAAGTTGCCGAAAGGACCAGGGGAAGGGAATAAAACATATAATCGAGGAAAAAAGGAAAAATTACCAGCAAACAGCGAAGAAATTGACGATGATTTATGGGCAATACGTGATGAAATGGAACGCGAAACAATGGAAATGATTGATTGGAATAGCGGTTTTGTAGAAATGTCTGAAATTGAAAGAGAAGAATTACTCGATGAGATGTATGAACAAATAGATGCTGCGGGTTTAGCAGACATGTCACCAGAAGGCGTAAATGACGAATATCAAGACGGTAAATTCAAATCCGAAGTTGTAAAAGATTTGAAATATGCCCTGTCCGTTGACCCACAGACGTTCAAAGATAAAAATTTCAAGAACAGACAAAACCCAAGTTCCTTTGGACAATTTGCATTTCTAAATGACAAGGGTTCGGGTTTGTATAGTCCTTTGAATCGAGATATGGTTGATTTATTGTCAAAGGGACAAGCTGGCATAGATGGAAGCGATCTTATCACTTACGTTGAAAATAAAGAAATACCGCAACAAGGAACTTTAAGACAATTAGAAAACGGTGATTTAGTGCTTGAAAATTTGATGAGTCCTTCCGAGTATGCAACCTCCAAAATTAACCCAAATGAAGTATTTTATGGCACGAACAAACAGTATCTAAATTGGATGAATGAAATTGGCAAACAATTGTCAAAAAAGGTAGAATCGGACCCCCAAAAACAGAAATTGAAAAATTTGTTCGAACAACTACAAGGTGCAATTGAATTTTACGATACAAGAGATTTAGATTCCACAATTATCAATCAAATCGTTATGGAAAAACTAAAGAAAGATGATTTACTTAAGGCCATAAATTGGCAATATGTTTTATCCATTAGGGATAGTCAAGACCCCTTTGGCCAATTAAATCCAGCACTGGAGCCTCGAAGGAAAAGAGTCGATAATAGAATAATTAACCTTGAAGAGATGATACAAAACAATGATGACATTGATGGAGAGGATCGCTTCGCAGAAACAATAGATTACGCAAATAAACTTACAGAACTATTGGACTCTGATGTTGAATGGATCGCAAGGGGTGAACAAAGAAATGTATTCCGACCAATACCAGGTAAAGAAGGAAATATCGGAAAAGGAAATGTATTGAAAATAAACAGACATTTGTTCATTGGCGATGACCAAAAGAATCACCCATCTGTAAAGGGAATTAAGAGCGATGTATTAACTGCACAAGATACAGGTTTTTGGGAAGACTACACAACAAAAAGAATCTCCGCTTTAGGAAAAAACGATTGGGGTGAATATACAGATCTAATCGTGCCAGCAAAAACAGCAGGCCCAGGTGCAGTAATCCAAAGAGATTCAGAAAAAGAACTTCTTGAATCATACAAAAGATATGCGGAAACAGGTAATTGGTCAAGTGAAATTGAAATGTGGAGGGAAAAAACCGATCCCGAACTAAAAAATTGGGCTATGGAGCAAGATTTAGGAGAGGCGAATTTTGGCTTCTTTTCTGATGATTATGTTTACAGATTACTTGATTTTTATGCAATTGGATTGCCCAATGAATACATTAGAGATGACCAAGTTAGACCTGCCAATGCAGGTGTAAACAGCCAATTTAGAAAAGTAATGCTTGACCAAGTGGGAGCATCGACAGAACAAAGACAAAAGGCAATGGATGAAGCCATGAATTCCTTAGATGAAAAATCATTTCTTCGCTCTAACAACCAATTTAGAAAATCCAATGAATATGTGCTCGATGAGATAGATCGTATGCTCGAAAAGAAAGGTATAGATCCCGTTGGTATGGATGGCATATATGTTGACGAAAGGAGAAATTCAAATGAATAAAAATATGCGTTTCTTCAATAAAAGGCCGTATTATTTGGCTAATTCATTCAAGCACGATCATAAAGGCAATCCAATTAGCAAAGTAAAATCAAAATCATATGCAGAAAACTACGCAAAAGTAGTTAGGAGAAAAGGATATAATGCCAGGGTGATAAATTGGGCAGGTGGTTCTGGTGTTTATGTTGGCAGAAAATACAACTATGAAAACGTAGACAAAGCTCGCAAAGCCTGGTTGAAAGAAGCAGAAGAAGAACGTTATGAATCTGCGGTAAGTTCCAATCCGTTAAGTGGAATAGGCATGGTTGTTCCAACTTTAAGTGTTGGTGGCAACCCGAAATTCGCTTTAGGTAGTTCTCAAAAAGAGGGAAAAAGCAGGTATCAAATGATGTGGGATGGAAACTCTCTTGCAACGGATCAAGAAAAAGCGTTGGATCATATTTTAAGACGTGAATTCGATGGAGGCGAGGAAGTTGCTTCACTTGATGCATCTTTAGACGAAAATATACCAGAAAAAGATAGAGATGAGTATGTCTTTTACAAAGCATTGCAAGCATCAGAAGAAATCGAACCTGTTATTGTTAACCAAATCCCAGGGGATAACAATGGTGCATTTGCAATGCAATACACAACACCCAAAAGAACGGGTTATCAAAGCTCTACGATGGGTTGGGGGTTTGAGGGTCGCACAGGTCCAAAGAGATTTGATGTTTCTACAAAGAGATTAAGACACCACGTAGTCGTATCATGGAAATTAGAAGATGGAGGTTGGGATGAAGCACCATTAATGGCCTTTGCTAATAGGCGCGGGGCAGAACGATTTTTGGATGAATTAAGCCAAGTAGCAACGTTGAGGGGTGAACTGGTTTTAACTTCTGATCAAAAGGGAGTTCAAACAGTAGTTCCAGAAAAAAATATTGAATTGTCTATTGTAAAGGAATACGGTGAAGACTTTGCAACGAAAGCACTTAATCGCCAAAGTGATGTTGAAAATGTTATGGCTAATCTCAATGTAAGAAGATTTCCAGATGGAAGGTTGCGTTCATCATTACCAGCACCTAATGCTTTTGATACTTTAGACGGAACCGATCTTGATGATTTCATGGCGGGGTGGTATTTGTGAAGCCAAAGAAAGTTGAGATAAGAAAATCTCGAAGAAGTGATAAAAAATATGTTGCTCGATTTACAGATACAAGAGGCAAAACTAAAAAGACACATTTTGGTGGAAAAGGGTATGAAGACTACACAATCCATAAAGACCAAAATCGGAAAAAATTGTATTTAGCAAGACACCAAAAAAATGAAAATTGGAAAGACCCCACGACGGCAGGTTCACTTTCGAAAAACATATTGTGGAATAAAGCAAATTTACAATCATCATTCAATGATTACAAGAAACAATTTAATCTCGAAGGATCAATAAAGCCAAGATCCTATTTTCGAAACATAAACGGGACCAGATACAATGGAACGCAAATCACATTCACCAATAAAAGGGCAAATCAAATTGCTAATATTTTAAGAAAGAGAGGCACAAATACAAGAATTATACCTGCAAATGCAGGGTTTAGAATATACGCATCAAGTAAACGAAATTACTCAAAAAATATGCCTTCAAGAGAACAATTAGACAAAATACTTAGTGAAAAAGAGAAGGGTTCTGATTATGGTTGGGGCGTAGGCGGTGCTAAGATTAACCCTCTGGTGCCAAGAACTCTTAACGACGTTTATTCACAACCACCAGAACTCTCTCTCCAAACGGCACAACTTTATGCAACAGGTGCAACGTTTATTTCAGACATTGAATCGGACATTTTCAACGGATTTGAAGAATCTGGGGTTTATGGTTATTATACGAATGATTTTGTAGAATTTATTAAAGACAGAGCTCCAACCTTCCCAGAAGATGAAATCATCAATGGAAGTGAAGTTGATAGATCTAAGTTGTCGGACTGGTTATTAACGTTAAATCCAAAAGACGCTGTAAATCTTGGAGTTCAAGTAAGGAACTTTGGTTCATTTTCCAAAATGTCAAATTATTTTAGCGGAGATTTCGCATATTACAGCGAAGACAACGAAGCACCTTTTGGCGACTATTGGGCTAAAGTTGGTAACACCACCAAAGCCAGCAGGATAAAGTATTACCAAAAGGAGGAAATAGAACAAATATTTGATATTCAAAACAATTTAAGAGAAGAAGCGAAAGAACTACTTGCAAATGATCTCAACTTAGGCGAAGGCAGATTTGGAGAGGTCGAGAATTTCCTGCAAACAATAAAAGAAGGTGAACTTGGCAAGGATTACTTTGAAGGAAAGGGGATTTATGCAATACCAGTAACAACTTTGAAATTGTTAAACTTAGATGGGACAGGAACATACAAAAATAATGGTGATTACAACACATTGGATGGCGAAATTATTGGATGGAGATATACGCCAGAAGTCGTAAAGCAAGCTCGAAACGATATTATGGATTATGCCAATGGAAAGATACCAAAAAATCCAGCAGAAATGTTTTATTTTGGTAATTTAGGAGGGGCATGGTCTGCGAACTCATTAGATTTACTTGATCCAATGACGCAAAACAATGAAGGAACAATCAGAGATATATCGGCCCTTGACTGGTATATAGACGGGCATTTAGATATGGCGGAAGAAACGGAAGGGGAAGAAATCAACGAATTTTTAGAAGAATACCCAGATAACATTATTGCTGTCGGAACTGATGTAGCCATTTTTAATCAAAATGATTTACTTGGATTTTACAGGCCACCTTTAGGAAAAATTGCAGAGGATGAAGATACAGGTCTTACTTCATGGGACTGGTTAGAAGAATTAGAAGAACAAATGTTGCCTTCTTACGTGGACTATGACATGAAGGGCATGACAGAAAAAGCAGGAATAGAGAAGTTGATTTTTAGAGGATCAGTATTCGGAGAGGGGAGCACATTTTCAAGTGATGGGGAAATAATAACCCCATCGGAATTATTGATGGATTTTGATAGTGATGTAAGGGAATATATCATTAGAACTGGAGGTGTAGAACAAATTAAAGCATCTATATCCCAGGATGACGCAACAACGATCAATGATTGGCTTGAAGAAAGTATTGCAGAAAACCTGGATGAAGAAACATTGAGTGTATTAAATGAAATTGCTAAAGGTGAACACGCACAAGATTTCAATGATTATGGTTGGGGTGGGGTCACTGGCGGTTCAACGGGTTCAATTTTACAATTTGGTGAATTTGATGATGATGATGATGATGATTGGGATTGGGAGGTCGATGTAGATGATTAAACTCAAACTAAAGAATTGCCCCAATTGTGATTCCTGGTATTGCTTAAATTGCGATACTCATTATTCAGACTGTGAATGCCCTGGATTGGATGATGCAGAAGACGTAGAATTTCATTAGGCAATTTTTGTGCATATAACCCTTGAATAGTCGGTGGCTTTATTTGAAAAGGAGCGTTGCCCAATACATGAGCAAAGTCAGAACTAACCTAAAGTGGCCAAGAAATCGTTCTTTTGGAGTGGGTATTGATGTTCCAGATACCGATGTAAAAATTGTTGGAATCGGCATGGATCGAAATGGAAATTCAGTTGTAAGGCTTCGCCCCAAATATGGCAATAAAAGAGGTTTTTCGATTCAAACAAATGGGAATTTACCAATGTTGCATAACAACCGCAATGTTTCAAAAGAAATGATTGCTCAAAACAAGAGGGAATTCGGAAAAGAGATTTACAACCATATTGATAGATTCGGGACTCCATATCAAACCAAGATGGCACTAAACCGCGATAGTGGGGGCAGGACAAGAGCTTGGAGAGATAGAAGGCAAAATCGTAATTTTCAAAGGCCCAATGAATCAAGAGAGGAATATATCAACCGTCTTGTTAATTCAGTGGAAAGGTATAGAGTCCGTTAATTCTGAATTGGCGCAAATAACCGACCTTTCAAAGTGTGCATATAACAAATTATCATCCGTTGTATTCAAAACCCATTGCAGTAAGACCAACACATGGTCGGAGAACGCACGTTCGATACTCGTTTGGGTAAAACCAAATTTGTTCCTGCCACAGATCCTATTAATTCCAATAAAGCCAATTCTATTGCAGAAAAGGTAAGAGATAATGGAAAACTGGCAAGAGTAGTCAAAGGATCTAAAGGTTCTTCTGTTCTTATTGGGCCAAGAAGGAAGCCTAAATACACACAGACAGATTACCACACAACTCCCAGGAACAAATATAATCGAATGGTAAATGATCCAAAAAGGATTAGTTCAGTGCCTAATTACGTTGCACAAAAAATGGCAATCGAGGCAAGAAACAACGAATTCGAAATAGAATTTGCAAAAATCAAACGATTTTCTTTAATCGTAGGATTAGTTCATTTGATTGCTGGAATTTCAATGATCATATTTGCTAATACAGATTTCATAATCGAAATAACTTCAACGTTTTCTGCTGGACCCCCTGGATGCACAACAGCAGAAGTCGAGCCATGTGAAAGGTTTGTCATTAACAATTTTGATGCACAGCTTGCTTATTGGGTTGCGGGATTCTCTTTATTGTCGGCATTATTTCACTTTTTGACAATATCTGGTGCTTTTGTCGGACAATATGCATCACAACTTCAACAAAACAGAAATGCATTTAGGTGGATTGAATATGCACTTTCATCGACATTGATGATTTTAATTATTATGTTGCTTTCTGGACTAACCACGCTGTCATCACTTATCGGTGTGGCATTTGCTAATATTGGAATGATTTTATTTGGTTGGGTTTCAGAAATAGCAAATCCAAGGGATCGCAACAAAACAGACTGGACCCCATTCATATTTGGTTGCATAATGGGGCTTGGAGCATGGTTGGCACTTTATGGATCGCTATTCTTGAATTTGGCCCAACTTGGTTTGCCTTTGACTGAAATACCTACATTTGTATGGTTCATCATTATAACCCAATTCGCACTATTCAACGTATTCGGAATCAACCATGCGTATCAATTAACCTCTGCATCTAATTCAACATATCTCGACGGTGAAAGGTATTACATCTGGCTATCGTTGATTTCTAAGAGCCTTTTGGCTTGGAGCATATACGTTAACACATTGATATTGTAGGTGATTTGATGAGAAAAATAAGCGGAGTAAGAAATTTTGATGGCAGAAAATATGGTTTGACAACTCTTGTTTCAAATAGGAAAAAGGCTACTGAAATAGCAGATTCAGTAAGAAAATCTCCAGGCAGATATAATGTGCGAGTTGTCCCATTAAAATCCCTAAACGGATATGGCCTTTATGTTGGAAAAAGCCGAAGAAATTTGAACAGGAGATCGCCACCAGTTCCAAGAACACTTACACTTGATCGGAATTATAACAGGATTAGAGTTCCCTGGAGGCAATTTGAAGATTCAACATTTGGAATAGATCAAGTAGAGCTTCGAGATTGGCTATCGCAACAAGACGGGTATAATGCAGGTCTTGATTGGAGGCAAAATTTGAGAATGCTGGCTGGTGAAGAGGCTTATCGCAATTTGGTGACATTAACAGACCCAGAAACTAAGGTGCAAGAAAAAGCACTGAACATTCAAGCAGGTTTCAAGTTGGGTTCTTTGATTGATGATTTATTTGCAGATACAGAGATGGCACAAGACATGGGCTTTGAAAGGGCTTTACCAATGACTTCTGAACAACAAATCGAAGCAGGCGGTTTAGGATTTGACATGATGGTAATGGAGGATGGTTCGAATAAAGACGTATCGGAAATTGATATTTACGAACTGCTTGGAATTGACGATGGCGTTGCAGAACAAAATGACGATGAACTTTTTTCTGCTCTCGATAATTGGTTTGATAGTGAAATCGCAAGTGGCGGAATGCTATTGCCAGAAAACATTGGAGAAACAAGGGCAGAAATCAATAAAGGTCTAAGACTTTTGACGGATGAAAATGCAGAAAGAAAAAGTGGTATTGCGCTTGACGATGAATTAGATTCTATTGTATTCGAGGCTTTTAGAGAATCATTATTCAAAGAAGAAGGAAGCGATACAGTTGTTTTCGGCGGTAATGAATATTCAACGGATCAGTTATTGTCTTCAAGAGAAATCAACCCAAGCCTTGGAAATTTCCAACCAGAAGTGCCAGAAGGTCTTCCCCCTGGTTATTGGTCATTTAGGCCACTTGGAACAAGAGGCGGTTTAACACAAAAATTCGACACCAAACCTGCGTTCCTTGTTGTGGATTCAATGGGAGTGATCATCACAGGAGCATTTTATGATGAAGATTCAGAAGTTGATTTGGCAAGGGCATTAAGAGGTGCTTATGATGTAGCAAAAAACACATCGAGGCAAGATAATTACAGCAAAGAAAATTACATGGATTATGATAGATTCGCCCCTGGCATAGCAGTTATTGATTCGAGAATTACAATTGATGAAAGTGGAGCCTGGGCAGGTTATGACATAGATCGAACAGATGATAATTACAGATTAACCTCTGGAGATTACAGATATTTCTTGGATGGCAGAGAATTCGAACCAGGTGACGTTGACCCCACAGTTCTAAGAAATTGGATTTTACCTCAAAGAGTTAACGTCAAACAGACTAACCTTGATCGAGCACAATTTTTGAATGTCGACTTTGATGGACTTAATGCTCAAGCCCAAGTAGTCCAAGCAGAAATCGCAAGGAAACAAGGAGCTACACCAGAACAGGTTCTCGACGTTATGTTATCAAATCAATATCGTTTGAAAGATAGACTTGGAACCCCAATCACTACATTTTTGCCATCTTATCAAGTTGCTTTAGAACAATTAAAAGCGTTGAATATCAATGGCCAAGATGTCGAAATATATAGTGCTCCATCCGATCAAGGCAGAACCATTGTCACTAAAGAAGTAAAGGTTGCAGATGCTAAATACGACCCTGCACTTGATTCTTATGGGCTTTTCTTTACAGGTGAACGTTGATGGATGAAACACTTACTCTTCAATTGGTTTTGTCTGCCTTGTTGGGGGTTTACTTGTATTTTACTTGGAGATCTAATTACTTTTCATTTAGAGAATTTATTGGTTTATCTCTAATTTTTACATTGTTATTGAGCACTTCTTATCACTTAATAGAAATGGATGACATGTCTACTTCATCTAATCAAGAATGGGGTGGTGGAGAAAATACAATTCAAAACTATGTCTACATTGATGGGGGCGAAGAAAAACAGCATAAGAATTTAGGTTCTTTTTTAGGTTCATCGTTACTTGGTAAAGAAACTAAATGCAAGGTTGGAAATCAAGTCAATTCTGATACTCCCTTTGCGTGTGGTGATGATTTAACGGACTCCCCCTGGTTAGATACCTATGAAGTAACTGTCGCAATGACCACGCTTGTTTTACTTTCACTTTCGGTTCTTCTATTCGGCAATGTTCGAAGGTGGAGTAAATCAGATACGATGGAAGGCGAAGACGGCATAGGTGATCATCTTGGGTGGTTTGTAGTTATCAGTATTATGTTCATGCATTATGCCTTTGCAAATTGGTTTGTCGATTTTTATGGGATGATAATTCCACAAATAACGTTAGGTGCTTATTTTATCGCTCTTGACGCACTTACGGTTCTTATATTGATAACGATATTGCTCCTGTTCCATTCAACATATTCTAAAAATAACGCAGGCCGTAAAAAAGACGGTTCAAAGCGTGATCCTAAAGATTGGAGAAGTTATACAGGTTGGTGATTTAATGGTAAGAGTAGTAAGAAAAATTGGGAAAAGGAATCATGTTTTGTCGGACCACAGCTTGAAAAAAGTTGATGCTAACAGAATTGCAGATCGCCATAGAAAATTAGGTATGAATGCAAGGGTGATAAAACACGCCGATGGAAAATATGCTGTTTACAGAAGTTGCTCATTACGAAAAAACAACTCGATAAAGCCAGGTAAAAGAAAGATTATTCACGTCAACCAAGCGATGATTGCCCACAATAGGAAAAACCCTGGTAAGCCCAAACCGCCAATTACAATACAGACAAGCAATGGGTCTATTCGAGCCTCTACCATGAAAATTAAAGGGGATTCTGAATTGGTTTATGATCCACAAAATCAACTTTCTTGTGGGGCTCGATTGTGGATTGAAACCAAATCACCAATCGAACTCGATAATTGTGCAAGGCTGGAGTGATTAAATTGGATCGCAGGATAAAACAGATTGCTAATGGTGTTTTACCCGAAGATGAATTAAATATTGTTTTGAATGACATGCTTGTTAGCGATAACTTGTATCAAAGAAAAATCGCAGAAGGGGCAAGCGTTATGATGCGAAGAAAGGTCGGTAAAAGACAAATTGCAAAGGAGATGCTTGATTCTAATATTGAATCTCCAAGAATTTATAACAGGAATAAATCTGATGTAAAAATCGAAAACAGCACGCAAAAGCAATCATCAACAATAAATTCCATAATTCGCACTTACTTCACAGCAAAAGAACGAAACGAATTCAAAGATGCTGGTGTTAAAATAAGAATTGAGAAATTGCCAGAAGATATTGCAGGACAGAACAAAGGGCGACAAGTCCTCATTGACCCAGAAATTGCGGAAAGAGCAGATGGTATAACAGAAGATGTTGTCGTGCATGAATTAATTCACGCACAAAACAGGCTTAGAGAGGAAAAAAAACCAAACATATACCTGCGGAAAGAATCTATCATTGACGGCCCAGAAGACATAAGAAATGATACTGAAATAGAAGAATCTGTTACCGAGGCAATGACAACTGCAAGACTTCAAACCTTCGATGCCACATCAAAAGAACCAATTCCAACCAAGAAGGGTTCTTTAGATCGTAGATATAATAGTAAAATTACTAAATCCTATAATTCAAAAAGAATTAATGAGCCCAAAATTAGGCCCAAAATCACATCTACATCTTATCCATACCCATCAATGAAAATAAAAAACGAATGGCTTTTTGAAGCAGGGCCGAAACATTGGGAATCAAAAAAATACGTGAAGAAGCGTAAGTTCTCGAATAAGGAATTTGAGAGATTCGATGGAACAGGATTTAGAACATCAAAATCCGAAGCTATGTTGAGGGCAGAACGTCTACGTGACCTTGGAAATAATGCAAGAGTTGTAAAATATGCCACAGGATATGGAGTGTATTACAGAAGACCAAAAACACCAATCGAACGCCAAATTGCACAGAGGCGTAAAGTGCAACGTGCCAAACTAAAGGGAATGAGATAAATGGATAAAAATAATAGAAATTACAAAGTTAGGATCACTACTCCAGCAGACACCATCGCTTCACAGCCCAATCTTAGGGGCCAGCCAAATTCAAAAGAAAATGTGAAACAATTTACAATAAAGGAAATTATAAAATCAAAAGATTGGCTACATCACAATGAAAGTGGAGATCCTTTGTGGGCCTTAGAATGGGATGGGAAAATACAGGCGTTTCTGAATGCAGATGAAAGCGACGATGACGCTTTTAGGGAAGCCGAGGAAGCATATTATGCCGATGGAACTTTAGAACGTTCAATGAAACAGTTCTGGGATTGGGAGGGTTATGGTCAAAAGAACAAGGAAAACCTCGAATTCGAATATGGAGGTAATGAATATGTCGAGCATATGCCAACAGGGATTAGAATATACAGAAACGAATTCACAAGCGAAAAAGATGTAAAAAATTTGATTAAGTCAAGAAACGACGATAAACAATGGATGCGTAATAGAAATTATAATTTCCGAATTACAAGCTCCGCCGAACCAAAAGAAATTATTGAAGTTGTATCTCCAAATATATCGTCTACTGGTTTTGAATTTGAAGGCCAATATATCACAAATCCAATGTATGATGAAACAGGCAGAAATGTTGTTGATCCATACAAATATTATGGCGAGGATTACGAAAATTGGCTTGCTACATTCGAAGGCGGAATAGCCCCAGGGTTGCCAGGTGATGATGGAATAACAGAAAAGATGAGAGGTATTCAAGATTGGGATGAAGTTGATGACACCCTCTTTGGTGTAATGGCAGACATTGGTTACATTCCAGACGCAATCCAAAACGCAAGGAAAACGTATCTGGAAAATGAAGACATTAATCACCATACAGAAAATAATTTAATGATTGCACAATTGTTCGGTGATGAGGTAATGGTTCGACAAATGAATGACATTTTAGACCGTTCTGCTCGGAGTGGCAGGGGTGTTGCACCATTAGACAGAGAATGGATGAATGATAACATATTGCCATTGCATAGTAGGTTATTTGATTGGAGCGTAGGTGATCCAATCAATTTGCCACCATCAAGGACATTATCGCCTATGGAAAATATCGTTTACAATGTGGTCGATAACCAACAAGATGCAGACTATAATAGCGATTTACGCGGAACAATTCTCTCCAATGATCCATCAGTTGGAGCTTGGGGTATAGACATACAACCATTCAACAAAGATGATTTCAAAGAATTAGTCTGGGATTCATGGCCTTTATATTTTGAAGATGAAGGCGACCAATATGTTAAGCGGTCTTATGACGGATTAACCCAAAGAATTCAATATGAGCAAGCCAACAAACAATTCAATCCACAAAACACCAACAAAATCAAACAATTTGATCCATTTTCCGATTCAGACAGGAATAAATTAGATTCATTCGAAAGAATTTACTTTAAGAGAAAAACCAAAAATGCATCTGGCCATTCACTACAAAGACGCATCGACAAGAAAAAATATAATCTTGCTAACAGAGAACCGCTAACTAAGGGTCAAGCAAATACAATTGCTCGCATGGTTCGCACATTACCTTCAAAGACCAATGCTCGGCTTATCAGAGTCAAAGACGGCTACAACATTTACGTTAGAAAGAGATGATTCCTATTTGTTAAAAGAAAGAAGTGGTTCGATGAGGAAAAGAGGCAATATTCGCACATTTAACAAACAAATGTATCGAAAATCGCCAATTATTCCTTCACCAATCGCTGTAAAACGCCTTAACAAAGGTGGATATTTAGCAAGAACCGTAAAATATGCAAATGGCGACCAATCGCTTTTCATAAAAAAAGCAATTCCCCAATCTATGAAATTACCCGATCCCATAAGACCCTATTTCAGAGAATCTAATTTTGACAACTTTAGAAATGAAAACATGGTAAGGGATTTATCCAAGGGATTTGTATTTATGAATGACGATGAATATGTCAAAGACAGAATGACTAACCTTCGCAATCAAGCGTATTCAAAAGCAAAGGAGTTGAGATGGTTAATCATAAGAGAGAAGTCATCGGGCAATTTCCTATCCATCGGTTTAGTGCCAGAACCAATCGCTCGAATGCATTTAGATATGTTTGGTTTTGATGTTGCAAATTTACAATCTCTTAATGAGTGGAAAAAGGAAGAAGGAAGTATGACATTTGGATTATCTGAACCTATCGGGCAACAACTTATTGACCTGCAAAGACAAAATAATGCACTTGCGCCATCATTTTCTATGGATCGGATAAATGAAGAATTCGATGGAGAGCTTGAATACATAATTTCACCAGAAAGAGCAAGATTTGAAGACTCTTTATCAAATGATAGAATCGACGATATTATTGAAATAACGGGAAAAACACCAAACCCGTTTATGGGTGAGCAGAATACAGAATTTTTTAGGCTATATTCCTGGCTTCCAGAATCCGCTTTATATTTGACAATGGAAGAAACCGAATCAATTGTTGACGAAGCCTATTCGAGAATTGGGAATCAGATAATGCCTTACAAAAAAGATGACAAAGATTTGTTTGGGTTTGTGGGGGTTAAAATGTTAGGTCAAGAAGGTCTAAAAAACGACATTGGGTTAGGAATTAATCTCCAAACCGAAATGAATAATCAATTTTACCAGGATATGAAAAACGTTCAAAAGGATAGTTGGATCAATGGCGAAACCAAGCCCTATATTGAAGGTGCAATAGGTTCTGTTGCAGAAGACTATGGAATCTCGCCAGAGGACTATCTAAGGTTGGAAGGTTCTCTATTATTGACATATGAAAATCCACAAGCATACAAAGATGCTGTTTTAGAACAATTAGAATCAATGTTTGGTCGTGGTGACGAACCGATCAGTTGGTTTACAAAAAATTGGGAAAGCAACTAATTGGCTATTGTGTAATTCGAAGTTAAGTGTGCTTTTTGTTCTATTTATTCCGATTTATTCAAAACCGTTAGCACGTTAAGGCAATTATGGCGGCTAAAAATAGGCAATCCTTCAAAGATAGATTACCTGCTATTGTCAATAAAGAGTCACGCCCAAACAATAAACGAAAGATTGACGGCGAAACATTCCGCAGGGAGCCAACAAAGTTCATCAAAAGCAAGGCGATGGCTAATGAAGTTGCAAATGCTATGAGAAGCACAGGCAGAAACGCAAGGGTCATTGAAAGTAAAGATGGCTATTCAATTTACACCAGGCCAAAGACGAAAAAACAAATGTCAAAACGATCTTACAATAGGCACGTCGCAGGTCATGCCGATATTGACAGCTTAATATCAAGAAGTGGTTCTACACCCCTAACAAGAAGCCCCAAAAAAAGGGGATTCTTTAGTCGATTGTTTCTTAAAAACAAAAATACGGTGCCAGGTTTTGGTGGTTTGAGCAGGGCAGACGAATTAGACTTACAAGAAGTTGAAGATTTTAAGAACATTTTGAAAGAACTTGACAATTCCAAAACCGAACTTACAAGATCGGAGCGTAAAGAAAGGGCTAAACTAATGGCAGGTGAAGTTAGAATCCAAAAAGAACAAGCCGATAAGTTGTCTAAAAGACGAAGGGCTTTGGAAACAGAAGAAAGGATGGAAAGAGAGCGATTAGGCAGACTTCAATGGGATGATGCTGTTAGAGAATTCAACGAACCTGTGCCAATCGGAACATTGGCGAAATATAACAGCCTGGAAATCGCATCAACTGCTACAACAGCATCAGTCGGGTATGGAATTTCAACTGCTTTTGCGGTTGGAGCATTCCCCCTTGTCGCATGGTCGGCAGGTGTTGGATTTTTGGGTGCTAAGGTAATTAGAAGAAATATCGGAGGAATCGGCTTAAAATCAAGCGTTAATAGTGGGATTGACAAAGTTGAAGGAATTGGAAAATCATTGACACATTCGGTTCGGGTATCAAAGGATAATGAGGAATATCCAAGTAAAGGAACTTGGTGGTCTTTGGGGATGATTCGAGTGCCAAAAAAACCAAGTCCAGCAGATAAACTTGGATTAACCAAGGCTCAAGCAAAAAGGTTCAAGAAACAAAGCAAGAAAAAACCATGAGGGGTTCAAATGAACCCAAAAGATATACGTCGTTTTGAAGGTAAGCCATTTAGAAGGGTTGTTTCTTCTGTATCTAATGATCTAAGACTCGCTAATTTGGCCAACCAGATAAGAAAGCGTGGTTATAATGCCAGGGTAATTAAAAATGTCAATTCATCTTCTGTATATGTTCGGCCAAGGAAATATAACTTCCCAATACCAGAAACAGAAACAAAAAGGATCAAAACATTTCCTATTGCAGTCGAAAGAGCTCTTGGAATTAACGTAGAAAAAGCGATTACTACTGGAGGGAAAGAAGCTCCACTTGGAATAGGGGAATGGCTTGAGATTAAAGACGATTTACTTGATGAATATGAGGACCAAATCAATCAACAAATAAAAGAAATAAATGCTTTTACAGATGATTTGAAGGAAGACAAAATACAAGGTAATTTGCAAAACGAAGAATTATTGCAATTACAACAACAAGCCATTGACAACATTTCATATGTTAAGAAAAATGGAAAATTCGAAAGCAACCTTACTGATCTACAATGGGATAAGATAATGAAATCCGACCAAATTAAGGGGATTTTTGAATCAAATGATTTCATAGATATGAAGTCCAAATTGCTAAATGAATCTATTATAGAATATGCGGAATCAAAAGGGATCGCAATGGATTCAGAATGGAACCTTGTTGAAAAGGATGGATATAATCTGTATCAATTATATGTTGGTAACGAACTTGAATGGTCTTTTGACAAAAGGGTTATCCAAGATATGAAGGAGGCAACAGATATTGTTGCAAACGAGGGATGGAAGAGGTTTTTTGTATGGGCCATGAGAGGTTTTGGTTCGAATGAACACAGCGCATACTGGCAACTAACAGAAGATTTGCTTTACAATGAAGATGCTTTGAAAGAACGTTCAGAATTATTGAACTTCACAGGATGGGATGGTTGGAATTTAGACATATATCGTGAGCCTGTTGCTAACGAAACTTCTGATCCTATCCCCTATATGATTGACCTACCACCTCCTAACATTGAGCCAGTTGAAAGTGCAGTATTACCTCTTGTAGAAGGTTTGAGCAAAGAATGGGCAACTGAAATCACAATAAAAACCAACGATACTAAGCAAATATTGGAATTGGTTGGTCTAATTAATGATTTTTCATCTTCTGACAAAATGCAGACCAAAGTTGCCGATCTAAACGATTCAAAAATAATGGTTGGGCCAAACGGAGGCAGGTATATACTGGTTAACGGGAAAAAGCAATACATACCACCAAGGGCATTTAGCAAAAAAAGGTGGGTCGAGCCAAGGAAAAAACATCGCAGATACAATCTGGCAAGAAACAGAATTGCAAATTACATTTACGATGAAATGCAAAAGGGTGTTGAACCAACCACTAAGGCAATTCAAACGCATTTAGACAATACAATGAAAAAACCCCCTGGCATTGAACAGACGGGAAATTGGTTAAGCAGGGATTCACGTTTTAGATCAACTGGCTTCGAAGGGTGGCCAGCAAGAAACAAAAAGTGGTCACTTAATCCGCCAAATGGGGGGGTAAAGTGAAATGGTTTTTACAAACAACCCTGGGGATGACGGTGATGGAAGCAGGGGGGCTAAGGAAGGAATAAAACTTGGCCAGCAATCTCAAGATTCAGAGAACCAGATTGTTGAATGGAAACGAGGCAACAAAGCAGAAGAAATGCTTATTGAATATGCAAAGACAAAGCATACTTTTACACCCGATGATATTTGGAATGATTTATTTGATCCAGCAATACAAGAGGGGGTTCTGCCTCAAGTAGAAAATCGGGCGATATTAGGACCTATGATGAAAAGACTGGCAGAACAAGGGTATGTGGCAGATACTAAATTTATCACACGTTCAACCAGGCGTAATGGGAGCCCTGTTAGAATATATCGAACAACTGATACGCATAGAAATCGGTGGCTAAGAAAGCAATTTGGAAAAATGCCACAAAATAATCCAGAACTTCAAAATTCATTGGATGAATTAAAACAGACTATGGATCGAGATGGCGAAAAAATTGCAGAGCTCGAAGAGATGTTGGAAAAAGCAAAACAGAATGCCAATACAGATGAAAGGTTAAAGGAACGTTTTGAGGGATCTGGATATAATAGAATAGTCGCAAACAAGAACTTCTCCAATAGCAAGGAACGTCTGGAAGAAGTTAATTCTTCATATGGTGGCCAATTCAATGACCGTTTTACCTTTGAACTTGAAAATCAAGATGGCGATTTAGTGTTGTTTGACGAGGATGGCAAGGCTAATATCAATTTTTATGATGGTTTCGATTTTGATATAATTATTCGAGATAAAATCAATGGCAATAGAGTCGCAACTATGAAAACCGAAGTTGAAGAATCGACTTACGGGGCAACGGGTTGGGCTTTAGCATTAAATCCGTTTTCAGATATGGGTTCGGCCATTGGCCTTAGACTTTCAAGCCCTATATGGGGTTTTAAAGTTGAGAAGGAATATGCGGGAAACGAACAATTATTTTATGAATTAGCAGAAGATTATGTTAAAAATGGCGTTACGCCAGAAACGGGGTATGCCGACGAAAGAGGCTTTAATTTATTACCTTATGATCAAAGGACTGAACAAATGAATGAATACATATCTGGCATTACAGGTGATGATTCGGAAGAATTAGGAATTTCGCCAAATGATAATTATTTCAATCTGCCAGTTAGGGAAGAAAAAACAATCGAGGCTTTACAAAAAGCAGAACGGTTCCTGGTTGAACGTGGCTTATTGGATGATTGGGGGGGTTCTCTTAATGGTAGTGCCTTCATAGAAAAAGAATCCAATAAGGCATACACAATGGCTTATTTTAATGAACTATCCGAGGCAGAGAAATCTTCTCTTGCTACGTTTACAGACTGGTATTTTGAATCCAACGATCCTAAAAGACAATTAAAAGCAGAAAAAATCTTGGTTACAAAAATTAAAAATGCTCGCAAATCTTACAACAATCCTTCGATGGGTTGGGTATCAAGACAGGTTTTAGATGACCTGGAATGGTCACTTACTGATGAACAATGGGAGGAATTGCGAGAAGATCCAATTGTTCGAAGATACATAAAGCAAATGAAAACAGGTGGTTATTACTTTGAAAGCCCAGAAGGAGATGGCCAAATGGACTTGCTTTTTTCAATCTTTGAGTCCGAAAATGAAAACATAATTACAGATTATTATAAAAGATACTGGCAACTTCTTTCTGCAAGATCACAACCCGACATTTCATTACCAGAATGGGAGTTAAGATATGATGATGATGTGCTAAAGCAAAACAGGGCAAGAGATATAGGTGTCAATAATTTTAATTCTGGATTTACGTTTAACAGACGGATAAAAAATAGTAAACCAAAGAGCTCTAAATCGGCCCAAAGAAATACATTGCTGTATAGGAATTATGACCAGGGTAGAGGGGCTATTAGAAAATACATTGCCGATAACAGGGGCAGAATTCAAACTAAAGAAAGAGCCTGGTTAAATGCTAACCAACTTAGGAAAAATGGTTTTTATGTTCGAAGCGTAAAAATGAATGATGGCTCTTATTTGAATTATAGATCGCCAACGTCGGTATTACCAAAATATCGCAATAACCGCATAAATAGGAACAGAAAATAAACGTGCATATTGGATTCCTTGAACCAATCTATTCATAATCCATAGCGACGAGAGGACTGCATGGCCGAGAACTCATCAAATCCATTCCAATCATCGTTCCTTTCATTTCCGTTTGGAATTCTATGGATCTGTTTGATTTTGTTGACGGTTTCGGTTCTTTTTAATTTTGAGTCGTTTGAAGTGGCACTTGATGGGGAAAACATAAGTGGTTTTGAGGGCTGGTCGTTATTAGTTGCAGTAATTTCATTCTCAATTCTATCAATTTATTTTATGTGGTCATCGGTTGCACATTCTGCACAAAATAGTAAATGGACTTGGTTCATATTCATTATTCTTATTCCGTTTACATCTGTTGCCTATTATTTTGGGAATAGGCTTTGGGATGATGGAAATTGGAGTTGATTATATGGCAGAAGAGGACTTAGAACTTAACGAATTAGCAGTTATTTTGGCTATTGCAGGCGTTGGAATTGCTGTTTTGATTGTCCTCGCTTTGATCGGTTCTGGCAACATTGCTTTAGGAGATTGGACTTCGAATGATTGGGCATCCATTGGGATTGTTGTAGTAATCGTTGTTGCCCTTTTTGTTGCTATATTCCTTGGTTCTGATGATAAAGGTGAAGCTGGCGGTGTCTTTGCAGGTGGTTTAGGATTTCCATTGACTGTTTTAGTGTTGCTTTTTGGACTATTGATGGTTCAAACTAATTTCTTTGGCTTACAGGGCGGAGATCCTATTTTAATTGATATTGACGGCGACGGTTCTGGCGATGTTTATGATAATCAATTGCCAGACAACTATGTTGATTACGGAACTCCACAGCCCTATGGATGGGGGAATTATGGGCCACCTTCTGATGGCTTGTTAACAGATGGAGAGGGTGCTTTGGGTGGTTGTGCGGCAGGTGCAAGCGCAGGGCTTGCCCTTGGCCTTTCTTCTGCCCCCTTTACTGCTGGAATTGGCATAATTGGTGGTCCAATCATCGGTTGTCTTGCAGGAGGCGGTATCGGATTTGGCTTAAGTTCTGTCGACTTTGATGGCGACCCGACTACTGGATGGTGAAATTATGTCTGTAAATTCAAAAATAGATTTAAACAAGGCTTACATGAATAATACTATTGTTAGAGCATGGCCAGGTTATGGCATCATTTCAAACGTAAGGCGTAATAAAGATGGTTCTATTCGCCAACTTAAACTTCAACTCGAAGACGGTTCGAAAAGCCCCTGGCTTAATGCAGATAATGAAACAATTATGGTTTCCGATAACAAAAAAACATACAATACTGAATTTGTTCCACAGCAATATGGCTCTTTTACAAACATAAATTCTCTTGATCCAATTGTTCATAATTCATTGGATTCTACTGGACCTGTTTTGATTACTAATACAATAACACCCACGACTGCACCATCAACGGAATCAACAATAACTGATTCAAATGGTAATCTAATCGGTAGTCAAACTGCAACTTATACATCTACTGAAAGTGCTTCGACGCAATTTGGCAATAATAATAATGGAGATATTGTAATCAAAAATCCTACTGCAAATACAGAACCTTCTGCAAACACATTTGAAGGTCAAACAAATGAGGTTTCAAATATGGCTAAAGAAGCAATTGAAAACACTAATGACGCATTTGATTGGCCCGATTGGACCCCCCTTGCCGTAGTTGGTGGTGCTGTTGCTTTAGGTGCAGGTGCTTATGCTCTAAGTGAAAGAGAAGAGAGGGAATACAATAGGACAAAATCACAAGCCAGAAGTGCCTTTACTTTATTTTCATCAAGCATTGATTCTACAAATAAAACAGATTTACTTACTTTACTTGAAATTGATTTTGCCAGAAGTGGGCCTTTATGGAAAGCATATGAAAGAGATTTGCTGGCATTGAACCTTGATCGTAATAACTGGTCAATTGGAGGTATTGATTATACAGCAAAGAACTTTGGTAAGAAAGAAGGTTTTGCTGTTTTACCAAAAGTCGAAGAAATATTTGCTTACACAGATGATGGATATGTCATTGGTGCGGGGGAATTGCAAAGAAAGGTTGATTCAAAGGCTTACGTCGGTGCTAAGAAAACTGGTGCAGGCAAAATATCAGTAATTGATGAGTTAGGAAATAGATTGGAATTTCAGACCGTTGCAAGAGGTGAATTCATCCCTTCCCTTGGCAATACTCCAGAAGGAATTCTAAGTAAGACCAAATTTGTTGAGAGATCTTCAAGTTCTGATTCAGACGAAGTGGCATTATCCAAAGCTCGCCTTGAAGAAATTAGACGTGAACTATCTCGAACAACAATGGGTTCGGCAAAAACCCCAAGTGAACTAATCGCAGAATTCGACAGAAAGGAAGCGTTCAAGGCTCGACAGGCTCAAGCAGATGCAGATGCGAAAGAAAGGAGAGAGCAAAGAGAAAAGGACCGACAAGCACAGCTTGCAATGGAACTGCTAAAGAAGCAAGAACAACTTGCTCAAGCAAATCAACGTTTAGGAAGAGTGGTAATTGATAGCCAGGTTGGTTCAACGAGGCACAAATTAGACAATAATTGGGTTGATAAATATGTTAAAAGTGGATTTGGCGGGACTGTCCCTTCTGATGCAATATTAAGTCACAAATATGTTTACAACCCGAATGGTTCTGTTCTTGAAATTGAATGGAGCGACGACTATTCTGAAAATGTATTAAAAAAACCTGCTGGATTCAACAAGGAAACTTGGACCAGGGATGCTTTGATAACTTTGAGAGTTGTTCCGATTGCATATGGAATTGGTGGTTCGCCATTATTTTCCCAAAATGGTGCGCCATCTTCGATACAGCCAGCATGGGTCAATAATACTTTATTCGAGCCATCAAAAGCATCTGTTGTGGCTTCAAGCGTTTCTATGAAACCACGACTTTCTTTTGGGAGGTCATTATCTAATTCGGTAAAAGCAAACAAACTTAGAAGTTATTACCGACGCATTGGCGGAGATACGTTTAATGGATCAAGAAAAAGCATTCCTAAGAACCATGCAGTATTAATTGCGAATCGTGCCAGGACAAAAGGGATGAAAGCAAGAGTAATTCCATCGTCACAAGGCTATCGAGTATATGTTGGACCGAAGCGCAAGAGGGGTTAGTAAGTGAACCTAAACAAGATTGCCAATGTTTGGTCTGGAGATCCTTACGATGCAACCGAATTTCCTATGAGGGGTTGGCTTGATAGGGCAAGATATTTTCCTAACAACGGTGAACCATTGCCAAAGCCAACAAAATTACCTAAATGGGTTAAGCCTGGTGACATAGTGATAACGCGTATCGGTGGAAGAGTATTTACATACGAAGGGCCAGAACAAAAATTGCCAAGGAACAGTATTTTTATTCAAGTCAAACCAAAATATTCAGATCGTTATGACCAAAATGCATTGAAGTATTACATTGAACAAAACATAGGAACTGAAAATCTACGCCTATACGGATCACTTCAACAATTTATTCGATTAAGAGAATTAAGAAACCTCCCTATATCTGGGAATGTGCCTCTCGAAGAACAAGTGAAATGGAGTAATACCATCGAAAGCATGAATTCTTTGATAAAACTTGAAAAAGAAAAACTTGAAACAGTAAAGAGTATGGTGGATATGGTGAAGAGAAAAAGAATTGATTTAAGAGAGCTTGACTGGTATGAAATGCAAGATAACAAAGAATTAGTTAGAAGAATGCTTATTCATAAGAATGTGAAACCTAACCCCTATGTTGACAGGTGGCTTAGAAACGCCCCTGGTTTTGAGCAAAACCTTTCAACCGAACAAGCCCAGGAATTGTTCAATCACATAAATGAACTAAACAATACGCCACGTTTAACTGATGGTTTTTTGAACGAGGGTTCTGAACGTGTTCAGTATAATGTAGCAAAAGCAACTTCAAACCTTGTCCCTCTTGGTTTCCAAAATACAGACAACAATCTTGAATATTCATTATACGATTTCGAATATGACAAAAACGGCAAACCATTTTATTTGTATGAAGTCAACGATGCATCCATCAAAAATCTTGATGAAATGAGAGAAACCCCAGACGTTGTTATTGAATTAGATGATGAAATGTTGCAAGAGTCTATGACCGATGCTTTTAGCCCGATCCAAAATACATATTTCTACAAATTAGATTATCCAAAATCTATGAATAAGCAAATGTATGGGGATAAGTATTTTCATCAATTTGCAGAAGAACTTTCAAAAAAATATCCTGGTATGAAATTAAGAGCTTCCATTGAAAATGACTTTGATGAAGACGACTTTTACGGTGTTTCAAAGGTAAATTATGTATGGGCAGTTGATGAAAACGGAAGGGCCATTGATCCAAATAATATCTATTCAGACGAGAAGGATTTGATTGAATATGAACGTCTTGAGGACAGCGTTGTAATAGACGTAGATAGTAATTGGATTAATAATCAAATCATTAGCAATCGGTTGAAAGAATATGTGATTACGCCCGAATGGTATAATCCACCTCCACCCGAAATAGACGGTGAAGACGTGGATTTTTCGGATTGGGATTATGACGAATCTGGGGTTTACTCTGGTTGGGTTGTCGATGAAACAGACGAAAATGATTCATTTGGCGACAGAATGCAACAAAGAAAGGTAAACCTATGTTGTGGCCAACCAGAAGGATCGTGTGATTGTAAAAAACGTGCATATCGTTTTCAAACAACCAAACCGTCTAAAACCAATACGAATCCTACTAAATTCATGCGACGATACAATCATGGAACTGCTAATGAAAAAAGGGGCGAATATCTTAACCCAAGAGTCAAAAATCAGAGAATGCGGTTGATTGATGGAACCCGTTATCAAATGCTTGTTGGCGGTGGTGCTGGTGCTTCTGGAGAAGCTGTTGGCGGTCCATATGCAAATAAGTCAGTTATGCGTCGTAGAGCCGATCTATTGCGTAAAAAAGGATATAATGCCAGGGTGATACCTATGGCTGGAGATAAAAATGGCAAATATGCATTATTTTTATCCAAAAAACTGCGATTTTCAAATGAAGAAAGAAAGATGCTTGAAAGAAATGGAGAAGACTGGAAATCGTTGGAGCGTAAAGGCATGAAGGCGAGAAAGCCAGATATTATTTTTACAAAGAATAGAAAATATGACCCAAGAACTGGTCGATGAGGGGATTTTATGGGCTCTTGTGGTTGTAAAAATGGAATGAAGAACGGTCAAACGTGCAATTGCAATAATTGCATGAAAAAGCGAGGCTATCAGAAGCGATTGAATCCAAAGGGAACTAAGGACATGGCAGATCGTTGGAATGATGATGAGCGTTGGGTGGTTGTCAATACAAACACAGGAAAGGCCATGCGTCGTTTCAAATCCAAAAAGCAGGCAGAAGCATACAAAGGAGATTTGAGAACGCCTAAATCTCATACAATAGTTGGGCCTACAAATGCTACAAATGCTTCATTAAAGCGCAACATATACAACAGCACCAAGAAAACCAATACATCAGAATTCAATAAAGCACAAAATGAGTTATCAAAGGTTGAAAGATTTGTTAGAAAGTCGGATGATTTCGGTGATGTAATTGATTGGAATTGGAATGGCGATCTGCTTTCGATTCGAACAATGTCTGGGGTCGAACGTTATTCTCGAAAGCAATTAAAAGAGGCCAGGGTGTTCAATAGAGAAAGAACTCGATTATTTGATGGTAAAGAATACACCAATGATGGTTTTACTTATGGCAACAATAAAGCCGATGTTGAAAGAGTCGCAAATAGAATTAGAAACATGGGCAAGAATGCAAGAATTGTGAAAAACAAAAATGGTTATTCGATTTATGAAAGACCCAAAGATAAGAAAATTAATGCCATTGTTATGCTTTCACCAGATGGATCAGTCTATTCTGCAACTCCTTATTCTACACAACAACAAAAAGAAATGGCAATCCGCAATGCGAAAGCATTCAAACAAAGAACAACGGGGGCTTATGGCGGTCAAACACTGGCAATTATGGATGGGACTGTAAAGGAAGACCAAAATGGTAACTGGATGGGAGTAAAGACCAGGGGCAGGCCATACAATTTTGCAACTCCTAACATGATGGTCGGAATGAATACCAAGCCTGCAAAAAGACGCAGGAGGAAATTTCGATGAATATGAAAATGTCACCTTTTTGGATGATCGCAGTAATTATAATTCCAGTGTTGTTTATCACGATAGGACTTAACCAAATTGGAAATGCAGATTATCAAGAATTGAATAACTTTACCTCTACTGGTGCATTTGTATTTGCAGGTGCTTGTATTGGTGTGGCTTACTTCTTTTGGGGTGAAATGGGTATGCAAGAGAACAACCGAAGTTATGTTGCTAATCCACTAACAGATATATTGGCATTTGTTGGTAGTGGTTTCATTACTATTCGAGCAATCCAAGTAGATGAATCTTTAATTGCTTTTATCGGTTCTGCGATCTATACCATTCATATCATGCAATTAATCTTCAAAAATGGAATTGATTGGAGTTAAACCATGTCTGATTGGCGAGAGAGGTTTGTCTTTGGCCGTAGAGGTCCTGGCTTGATAGACCAATTTCCTGTCGATTTTTATTCATTATTTCACTTTATGAGTGGTTTCCTTTTGGGTATGTGGTTTGATGAATGGTATTTGCCATTTGCGATTCTTGTTGCATGGGAAATCATCGAAAACACCCAAAGAGGATCTAAGTTCTGGAGAGAATACTTGAGCTTGTTATTGCCTGGTGATGACCAATTAAATTATTACGGTGATTCTTGGGGTAATCTGATTACAGATATTGTGATAGGGATGATCGGTTATTACGTGGCATTAACTTGGGTGGTTTGATGAGTATTTACTTTACCAATCGAAATGATTACCGAACAATCCACGTTTTTAGCGATTATCCTAAAGGGTGGATTCCAGAAAATATTGGTATAGATGCATGTTCTAATTGTGGGCAAAGTGCATTTCATCCAGTAATTAGAAAGGACATATTTTCTTTAATGACCAAGAGAAGAAGTTCCATGTGCAGGGTTAAAGAACCATAGAGAACCTGTTTTCTTTATGCTCAAAAAGACAATTGGGGGTGAAGTATATTTTTCACGATACCAGGAGAAGAAAAAACCGAGTGCAGAAAGTAGAGCTCGAATTTTACGATCTGCAAAAAGAAAGGTGAGAATCTTAAAAATCAAAAATATGTATCATGTTATGGTTGGTCCAATGCGTTAATGTGTGCTAATCAAACATAGGAAAGCAAACCTGTTAAACCCAAATAACGTCTGCAAAGAGCAAGGCTGGTTTTAATGGCAATTGATGATCGTGAAGTTCGAGTCAAGAATGATCGCATTATGCCTGGTTTTCTAAAAGACTTAAATCGCGTTAATGAAGACGTTAACAACAAAGACGTTATGGGTTCATTCGGTGTTTTTACTCATCCAATTGACCCAAAAGATACCCATGCTTTCATGGTCAAAAATAAAGATGGTCAAGGTCTTGCATATTTTCCAACAGAACTTATGGCCAATTCATGGATTCGAAGCAGAAAATTCATTTCGAAGGATTTGACTGTTGATCGGGTTGATTTAGAAGATGGTAAATTTTGGCTTAAAATTACCAAAACTCGACTTCCAAGGGCTAAGGGGGAGAGAATGAATGCCAAATCCAGGTATGAATACAAATCTGAAATAATTGAGGATTATGAGGAACTATTGCCTCAAACGGAATTTGCTCAACTTGAACCTCAACAACAAAACATGGCAATACGTCGTGCGATATTAGACTACAATGAACAAAATGCGTCTTGGGGGGATGAGATGAATGGTGGCTTTGTTAATCCAGATACCAAAGATAGAGGAATATTAGAGGATTTTAGAAAGGATATGATCAGTGGCAATCTTGTCTTAGATGAGTATGGTGTCTGGGATGAACCAGAAAATCCTGTCGTTGAAAGAAAACCAACCGCCTATGGAGATTATGCTAAAACAGATTTAGTAAATCAATTTGAAAATGATACATCGAGGGCGATCCCAAATGCTTTCATAAATTTGACAAACGAGGAACTTGAAAAGGTGAATCCTTCGATTCTTAAAACGGGTGGCGACCCACTTTTACCAAATTTTCTTTACGACCCACAATTTAAAGATACAAAAGATAGGCTTACAGCTTACTACAAAGATGGGAAAAGTGAAGTCAAAATATTTAGTGGATTTGGAGATGGTGAAGATGAAGATAAACTCGAACAGTCATTAATAGAAGGTGAATTGCTTGGAAAGGATTTCTTTGAAAATGATGGAAAGGCATTTTTTCGAGATTCAGATGGCGAATATACTGAACAATACGTTTCCTTTTTGCAACCTAATTTAGCACGTAATCAAGGGATGAATCAAGCACACCCGACTGGATGGGTTTATTTTGACGGCAAAAAGGAGTCGCCTTTGGGCAATGTAGACGTAATAGAATTGAAGAAACTTTTTGATGATACTTTCATTCACCCCCAAACCGTTGAAGATCACATTACAATTGCCCCAAGTATTGATGAAAATAGAAAGGACAATAATTGGCTCCAGAAGGTTAATGAAAAAACACCAGATTTAAGGATGGGAAAATGGGATATAAGGAAAGGAACAGGTGGATGGTGGAAAGGTCTTGATGATTCACAAAGGCTCATTACAAAAGGTGAATGGATAAGAAATAGTCCTAATTTACTAAAAGCATTCAATCGTATTGACACACCTTCTATGATCCGACCAGCAGCTCCACAACTGTATGCTTGGCCAATACCCAGGACAATCGAAGATGCCAAAACTCTCTCGAAGGGGATTAAAGTGTATGGATTTCTACAACAAAAACGTTCACGCAAGGTCAAAGATTCAAAAGGAAATTCTACATACACAAATCATGGAGCGAGTATTGTTTGGAATAACAAAGAGGATGCTAAAAAGATTGCTCGGTATAACCGATTGAATGGTGTTCCTACAAGAGTGATTCCAATAAAGGTCAATGGTGTCAATAAATTCATCAATTTAGCAAAAGAAAGTGCCAATATGAGCACATATTATCGGAGGAATTACAAATGAATGAAAAGGTAATTGGGACATTACGGAAATTCGGACCCGTAGATCTAAATGACCCAATTACACGTATTGCATTGATTGGAGAGCTTGGTTCTATTCGAAGAGTTAAACGTGAAAATGTAATTACTGCGATAGATATTGCATCAAGGAAAAGCGATTCTGTTATTGATACCGATAAAGAACGTAAAGAACTTGCTGTTTTAATCACAAGACAGGCCAACAGGGACAAAGAAAGAGTTCCAATGGCAAGAGCGTTGTCTGGATCAATGGAACGTCTTAGAAGGCGTAAATGGACTTTCGACGGTTCAAAAGGAAAAGGAATTAGGACATTCGATAGGACCTGGAAAGGTGCATTAGTTGCAGATTCAAAAACAAAGCGTGGTGCAAACAATCTCGCCAAATTTCTTAGAAAGAATAACGTTGGAAAGGTAAGGGTTGTCCCTTATTCGAGTGGGAAAAGAACCCACTATTCTGTTTATTCTCAAAAAAGGGTGCAAGTTGCCAACAAAAAGCAGTTGAAATCTGCAATGAAGGGAATGACAAAATCGCAGAAAGAGAGTTGGCAGAAACATAATGATCTAAAAGCAAAAAGTGGAAACCACTTGATTACAACAAAAAAGAATATACCGAAACTTGGGCTAAAATTTAGGAGATGATTATTTGACAACCGATTTATACACAAAAACAACATGGAAAAAGAATGGATATAGTGAAGAAAAACCATTGTATGAACGGATTGATGGCTACAACGGTTATTCAAAAATTCAATTAACTCAAATCCTTAACACTGGTGAAACAGGCTACATTGAAGAACCGATCAAAGAGCCAGGTAAAATGTCCCGTAGAAAAATCATTGATGAGATACTTAGGCGTAAAATGAAAATTTTAGATACTTACCAGACAAACTACAATAAAGAGCTTGGAGTTCACTTTGGAGATTACCATAATATCCCAATGAGTGATTTGGGTTCTGGTGAGGATCGCATCAACAATGATGGTTATGGTTCAGAAGATGAATTCAATGCTTGGAGTCGTTTTGACAAGAAAGAAAGAGGTAAGAATTTGAAATGGAAAAGAATTAGCCCGAAAGGAACTACACTAACCATTTACAGAAACGGTGATTATATCATAGCCAGAGAAATTAATGCGATGTATCAACCCTGGAAATTCGGAACTGTTGAACAATACCTGCAAAACGATATGAAACTTGCAGTTCATGGAAATATCAGTTATTTGAAGAGGGACTTCGAAGATTGGGTATTTCAGAATCAAGGCGAATTGCCTCAAGAGATGGGGGGTCGAGGGGGCTCCTGGCAACCTCAAAACAAAAAATTCACCCCATATGTAAAAGAAGCGTGGAGGGAAACTGAAATGGCCAAGGTAATTGGGTATGACAATTTGCAACAGAAGGTGGCAGGGATGAATGCTTTTGCTAACATCGGCTATCAAAAATGGGATAATATTAACTCCAAAGACAGTAAAAGGACTGGCCCTGCTTTTGTATTCGAACAAGCCTTGCCCGAAGATGTTTTTGGTTTAGATAAGAGGGGAAATCCGATCCTGCCTAAACCCGTAAAGCAGAATGAATTTGGATCTATTGTTTCTACCGAGGTGATTAACGTTGCCAATCCAGCATATTCACAAGAACTGTTAGGTAATTACGGTTCGCTTTTTGTCAATACACCATCAAAAGGGTTCAAACAAACGAAAAATGGTTTTTATTTTATGGATATGTATGATGAGAAAGGCAAGCCGTTAGAAAATCAATATAGGGTTGCAGAACAGAACAAACGTATTAATTTCAATATCAACGATTTTCAATTCAAAAGAACTTATGGCGATGGTAAGGGCCAAAAAATCACTTACAAATCTCGAAGTGCGGGGGATGGATTAGTAATTTGGAAAGACAAAGAGCTTGCCAAGTTATCTGCAAAAAATGCAAGAGATGATGGTTGGTTAATCAGAACAGTTAGAGTTGCAAATGGTTTTGTAAATCTTGGTGCTAAAAGGAAACATTACCCTTCATGGCACCCCCTGTTCACTAAACAAAACAAAGAATTTCTTGAAAGTCGAGGTGTTCCTTGGTTAAAAAATTCGAAGAAACGGGCTATTAAGGGAGGATGGACTAATGGTAGTAATGTTGGATATAATACAGACATTTCAGACGAGCTCTTGCCAGGAGTCACGATCAACAAAAGAAATTTCCCCTCTGGTAAACCAACCTATTATCGCAGAAAGAAACGCTAATATCGTGTCTTCGAGCGAGATTAAATAGAGGCTTTATCTCGCACAGCCATGAGCGAACCTTGCATTGTATGTGGAAATAATAAAATTGCAATACACCCTTTGCAAAGAAAATGTCATATTTGCCTTAATGGTAAGGAATTAACACCCTCAAAGAAAAGGAAAAATTCTTTGTTTAACTGGAGAAGATAGGTTCGATTAGAACTTTTGAAGGGTATTGTCTTTGGTTATATGCCACAGCGTAAGACCAATTTTACAGATAAAAGATAGCGACAAAAGTATGGTCGAGTATTCATAGAAATCAATTCCTGCGTTGTCGAGTCTTGATGAAGCGTATTCGGTTGGATCGCTTACTGTTGAATTGGCCAACAAATATAGTATTGGGTAAAGTAATATTGTAAAGTTGATTAATCCCCACCACCCATCAAAAATCTTTTCAAAATAAGTAAATCTAATCACATATATGACAAAGAACCAACTGTAAAGCCCTGTTGGACCATCCATACCCTGCGATATGCTTAGGGTGGCAATAACGCCTGTAATCAAATACAGAACGCCGACAACATACGCATCAAAGATCGCACTTTCAGTATTATCCTGGTCGTCTTGATAACGTAGGTATAGATTGTAAATCAAAGAAATGAAGATTAGAGGAACGGTTATGATCCAATCATCTAAGGGATCATAATTACTTTGTGTTAGGGAAATATATGATGACCAACCAAGAATTGCAATTCCAAGTATTTTATTTACAGTAATCCCATTTCTTGTAATGCTTATTCCAATCGCAATGGCCAATGACAAAGCAATAACGCCATAAATGTCTTTGTAGTTAGCAAACGTCGATGCATCCATGCCATGACGAGGGGTTTTTGTTTTTTAATTGGTTTCTAAGAATGATTGGTAAAAGCACATTTTTCAATAAGGCAACAATACTGAAATGAACCACCAGGCAAAAGCAATCATAAAAATAGCGAATAGCGTAATTGGGACTGAATTGATTATTCGAATTATGAAATTATCCCATTCTTGTTCTTCATCCAAACTCAAATCTCCTTTATTTTGATGATTGGGATGGCCGAAAACCAGCCGTTTTCTAATTGGCCGTTGATTTTACCATTAGCATCTATCTCTACGTCGTATTGGTCCTCCCAGAGCTTCTCTGTGGTTATCTGCTCATAAGTTAGATTGGTTGCGTTAAGAAATGTGCCTGCTATGTTTCCATCATATCCAAAAATTATGTATTTTTGTTTACTTAGCCAAGTAGCAATATTCACCACGTCGATAGAAAATTCAATATTTTCTTTTATTCTGTGATCCTGTGAGCCGATGATTCTATTACCAGGTTCTTCTGGTGTAATCGCTTCATCAAATAGATCGTAAATATGTTCACTTGCAGGTAAAACGTTAATCTTATCCACAAATAATCTTAACTCGAAACCATCTTCATTGGTAAAATATCCACTTTCAAAGGATTCGAAAATTTTAGCCCTGGCTACCTTGAAATTAGAATTAATTAGGAAGTTGTGCCAATCGTGTTTGGCAAGTGTTTCAGTTGAACGTGAGGCAACTACTTCTGGTATTCCATCATAAATGGCAACGATCATGTAGATCATCTTTTTTCACCTTCTTCGTCTACCTCGCCCAATGGATAACCAATAACAAGGTCGGTCTGCCTCATGCTAAACGCCTTCGAGATTGGATATTCTATTCGCCCTTTTACACCCATCAAGAAGTTATATGATTTTTCTGGACCGATGTTTTCTACAAGCTCTAATAGATTGTAAATTGGCTTAAAGCACATTGCCTGTTGAGTCGACCATTGGTATCTTTCAGAAGCAAAGTTCGATACCCAATGCATCATGTGTCTTTGAAAATCTGTTATTAGAAAGTCTACGGCTAAGTAATTTAAAACCATTCTTTCCTTGTTAGGATCAGATGGATCTAATTTGTAAAAGTCGTTAATATTCATTTTATCCATCAATCATCATCTCCTTCAACGTAAGAATCATCAAAGCAATTGTCACACATGCTCATTCCAGAGGGTAAAGAACAACCGCATGTCTTACAGCCTGTATTTACTTCTTGTTCATCGCCTTTTATCCATGTTATTTCTTGAAAACCAATTGGCTTAACGATATACCATTTGCGTTCTTTTCGATCCATGTAAATATCGCCAATCATTGCAGACCTTGTATCTAATTCTTCTAAATGCCTTTCTGCCTTATCCACTATGTTTTCATATGGCTCCCTTAACCATGAAGAATCAATGTTTTGAGTCATTCGCCATAACAATGCCAGGGATTGTTCCGATTCGGTTTGGTTCATGTAATTAAAATCGTAAGTTATGATTTTGTTGTAATGCAAGAAGAAATTCATTTCGGTCATCTCAAATGAATTTGAATTACGATCTCTAAGCATTTCAAGCGATAAAGGCGTAGATAATTCATCGTTAATGTAAAATACGGTCCAACTCAATTAATCAACTCCAATTCAATATCCTCTTTGACAACTGCACATATTTCAAACACACCAATCGCTGTCGGATTTACTGGATCAAAAACAATAGACCATGAATCATTGTCAATCTTCTTTTTTTCTAACAAAACAAATTCTTCTAACCATACGTTATTTCCTTGTTGATCTAATCCAGATTGTTCGAACTTGAATTTATCTCCAGGTTGTATCTTTTCAATTGTGTATTCTCGAACGTTTGACATTAATAACCACCATTCAATCCACTTTGGTATTCTCTTTCACAATTTACACACCAATTGGTGCCAGGGTGTTGAGTGGCCTGTCTGCCACATTCATCACAAACAAATGCTTCGAACATCAACAATCAACCTCTTTTACAAAATTTCCATTATCATCCAATTTCCACAATGTTCGTGCATAATATACCATATCGCACTTGCTACATTGTAAAGCAGTTGTAATTTCGGCAAGAGATGGATCAACACTAACAGGAGTCATTGGGATCTTACAACAAAGTCGGTTTGTCATTCCAATACCGCCATCAATAAATCCTTATCTTTTCGGCCAAACATGAGTTCCTGCACATCAAACATCAAGTTATGAGAAGCAACGTGGTTTTCCATTATATCGCGGGCGGTTGAAGATTTTAGAGCTTCTGTAAATGCGTTGTATAAAGACCAAAGGTTTCTGTCTTCAAATTCTTCTTGTGGGGGATAATGCCATGAGTTCTTTGCAACCAGCAATTGTCGTGGCAATAGAATTTCCCTGCCATATCCCATTCCCAAAATTGACCATGCTTCATCATCAGATATTTCAATCGACTTCATTGTTTCCATGTCTTTCGAAATTTGTAGGTGTTTCGAGGGAGCTTGGTAAATTGCAGATTCCAATAGGTTTTCCACGTCTGCCCTAACGTCGCCAGTATGTTTTCTTGTAACCCTTATGTCACCAGAGAAACAAAGATTGTCACAAACAAATACTTGAGCACCCATGCAAACTCCAACAGCAAGGGATTGATCATAGGAATTTCTAAAACCAATTGATAGTCCCAAATCTGGATGATCGGGATGCTCATATGTCAATACACCAAACATTTTGTCACCCACGTTTTCACCAGTCTTAGGTGCGACACCAATTGCTTCACCCTTTAGTTCATATCCTTTGAGTGAATTCTCTGCTTTTGATTTTACAAGGCCGATCAAATCCTGGTGCGACATTGGAGCATACGTTTTTGTAGGCTCTGGGGGGTTAAAATTCGATAGTTGGTCGTAGGTTACTGCGATGCCTCCAGTATGAAGGGATAGTTGGCTATTTGCGCTCATATGCCGACGATAGACCCTAATGGTATAATACTTTTGCAATTAACATCTCTAAAAATTAATTTAATTCGCACAATAAAGAAGTAGAAACCATGCCAAATAATGGCAAGTAATTAAATAGGTAATACGCTACCGATTAAAATATGAGCCAAGTAGGGTCGAAGGAAATGAGCGAGAACATTGAATGGATTGAAGTAAACTGGAGCAACGATGAAAATGCCCCAGACTTTAGAGATATGGTGGAGTGGGAATAAATGGATAATACAGCCCTAAAGTGTGAGTTCTGCGGTTGCCCTGGCACCTTTGTTCACGAAAACGTTGGAATCGTCTTTGGGTGTGAAGGTGTTCTTTCACAACCTACAATCTGCGATTTGAAGCGACAGCGATCTCTTTACCAGATGAAGACAAATTCCGCCATGAATCAAATGCAAGAAGCCAGAGATTGCGATAAGGCATACTTTTCATGGCTAATCAACGATCACAAAACCATGATAAAAAACATTAACAAGATTATCGACAACAGGGGGGTGGAATGAATGACTTTTGCCATTAGTGAAGAATTTTCTTTCTCGATTAAATGCCCAGAGTGCAAAACCGTTGAAGAATTTAACAAAAAATCAGAAAGAGATGCATTCATTCAAGCTCATGCTTCGCTTGATAGTTGCGGAGTTCCAGATTTCATGGCTTTTGAAATCAAATATCACCTGGTTATTATTGAAGAACCAAAACAACACCAAGGGGGTGCGAATTGATGCCACTAAAACAAAACAATTACATTCCACAAATTCATCAAACTGGAACTGGAGATTTCTTTTTAGGCTTCAAATCAATCAAAGACGGCGTTATCGGTTGGTTTACCGATCTAAAAGACATGAAGATTAGGAGTGTTTGAAATGATTGACCAAATACCAGTTCAACCTATTGGCGTTTCATACAGGGCAGTAATCGACCTTGATTCTACAAGATACGATTGCATATTCAATAAACACCCCTTTGGAGGCGTTATTGTTACAGTAATTTCTGGAGCTGATTACTTCTGCGTTAGATCTGCTGGTCAAATGATTGTTGGGACAAACGGCGAACATTTTCCAACTACGACAAATGGCCACATGAAACAATTACACGTCGAATTGCTAAGAGTAATTGGCCACATTAGAAGCGTTTACGATGGTCGGTGGTATTGATGTATTACATGGTTGTAAAAGGGAATCAACAGAATGAATGGGAACACCAGGAAAACCATTTTGGTTTGAAACAACTTTACGATATTATAGAATGCTCTATGATCCAAGTTGTTCAATTGAATGGAATTGCTTTAACCTGCGATGATGGTTCACTGATTCAAGACCCGTTAATGATTCTGGATGAAGAAGGTAAATTGAAACAGCAAGAAGTTAATTTGATGGCTACCCATTTGTTTCGAATTGCAGGAATTAATGATGTTGCTGTCGGAACGGTGGTAATATGCGACGAGAGGTTGTTACAATGATTCAAAATTCACGTTATTGTTTGGGATCAAATGCATTATTCGAACAATCTCATACCTGCGCTTTTTTCTATTTGCGTGGTAATTGTGAAGAAAATGTTCTTTGCTTATCTTGTGAATTAAATTTGAAAGACCAGGGGTTGTTGGATTGACGATCAAACCAGAAAGAGCTCGAAGTGTTGCACACGCAGAATTTTGGATTTTATCATACCTATTGAATGGTGAAAACGCCAACATTAGAAACCTTGCATCTGTTGCAAATAAATTAGAAGCAGGTTTAGACCCAGAAGGGAATTTAGTCGATCCTGTTGCACATTCAAGATTTAACAAGGCGATTGAAAACATTGAGCAATTATTGAATAAGCAATTTTTGATGAGATGCAGAAAACTGGCTGTTGATAGTGATACATACAATGGACTGATTAATGTCCTTGAATCTAACAATTTTCCTATTGAGGGTGATTTACAATGAGTCTAACCAGGGTTGAATATTGGGTTCACCAAGGAGAGAAGATCGGTGAAGAAATTACTCATCACTTTCAAGGGCGTTCTGGCCGAAGGTTGGCAAGGGAAACCGTTGAACGTTTGAATGCCGTTGAATCGACGTGCTGTATTGCAATCGAAAGAGTGGTTTTTGCAGTTCTCATTTATTCTGGTGAAAAAATAGATGATGGAATAGAAGAATCAGAAATCACTTGGTTTAACAAACTGCATTTCAAGAAAGATGAGATTACAAAGGAAGATTACTATTAATGGAGTGCTTTACATGAAAATAATTAGAAAAATCGAAACAGGGATCTATGAATTTGATGATGATACTACTGGCATCACTTGGTCTATTATGAACATTGGATATACCAGGGGATATGCTTGCGTTATGTGGAGAGCTTCAACAAGACGATGGATTGATGGCACTGGTGAGGTTCCTTTAGTGTCGGCTCATTGGCAAGAAATTTACGATAACACAATGAAAGGTTGCATCGAACAAATCAAGAATGGGGTGTATTTTCTTGGATCAAATTGAAGAATACTCTTGCTTGTGTTGTAAAAGATGGGCCGATTACACATGTGATAGGCCACCTAAAGCAATTGTCAAAGGATTGTATATCGGAACCCCTATGCTTGTTTGTGGGGTGTGTTTGAATAACACTGTTCAGTATTACAAAAATGAATACTCCCCCCTGGTTTGGTGGGGTAGTGGGGATGAGGAAGAACAGGAACGTGAACGACTCGAATGGATAAAGACAAACATTGTTGAATTAGATGATGTGAATGATATAACAAAAGAATACCTGGATGAAGAGGGTTTTGAAATACAAGCAGTATTTTACCGATTCAAGCCAAGAGAACTCAAAGAGATCCTAAAGATGGTTGGTGAATAAATGCCTAAATTACCTCGAAAGAAAAACATACCCGAAAGCGAATCAAAAGGTGAATACCTATCTGCATCATTGTATTTTTGTTGCAGGCTATGTGGGTCTAATAATTGGAATTTTGTTGTTTTTAGAAATGGAGAGAACGTTGTTCAAGAAAGAAGGTGTGGTAGTGCTTTTTGCAAAAGTGCATCGGGAACATGGTTGACATTGGATGAGCACATTAAGGCAACAGAATGGGAGTTGGAATAATGAAAAGAGATCGCAACTTACCAAATCTGCCTTCGAAGATTAAATGCAGAATTTGTGAAAATAAATTCGATAACCCGATGATTCAAGGCAGTTCAATTGTGACTGTTGTTTGTTCAGAGTGCAGGTTCAATATGCTAACTGAAAAAACAAAACGCAAAATGATTAAAGAAAAGAAAACAATAGAGCTTACAAATATGAAAACGCCAAATTCTATTATGGGGTGGCGTAAGTGGGTGAACGTATGAGATGCAAGTTGGTTGAATGTTCTGTTTGTGGTAATTTATCTCCAGCAAGAACTGATCTAAATGATTGTGTTTTTTGCTCTTTGACCCCTATTAGACCTACTGCTTTTCGATGTAGCCACCCTGGATGCAATAACCGATATGATACAAATACAAAAATGCATTTAGAACTTGATGGAAATAGCATAATTGATCCCTCTTCTGGATTGCCAATAGAGGTCGTAGATGAAGATGTGTTAAAGGCTGTTTCCATGCTCTACAAAGCGACCTTTTACCTCATAGGCCCTATGTGTGCAGAACACATGAATGAGCACGTTTCACCCATGATAGGACAACATTCGCACACATTAATCATTAGATTTGCAAATCTACGTTTACAAACATCGTTTTCGGAGGATTGGGCATGAATAGGTTTTTGTTAATTGATGGTAAAAGATTCGAACTGTTAGATGATATGTTGACGTTAAGTGATTATGACAAAATGGTTTCTGAATTCCATGACAACGGATGGGTCCTTTTACACCATCGACCAATGAGCCAATATCCTAATTTATTCTCTGTCTATGGTTGGAGGCCGTAATCTTATGGTGCGTTCATGCTTTGAATGTGGTGGAGATCACAAAGAAATAATTCGAGAAGAGGGCGATGATAGGACTTGGTGCCTATCATGCCACGCTTCGTTTTCGAACAGAAGATATTGGGCTCAAAATAAGCAAGAATATTCAAAAAACCCTGGCCCTGGCGATGTGAAGGGTGGACTGTGTTTTGATTGTGGTTTGTTATCTAAAGTGGGAGTGATCCGTAAAACCAAAAGGAAAACAAATCTCAAAGCCATAGATACCTGGTATTGTTGGAATTGCGATAATAAGAAACCTACGTTAAACAGGTGGATGAATTAAATGAGAGTCCTAACAATTGAACACAAAGGAACCAAAGATTCCGTAAAATCAAAGCTCGCCAGAGTAAAAAAAACATGGCCACTTAATTTTGTAAGTAGGAAATGGAGAATTTATTACGACAATTCAAAATTAGGTTTTACCAATTTGAAAGAATATTCATTTGATACAGAAGCAATATTAACGTCGGAGCAGATCAAATGAATATAAGCGAATACAATTGGGGCATAGGTTCATTTCTTAGTCATTTATTGGCTTTATTCGTATTACCTGTTGTGTTGATTCTTTGGCCTTTTATTGCATTATTCGCCAAGTGGCACAAAAATAAACAACAAGAATCTGTGCAAATCAAATGATTGTAATGGCTTTAATCAAATAGAATGAATTGTTGGGATTTCTGTGGTCAACCTACATTATTTGACGATAATTGACTTTAAGGAATTAGTCATGGAGGTTGGGGTTAGGTTTCATTCGAACATGGCGATCCCAACTAAAACGACAGATATTGAGAATTCATTTGATAATTTACCAGAAGTCCAAAGAAATTCTTTAATGGATCGTTCACTACAATTATTAGAAGATAATTTGCAAGATTATTCACATTTACAGGTATGGCTATGTGAAGAAAATGTGCTTTATTTTGTTTTAATTCCAAGAGATGTAAAATTAAATTTTGAAACCATCGAATACGGTAAAATATTGCCAGATGAAAATGGGACAGTAGTAGATGCAATACCTTTTTCTGCCTTTGGTGGAGAAAGTTCATCTTCTAACGTATATCGGCATTGGCCTTCTACTTCTTGAAGCCAAACGCATATGTGAGCCTCTTTTAGAGCGTTGAAATTGACCAGGTGTATAAACTGCGTATGCAGTTCTTTTTTTACCTGCAATAATCGGTTTGTGTTCTACAATTCTTGCATTTCGACCATCTGCTCTCAACAGTTCTGCTGTTTTTTCGGCAATTCTTTTTGACACTTTAGACTGAATTGGAACATACTTTTTCTCGCCGTATTTTCTTTGCCCAAGAATGCTTGGATCTCTTTTGGCACGTTTTTCATATTCAGAGAGCTTTGTAAAATCCAAAACCCCATTACCATAAAGAATAAATCCAGTGGTATCTTTTGTTCCTTGCCCCTTTACAGTCAACCCAACAACTCTCTTTGGCGGATCAAGAAATCTTAAGTCGTTTTTATCACCATTTAATACTGGCCATGTCAAACCGCCAGGGCCAGTCCAGGTCTTAGGTAATTCTTCTGAATCTTGAGTGCCAAATACGACAGCAACGTTTTGACCATCATCCATAGCATCTGCAACAAACCGATCATTGTCTTCCGAACGTGAATAAACAATTTCATAATTAGGGAATGGTTTCTTGCCTCTGTTGGGTATTTTGGTATAATCATAAAATTGTAAATCTGGGAAATATTCGAAAATGGTCTTATTGTCATCACCAAATTTTATTTTTTCCCATTTTATGTCGGAGGTGCCGTTTAGCCTAAATGCTGGAATCAGTTCTGAACGTTTTGCATTTTTTACTGCGGCTTCTATTTCTTTCTTTAGACGTAGCATAAATCGTTCTTCATCTTGCTGGAAAAATTTGGTCCTGTTCAACCTTGCAGTCTTAACGTTTCCACAATTACCTAATCCAGATGTATTCAAACAAGCAGAAGCACACCCAAGGCTTGCAGAAGGACAAGTGTTTTTACCAGAAAGTGTTGATGGAGAGAGATGAAGAATCCAGGTTCGATAACCATATTTTTCGCCCTTTAGGGTTTTACTATTTTGACCAGTTAACAAACCAGATAGATCCCACTTGTTTTTTATGAAATTGTTAGAAACGTCTATACTCATGCAATAGGGGTCATATTAGGATCTATTTGAGGACAGCTTATGTTTAGCCCCTATTGGGACAGTTCGAGTAAAATATTTAGTCGACGGTCTTTGCTTTTTTCTTCAACTCTTTAGGAACTTTCTTTGGAGATCCTTTTGGGTAATTCTTAGAGATTGGTGGTCCTGGCATTATATCCCATTTTGTTTTCTTTTTGCCTTTTCTAAAAACTAAGTCATTTGATGGCTTAATCTGGATGATCCATCTAACAATGAACAAAGATGCCAATAGATTCAAAACAATCCCTACAAGTAGTCCTAAATCAATAATTTCTGGTAATCCTGGGGAGCTATCTATTGCATTCTGGAATCCCAATGTGCTCCACCAAAAGAAATAGCAGACAAAGCAAAACAATAATGAATTTAGAACCACTAAAACAAGCACGTAGCGGTATGTTTCTAAAAATACTCTTTGATTCTTCATTGTTTCACAACCATAAGTCTGATCAGTTCTTTGAAATTCTTAATTTCGATAAGCTCTCGCATACTGGTCTTGATTTTTTGTTCTAATTTTGGTTTATGTCTTATGGAATCTGTCATTATCAATCATCTCTTATTCTAATTTAGTTATTTGTCTTCTCAAAACGATAGACTCGCGCACGTATTAGGGCAATTACATTAGGCTCTCGAAATTTGGTATTTAGAGGTAAAATAGAGAATTTATGATTCAAGATCAATTACCTCCACGCTCATCCCATAAATTACTGGCGATTTATTCCTGTATGGCAACTCTGATTTTAGTAATGCAGATGCCCCTTTGATTGAATCACTTGCGAATTCAAATTTATTTCGATGACCCCACCTTTGTAATGATCCACCTCCACCCATCTTTTCTTTTACTGCACCATCGACTCCATGAAGTGCCTCTCCGATAGCACCCCATTCCATTCCTGCACCCCTCATTATATGTCTTACAATTCTATTTAGAACAACTTCTTCATTTCCTTCTTCTGGCTTGACACCCAAAGAATCTTTTTGTGACTCCATCTTTTCATCGTCATCCAGGTTTTTGTAAATTTCTTCGAGAATAGGTCTGCCGTAATGCTCGGCTCTAAACAAAACACATTCTGGTGGCCAGGGGGCAGATGATTTAGAAAGGCTTCTTTTACGCTTTTCAGACTCTCTCCATTCCAACCACGATGGAGGTTTTGTTTCGTATAGAGTCAACCACGTTCCAGGGTCGCCTTGATCCTCGTTTAATTGAGTCATTGCTATTCCTGGGTCCATCCTTCGCATTATTGGTATCATCTCCCTGTAAATGTCCCTAAAGGCTTTTACAGGCATATCTTCAAGACGCTCTCGAAGTTGACGCAATCCAGAAAAACGATCAAGAGTCAAAGCATCCATTTCTCTGCCTCTCTTCGAAGCCATCTTTGCTTGAACCATATTCATAATAGTCCAAACATTGTAATGTCTTGATCGAGTTAATTTTTCTGCCCATTTCTTTTGGGCCTTACTTACTGCACCAGAACGTAGAGCCAGGGGAACCTCGTCGTAAACCTCAAGCAATGGGAAATCCGCATTGTTTCTTTCGATAACATACCAATCGGGAGCTCTAAACCATCCTGGCTCCGAGGGAACGTAGCCATTTACGTCACCGTAGACATAAACCCTTGGCGAACCGAATTCTTTTGACAACCCCCATTTGCTTGCACTTTCAAGCCATCTTTCTGCAAGACCATAACTTGCAACAGATTTACCTTGGCCACGATCACCATAACACCACAAAATATCGGGCTTCCATTCGCAGATGAAACCGCTTTCTAACAATCCAGATGGATAAAGAATCATTGGAGGGACTTTTCTCTTGCCTATTTGCTTTTCATCTATGGAAGAATCAGAACCAACAGGTATGATTTTGGTCCAACTTGCCCAACGATTGTAAAACCATTTCAAAGTCGTAAGATCTGTTCCCCCTTCAACGTAGGTTCTGTATGTTCTTCGAAGCGTAGCAAATATTTCTGGGGGCATACCTTTCTCAATACAAGTTCTGTTAAAATCAGACCAATTCAAATATCGCTCTCCACCACTTGCCATTATTATTCCTCCATATTTTTTTCCAGACAATTACAATCAATTTCGTTTGTGTGGCATTCGCATTTTAAGCAATACCAATCCGAACAATGATTGCACTTTACAATCCAACTAAATTGGATATGTGAGGTAAACCGATGATTGGTTTTAATTTTGAACATATGACCACTACTCTTCTTCGTTGTTTGATAAGCCATTTTGCTTATCAATTAATTCTTGAATATCGTCTGTATCTTGCCAATCTTGTTCATGTTCTTCTGATATTTGTAGAAGTTGTTCATCATCTAACACTGGATCAAGAGAGTTGATTAATTCATCCATGTTTAATCCATCAATTCCAGATTCGGGCAAACAATCCTGGCATGATTCAATAATGAAAAGGCCATCTTCATCTTCACCAAGAACATATGGCTTGACTTGACCACAATAAGGACAAGGACCAGTAGGTATGTTTTGGGGAGTTGGTTTTAGTTCTTGATCGACAGAGGAAATATTGTTTACAGGATTTAGGTTTTGTTGTTCTTCCATCCTTTGTTGCATCATTTGACGTTGCATCATTTGTTGTTGCATCATTTGTGCCTCTCTGTTTGCAATCTCCGCTTCTGCATTTTCTAATACTGAACCAATGGCTTCTTTGTCATACTTATTTTTCGAGAAGAGTTGTGCTAAGTCTTTTGTTTCGGCTCCCATTTGAGTCAACTGTATCAAATGTTGTGCCAATTGGATTTGAAGCCTTGCCGTTTGTTCTGAAATCTCGGCTTGTCTAATTGCAGAAGCCATTGCTACGTTCTTTGGTTCTAAGTGATCTAATTGTTGTCTTGACATTCTAATTGCACATGCTTGAGCGTAATCACCTAAATCATCGGGCCACATAGACCAATGGACTAATACACCATTTTCCATTGGCAGTCCAACTGTTTCTAAAAATGTCTGATCGGCACTTGCCAATTTAAGCCATAAAATGTGTCTTGCTCTTGGGGGGAGATATGCATAGGAATCAGTCATTGAAACAATCATTGTATCAATAAATCTGAATTGGTCATTTAGCCTATCTGCGACAGGCATCATGTATAGATCTCTTCCGCTTCTTCCCTGTGGTCGCTTGTCTTCTGCCAATTTAATCACCATCTATTTTTGAGTTAGGGGTATTGAGTTTTTTTGAAGAAATAACCTTTCTTGCATTTTTCATTGACATACCCTTTACCGTTTTTCTTTTAACGCGCTTTTCATCGAGAGCAGACTGTATGGTATGTCTTAATTTTGCTTGTGGGTTTTGTTCGAAATTCTCTTTTCTTTTTCTTTGATCCCTTGCGACTCTTTCTTTGTCGCCTTGGGCATATCTTCTTTTTGCAACTTTAGCACGTTGTTTCGACCTGGTTCTCTCATTGGTCCAGTAATTTGCTGTAAAAGTAGAAACATTGTGAGCTTCGCCAATTGATTTGTAAGTAAATCCCCTTTTACGCATATCTCTCATTGAATCAACAATTTGTTGGTTTACTTTGTATCTACGATCTCTCTGTGTCATTGACTTACCTCCCCAAACGCTTTGTTGTCTTCATTCAAGTATGACAATCTTTCTCCAATTTCCATTCCTTCAAGCGGTTCCAAGACTTTGATTCCCTGTTTTTCCAATAGTGGTTTTAGGTCTTTTGTATAATTTTTACCAGCAAGCAAATACACTTTTTTTATTGGGTTTCCGACCTGCATACCCATCAATTGGCCGTCGTAAATTCCATGTTGCCAGCCTTCTGAAATTTCATTTGAAACCATCGAAGCCCATTGTTTTCTTTCTTTTGAATTTAGATCATTAAGAGATAAATCATAATTTTTTATTTCTTTTGCTGTTGGGATTAACAGATGTTTTGCAGACATAATTTGTATCTCTTTGTTCCTATTTTTCGCCCACAAAACGCTTTTTTTGAATAAAGGTGAAGAATAAGCGTCGATTGCTTTTTTCTTTTGAGAACTCTTTTTTTGGTCAAATGATTTTGTTTTTGAACAAGCAATCAGAACCACCGATCTATCTGGGTCAGACACGTTGCCTTTGTATCTAAAATTCCTAATTTGTCTTGAAACGCTTTTCCTATTCGAAGTATTGTTGGCAATAACATTACCCGTAATCGGGTTTAGAATTTTTTTCTTCGAATAATAAACTTTCATAATTATCCCTCTTGTAAATACCAGATATTTAGGATCGTTGCAAAAGAAATCCATGTGATGTAAGGAACGATTAACCAAAACGCAATCGAGGATTCTGGCCTAACAGTAATTGCATAACCTATTGAAGAAGCAACCATGATTAGAATTACAATAAGTGACCAACCATATGAACCAGAATCAAAAATTGGTGGCCAAATAAAATTCATAATCAATTGGATCGCAAACAAAACGTAGGCTGTCATCTTAACTGTATTAGATTCTATTTGTGAGGCATTGTAAATGGATAAGGCCATGAGTGTGTAGAGCGTAGTCCATATTGGGCCAAAAAGCCAACTCGGAGGTTGAAACCAAGGGGTTTTTTCTGCACCAAATGTCATTGGAAATCAACACCATCAATTTGATCCATTTGACCAGACACAAAGCGTTGTGAAATGTCTTCAAGTTGTTGCTCTCTAAACCCTTGTCGCATTGCCAAATCTTCTTCATGTGCAATTTGTCCTCTTGACATATTGCCAGAGGTAGTCCTAAATTCAATATCCGCTTCTCTTCCGTCGATTTCCAAGACGTTAGCGGTTATGTGAACTAAATTCCTATACCTCGATGAAATGTCTTTTCTTACTGAAAGTGTTTTACCATCTTTCCTAACCATTTGATAAGAGCTACCAAAATCTTCTATTGATTTTAATTTCGTTATCCTTGGAACACCAGGATCGTTCTCTACCCAATGTAATTTGGGCGAGCGTTCGTTGTTAATCAAAGCAATAGCGATGCCTATGCTAATGAAAAGCGCAGAACACGTAAAAGCCTCGAATCTCGAATATACTGGTGAGGCAAAAAAACCTTCAATTGGACCATAAAACCAAGCACCCAAAGCACCAAGAGGGACAGCAACCCATGAAACCATCAATACAATACCGCAAAAAATTAGAGCCAAAGACCAAGGTTCTCCCTTTGGTTTGCTACGATCACCAGGTTGACTTTGATCCTGTTGAGGTTGCATCGGTGGAGGTGCTAAACCTAATTGTTGCATTAGCATCGGGTCTTCAAATAACATTTCTTCTGTAAAATCGGGTTGCATAATTACCATCTCCTGTTGTATTGATTGTTATATCTTCGCTCATTCCAATAACGTTCTTCTTGAGCTTTGCGAATTTTCTGTTCATTCCTTCTTTCTCTCCATCCAGGCATTCCATCTGTTCCAGACTTCTTTCGACGTAAAAGAGATTCTTCTTTGAACTTATTGTAGAAGTTAAACAAACCAATCAGTATCATCATTGCTCCAATAATAGCAATGATAATACCTGCTGGTGAAACCAAAGACGCTACTGGTTCGACCCTCGATAAGTCGCCATAAATCCATACATAGGGAGTTCCATGAACCGTCAAACCAGTTGAATCTGCTCTTTCATAATTCATCCACCCGTTTTCATCGGTCACAGTGTATCGAACTGCTAAATATCCATCTGGAACATCTATGTCGAGATATGATCCGTTTGTGAAATATGTATTTCCTGGCTCTAATGCATTGCCACTATCTCTTAATTCTTGTATTGTAAGATTGACATATTGTTGTAATGGTGAAACAAGAAACCTTCCGCCATCTGTGAAACCTGCTGTATAAGTCTGGGGTGCGTATGTTATCCTCATTGTTTGACTCTCTGTTCCACTTCGAACCCCCCCTGCCTCTCCGTAAGTGTAAACATAATATCTGCCGACTTCTTCTATTGGTGGAAATACAATTGATGATCTAATGCCTGGGGAAACGGTTGATTGCTGTTCAAACATTAACGTTCCATTGGCATATCTTACTTCTGCAATTATGTCAATATTAGAGAGAGAGGGTTTGTCGTTTTCAAAAGCCATTCCCTCAACAACGATATTGACTGGCCGATCATTAGGATATTGAATAGCGGTATCGAGTCGCATTTCTACGTCTTGGATTGATGCAGAAGCATTTGGGATCTGCAAGCAACAAAGTAATACAATTATTACAGCAATAGATTTTTTCATTTTATCAACCTACTAAGTCCGAAGTTATGAGGAAATACATGAAATCCAAGAATAATCTAAGCAAAATTCCATAAAGAGCTCCTAATGAAGCGAGCCTAACTGTATCAAATTTGATAGTTCTCATAATGTAAGACACTACGCCGAGCACTATGATTACAGCGATTAAACCAAAACCATCTCCAAATGCTCCAGCACTATCAATCAACGTAGACATACCGCCTAAAGTTCCGCCCAACCAATCCAAAATCCATACTGCAAAAGAAACCGATAGGTTGAATCCTACAATCAATGAACCAAGAAAAATAATCATTCCCCAACCTTCGCCCTTTGCATTTTTCCAAGTCGCAGATGCAAAAATGGCGACTAAAACCATTACAATTATGACTACTGTTTCTGGAGTTGAAGCCCATTCCAAGCCAGACATTAATATTCATCCTCCTGCTTTTTTGATTCAAAGTTAATCCAGCCAACGTCGTGACCATGATTCGGGTCTATTCGAGAAATACAATTGCACCCAGGGGGAGCAAATTCGATAGGTGGTTGATCTAAACCAAGCCAACCACAGTAACATGGCGAATCTGCAAGAGCTTGAGGTTTTGATGGATCATACCATGTTTGGTGAACTCGGCCATCTAAAACGGATTGGGCTTTCATTATTTCTTCCTTGTATGATTCCAAATAGTCCTTATCATCGGGAGTTAAGTCTGCGATCTCTTGCTCATAATGTTCAATCCATTCTTCTAATTCATGGTCAAGCATATCTGAATAAGAACCTGCGATACGGTGTCTATGTTCTTCCAGGTTTATTGTTTCCATATTGGAAATTGGACCCCCATGCAATTTTTCTAAAGCATTTTTCCACAATTTATCTTCAATGTCTAAGATTTGGATTCCTTCTGATTCATATTGACCCGTATTAGCACACCACAATCGGCCATTGTTATCGTGATCAACAATGACTGCGAGAACAGTATAACCAGAAGCAATCGCATCTGAAATTAATACGTCGATTGGTGGTAAATCATCAGTCATTGAGTCTAATGTAATGCCCGATGCTTTATCAAATGACCGTATTACAAGGGCATTGAAAGAATGGATGGTGGCCGACGTGAAGGATGCCAGGTGAAGAAGGAACCATCGGCCACCAAATAGATCCACTTTATTCATGTTTATGAACGTTGATGTTGCTATATGTGAGATAAACATATTTTTTGGGTCATTCGATTGCCTGCTTCCCAAAAAAGAGAGAGAGTAGTAGTAGTAGTAGTAGTATGTATAATGTATTGTATGAGAGAGAGAGAGAGAGAGAGAGAGAGAGAGATTTCAGAAAGAATTGGCGACCCAATAAACCAGATAATTTGACTTTTAGCAATTTTGGGGCAACCGTTAGAATTTAGAACATTTTTGGGGTTATC
>Ga0209666_1000108_pt1 | contig 62998 bp, 61 predicted proteins | sample SaaInlV_125m_DNA_FD_184679 | JGI IMG/M metagenome (GOLD analysis project Ga0209666, IMG submission 184679) | Marine microbial communities from expanding oxygen minimum zones in the Saanich Inlet - Saanich Inlet SI037_S3LV_10m_DNA (SPAdes)... | ecosystem: Environmental > Aquatic > Marine >...
AATGATTATGTTAATTGCAATAGATAATAATTTTCAATCTTGTATTCTTGCTCCAACTGAAATACTTGCAAACCAACACTTTAAATCAATTAAAGAGCTCTTATCAGGTTTAGATATCAAAATTGATCTATTAACTGGTTCAGTTAAAACAAAAGATAGAAAAGTAATTCATGAAGATTTATTATCTGGTAAAACAAACATCTTAGTTGGAACACATGCAATACTAGAAGATATAGTTAAATTTAAAAATCTTGGCTTAAGTATTGTTGATGAACAACATAGATTTGGAGTAGCTCAAAGAGCTAAATTATGGAAAAAAAATTCACCTCCCCCACATGTTCTTGTAATGACTGCAACGCCAATACCAAGAACATTAGCAATGAGTCTTTACGGAGATCTAGATATATCTTCAATAAAAGAATTACCTCCCGGGAGAATTACCACAAAAACTGTTCATAAATATGATAAAAACAGATTAAGTGTTTTTAAATTTTTAAGAGAACAGATTAAAAAAGGAAGGCAAATATATTTAGTTTACCCATTAATTAATGAATCAGAAAAACTAGATTATAAAGATCTAATGGATGGGTATGAAAGTATTGTAAGAGAGTTTCCAAGGCCAGATTTTCAGGTAAGCATAGTTCATGGAAAAATGAGCTCAAAAGATAAAGATTATGAGATGGGAAGATTTATAAATAAAGAAACTCAAATTTTAGTATCTACAACTGTAATAGAGGTTGGTGTAAATGTTCCTAATGCATCAGTAATGGTTATTGAAAGTGCTGAAAGATTTGGGCTATCTCAATTACACCAGTTAAGAGGAAGAGTCGGAAGAGGAAATGAAGAGAGCTACTGTATTTTAATGACAAAAGACAATCTATCTGAAGATTCTAAAATAAGGGTAGATACTATGGTTAAAGTTAGTGATGGTTTTAAATTAGCAGAAGTAGATTTAAAACTTAGAGGGCCAGGTGATATAATGGGGACTAAGCAAAGTGGAGCACTTAAGTTTAAGCTAGCTGATATTATTTATGATTCAGAAATATTAAATAATGCACGTAAGTGTGCCTATAAATTATTAGAATCTGATCCAAGACTCACAAAAAAAGAAAATTATCCTATTAGGCATGAAATTTCATCTTCTTCAAATTCAAAAAATTTATGGAGATATATTAGCTGATTAAGTATATTTGTTAATTAAAGAAATCCTGTGAAAATATCTATTAATTGGCTAAAAGAATATGTGGAGACCAATTCCCAACCTGAAGAAATATCTGAGATATTAACTAATCTCGGACTTGAAGTTGAAAAACTTTCACTTTTTGAATCTGTGAAGGGTGGTCTTAATGGAGTTGTTGCTGGTAAAGTTTTAGAATGTGGAAAACATCCTGATGCAGATAGATTAAAAGTTACATCTATTGATTTAGGTGATAACGTAATTTCTGAAATTGTTTGTGGTGCTCCTAATATTGAAAAAGGACAAATTGTTCCTGTTGCAAAGGTAGGTTGTAAAATATATACATCCGACGGTACTGAAATTAAAATTAAAAAATCAAAAATAAGAGGTGTAGTTAGTAATGGAATGGTATGTGCTGAAGATGAAATTGGTTTAGGTCAATCTCATGATGGAATTATGATTCTTGATAGTAATATAAAACCAGGGACTCCTATAAGTGAAGTTTTTAATCTTGAAAATGATAATATTCTAGAAATTGGTCTAACTCCTAATAGGTCTGATGCAATGTCACATTATGGAGTAGCAAGGGATTTAAAAGCATTTTATGATTTTAAATCTATAAAAAGTAAACTTATTTTACCTAGCGTTAATAATTTTGAATCAGTAAAACTAGACGAGAACTTTAAAATCACAATTGAAGACATTGACAAATGTCCTTTCTATTCAGGGTTGATAATTAAGAATATTAAAGTTGGTCCGTCTTCAAAAGAGTTACAAAATAAATTAAAATCTATTGGCTTAAAACCAATTAATAATATTGTAGATATCACAAATTTTGTAATGCATGAAATTGGACAACCACTCCATGCCTTTGATTTAGATAAACTTGAAAGCATAAACGTAAAATCCTTAAAATCAGGTGCTAAATTCAAAACTTTAGATGAAAGTTTAATTGAATTAGATAAGGAAGATTTGATGATTTGCTCATCTAATAAACCACTTTGTCTTGCAGGAATATATGGTGGTCATGAATCAGGGGTCTCAGATTCAACAACTAACTTATTTCTAGAATCTGCAATTTTTGATCCTGTAACTATTAGAAAATCCTCTAAAAGACATCAGCTTTTTACTGATGCTTCTTATAGGTATGAAAGAGGAGTAGATCCTGAAAAAGTTATATATGCTTTAAAAAGAGCAGCAATTTTAATAAATGAGGATAATCCTAACTCTTCAGTCTCAGATATTTTAGTTGAGGATAATCTAAAACTTAAAACTAAGGACATATATTTAAGATATAATAAAATAGACAGTGTTACAGGGCAAAATATAGACAAAGATGTAATAACTCAGATTCTTAGCTCTTTAGACTTTGAAATTAAAAATCATAATGAAGAAGGCCTTAATATAGTTGCACCCTACTATAGAAACGATGTATATAGAGAAATTGATGTAATTGAAGAAATCCTTCGTGTTTATGGATTCAACAATATACCTGTTAATTCAAAAATATCAATGATTATTCCAGAGATTGGAAAAAACAAAATCAACAAGATTGAATCTCTTATAAGCAATAACCTTATTGGAATTGGATTTAACGAGATAATAAATAATTCTATTTGCTCTCCAGACACTAATGAAAAGTTTAAAAAACAGGTAGTAAGATTACTTAATCCTCAGGGAATTGAACTTTCTAATTTAAGAGCATCATTAATTCCTAGTGCTCTAGAGACTATTAAACATAATTATAATAGACAAAACAAAAATCTTAAGTTATTTGAAATTGGAAATACTTACTCACTAGATAATGAAACTTACATTGAAAATAAAAGATTAAATATTGCAGTTACAGGTAAAATATTTGATGAAAACTGGATTTCTAAATATTCAAAAAATAGTTTTTATTATCTAAAGGGAGTAACTGAAAATCTCTTAACACAATTAAATATTTCAAATATTAGATATGAGATTAGTAATGATGAATTATTTGAATATAAACTAGACATTTACAGTTATAAAAAACATATTGGTTTTATTGGTGAAATAATTTCTGATTATACTCAAGAATTTTCACTAGAACAGAAAATTCACATACTTAACCTTGATCTTGATCAAATAAAGTTAAAACCTTTAAATATCAAGCATCAAGAACTATCCAAGTTCCCATCTTCAAGAAGGGATTTATCAATGATACTTAATGATGATATAAGCTTTGAGTCTATTAAAGACTTGGCCTTTAAACTCGAAAATAAAATATTATTAGATGTCAATCTTTTTGATGAGTATAAAGGAAAAAATATAGAGGACAATAAAAAATCTTTTGCTGTTAGCTTTACATTTAATGATTCGAAAAAGACCTTAACTGATAAGGTGATCGATAAAATAATGGAGAAATTGACAGAAAAATATAAAACAGAACTTGGGGCTGTGATAAGAGATAAATAGACTACTTGTAAAGCTTTTCCCTTAAGGATAAAACTTTTTCATCTGTAATATATTCATTAAAAGGCAAATAACTATCAATTATACCATTAGGTGTAATTTCAATGATTCTATTTGCAACTGATTGAGCAAAAGCTCTATCATTTGTACTTAAAAGCACAGTTCCTTTAAAATTTATTAGTGAATTATTAAAGGCTGTTATAGATTCAAGATCTAGATGATTGGTAGGTTCATCAATAAGTAACACATTAGGTTTACCCATCATAATTTTTGACAGCATACATCTAACCTTTTCTCCACCAGATAAAACAGTACAGGATTTAAGAGCTTCATCGCCTCCAAATAACATTCTACCAAGAAAACTTCTTATAAATAATTCTTCTCTTTCTTCATCATTATTTGACCACTGCCTTAACCAATCAACTAATGAAATATTTTTATCAAAGTGAGAGTGGTTATCCATAGGTAAATAACCAGATGAGGTAGTAACTCCCCAATTATATGAACCAGAGGACTGATCTAGATTTCCAGATATACAATCATAAAATAAGTTAATTGATCTAGAGTTCTTTGAAACAATCAGAACCTTTTCTCCTTTATTTAAGTTGAAACTTATGTCTTTGAAATATATTTCTCCATCTTTCTCAAAGGATAAAGACTTAAGCTCTAAAATTTGATCACCTGCTTCTCTTTCTTGGTCAAATATAATTGCAGGATATCGTCTACTTGAAGGTTTTATTTCTTCAATGTTTAATTTTTGAATCATCTTTTTTCTTGCAGTAGCTTGTTTTGACTTAGCAACATTGGCTGAAAATCTAGAAATAAATTCCTGTAATTCTTTTTTCTTATCCTCTGATTTCTTATTCTGCTGTAACTTTTGTCTAGCAGCAAGTTCACTAGATTGTTGCCAGAAAGAATAATTACCTGAAAAGTGATTTATTTTACTAAAATCGATATCTGAAGTGTGAGTACATACAGAATCTAAAAAAAACCTATCATGAGAAACTACAATTACAGTATTTTCAAATTCATTAATAAAATTAGTGAGCCATTCAACTGTACTATAGTCTAGATCATTAGTAGGCTCATCCATAATTAAGACATCAGGATTTCCAAAAAGACATTGAGCTAGAAGAACTTTAACTTTAATTTTTTGATCAATATCACTCATTTTATTTTGATGGATATCTTCACTAATTCCAAGACTAGATAACAAATATGCAGCATCAGCATCTGCATTCCAACCGTTCATTTCTTCAAAAGAGGCTTGAAGCTCTCCTACTCTATCTGCATCTTTATCAGAAAAGTCTTCTTTTGCATAAATAGAGTCAATCTCACTCTTTAAATCAAATAGTTTTTGATTTCCAAGTATTATAGTCTCGATTACAGTGTTATCATCATAGCTATTATGATTTTGTTCAAGAACTGAAAGTCTCTTTCCCGGTTCAAGGAAAACAGATCCAGTATTTGGTTCTAAGTCTTTAGATAAAATTTTAAGAAATGTTGATTTACCGGCCCCGTTAGCACCTATAATCCCATAACAATTTCCAGGAGAAAAAGTTATATTTACCTCATCAAAGAGAATTCTCTTACCAAATTGCAACGATAAATTAGAAACAGATAACATAAATATGCGCAAAAATAACAAGTTGAAATTTCTAAAACTAATTATAGTAGCTATAATTTTATTTTTTTCAAACTCGTGCAATAATGATACTTTGAGAGATGATTTTTTCTTAGGTGGTGAGATAATTAACCCTTCTTCTAACTATGTTAATTTCTATTATAATAATATTAAAATTGATTCCATTGAACTTGACTCTGAAAATAAATTTTTTAAAAAACTTGAAAATATTCAACCTGGAATCTACAGAATTGAACATATTCCAGAAAATCAATATATAATCATAGAAAATGGAGATAGTTTATGGATAAGAGTTAATGTAGAAGACTTTAAAGAATCATTAACCTTTAGCGGTAAAGGATCATCAAAAAACAACTTTTTGGTTGATATGTCTAATCTAAATGATTATGAGAATGATTTTCTTTCAAGTATCTACAACAAAGAAAGTAAATTCTATAAAAAAGCTATTGATTCTCTTATTGAAGAAAAAAATAATATATGGAATCAATTTAATAAAAGTGTAAATCAAAAACGTCTCTCTCAGAATATTACAAAAGCTTCTATAAAATATAATTATTATAATAAACTAGAAAGATATGCTCTACTTAGAGGGAAAGATTGGACTAACGATGAGAGGGAAGAGTATTTTAGCTACAGAGAGGGTGTTAACATAAACAATTCTGAACTTTCTCTTTTTGAGCCTTATATAACATATTTAATGAATTATTTTAATGAAAAAACATTAGATAGTGGACAAGTTTATTTTTATGAAAAAAATAATACTGATTTTAACATAAAAAAATTATTGATAATTGACTCTAAAATAAATGAACCTTATTTAAAAAATAATCTAGCTAGAGCTACAGCGATTGAAGAAATTCTAAATTTTAAAAACAATGATTATCACAAAGAATTTATTGATTACTACACATATGTTAATACTTCTGAAATATATTTAAATGAAATCTTACAGTTGTATACAGATATAGAAAAAATGAAAAAAGGGAATACACTACCTGAGATAGAAATTCTTGATTTTAATGGAAAGAAAATTTCGAGTAAAACCGAGTTTACAGGAAGGAAGACATTTATCTATTTTTGGTCACAAACTCAAATGAATCACTACAGGAGAACAATAAGAAGAATTGAGGAACTAAAAGAAGAATTTCCAAAATATAGATTTGTCGGTATCTGTATTCAACCATACACTGATATGGTTAGTCAAGCACAAAATATATTAAACCTTGACTTATCTAATCAATTTTCTTTTAATGATTTTGAGAGTTCAAGTAAAGATTGGGTACTTACTTTCCTAAATAAAACTATTATTGTAGATGAAAAAGTTAAAATAATAGAAGGTTTTAGCAACCTATTTACTAATGATATTGAGGAAATTTTAAACTCTAATTAGTTTCCTTTTTTATAATCACTTAAAAATTTTTCTAAACCAGAATCAGTCAATGGATGTTTTAATAACCCTTTAATTGATGATAAGGGACTTGTTATAACATCAGCGCCAATCTTAGCACAATCAATTATATGCATGGTGTGTCTGATTGATGCAGCCAAAATTTCTGTATCATATGCGTAATTATCATAAATATCTCTTATATCAGATATTAAGTCTAAGCCATCTGTTGAAATATCATCTAATCTGCCTATAAACGGAGAAACATATGTGGCACCAGCCTTTGCAGCTAATAGTGCTTGACCTGATGAAAAAACTAAAGTACAATTAGTTTTAAATCCTTTATCACTAAAATATCGAATTGCTTTAACACCATCTTCTATCATAGGAACTTTTATAACAATTTGGTCATGAAGTGATGCAAGTGCTTCACCTTCTCTTATAATTCCATCATAATCAACAGAAATAACTTCAGCAGAAACATCACCATCAACAATTTCACAAATCTTTAGGTAATGATCAATAATATTTTTTTCTCCAGTTATCCCCTCTTTAGCCATAAGAGAAGGGTTAGTTGTTACTCCATCTAGAATACCAAGGTCTTGAGCCTCTTTAATTTGATCTAAATTTGCGGTGTCTATAAAAAATTTCATATGTTTTTATTTATAAAGTTTCATTATTATTTTTTGAAATAACTTATCAGGAAATAAACTTTTCAAAGTTATTTTTTTCTCAAGAAATCCGCCCACAAGATAATTAATTTTAGGATTCTTTTGGTTGATGATTTTTAATACTAATTCTGCTACTTCGATTGGATCTCTGCCATGTTCCATTTTACTGTTTACACTCTTTATAACCCTACTATATTCTTTATAATATGGTGAATTTATATTTTCATTTGAATCAACCCTATTACTCAATATCTCTGTATTATAATCTCCAGGTGCAACATTAACAACATTGATATTAAAATTCTTAAGCTCAATATTTAAGCTTTCAGCAATAATTTTGAATGAAGCTTTAGAAGCACAATAAGCTCCCCAAAATGGTAGACCAAGATAACCAGCAATAGAAGTTACGTTTATAATTAACCCAGATTTTTTTGACCTCATATGAGGTAGTATATTTTGAATCATATTTAAATGACTAAAGAAATTTGTATCAAAAACATCTTTTATATCAGACATTTTAGCTGATTCTAGAGGACCCGTAATATTGATTCCAGCATTATTAATTAGTATATCTATTTTTCCATGAGTTTCGACAATCTTAGAAATTAAGTTTTTAGACATTTCATGATTGTTAATATCGAGTTTCATTGTCTTAAAATCAGATTTTACAGAGTCTGCATTTCTTGAAGTACCAATAACAATATGTCCTGTGGAGTGAAGTTTTTCAGCAATTGATTTACCAAAGCCAGAAGATGTTCCTGTAATTAAAATTACCTTACTCATTATTTATTAAATATATTAGTAATAAATTTAATTCATGAAACATACTATTGTTTTTTTAAGTTTTTTATCAGTATTAAACTGTAATTCTGATGATACCGGTGGATTTAAAATCCAGATTAACTCAAATAGTAGTTCAATCTCATTAGAGAGTGAAATTAGCATAGATGTTAAATCAACAAATAATAAGGTAATTGATTCTATAAATTACTTCTTAAATGATACTAAGATTAATAATAAAATTTTACTCAGTAATAATAAAGCTGGAGAGAACATAGCTAAGGTTGATATTTATTCAAAAGGAAAGAAATATTCGATAAATAAAAGATTTGATATTTATTCAAATACTAAGCCAGAGTTAATGACATACAAAATCATCAAAGAGTTCAATCATGATAAACAAGCCTATACTCAAGGACTAGAATTTTATAATAACTTTTTATTTGAAAGCACTGGTTTAAATGGAAAGTCATCAATAAGAAGGACAAATTTAAGTAATGGTGAAGTTCTAGATATAACAAATCTTGATTATGAATATTTTGGTGAAGGTCTAACCGTATTAAATGATAAGATTTATCAATTGACATGGAAAAATAGAATTGGATTCATATATGATTTAAACTTAAAGAAAACTGGAACCTTCAATTACGGCAACAGCAAAGAAGGATGGGGACTCTGTAATGACGGAGAGTTCATTTATAAATCTGATGGAACAAGTAAAATATGGAAATTAAATCCAGACACACTAGAAGAGATTGATTTTATTGATGTAATGACTGATAAATCAAGAATTAAAAATATTAATGAATTAGAGTTTATTGAAGGTAGAATATATGCAAATACATATCAATTTAATCGTGATGTTGTAATAATTATAAATCCATTAAATGGAATAGTTGAAAATGTAATTGATTTCACTGGAATAAGAGATGAAGTTTTACAGACACCAGATATAGATGTGATGAATGGAATAGCATATAATAATGGAAAATTATTTGTTACTGGTAAAAATTGGGATAAAATTTTTGAAGTAGAAGTTTATTCTAAGAAATAGAAAATAAAGGTCTATCTATCATGTACGCCTCGACATTATTACCAATTTCAGTTAACATACTTTCATTGTCATGATATTTAATAGATGAATCAATTGATTCAGCAACAAAATCCATATCATCCTCAAGCAAACCTCTAGTAGTAATAGCTGGTGTTCCTATTCTAATTCCACTAGTAACAAAGGGAGATTGATCATCGAAAGGAACCATATTTTTATTAACAGTGATTTTAGATAATCCTAATACTCTTTCAGCATCTTTACCAGTTATATTTTTATTTCTTAAGTCAATTAATAATAAATGATTGTCAGTCCCACCTGAAACAATGTTATAACCAAGATTAGAAAGGGTTTTAGATAGTCTTTTTGCGTTTACTATTACCTGATTTATGTATTTCTCAAAAAGTGGATCTAAAGCTTCTCCAAAAGCAATTGCTTTCGCTGCAATAACATGTTCTAAAGGACCACCCTGATTGCCAGGAAAAATTGATGAGTCAAGAAGAGAAGACATCTTTTTTAAGTTTCCATTCTTAAGTTTTAATCCAAAAGGATTATCAAAATCTTTACCCATCATCATTATACCTCCTCTTGGACCTCTTAATGTCTTATGGGTTGTAGATGTTATTACATGACAATAAGGAACTGGATCACTTAAGAAACCTTTAGCTATAAGTCCTGAAGGATGAGCAATATCAGCATGAAGGAAAGCTCCAACTTCATCAGCAATTTCTCTAAATTTTTTAAAATCAATATCTCTTGAATATGCAGAGGCTCCAACTATTATTAGTTTTGGTTTAACTTCTTTGGCTCTAATTAAAATATCATTATAATCAAATATTCCTTCTTTAGTAACACCATAAAAACTGGAATTATAAATTTTACCAGAAAAATTAACATTAGAACCATGTGTTAAATGACCCCCATGAGACAGATCTAAACCTAGAATTTTGTCGCCTGGGTTTAAAAAGGCATCAAATACTGCAGTATTAGCCTGAGATCCAGAATGAGGCTGAACATTAGCATATTCAACTTTAAATAATTTTTTAAGCCTATCAATGGCAATATTTTCAATTTTGTCTACAACCTCACATCCTCCGTAATATCTTTTACCTGGATATCCTTCTGCATATTTATTTGTCAATATTGAGCCAGTAGCTTTCATGACATTTTCACTAGTAAAATTTTCTGAAGCAATTAATTCTAGACCACCTAACTGTCTATCTTTTTCTTCATTTATTAGTTTAAATATTTGTTCCTGATTATTCATTATAGAGTATTAAAGTGCTAAATTAATAAAATAGGTATTCTAGTTTATTTGTTTTGTATTATATAAATCAACTAGTTATAAACAATTCCTATTATTGGATATATAACTAAATTAAATCCATATTCATAAAATATAAATCATCATTGTTTGGCCAATATTCTTTCTTTATATATTGAATTTTAAAATTTAACTTTTCATAAAATTTATATGTAAGATTAGAAGTTTCAAGTTGAATTACATTTAACTGATGATCTCTTTTCAAAATATCTATACAGTGGTTAACTAATTTTGTTCCTAAACCATTACTATGATAATCAGGATCAATAAAAACCCAGCATATATTTGCGGTTTGTTTATTTTCATAAGCATAACCAGCTGCTCCTAATATTTTTCCTTCAGATTCGATAATAAAATATGTTTCAATATTGTTTGAATTAAAATATTTTTTAAAGTCAACCAATTCTGTTTTGTCAAAGTATTTTGGAATATTTAAAGTAAAAATTTTAATTAAAAAGTTTAAATCTGTATGGTCAGCGTTTCTTATTATTAGCATTCATTAAATATAAATTATTCATTTTCAAATTTGTAATTTTGTAGAATGAATAGTTCAGTTAATATTAATAATAAGAAAGCAAAGTATGATTATTCCTTGTTGGATAAGTATACTTGTGGAATAGTTTTAACTGGAAACGAAATTAAATCTATTAGGAATTCTAATGCTTCTCTAAATAATTCATATTGTGAGTTTGAAGCTGATGAACTATATGTTGTGAATATGCATGTTGATCAATATAAGAATTCAAGCGAGCCAAACTATGAGCCCAAAAGAAAAAGAAAATTACTCTTGAACAAGCAAGAATTAAGAAAAATTCAAAAACAAGTTATTGATGTTGGAATTACGGTTGTAGCTACGTCACTATTTATAAGCAAGAAAGGAATAGCTAAACTAAATATCTCAGTTGCAAAAGGTAAAAGAGAATTTGATAAGAGAAATGTTATAAAGGATAGAGAGAGTAAAATTAGTTTAAAAAGAATCAAGAAAAACTTTAATAGCTAATTCTTCTTTTCTAGCATCGGAACAAACTTAAAATTACCAAAAGTCTCTTTCTTAAACTCAGTTTTACCAACTCTTGTAATTTTAGTCATAATTTGAGTTTCTTTACCTACAGGAATTATCATCTTACCTCCTATTTTAAGTTGAGATAGAAGTTTTTTTGGAATCACAGGGCATCCTGCTGTTACAATTATCCCATCAAAGGGTGAATTATCACTTAATCCATTATAACCATCACCATAAACAAACTTTTTTGGCCTAATATTTAACTTACTAAAAAGTTTAGATGTTGTTCTAAATAAATTGTGATTTCTTTCAATTGTAAAAATATTAAGTTTTAAATAATATAAAACTGCTGTCTGATATCCAGATCCTGTTCCTACTTCAAGAATTTTCTCACCAAGTTTAGGATCTAATAATTGAGTTTGAAAAGCAACTGTAAAAGGTTGTGAAATAGTTTGATTATTTTCTATTGGTAAAGCTTTATCTAAATAAGCCTGTTCTGCAAGACCCGGATCTATAAATAAATGTCTAGGAACATTCTTGATAGAATCTACTATCAAAGGATTAACTATACCTTTTTTCTGGAGCTCTTCAGCAAGAATTTTTCTTCGACCTTGAAACTTAAAGTTATCTTCCACTATCACTAATATTAAATTAATACTCGATAATTCCAAAAGAAGATTGTATTTTTATAAAATGATAAAGGTTGGTGTAATTGGAGCTGGTCATCTAGGTAAGATACATCTTAACATTCTTAGTAATTCAAATTTTAATCTCATTGGTTTTCATGACACAGATGTAGAAAATTCTGAGAAATTAGCTTCAGAAAAAGGTTATGTTTTTTTTAAAGAAATAGACTCACTAATAAACTTAATAGACGCGGCAGTAATTGTTTCTCCTACTACAACTCATTTTGAAATTGCAAAAAAATGTATTAAAAACGGTAAACACATTTTTGTTGAAAAGCCTTTAACTACAAATTCTGAAGAGGCTAGAATTATAAATAAACTAGCAAAAGAAGGAAATATAATTGGACAAGTTGGATTTGTTGAAAGATATAACCAAGCTTTCATTTCATGCAGAGAATTTATTGATAAACCAAAATTTATAGAGTCACACAGATTATCAGATTTTAACCCAAGAGGTACTGATGTATCAGTTATCATGGACTTAATGATACATGATATAGATATTATTTTAAATATTAATCAATCAAAAGTCAAAAAGATAGATGCTTCAGGTGTATCCATAATAAGCTCAACTCCTGATATTGCAAATGCAAGAATAGAATTTGAAAATGGATGTATTGCTAATCTAACCTCAAGTAGGATTTCACTTAAAAAAATGAGAAAGACAAGAATTTTTCAAGATAACGCATACATTTCGATAAATTTTTTAGAAAAAGATTTTCAGGTAGTTAAAATAAGAGATAAACACACTAACGATAATGAGAACTCTTTAGTAATAAAAAATAATTTAGGTCAAGAAAAAGTTATTTTCTTTGAGAACCCTAAAATAAATGAGATTAACTCTATAGAAGCGGAATTGAACGACTTCTTTAATTCAATTAAAAATAAGTCAGAATCAAAAATAAGTTTACATGATGGTCTTATGGCTCTAGAAGTTGCAGAAGAGATAATGAGTCAGTTATGAGTATAAAAAATCAAATTTCAATAATTAATAATGAGATAAAAGATAAAGCAGACTTAATAGCAGTATCTAAGACCAGAAGTGTTGAACAAATTATTGAAGCTTACAGTCAAGGTCAAAAAAAGTTTGGGGAAAATAGAGTTCATGAAATAGTAGAGAAGTACAATAATTTACCAAAAGATATAGAATGGCACATGATTGGACATCTTCAAAAAAATAAAGTAAAACATATTTCTAAATTCATTTCTTTAATCCATTCATTAGATAGATTGTCATTAGCAAAAGAAATTGATAAAAATGCAAGAAAGGATAATAGATCCATAGATTGTTTAATTCAAATTAAGATATCTAATGATGAAAGTAAATATGGATTAAATCCCGAACAACTTGATTCATTTTATACAGATCTTAAGGAATTTAAAAACATAAACATAATTGGGCTTATGGCTATGGCTACTTTTACAAAAGATCAAAATTTAATAGCTGATGAGTTTAAAAAAATGGAAAATTTATTTAAAGAGATGAAAACTATTGATTCAAACTTTAAAATTCTTTCAATTGGAATGAGTGATGATTATATATTAGCTATTAACAACGGATCTAACATGATAAGAGTAGGAAGTAAAATTTTTGGACAAAGAAACTATTAATGTATACTATTGTTGACCTAGAAACTACTGGAGGAAAATTTAATGAAGAATCAATAATTGAAGTTGCTGCATACAAATTTAATGGCACTAATATTACAGATCAATTTATAAGTTTAGTTAACCCTCAGAGAGATATACACCCATATGTAGAGAAACTTACAGGTATTACATCTAAAATGGTTAAAACAGCCCCTAAATTCCACGAAATAGCAAAAAGAGTAATAGAGATAACATCAGATTCAATATTAGTAGCACACAATGCCCAATTTGATTATAGAATACTCCAGTTAGAATTCAAAAGACTTGGATATGAATTTTCGATGAAATCATTGTGTACTGTAATCCTATCTCAAGAATTACTTCCAGAACAAGAATCTTATAAATTAGGAAAGCTATCACGAAGTCTAGGAATTCCTTTAAAAGATAGGCACAGAGCAAGTGGAGATGCACTAGCTACAGTAGAATTATTTAAAATTCTAATGGAGAAAGATGTTAAACAGGAGATAATTAAAAAGAGTATAGTTGAACTAGCTGGTGAAAGTATGAGTTCAATTTTTAAGGACACTATTCAAAATCTTAAAAATGAAACAGGAGTTTTTTACATATACAATAAAAATAAAAAGTTGATATACATTGACTTTAGTAAAGACATAAAAAATAAAGTTGTTAAACTATTTACAAGTAAAAAATTCATTCCCAAGTATGTTCAAAATAACTTTAAATCTATTAAAGTTCATAACACAGGAAATTATAGCATAAGTGTTATTAAAACATTAAATGAGATTAGAAAGTTAAACCCTAAAATCAATAATAATATCGATCCTAAGATATTTCGTAAAATAGATAAACCAAATATTATTAGTGAATTAAAGGATTTTATTGTCACTTTTAATGGTAAAAAAGAAAGTGATAAAAGTTTTATTTTTTTTAAAAATGAAAAATTTATTGGTTATGGGTATTTTGATCTATTTAATAATATAAATAGTGAAGAAAAATTATATTCAAGAGTTGTGAAAGTTGAAAATTCAGAAAAGGTTAAAAATTATGTCTATAAAGTAATTTCTCAAAAGAAATATAAAAAACTACTAACTTTGAGAGAAATTTATAAATTTTCAGATATTGAATAAAACACGTCAGAAAATACATGATGTAATTTATGAGGCTGATACTCCAGCAGGAAAGGTTTTTGATATAACACTAATTATATTGATAATTATCAGTGTAATCCTTGTTGCTTTAGAGACTGTGGGATGGATAAATGATAAATATTCTAATTTTTTCAATACTGCTGAATGGATCATAACTATATTATTCACTATTGAGTATATTTTAAGAATTATCTCAATTCATCATCCTAAGAACTATATATTTAGTTTTTACGGAATAATTGATTTTCTCGCAACTATTCCAAAGTACATATCATTAATTTTTATTGGAGCTCCTGTTGAAGCTCTGATGGCAATTAGAGCTCTTAGAATCTTAAGAATATTTCGTGTTCTACATATTTCAAGATACATAGGTGAATCTACTTTTCTAGTAAGATCTTTACTTGTCAGTAGAGCAAAAATTATAATTTTCCTCCTTTTTGTATTGATAATGTGTATTCTTTTTGGTACTCTTATGTATATAATTGAAGGACCTGAAGCTGGTTTTGATAGTATCCCAGAAAGCATTTATTGGTGTATTAGTACAATTTCAACAGTTGGATATGGAGATATCGTTCCATTAACAGGAATGGGTAAGTTCTTAGCTTCTATGCTTATGATTCTTGGATATGGAATTATAGCTGTACCTACTGGTATAATTTCTGCTGAAATGGCTCAAAGAAAAAAAGATGTAGATATTAATACTAGAGTATGTGCAGAGTGTATGAATGATAAACATAAAGATGCTGCAATATACTGTCATGAATGTGGCTCACATCTAGATGAGGAAAAATAAAAACTTAATTTATATTGCCGGACCAACAGGTATTGGCAAAACTAATTTAAGTATAGAGATTGCCAAAAAACTTAACACAGAAATAATATCTTGTGATTCTAGACAGTTTTACAAAGAGCTTAAGATAGGTACCTCTCCACCGTCACCTTCTCAGCTAAATCATATAACACATCATTTAATTCACAATAAAAGTATTCATGATATTTATAATGTAGGATTGTATGAGAAAGAAGCTATTGAATTAGTAAATAAATTATTTCAAGAGACTGATATATTAATTTTAGTTGGAGGATCAGGATTATATGCTGACTCTATAATGAATGGTATTGATGATTTTCCTGAAATACCATCTAATATTAGAAAAGGACTTATAAATGAATATAATTCTAGTGGTTTGGAAGTAATTCAGAATAAACTTAAAAAACTAGATATTAAATATTACAACGAAGTTGATTTAAATAATTCTAATAGAATCATAAGAGCATTAGAGATAATTGAGTTTACAGGAAAGCCTTTTTCTTTATTTAGAACTAAAAAGAAAAAAGAAAGAATCTTTCAAAGTCAGGTTATAGTCATGGAGTGTGAAAGGAACAAGCTTTATAATAGAATTAATGACAGAGTTGATAATATGATAGAGAAAGGTCTAGAAAACGAGGTTTTAGGATTAAAAGATTTTAAACACTTAAACACATTAAACACAGTTGGTTATAAAGAATTTTTTAAGTATTTTGATGATAAGATATCTTATACTGATGCTATTGATAAGATAAAACAGAATACTAGAAATTATGCCAAGAGACAGATTACATGGTTAAAGAAATACAATAACTCAATTAAAGTAAATTATAATCAAGATATCAATAAAATTATCAACGAATTATTTAAATCTATCAAATGAAAAAATTAATAATTGTATCAATTTTAAGTTTAATATTTAGTTTAAACACCTACTCACAAAGACTTTATGAAGAGCAAGCTCTTGAGGTTGGAATTAAAAGTATTAATAACTTTAGGGAATTTTTATCATTAAAAAATGATGCAAATTATAAGACTGAACTTGAACCATTAATTCAATGGGGTATTGATAATTTTCAAAAATATGGATTTGACATAGAAAGATTAGAAACACCAGAGCTTCCGTTATTGCTTGCAAGTAAAATAATATCAAAAAAAGCAAAGACTATTCTTATTTATCTTCAATTTGATGGCCAACCTGTAGATAATTCTAAGTGGGATCAAGAGAATCCTTATAAAGCAGAATTAAAAATTTATGAAAATGGAGAATATAAATCAATTGATTGGAATGCTTTAGAAAATATTACAACAAAAAATATAAATGATTCAGACATAAGAGTTTTTGCAAGATCAGCATCTGATGGAAAAGGTCCAGTATTGATGCTTTTAAATGCTCTTGAGATAATGAAAACAAATAATTTAGAATTAAAGTATAATCTTAAAGTAATAATGGATTTTGAAGAAGAATTAGGTTCACCTAATATAACCAATGCGGTTAATAAATATTCAGAAAAACTTAGTAGCGATGCACTATTAATTTATGATGGTCCAGAACATCCATCTAATCTTCCAACATTAGAGTTTGGCGCAAGAGGTATTTCACAGATAACTTTAACATCCTATGGTCCTATAGTTCCACAACATAGTGGTCACTTTGGAAATTATGCTCCTAATCCTGTATTTAGAATGTCTGAAATTCTAAATTCAATGAAAGATAAAAATGGAAGAGTTATAATTGATGGTTTTTATGATGGAATAGATATTAATGATAAAACTTTAAAGATTTTAAAAGAAGTTCCTGATAATGAGTTTGAAATGAAAGATAAGATGCAGTTTAAAACTCCCGATGATGTTGCTGGTAGTTATCAAGAATCTATTCAATATCCCTCCCTTAATGTTCGAGGAATACAGTCAGGATGGGTTGGTGATGAAGTAAGAACAATTGTTCCATCTGAATGTGTTGCAGAAATTGATGTTAGGCTTGTACTAGAATCAAATGCAAATACTCTTATTAATTTAATTAAAAATCATATTGAAAATTTAGGGTATTTAGTTTTAGATAGAAAGCCTTCTAAAGATGAAAGATTAAAAAATGATAAAATTATTACTATGAATTCTTCAACATCTTACGATGCTTACAGAACAGAGATTGACTCTTTTATAGGAAAATGGCTTATAAATTCTCTTAGAAAAACATTTAATGTTGAACCAGTTAAGATAAGAACTAGTGGTGGATCAGTTCCTATATCCCCTTTTGTAAAAATACTGGATATACCAGCTGTATCTGTTCCTACAGTTAATAAAGACAATAACCAACACAGTCCTAATGAAAATATAAAAATATCGAACTATATAAGAGGAATTGAATCTTACCTAGGAATACTTTTAGAGGATTTAGAATAAGAAAATAATTAGAGTGTATTTAGTCCTTTAATTATATTTTCCTCAATTTGATTTATAGAATTTGTGTTATTTGATTTATCAAATTTTAATCCTAAAATTTTATTGTAAAGCTCTATGTATCTATTAGAGACATCTTTAACAATTTCATCTGTTATTTTAGGGAGACTTTGATTTTCTTTTCCTTGAAAATTATTCTCAATTAACCATTGTCTAAAAAACTCTTTTGATAATTGCTTAGGAGCGACTCCATTGTCAATAGATTTATTGTAACTGTCTTTGTAAAAGAATCTAGATGAGTCAGGTGTATGGATTTCGTCTATTAAATAAAGTTTATTGTTATTATCATATCCAAATTCATATTTAGTATCTACTAATAATAATCCTCTTTCTTTTGCTATTTCTGTTCCTCTTAAAAATAATCTATGAGTTATTTCCTCAACTTCTTCATATTGATCAACTGTCAGGATTCCATTTTTAATGATATCAGACTTTGAAATATCTTCATCATGACCTTGGTCTGCCTTTGTACTAGGTGTAATAATAGGATTATCAAATTTTTGATTAGACACTAAGCCATCTTCTAATTTAACACCACATATACTTCTTTTACCTGATTGATATAATCTATCAGAGTGACCACTTAAATAACCTCTAATAACCATTTCAATTTTGATTGGATTTAGTTTGCGTCCGATTGACACATTAGGATCTGGACTAGAAATCAACCAATTATCTATAATATCTTGAGTAGAATTTAACATCTCAAGAGATATTTGATTTAGAACTTGACCTTTATGAGGAATAGGTCTTGGCATTACTATATCAAAAGCAGAAATTCTATCTGAAGCAATTACAACTAGTATATCGTCTTCAATAGTATATACATCTCTAACTTTACCTTCATATTTAGATGTTTGACCTGGAAAATTAAAATCTGTTTTATATATACTGTTCACTAATTATCTTTTTCAACTTTATTATATGCTTCTATAACTTTTTTAACAATAGGATGTCTAATAACATCCTTATCATCCAGGTAAATTATTTGAATTCCTCTTTTGTTAGAAAGTATTTTTATAGCTTCTTTCAATCCAGAGTTTTCTTTTCTTGGAAGATCAACTTGACCAGGATCTCCAGTTACCATAAATTTCGCGCTCATCCCCATTCTTGTTAAAAACATTTTCATTTGAGCTGGAGTAGTGTTTTGCGCTTCATCAAGAATAACAAATGCATTATCAAGAGTTCTACCTCTCATAAAGGCTAAAGGAGCAATTTCAATAGTTCTATCTTCTAGGAATTTTTCAAGTTTACTATGAGGAATCATATCGGTTAAGGCATCATATAGAGGTTGCATATATGGATCTAATTTTTCTTTTAAATCACCTGGAAGGTATCCTAAATTTTCTCCAGCCTCTACAGCTGGTCTAGTTAAAATGATTTTCTTAATTTCTTTTTCTTTTAGAGCTTTTACTGCCATTGCAACTCCAGTATAGGTTTTACCTGTACCTGCTGGTCCAATAGCAAAAACCAAATCATTAGATTCAATAGAATTATGAAGTTTCTTTTGGTTTACAGTTTTTGCAAGAATAGGTTTACCTGAAATCCCATGAAGAATTAGTGAAGGTTTTTCACCATTAAATTTTACATCTTTTATAACTATATCATTTATAACGTTTGGGTCTATTGAATTGTACTCAGAATAATAATTTAATAAACTTCTAAATTTTTTATCAAAAATCTTTAATTCATTCTTTTCTCCAAGTGCTTTTAATGTCTGCCCTCTTTGAACAAGCTTTAATTTTGGAAAACTTGATTTTAAAGAATTTAAATTATCTCTCGAAAAAAAGTATTGTGGGTCAACATCGGTTAATTCAAATTGAAGATCACTCAATAGATTATATTTAAAAATTTGTTATAGTAGATTATTTGATTCAAATTTACATAAATTTTATAAAATTTATTTATCTAATGTCTATCATAACATTAACAACTGATTATGGAAATAAAGACTATTTTGTTAGTTCTTTAAAAGCAAAGTTAATTAGTGATATAGACCAAATAAATATTGTTGATATATCCCATAACATAAGCCCTTTTAACTTAACTGAGGCTGGTTATATTCTTGAAGGAGCATTTAATAATTTTCCAAGAGGAACTATACATATATTAAGTGTTGATTCAGAGTTAACACCTGAGAATAAACATATAGCAATAATGTATGATGGATGTTATTTTATAGGTGCTGATAATGGTGTTTTTTCATTAATTTTTAGAGATAAAAAACCAGATCAAATTGTTGAAATTAATTTGCATAGCAATTATAATCATGAGATTTCAGCAGATGATTTATTCGTTAAAGTAGCTGCACATATTCACAGGTCAGGACCACTAAATGTTGTTGGAACAGAGATTAAAAGTATTAAAGAGATTACAAATTTAAGACCTGTAGTTAACACAGAAAGAAATCAAATAATTGGTAGTGTAATCTATATAGATAATTATGGTAATGTTATTACTAATATTACCAATAAGTTATTTAAAGAAGTATCTAAAACTAGAGCCTTTACTATAAATGCTAGGAATATAAAGTTCTCTAAAATTCATAATAGCTACTCAGATGCAATTGATTTTAATCTTGATAAAAAAGATAGAGAGGAAGATGGTAAAAAAATTGCTTTATTTAATAGTCTTGGATATTTACAGCTAAGTATTTATAAAAGTAATCCCAATACAGTTGGAAGTGCCAGTTCACTTTTTGGTCTAAACTATAGAGATGCAGTAAGTGTATATTTTTAGTGTTTGTATCTAGTAGATAACTTTTGGTAGTTATAGTAAGAAATATAGTTTCAATTAAATATATTTGAAAAAAAACACATGAAATTCATTGTTTCTTCTTCATTACTTTATAAAGAAATTCAAGTTTTAGGTGGTATTATCAATTCATCCAATACTTTACCAATTCTTGACAACTTTTTATTTGAAATAAATAACAATATACTCGTTTTAAGCTCCTCTGACCTTGAGTCAACTATGACTTCTCAGATTGAGATTGAGTCAACATCAACTGATAAAATTGCAATATCAGCTAAGCTGCTTACAGATATTCTTAAAACGTTTTCAGAGCAACCTTTAACGTTTATTAAAACTGATAATAATACTATTGAAATTAGTGCTAGTAATGGTAAATATTCTTTAGCATATCTTAACGGAGACGAATTTCCAAAGCAAGTTGAGATTCTTGATGCACACGAAACCGTAATAAATGGATCTGATCTAGGAAATGCTATAAATTCAACAATTTTTGCATCTGGAACAGATGATCTTAGGCCTGTGATGAGTGGAGTTTTTTTTCAATTTAACAGTGAGTCTCTTAAGTTTGTTGCTACTGATGCTCATAAGCTTGTTAAGTTTGAGACTACAGAGTACACTGCTAATGAAGTTTCAGAATTTATTATGCCAAAAAAACCTCTTCAAATTTTAAAAGGTATCCTACAAACTGAAAGTTCTGATTTAACAATTCAACACAATGATTCAAATGCTAAATTTATTTTTGATAAATCATCAATTACTTGTAGGTTAATCGACGGTAAATTCCCCAATTATGAAGCTGTTATTCCAAAAGATAACCCAAATGTTTTAACAATTGATAGGCAACTATTCCTTAATTCTGCAAGAAGAGTAAGTATATTTTCTAATAAAACTACTAATCAGATTAGACTTAAACTTGCAGGATCATTACTAAATATAAGTGCAGAAGATTTTGATTTTAGTAATAAAGCTGATGAAAACTTAGAATGTCAATATTCTGGAGATGATATCCAAATAGGTTTTAACTCAAAATTTTTGATTGAAATGTTAAATAATTTAGATTCAGATATGATTACTCTTTCAATGTCTCATCCTAATAGAGCTGGGATAATTAGACCATTAATTGAAAGTGGGGAATCTAAGGAGTCAATTACAATGTTAGTAATGCCTGTGATGTTAAATGATAATGACTAATTAGCTGATTCTTTAATTCCTTCAGGTGATTTTTTGTAAACACCTTCTTTTAACTTTTCTCTAATAGAAGCAAAAGCATCAAGTGTCTCATTAATATCATTTTCGTTATGAGAAGAGGTTGGAATAAGTCTAAGTAGAATAATTCCTTTTGGAACTACTGGATATACTACTATTGAACAAAAAATTTGATAATTTTCACGTAGATCTCTAACTAGAGCAAACGCCTCCGGTATACTTCCTTCTAGATATACTGGTGTTACACAACTTTGAGTTGAGCCAATATCAAAACCTCTTTCTTTTAATCCAGATTGAAGTTTATTGACATTTTCCCATAGTTTATTTTTTAACTCAGGTTTAGTTTTTAGTAACTCTAATCTTTTAAGAGCACCAATAACAAGTTGAATTTGAAGGGATTTAGCAAATACCTGTGAACGCATATTATATCTTAGATAACCAATTATTTCATTATCACCAGAAATAAAAGCACCAGTAGAAGCCATTGATTTAGCAAAAGTTGCAAAATAAACATCAATCTGATCCTGAACTCCTTGTTCTTCACCAGTTCCTGCACCAGTCTTCCCAAGAGTACCAAAACCATGAGCATCATCTACTAGTAATCTAAATTTAAATTTATTCTTCAATTGAACAATTTCTTTAAGTTTACCCTGTTCTCCTCTCATACCAAAAACACCCTCTGATATGACCAAAATACCACCTCCAGTTTGTTCAGCCATCTTAGTTGCCCTTTCAAGATTTTTTTCAAGACTTTTCATATCATTATGTTGGTATGTAAATCTTTTACCCATATGAAGTCTTACACCGTCTATAATACATGCATGAGCATCAATATCATAAACAATAATATCATTCTTTGAAACAAGAGAATCTATTGTTGATAGAATGCCTTGATAACCAAAATTTAAAAGATAAGCTGACTCCTTTGAGGTGAAAGCAGCTAATTGAGCTTCTAGTTTCTCGTGTAAATCAGTATGACCTGACATTAAACGAGCTCCCATAGGATATGCACTTCCATGATCCTTAGCAGCCTTTGCATCTGCTTTTCTAACCTCAGGATGATTAGCAAGACCTAAGTAATCATTTACACTCCATGTAATAACCTCTTTACCATTAAATTTCATTCTGTTAGATATTGGTCCTTCTAGTTTTGGGAAAGCAAAATAACCTTCAGCTATTGAAGCCCACTTTCCTAAAGGACCCTTATTTTTATATATTTTCTCAAATAAATCTTGCATATTTTTTAAATGTAATTAATAGAGTTTTTTTTAGGTTGATAGAAAGTACTATCATAGAATCCTTGATTATTCATCCATTCATCCGAATAAATTTTACTAAGATATCTTGAGCCATGATCTGGAAATACAATCACAACAAAACTATCATCATTAAATTCATTTTCTTCATTAAGAATATGTGTAGCTTGAAAGGCTGCTCCTGAGGTATAACCAACAAATAATCCTTCATTTAAAGTAATTTCTCTAGCCATATGAGCACTATCTGAATCCTTCACTTTAACAAACTTATCAATAATTTTGAAATCAGTTGCTGAAGGAACTATGTTTTTACCTAAGCCCTCAATTCTATATGAATAAATTTCATTAGGATCTATCTCACCTGTTTCATGGTATTTCTTAAGTATTGATCCATATGCATCTACACCAATTATTTTTATATCACTGTTTTTTTCTTTCAAAAAACGACCTATTCCTGATATAGTCCCTCCAGTTCCACTACAGGCAATTAAATGAGTAATTCTTCCATTAGTTTGATCCCATATTTCAGGTCCAGTAGTTTGGTAGTGAGCCTCAACATTTAATTCATTAAAATATTGATTAATATATACTGAATCTTTAATCTCATTATTTAGCCTCTTAGCAACTTCATAATAAGATCTAGGATCATCAGAAGGAACATTTGAAGGACAAACATATATATCTGCACCTAAACATTTCATCATATTAATTTTATCCTTAGAAGCTTTTGAGCTAACTGCTAGAATACATTTATATCCTTTCAAAAGGGAAACCATTGCGACACTAAAACCAGTATTACCAGATGTAGTTTCAATAATTGTACTTCCATTTTTTAATAAACCTTTCTTCTCGGCTTGATTTAAGATATGAAGGGCAATCCTATCCTTGTTTGAATGTCCTGGATTAAAGGCTTCATATTTTGTAAAATAAGATCCAGGAAAATTTTTAGTCACCTTATTTAATTTAATTAAAGGTGTATCACCAATAAGCTCCAGTATGTTATTGAAAGATCTATTGTCTTTTGACATTATATCATTTTGATAAACAACAAATTTAAGTAAAAAAACTAGTAATCACATGAAAAATTTCCAATTGGAGAACCATCTGGAATCTTTGTCTTTTCAATTGGTTTATATTGATCAGGATTGCTTAAAAATCCATCAATTTTATTTATTAAAAAACGATTGTAATTATTAGGATTAGTAGATAAATTATTCATTGTATCCATGATACTTGCAAGGATTATAGACTTTGATAAATCATTTGTTCTTGAGTTGTTAAAAGCCATAAAAAGATGATCTAAATAAAGTGAGGAAGTATTTTTATTAACTGATTCCTCGTAAGTATTCAATTTTTTATTATCAAAAATTGATTTACTTATTTCCGCTAAATAATTTTCAAGAGTTAAAATATCATCTCCAAATATATTTTGTTGATTAATTCTATTAATTCTCTCAGGGTTTAACAGAAAAGTTAAAGTATGATTAATTAAAGAACTTGAAGTATTTATATAGTCAAAAGTAACACCAGTATTAGACACAAAGTTTTCTCTTGTTCTAGGATTTCTAAATGATCTGGGAGATAAAATATCAAATAAATTATTAGGTAGAACAAGGTTCTTTGGTTTTAAAACACTTAATAAAGATTCAAGAGATTTCCTTTGAAGTTTACTGTCAACAAACTTGACTTTATCATTATTATTGTTTTTGACAAAATAAAGATAATCTACTCCTCCAATAGCTTTAGCAGCAGCTTCAATCTGGTACCTGTGTAACATATAAATCGGCACTAAAATATCTTCAATTCTGTCATAAGGCTCTCCATCAATAAGGTTATCTAAATCAATATTTTTTAATGCTAAATCACGAACTTTCAAAAGTTTATTTAATTCTTTATATGGAAGTTCTCCATTATCCCATAAGTGTGAAAATGGATTAGCACTTCCTACAGGTCTTGAATCTGAGTCACTTAAAAAATATAAACCATTTTTTTGAGCTTCATTAATAATTTTATCTAGCTCATTATTTTCATTTTTTGTTTTTGGAAAATCGCTGTAGGCATATTCTACACTTACTTTATCCCAGTCACCTATATTTTCTGCATATGCATCAGCTATACTTATTTTACCATCTACTAAATCTATTTTTGGATGAGGATAATCCATAACTGATGATCTATCATTAGCACTAGATATGTAATTATGAGCAAATCCTAAAGTGTGTCCAATTTCATGTGCTGACAACTGTCTAATTCTATCAAGAGAAGTCTTTTTAATAAGAGACTTATTTTGAATATCATTAGGATTATCAACTAGACCACTTAAAATCATATAGTCTTGTCTAACTCTTAGACTTCCTAGACTAACTTGACCTTTAATAATTTCACCAGTTCTAGGATCAACTATACTTGCACCATAACTCCAGCCTCTTGTTGATCTATGTATCCACTGAATTAAATTATATCTAACATCCATTGGATCAGCATCTTCAGGTAAAACTTCAATTCTAAAAGCATTTTTATAACCTGCACTTTCAAATGCCTGATTCCACCAGTTTCCTCCCTCAATTAATGCTGTTTTAACTGGTTCTGGAGTTCCATTATCGATGTAGTAAATTATCGGCTCTACAGGTTCACTCATTTCATCATTAGGATACTTTTTATTTAACCTGTGTCTAACTATAAATCTTTGTTCTAGTTTCTCATCTATAGGAGTAGAATAATCATAAACTATAAAAGGATTACTTCCACTTCTTGGATCAAATTTTCTTTTATTATAATTATCATCTGGAAGTTTAACAAAAGAGTGATGCTGATTAACCGTAAGATTAGAAGCAGTTGGAGTTACACTTCTAACTAAACTTCCTGAAGGATTACCTGTAAATGTAAGCAAAACATCAAACTCAATATTATCAGGAAAAGCCTTAGTTCTTTCCAAATCAACAGCAGACATAGATTTATTTAGATTATATGAACCAGAATTTGAAAATCTTAATCTTTGAGATACTCCATGAGCATCATTTAATAAAAATGGTGTTAAATCGATTTTATATGAATCAGTTGATTTTTCAACTATATCAAAGCCAAACAATACAGATCTAGCAAAAGCTTCCTCTACAGCTTTATTTTCTAATTCATTTGATGAATTAGATATATATCTTAAATTAGGCTGAATTAATAAAATTTTATTACCTCTTTTAGTAAAGTAGACAATTCTAGAATTACCCAGCTGTCCCCTATCAAGTCCCAAGTCATTATTACCAACTCCTCTACTTAAGGAATTAATATAAAGAAACTCATTGTCAAGATTATCAATTTCAAGAATTATTTTACCAGAATCATCATTATAAGAAAAGTCCATAAAACCCTGATAATCTGTTTCTTGTGAAAAAGAAAAGTTTGAAATTAAAATAAATGACAAAAGAAATTTTTTCATGGCTAATTTTTTAGAAATATAATTTTTTTTTTCGAATTCATATAATTAATTTGAGACATGTTTTCAAAGGAAAATATTAAAGTAGTGAAAAAACGTATTGATACGTTGAGGGGGTATCTTTGACGTAGATTCAAAAAAAGAGATTCTTAATAACCTTGAAATAGAATCTTCCTCTCCTGACTTTTGGACAAATCCTAAAGAGGCTGAACAAACTTTAAAAAAAATTCAAAGTTTAAAAAAACAGTTATCTGAATTATTAAATCTCAATAATAAATATGATGATGTTATAGTTCTAAGTGAATTCCTATTAAATAAGGAGGTTACAGAATTAGAAATAAATGAATCTTTTAATGAATTACTAGTTGCAGTTGAAGACATGGAATTCAAGATGATGCTGAGCAAGAAAGAGGATAAAATGAGTGCAATACTTCAAATAACTGCAGGTGCAGGTGGAACTGAATCCTGTGATTGGGCTGAAATGCTAATGAGAATGTATTTAATGTGGGGTGAAAAAAACAATTTCAAGATCAAAGAACTAAATAATCAATCTGGAGATGTTGCTGGAATTAAGACTGCAACTATTCAAATTGATGGTGAATATGCATTTGGTTGGCTAAAAGGTGAAAACGGAGTACATAGACTCGTAAGAATATCTCCTTTCGATAGTAATGCTAAAAGACATACATCATTTGCTTCAGTTTATGTGTATCCTCTAGTTGACGATACTATTGAAGTTGTTATTAATGCATCAGACTTGACATGGGATACGATGAGATCTGGTGGTGCCGGTGGTCAAAGTGTAAATAAGATTGAGACAGCTGTAAGGTTAAAGCATAAGCCAACCGGAATTACCATAGAAAATTCTGAAACAAGATCACAACTAGATAATAAAGAAAAAGCGTTAATGCTATTAAAATCTCAGCTTTATGAAATAGAAATACAAAAAAATAATGAAGAAAAAAAGAAGATTGAAGAGTCGAAAAAGAAAATTGAATGGGGCTCACAAATAAGGAACTATGTTCTCCATCCATATAAAATTGTAAAGGATGTTAGAACAGGATTTGAATCAGGAAATACTGAGAATATATTGAACGGAGAGATAAATGATTTCCTTAAATCTTTTTTACTAAATCGTTAAATAATTAAAAATAAAATTGATTTATTAAAATATTAGAGTAATTTCGCTAAAATTATTAAAAATTAAAATATGAGTACAGGATTAGTAAAATTCTTCAACGAGACCAAAGGATATGGTTTTATTAAAGAAGATGATAACGATACAGAACATTTCGTTCATGTTTCAGGTCTTATTGACAGGATAGCAGAGGGAGATAAAGTAGAATTTGAATTAAAAGAAGGTAATAAAGGTTTAAATGCTATTAACGTAAAAGTTATTTAATTTCCCCTATTACAATATAAAAAGCCCCATATGGGGCTTTTTTTTTACTCTAAAACGAAATATAAAGTCTAAAAAGGCATATCATCATCTTCATCTTTATTTCTAGGTTCACTAAAATCACTTAATTTATTTTCAGGATTAAGTTTTGACTGGAACTCAAATGGTGAGTCAAAACCACCAAGATCTTCAAATTTACCAAGATTAGGAATAAACTTAAGCTTTATTGAGTCCAATGCTCCATTTCTATGTTTAGCTACAATAAATTCTCCTTGTCCCTCAGAAGGTGTTTTCATATCATCATCCCATTCTGTAATACCATAGTATTCAGGCCTGTAGAGAAAAGAAACAATGTCTGCATCTTGTTCAATTGCACCAGACTCTCTTAGATCGGATAAAATTGGTCTTTTGGTACCACCTCTAGTTTCAACAGCTCTTGAAAGTTGAGATAATGCAATAACAGGGATATCAAGTTCTTTAGCTAAAGCTTTCAGATTCCTTGAGATTGTTGAAATTTCCTGTTCTCTATTACCTGCCTTATTAGAAGAACCTATATTCATTAACTGTAAATAATCAATAATTATAAGCTTAATTCCATGGGATGAAGCTAGTCTTCTTGCTTTAGCTCTTAATTCAAAAATTGTTAAAGACGGGCTATCATCTATAAATAATGGTGCCGATTCAAGATCCGTAACTTTAATATTTAGTTGTTTCCATTCATGTGGCTCAAGTTTACCAGTTCGAAGTTTATCAGAAGATAAACCTGTTTCAGATGATATCAATCTTGTAATAAGCTGAACAGAGGACATCTCAAGAGAAAAGAAAGCAACAGGGATTTCTTGTTTAACTGAGATATTTCTTGCCATAGAAAGTGCTAATGCAGTTTTTCCCATACCAGGTCTAGCTGCAACAATTATAAGATCACTTGGTTGCCACCCAGAAGTAAGTGAGTCAAGTTTTTCAAACCCAGTAGATACACCACTGAGACCCTCTTGTTTAGCAATTTCTTCAATCCTAGCTTTAGCTCTAATAACGAGATTTTGAGCAGACTCAGTTGATGTTTTAATATTTCCCTGTGCAACATCATATAATTTTGATTCAGCTTCATCTAAAAGATCCATTACATCTGTACTTTCATTGTATGACTTCTGAATAATTTCATTAGAAATTGTTATTAATTTTCTTTGAATATATTTTTGAAGTATAATTCTAGAATGAAATTCAATATGTGCAGATGATGAAACTTTTTGAGAGAGACTAATCAAATAAAAGTCCCCTCCTGCTGGTTCAAAATTTTTATTCTTTTTTAAATCTGCAGAAACAGTTAATAAGTCAATTGGCTCAGATTCTCTAAAAAGTCTCTCTATTGACTCATAAATAAGCTGATGAGCTCTTTTATAAAATACTTCTGGAGACAACAGTTCAATTATTTCATTTACACCCTTTTCATCAATAAGCATAGCTCCTAACACAGCTTCTTCTAGATCAATTGCTTGAGGTGGAATTTTACCATCAGACAAATTTACTATAGCTTGATTTTCAGTTTCATAAATTTTAAGGGGGTTCCTTTTCTCCATTTAGTAAATGTATGGAAAAGGATTATTTTAATATCACATTTGACGTACGATATTAATTTAAAGTTTAAACAAATTTTTTGTTAACAACTAGATGATTTTGTTAATACTGATATTAACCTTTAAAGTTTCCAATTTTAGTAAACTTTTTTCTTCTAGATTCTATCATTTTATCTTTTGATAATGATCTTATTTTTTTAGTAAAATATAGAATGTTTTCTTTAACAGAATTATATGCTTCAGATGGAATATAATGAGCACCACCAAGAGGTTCGTCAATAATTTTATCAATTAATTTATTCTTAAGCATATCTTTTGCAGTAAGCTTTAAAGCTTCAGCAGCTTCCTCTTTATGATCCCAGCTTCTCCAAAGAATAGATGAACATGATTCAGGAGAAATAACAGAATACCATGTATTTTCAAGCATTAATATCTTATCTCCGACACCAATTCCTAATGCTCCTCCGGAAGCACCTTCTCCAATAACTATACATATAATTGGGACCTTAATATTCATCATTTCATAAATATTTCTTGCAATCGCTTCACCTTGACCTCTTTCTTCTGCCTCTAGTCCAGGAAATGCACCTGGAGTATCAATTAATGTAACAATTGGAATATTAAACTTTTCTGCTTGTTTCATTAATCTAAGAGCCTTTCTATATCCTTCTGGATTAGACATTCCAAAATTTCTATATTGTCTAGTCTTTGTATTATATCCCTTTTGGGTTCCTATAAACATATATGATTGATCATCTATTTTACCTAAACCACCTATCATAGCTTTATCATCACCAACATTTCTATCACCATGTAATTCAAGGAATGAATCTCCACAAATGTTATTAATGTAATCTAAAGTATATGGTCTGTTGGGATGACGAGATAGTTGAACTTTTTGCCAAGCTGATAGATTTCCGTATACATCCTTTTTGGCATCTACTAATTTTTTTTGAAGAAGATTATAAGTCTTAGTTATATCAACGTCACTTTCATTTTCAATTGACTTGCACTTATCAATTTGATCTAAAATTTCTTTAATAGGAACTTCAAATTCTAAAAACTCCATAGCTAAAATTTATGTAAATATAGTTTAATTATGTAATCTATCTAATTGCTTTTTTTAATAAAAAAAGAGCGATTGTTAGAAAGACAAGAAGAATTCCCCAAGATGCTAAAGCTGGTGAAAAATTAGATTTTATAACTAGTACGCTGAAAATTTTATCCAAAAATATAAACAAGAAACCTAAAGAAACTCCAATTGCTAGATTACTTCCAGTACCTCCCCTTTTTTTAAATGATGAAACTGATATTGCTATCAAGGTTAATATAAAGCATGATAGTGGAATTGTATATCTTTTATGACGAACAAGCAAATGAGAATTAATTAAAGGAGATCCTGCTCTTCTTTCATATCTAATTAATTCATTTAACTCGAAAAAATTCAAAGTCTCAGCTACATAATTCAAAGGAGCTAAATCATCAACATCAAAGTCTAATATAGTATCCTTTCTTGTAATTTTTTTTAAAATTTCTTGATCACCATTAATTGTTCTTTTAACATAATTAGTTAATCTAAAAATAGAATCATCCCATCTAATAGTAGTAGCAGTTATTTTATGTTTCAATTCATTTCCATCAAAGTTTTCAAGTGTAAAATTTAGACCTCTTTTTCTAGAAGGATCATAAGCGCTAACATAAATATATTCGTTATCATTAATTTGCTTAAACAACCTAGATGTGTTTCTTTTTTCCTCGGACTTAACATATTCTGATACAAATTCATTAAAATTTAAATTAGATTTTGGAACAATAAACATACCTGCAAAAAGGGCAAATGAAACAATTATAGATGCTGATATAAAAAATGGTTTAGTGAATCTTTGAAAAGAAAGACCAGAAGATAAGATTGCAGTAATTTCAGTGTTATTAGCAAGTCTGGATGTAAAGAATATAACTGCTAAAAAAAGAAAAACTGGATAAAGTTGACTTCCAAAATACCATACAAAGTCAATATAATAGCTTATTATTAAATCACCTGGAACTTCATTTTCCCTAAACTTATCAATCTTTTCTGCAAAATCAACCATTATTCCAATAGGAATAAATAAGCCAAACATTACAAAAAAAGTAGTTAGATATTGTTTGATTATATACTTATCTATAATCTTCATTAATCAAAATTAGTAAAGTAATTAACATCATAAATAGATTGTTAATTATTTATATCAAAATAATGATAAAAAGAATTTAAAGAGTTTTGTTTCTCATATGTTTAATCATACATTTACCAGCATATGAATGAAGATTTAGAAAAGTTAGTTCCTCAAGTTCGTAGAGATATTTTAAGAATGGTTCATGCAGTGAATTCAGGTCACCCAGGAGGCTCTCTTGGTTGTGTTGAGTTTTTTGTTACTCTTTACAAAAGAATACTTGAAGTTGAAAACGATAGTGATCAAAAAGATATGTTTATTCTATCTAATGGTCATATATCACCTGTTTACTATAGTACTCTTGCTAGAAGTGGTTATTTTGATTTAAAAGAATTAGATACTTTTAGAAAAATCAACTCAAGACTTCAAGGTCACCCTACTAACCATGATGGTTTACCAGGAATTAATATTTCTTCTGGTTCACTTGGACAAGGTGTTTCTGTAGGATTGGGATTAGCTCTATCTAAAAAATTAAATAACGACTCCTCACTAGTATATGTTTTAACTGGAGATGGTGAGCTTCAAGAAGGACAAAACTGGGAAGCTTTTATGTATGCTTCAGCTAATAAAGTAGATAACATAATTATTACTGTAGACTATAATGGTCAGCAAATAGATGGATCTACTGAGGATGTTTTAGATATTGGAGATCTAAAGCAAAAATTTGAAGCATTTGGATGGAAAGTTCTTGAAGTTGAAGAAGGGAACTCTCTTGATAAAGTTTATGAGACATTAAGTATTGCGAAAGAAAATTCAAAAAAAGGAAAACCAATAGTAATTTTAATGAAAACCGTTATGGGTAACGGGGTTGACTTTATGATGCATACACATGAATGGCATGGAAAGGCACCTAATGATGATCAACTAAAGATTGCACTTAATCAAAATCCTGAAACTTTAGGTGACTATTAATATGGAAAATTATATAAATCAAGGAGATAAAGATACAAGATCTGGTTTTGGTGAAGGTCTTACAGAACTGGGAAGATCTAATGAAAATGTTGTAGCATTATGTGCTGACCTTACCGGTTCGTTAAAAATGAACGAATTTGCAAAAGAAAATCCTGAAAGATTTTTTCAAACAGGAATTGCAGAAGCAAATATGATTGGCCTTGCAGCTGGCCTTGCTACTGGTGGAAAAGTTCCTTTTACAGGAACATTTGCAAATTTTTCAACGGGAAGAGTATATGATCAGATAAGGCAATCAGTTGCATATTCTAATAAAAATGTAAAAATATGTGCTTCTCATGCAGGAATTACATTAGGAGAAGATGGCGCTACTCATCAAATACTAGAAGACATCGGATTAATGAAAATGCTTCCTGGAATGACTGTAATAAACACTTGTGATTTTAATCAAACTAAGTCTGCTACTATTGAAATTTCTAATTACGATGGCCCTGTTTATTTAAGATTTGGTAGACCAAAAGTTGCAAATTTTACAGACGTATCTCAAAGGTTTGAGATAGGAAAAGGGTTAAAGCTAAAAGAAGGCTCAGATGTTACAATTGTAGCTACAGGTCATCTTGTTTGGGAAGCTTTAAAAGCATCAGAGATTTTAATGGAAAAAGGAATTAATTCTGAAATAATAAATATTCACACGATTAAACCATTAGATGAAGATATTATTTTAGAATCAGTTTCTAAAACAGGATGCCTTGTGTCTGCTGAAGAACACAATATATATGGTGGACTAGGTGAAAGTATTTCTAGACTACTAACAACAAAAATGCCTATTCCGCAAGAATTTGTTGGTACTAAGGATACATTTGGTGAATCAGGAACGCCATCACAACTTATGGATAAGTATGGGTTGAATAGTTCTTCAATTTGTGAATCTGTAGTTAATGTTCTTAAAAGAAAATAATTGGTGGCACACTTATTGCTCTTTGTTAAGCATGAGATATACATTTATATTAATAATATTTTTTTCTTCAAATCTATTTGCCCAAGGTAATTTAGGGGTAAACTTCGGTCTTAATGATGACAATTTTGGATCAATAGAGAATATCAAAAATAAAATTGATAATTATAATCTTGACATCAAGAACTCAACAGGCTTTCAATTTGGAGTATTTACTGAAATTGATTTAATAACTTTCTACATTAGGCCAGAATTTAATCTTATTTTTTCAAAATCTAAAAATGCATCTGCCATTGAAGGTACTTCACTATTAGATCAATCTATAAATATTGCAGAACACTCATATAAATCAACTGATATTCAAGTGCCTATAATCTTTGGATACAAAATTTTAGGTCCAATAAGCGTTTTTGCAGGTCCTTCATTTAAGTATAGTCTTTCTAACTCAAGTAACTTTGATTTAGAAGACATCAAAGACAAATACACATTGAGTTTGCTTCTTGGATCAAGGGTTAAATTTAGATCTTTGAGTCTAGGCTTAAGATATGAAAGAGGACTTAACAACAAAGAATTATTAATTATTAATGCTAATGGAGTTGATCTTGAAAATGCTAATGTTGATATAACCACAAATAAATTAACATTAAATCTATCTTATGATATCCCTTATGGATTATTTAAAAAGAAAAACAATTAGTTATCTGGATCTAGATAGTCAGGAATTCCATCATTATTAGAATCATCTATTACAGAATCATTGTTTTTATCTAATTCATTTACTGTGAGTATACCATCACCATCATCGTCAACATCATACATATTCCATAAATTATCACCATCAGTGTCATCTCCAAATGGCTTATTATCTCCGTCGATATCTTCAAAAATTGATAAAATACCATCATTATCATGATCGGTATCAGTATGAGTCATTAGTTTAACAGCAAAAATTAGAGGTGAATATTCAGGTATACTACCAGAACTTGTGTTTTCAAAGTAACCAATTCCTGAGGGGATGAAAAACAAACCAACACCAAAGGAATTATATTCAATTGTTCCGTTTGAATTCTCTGAATATTTACCTGTTCGAAGCTCTGATACACCTTCTCTAAATCCTTGAAGAGAATTAGCTAAATCTATCCATATAGGGAACTTACGATTATCAAATGAAGTTCCATCAATAAGTTTCCCATCATAAGCAACATACACAGAGTCAGCAACTGAAGGTTGTCTGTTTGAACCTTCTCTAGCAATAATATAATATAAATTGTGAGATGTAATTTGACCTTCAGTATCTGTCACGTCAACTGTCTTAATACTTACCTGTTCGAATAGAGATAGTCTTGATGAATCATTAGTAATTGTATCAAGTTTGATTTTAACATCAGATTCATTATTGAAGTCCTCATAATTGTATGTATGAGTTTTTAAGTATGTTTCAAGAAGATCTTGATCAACTAATACCTGCTCACTGTAATCTCTTACTGTATATGTAGGTGAAGTATTGTCATCTTTATCACATTGAATAAATAATAACAAAAGAGGAAATAGAAAAAATAATTTTTTCTTCATAATTTAGTGCGAAGATACAATAATACTTTATTTATTTAAAAGAGTATTCTTATGAAAAAACTTACGATTCAAAACTTAATTTTAGATAACATGGACGTTGAAAATAAGATTCAAAGAATTGGGTTACAAATATTAGAAGACAATATAAATGAATCAAAAATTATTTTCTTTGGTATCTCAGATAATGGCAAGCTAATTGCAGAAAAACTTATAGCTCATATAACCAAAATATCTAAATTAGAAATAGATTTGATTAAAGTAAATCTTGATAATGAGTCTGTTTTATACAACAAGAAATTTAATATTAAAAATGAATCAGTACTTATTGTTGGAGATGTTTCACATTCTGGAAAAACTATACAATTAGTTATTAGCAATCTTATTCAACACCACCCATTAAAAATAAAAACTTCTGTGATAGTGAATAGAGATCATGCATTATTCCCAGTAAAGATTGATTATTCAGGACTAAGCTTATCTACATCAGTAAACGAACATGTGGATGTGATAATTGATGAAAAAAAGGATTTTAGAGTATACTTAAGCTAATCTACTAGTTATTAATTCTACAATTTCACTAGGTTCTAAGTTATCTGTTACTAACTTAATCTTTGACTTTTCATAGTAATAACTTCTTTCAAATAAATGTTTTGTGATAAACTCCTTAAGTTTATAATCATCAGTTAAATGAGAAATTAAAGGACGACTATTAACACTATTCCTCAACCTTTTAACTAATACATCAACATTAGCTTTAAGATATATCGAAGTTGAATTTGAAGATTCATTAATTATTTCAAAATTATTTTGAAAGCAGGGAGTTCCTCCTCCAGTAGATATTATCTTATTGTCTTTTAGTAAAGAAATATCCCTTAAATATTTATTCTCAATTTTTCTAAAGTAAACCTCATTATTTTCATTAAAAATTTCAGGTACTTTTTTACCTTCTTTAGCTTCAATATATTCATCCAAATCATAGAAATTAAAACCATTAATTTGAGATAGTAATCTCCCAACAACAGATTTACCTGCACCCATGTAACCAATTAAAAATATAGTATTCAACATTTTAATTTATCTAACAAATTTATAATAAAAAAGATCATTGCATAATCAATATTTCAATGTATATTTGACCTCTTTTTCAGACCTGGTAGCTCAGTTGGTAGAGCATCTCCCTTTTAAGGAGAGGGTCCTGGGTTCGAGCCCCAGCCAGGTCACTACCCATTATTTTTATAGCCTACGTGGTGAAATTGGTATACACGCTACCTTGAGGGGGTAGTCAGCTTATGCTGGTGGAGGTTCGAGTCCTCTCGTAGGCACTTCAGTTTTTCATGTATTGGATTAGTTTATTTTTTACTAAATAAACTTTTAATACCGGATAGTATTCCTTTTGATTTTGGTTTTTCCTCTACAGCAGCTTCCTTAACAGGCTTTTCCTCTACAGCAGCTTCCTTAACAGGCTTTTCCTCTACAGTAGCTTCCTTAACAGGTTTTTCCCTTGAAACATTTTTGTCAGCTACTGGAGCTGATTCTATGTCCTTAGATACGGTATCCGACTTTGGTTGATTAGCTTGGTATTCTTTTAACATTTTCTCTTCCATCTCTTTACCTTTCTTAAAAACAAAAGTTTTCTCCAGATTTCTATTAAATAATTCAGAATCGAACTCCCCTCCCTCTTTCTTTAGGTTAATCCATTCTCCATTCTCATAAATTTCAATATCAAGATTATTTATACTTAAAGGGCTAAAAGTAGCATACCATTCAGAAGGATCAGCTCCTTTAGATTTACCAATTTCTGCCATTTTATCCCACAATAAAGGATTAACTTTTGACTTATGCTTATATTTTGCAAATGTTACAAATAGAGAGTTTAGATTTGTAACGAATCTTGCACATCCAATATATTTTTCAAATTCCTCAGGAGTATTAAGATCAAACTCTTTTTTTCCATCATTAAATCTTTTAAATGCAGAGTGTTCCCATTTAGAGTTAGTAGTGAACCAAAGGCCTGGTTTTTTTACTTTCAGCATCTTCTCTGTTTGAGATGTATGTAGTTTTCCTACTTTAAAAATTTCAATTAAATGAGAAAGAGATGTATAGTGATAAATTAAAGTTTTTTCCATTTTTCAAAGATATGAATTGATTTACTCTTTTTACTTATTTTTGTAATATGAAATCGATTTTCGATAAAGTTTCAAATGATTGTAGCAAACTTGTAATAAAGAGATATAGTACTTCTTTTTACTTCTCAAGCAGCCTGCTTTCTAAGACAATAAGACAAGATATATTTAATATATATGGTTTTGTTAGACTAGCTGATGAAATAGTAGATACATTTCATGAATATCCTAAACAAGAATTATTAGAAGATTTTGAGAAAGAGCTGTGGAGAAGTGTTGACAATAAAATTAGTTTAAACCCTATACTTAATTCTTTTCAACATACGGTTAATAAATATTCAATTCCAAAGGATTTGATAAACTCATTTCTAGATAGCATGAAAATGGATTTAGAAAAAAAAGAATACAATAGTGTTGAAGAATATAAAAAATACATTTATGGATCTGCTGATGTTGTAGGTTTAATGTGCCTAAAAGTATTTGTAAAAGGTTCTGAAAGTTCTTTTTCTGAACTTAGTCCATTCGCCATTTCATTAGGTTCTGCATTTCAAAAAGTTAATTTCTTAAGAGATTTAAAAGATGATTCAAATATTTTAAATAGAGTTTATTTTCCGAATGTTGACATGAATAATTTTAATGAAAAATCAAAGAAGGAAATTATTTTAGAAATTGAAAAAGACTTTGCAAACGCTGTTAAAGGCATAGTAAAACTTCCAAAAAATTCAAAATTTGCAGTTTATATAGCATACAGGTACTACAATAAATTATTAAAAAAATTAAAACATACATCCTCTGAAAATATTGTTAAAAAAAGAATTAGAATTCATAATCTCCAAAAGTTTATTGTAATTGCACGTTCATATGTTAAGTATCAATTAAATTTAATTCAATGGATATAGTCATTTGGATTTTTACAGTATTTGCAACTTTTATAGTTACTGAATTTACTGCATGGTTTAATCATAAGTATTTAATGCATGGTCCACTTTGGATTTTACACAAGGACCATCATAAAAAGGATCATAGCTCATGGTTTGAAAGAAATGATTTGTTCTTTTTTTTCTACGCCTTTTTAAGTTTCATATTTGTTGTACTATGGGGTCAAGGTTTTTGGCTAGGACTCCCAATAGCTATAGGAATTGGTCTATATGGACTTGCATACTTCATAGTTCATGACATATTTATTCATCAAAGATTCAAAATATTCAGAAATATAGATAACAAATATGCTCGAGGTGTCAGAAGAGCACATAAAATTCATCACAAGAACATAGATAAAAATGGAGGAGAATGCTTTGGAATGTTAATTGTTCCAATGAAATACTTCAAATAGTTACTCTTTTATCCAATTATAGACAAAATCACAATAGCTACTATCTGAATTAACATTTACATATGTTTCTTCAATTTTTTCTTCCATCCACTTCTTAATAGTTTTTAATTGTTTATCGGTAAGAGCTAGTTCTTTGATTTTTACATAATCTTTAGAAAAATCAGCCTTATGCTCATCGAATCTATTTGTTATTTTTAAAATCTTATACTTAGATACACTATTATCAGAGTTGTCTAGAAGTGGCATACTCATCTGATTATCATTTAAATCTTTAACCTGAGAGTATAATAGAGGATCCATTTTTGTAAGCTCAAATCTAGTATCATTTGTACTTGGATTAATAAGAACTCCTCCATTTAATCTGGTCTCTTTCTCATCAGAGAATCTAAGAGCAGCATCTGAAAATGTAATCTCACCATCTGCAATTCTTTCTCTTAATTTATCAATTTCCTCTTTAGCAGATCTCAATTCATCATCTGAAATTTTTGGTATTAAAAGAATATGTCTAATATCAATTTCTTGACCTCTAATTTTATCTACCTTAAGAATATGCCAACCAAAATCTGTTTTAAAAGGTTGTGATATTTCATCTTCTCGAAGACTAAAGGCTACATCCCTAAATTCTTTTGCCATTCTAGGCTTTTTTCTATTTAAAGTATATTTACCACCTTTACTTCTTGATCCAGGATCTTGAGAATACAAAAGTGCTTTAGACGCAAAACTCATTCCACCCTCTAGAATATCTTCTCTAAAAAGTTTTAGTTGATCTATAATTCTTTGATTTTCTTCTTCAGAAACTTTTGGTTCGATAACTATTTGAGCTATTTCAAGTTCTGTTCCAAAAATAGGTAAGTCAATTACAGGAATACTCTGAAAGAATTGTCTAACTTCTTCTGGAGTTATTTCAACTTTTTCAACAATTGATTCTTGCATCATTTCAGAAAGTCTTTGAGTTTTATTTATTTCAAATAGCTCATCTCTAAAAGAGATTTCATCTCTTTTTTTGTAGAATTCTAAAACTTTTTCAATTCCACCAAGTTGTTCAGTAAAATATTCAAGCTGTCTATCAACGTAGTCATATATTTCATTATCAGAGAGTTCCAGACTGTCTTGAATCGCATGATGAGCATATAGTTTGTCCTCCATTAATTTTCCAAGTAATTGACATTTTGAAACACCTCTAGTAGTAATACCTTGAGATTCCATGTCAATCAATACTTTATCTATATCTGAGTCAAGTATAATAAAATCTCCAACTACAGAAGATATTCCATCAATTTTAATTTTCTCTTGAGAGAATGATAATTGAAAAATTAAAACTAAAAATAGACTAATTAAAAACCTCATATTTCCTTGATTTAAGTGCATCATTTAGAATTTCTTTATTTAAACTTTGTAATAATTGTAATTTCCTTTGAGTTATAATTGTTGACTTTATTCTTTCGTAAAGATAAGATATTGGAGGAATATTTCCAGATTTAAGTATGTCCTTAACAATAAAGAAATTGACATACTGTGAATCTTCAATTGTAAACAATTTGTTTTTGCTTAAATACTTAGATTTATTCTGTTGATTAATAAATTGTATTGATGAAATAACATCTCTTTCTGTAAACCAAATTGAATCATTTAATTTTAAATCAGCAAATTGAAAACTTAGTGAATCCAGAAAAGATCTATCCTCTTCATTAATTCTTACTATAGACCTTCTAATTCTATTAATATTTATATTGTCATTAGGGACCTTTATATATCTATATTTAACTAGATTTTCATTTAATTTAAAGTTGGTATTATTTTGTTTATAAAAGGAATCAACTTGAGAAATTGATACAATAGAATCAATTCTCGTGTTTACTATCAAGTCCTTGTATGAGTTAATATATAAGTCTACTTTATAATTATTAACTAACTCATCAATTTCATTCTTTTTTGATTGTGAAAGATTTACTAGAGAAAGATCGTAAAGAACTTTTTCTTTTGCCCAAGATTCTACAAAATTCATAAACTTTCTAATACTATCTTCTTCAGAAGTAAAATTTGGTAAATCATTTCCATATAAAAAATCCTCACCTGCCCTAGCTATCAAATCATTGGTTCTATTGTTTGATAAATTGCTACACCCAATAGCTAGAAATAAAAACAGTAGTATATAAAAAAACTTGTTCAAAGATTATAATTTTGGAGGACTATAGTTAGGAGCTTCCTTAGTTATAGAAACATTATGAGGATGACTCTCTCTAATTCCAGAACCAGTTATTTTTACAAATTTTGATGATTTTTTTAATGTTTCAATGTTTTTAGAGCCACAATAACCCATACCTGATCGAAGACCACCAACAAACTGATGAATACTCTCGTTTAGTTGTCCTTTATAGGGAACTCTTCCTACTATACCCTCCGGAACTAGTTTTCTTTTGTCTGATTCATTAGACTGAAAATATCTATCCTTGCTACCTTTTTGCATAGCTTCAACAGAACCCATACCTCTGTATGACTTAAACTTTCTTCCATCATAGATAATTGTTTCACCAGGAGACTCTTCAGTTCCAGCTAGAAGAGAACCTAGCATGACAGAGTCAGCTCCTGCTGCTAAGGCTTTTGAGATATCCCCTGTATACCTAACACCTCCATCCGCAATTAATGTTACTTTAGAATTTTTGAGAGCCTCAGAAACTTCTAAGACTGCTGATAATTGAGGGAAACCTACTCCAGCAACTACTCTAGTGGTACATATAGAACCTGGACCAATTCCGACTTTTATACCATCAGCACCGTTTTCTCTAAGATAGTTAGCCGCTTCAGGAGTTGCAATATTACCAACTACTATATCTACACTTGAAAAAGAGTCTTTAAGATTTTTTAAAACATCCCCTACTCTACTTGAGTGAGCATGAGCAGTATCAACAACTAAAGCATCAACTCCAGATTTTATAAGCATTTCAGCTCTCTTTTTATAATCATTATCAGTACCAATTGCAGCAGAAACCATCAATCTTCCTAATTTATCTTTATTTGATTTTGGCTTTTCAGCGTGCTTATTAATATCTCTAAATGTGATTAGACCAATAAGTATTCCTTTTGAATCAACAACTGGAAGTTTTTCTATCTTATGTGTTTGTAGAATATCTTCTGCTTGAGACATTGAAGTTCCAGCTTTTGCAGTTATTAATCCTTTACTCGTCATAACTTCAGATAATTTTTTTGAATTATCTTTCTCAAATCTTAAATCTCTATTTGTAACTATTCCAATTAATTTTCCTGTATCTGAAACAATTGGAATTCCTCCAATTTTATATTTTTTCATGTTATTTTTTGCATCAATAACTAATGAGTTTGCATCAAGTGTTACAGGATCTATAATCATGCCAGATTCAGCTCTTTTAACTAATTTAACTTCATTTGCCTGATCATCAATAGACATGTTTTTATGAATAACACCAATACCACCCTCACTCGCCATAGCAATAGCCATTTTGCTTTCAGTTACAGTATCCATTGCAGCTGAGACTATTGGAATATTTAAGCTTATATTTTTACTGAATTTTGTTTTAAGAGAGACATCTGAAGGGAGAATTGTTGAGTAAGAAGGCACTAAAAGTACGTCTTCGTATGTTAAACCTTCTCCAACAAATTTAGAATTTATCATATTGCAATTAATTATAAACTAATTGCATGCAAAGATACAAATTTAAATCAAGTCTATAATAATAAGATTGAAAGTCCAATAATACCAAAAACAAAGGCTTTAAAATAAGTTATTCTGTAATCAGCAGTATCAACTTTTAAATATGAAACTAATTTATTAGATGCTAAAGAAACAGAAGAAAACACAATTAAGGCTTGAAAAATAAATATTGAACCTAAAATTAAAAACTGAAGACTAATAGATAATGTTTCAGAAAAAAGAAAATTAGGGAAATATGCAATAAAAAAGAGTAAGACTTTTGGATTAACCAAATTCATATATAAACCTCTTAAAAATAAATTAGTATTGTTAGGTTTAGAAGCTTGTTTGAATTTAGTTTTTAACTCATCAAATGCAAGATAAAAGAGATATAGTGTTCCAAAATACTTTAAATAGCTGATCACATATTCATTAGTTTCTATAAATGCTGAAAGTCCAAATACAAGAATTAATGTATGCACTACAAGGCCGGAGCATAAACCAATTGAAATTAAAAAACCTGATTTTTTACTCTCAAGACTTTGATTTAATACAAATAGTATGTCTGGTCCTGGCATTAAGGTTAAAGCTAATGATGATATAAGAAACAATAATATTTGATCCATTTTATCAATTTAATTATTATTTATATTTGAGCCCAAATTATTACTAATGAATAACATTACAAAAGATCTTGAGCCATTAAAAAATAAATTAAGAAATCACCCATTATATAATAATATTGATTCAATAGAAGATTTAAAAATATTTTCTAATGCCCATGTTTATGCAGTTTGGGATTTTATGTCATTACTTAAATTTTTACAAGTCAATTTAACTTCATTATCTATTCCCTGGTTTCCTAGTAAAAATACAACAACTGCAAAGCTCATAAATGAGATTGTTGCAGGAGAAGAAACAGATGAAGATCAAAATGGAGATCCAGTATCTCATTTTGAAATGTACATTGATTCAATTGAGGCGTTTGGACTAAATACAAGTAATGTTTTTAAAAACCTAAATACTTTAAAGGAATTAAAGACAATTGAAAGCGATATAGATAAACTAGAACTAAAATACTATATAAAGGATTTTCTAAAATTTACTTTTTCTGTAATTAAAAGAGGGAAAATTCATGAAGTAGCTTCAGTTTTTACTTTTGGAAGAGAAGACTTAATACCTGATATGTTTATTCCATTGATAGAAGGAATAAATTCAGATAATAATGATTTGGATAAATTAATTTATTACTTTAAACGTCACATAGAAGTTGATGGAGATATGCATGGTCCAATGTCAATGGAAATGTTATCATATTTATGTGATAATGATCCAATTAAAATATCTGAGTCAGCTTCAATAGCAAAGGAAGCTCTTGAAGCAAGAATTGCTTTATGGAACGGAATTGAAAATGAAATAAAAAATAAATAATTATGAAAAAAATTAATTTAATAATCTTAATGTTTTTATTGTCTGTAAGTTGTGCTCAGGAGAATTTATCTGATAAATATGCAGAATCTATTACATCTAATGAACTAAGCGATTTACTATATGAATTTGCATCAGATGAGTTTGAAGGAAGAGAGACTGGTGAACCTGGTCAGAAGCTTGCTGTAAATTTTATTAGAGACTTTTATAAATCAAATAATATTAACAAGGCAGATAACACAGAAGATTACTTTCAAAAACTATTAATTGACATCCCTGGTAAGATGGTTACTTTTCCATATAGTTTTCCAGATTCAGTTAGAGGCTTTATGATAAATGAAAAAGAAGTTAATTGGATTGAAACTGAAAATGTTGCCGCTATTATTAAAGGTTCTGAATATCCAGAAGAATATATAGTTATTTCTGCACACTTAGACCACGTTGGAAAGAGAGGTAATGATATTTATAATGGTGCAGATGATGACGGATCTGGATCTATGGCTTTGCTTGAACTTGCTCAAGCATTTAAACTAGCTGAAACTGAAGGAAATGGGCCTAAAAGATCCATAATCTTTCTTCATGTAACTGGTGAAGAAAAAGGCTTATTAGGTTCTGAATACTACACTATGAACCCATTATATCCTTTAAACAACACAATAACTAATTTAAATGTAGATATGATAGGAAGAACTGATCCTAACAGAGGTATTGATAATGATAGATACATTTACTTAATTGGTTCTGATAGATTGAGTTCAAAGCTACACGAAACTTCAGAGAAGGTAAATAGCAGAACAATTAATCTTGAATTAGACTATACGTTTAATGAATTAGATGATCCTAATAACTTTTATGAAAGAAGTGATCATTTCAACTTTGCTAAAAACAACATTCCGGTGATTTTTTACTTCAGCGGAACTCATGAGGATTATCATGGAACGGGAGACACTCCAGATAAAATTCGTTATGACCTACTAACAGAAAGGACTAAATTGATTTTTTACACTGCGTGGGAGATTGCTAATATGGATGAAAAGATTGAAGTAGATAAAGAATAGAAAAATTAAGAAAATCATATTCATTTTATTAGTCTCATTAATTGGTTGCGATAAAGAATCAATTAATCAAGACAAAAGTTTCACAGGAACTCTTGTAAAACAAGGTATTTGCATGAATTATGTAATTCAAGTAAATGATAGTGATTTTCCACAAGAGTTAATTGAAAAAAGCTGGACAGATGAGTTTTCAAATATTGAATATAAAAATGTATTTGCTCTTGAAAGTGTGTGTGATTTTTCTGAAGAGATTAAAGAAGGTTCTTCGTTTGAGTTTATCATAGACAATAAAAAAGACAATAAATGTGCTGTTTGTCTAGCTTACACACCTGTTCCTAATAAATATATTAGCATAACAGTTACTAAATATTAATTAGCTTGAATTTTTCTAAATTAGAGTTATGGAATTTTTAAAGAGTAAAAAGTTTTGGAAGATATTTCTAATTGCCTTTATAGTAGGTGTTATTATAGGTGGTGTTTTAGAGTATATTAAATTAACATCATAGCTTATATAACAAAGGATGTAAGTGCACACTGTCAGAATCAGTTGATACTGCTTTATATTTTATGACTGAATTTGGTTACAAATATATTCCTACTGATTAAGAAAAAACCCCTCATTAGCTGAAGGGTTTATTTTAAACGTGTAATGTAACGGTTAACTTGGGTGGAAGACCGGATTCGAACCGGCGACCTCCTGAACCACAATCAGGCGTTCTAACCAACTGAACTACAACCACCATATAGGTGGCAAAAATAGACTTTTTTGATAATTATATTAAAGGAAATTTGAAAAAATTAAAGTAAATCAAAGATATTATTTACTGCAATATTTTTTCTTGACTGAAAAGCCTCGGCATAATCTCTATCAATTAATCTACCATAGTTTTTCGCCCTGTATTTGATACTTTCTATAAAATTATCAGAATTAATTTTAGTAGACTTAGTAGATAAATCTTTGAGTACTTGACTTTTAAAAGCAAGAATGGCATCTTTTTTTATTTCAATAAAGTCAGATATATCTACTATTAGATCAGGATCAAAATCATTCCACTGTTGATAATTTAAATTTATTCTAGGTCTCCAGGGTAATTGATTTTCTCCCTCATAAGCAGTATCCAACTTAGTTAAACCACTTAAAAAAGCTGATTCATAAATTAAATCGGAAGCTTTACCATGATCAGAATGACGGTCAAATTGAGTAGGTGATAATATTATATCAGGTTGATAGTGTCTGATGATTTTAATAACTTCAATTTGATTCTCCTTATTATTAAAGATAAAGCCATCCTCAAAGTCAAGATTTAATCTAAATTTTGAGCCTAATATTGATGAAGCTTCAGCTGCTTCTTTATCCCTTAGTTCAACAGAACCATTCGTGCCAAGCTCTCCTCTAGTTAGATCTATAATTCCAACTGTTTTACCCATAGATGTTGACTTAGCTATTGTACCACCACAACCCATTTCTACATCATCCGGATGGGCTCCAAATGCTAATATGTCAACTTTCATTTTATTGATAATTTTATTGCTTGGTCAAGATCTTCATAAAGATCTTCATAAGATTCAATACCAACAGATAATCTAATAAGCTTATCACCTATTCCCTGAATATCTCTTTCTTCTTGAGTCATTAAACCATGAGAAGTTTTCATTGGAAAGTTTACTGTTGTTTCAACTCCAGCAAGACTCATTCCAGGTTTAATTATTTTTAATGATTTAAGAAAATCATACACATCAACATTTTTGTTTAAATCAAAAGACATCATTGCACCAAAATCATTCATTTGAGATTTAGCAATTTCATTTGATGGATGTGATTCTAGTCCTGGATAATAAACTCGTGAAATATTAGTGTTTTCATCTAACATTTTAGCTAGTATCTTTGCATTATTAGTCTGTTCTTTTACTCGAATAAGTAAAGTTTTCATACTTCTTTCTAATAACCATACTGTATAATCACTTAAATTTCCACCAAAATTTTTGGCAGAATTAAGTATTTTTTCAATTCTTGATTCTGTACTTATTACAGCTCCTGCAGATATATCACTATGTCCCCCAAGATACTTTGTAGCACTGTGTATTACAATGTCAATTCCATGGTCAATTGGGTTTTGATTAACTGGACTAGCAAATGTATTATCAATCATTGTCCAAATTCCATTTTCTTTAGCTATTGATGAAACTGCTTTTAAATCAATAATTTTTAAAAGAGGATTACTAGGAGTTTCAACATAAATACCTACAGTATTATTTTTGATTTCATCAGAAAAACTTTTAGGATCAAGGCTGTTAGTAAAAGAATACTCTATACCAAATTTATCAAATTCTGTCTGTATAAAATTTCTTGTACCTCCATATAGATCATTTTGAAAAATAATATGATCACCCATCTTTACATTAGCCATTATAGATGTACTTATAGCAGCCATTCCTGATGTAAATATTAGAGCTTTTTCACCATTTTCAAGTGAAGCAATTTTTTTTGATAAGAATTCTTGATTAGGTGTATTAAAATAACGAGGATAAGGTTTGCTTTCTGCATCACCGCCAAACCAAGGATAGGTAGTAGACATAAATAAGGGAGAAACAACTCCTTGATACATTGTATCTTTTATTTCACCCTCGTGAACACATCTAGTAGAAAACTTGTTTTTAGTCACCATTTGTAATCCAAGATACAATTTCTTCAGAATCTGGTCTAGTCCTTGGTGCAATAATTTTCTCAATTTTACCGTCTTTATTAATCAGGTATTTTTGAAAGTTCCAAGTGACTTTAGAATCTTTGAAATCGTTTTTAGATTTTTGAGTAAGAAACTGGTAAATAGGGTGTTTTTTTGAACCCTTAACTACCACTTTACTCATCATGGGGAAGGTAACTCCATAATTTTCCTCACAGAAATCCATAATTTCTTCATTTGAACCTGGCTCTTGCCATAGGAAATCATTAGATGGAAAACCAATTATAACAAAATTAAAATCTTTATACTGAGAATAAAGTTTCTGCAGAGATTCATACTGATATGTTAAGCCACACTTAGAAGCTGTATTAACAATCATAACTTTTTTACCTTTAAGCTCAGAAAAATCAAAAATATTTCCAGAGATATCAGCAACTTTAAACTGGTGAATAGAATCATCAGTTGAGACCTGAGAATTACTAGTTAGACTCATAATTAATAAAATTGAAGTTAATAATTGCTTTAACATAATGATGCAAATATAACTTTATCCAAAAAGCAGGATTCACAAAGAAGTGTTAAATAGAATTAACTATTCCTAAAAGTTGATCAATTTTTGTGGATGCACCCCCGACTAAGACACCGTCAACATTACCAGAAGACAAAATATCTTTTGAATTAGATGGGTTTACACTTCCACCATAAAGTATTGGAATATTTTCAAGAGAATGATCAATAAGTGTATTTTTTACTTTTGTATGAATTTCTTCAATATGATCAATAGATGCAGTTTCTCCAGTTCCAATTGCCCATGTAGGCTCATATGCAAGAGTTAATTTTAAATTGTCATTATCCTGAAGATTATTTTTTATTAATTCAAAAGGAATTTGCTCATAACTATCAAAACAGAATATAACATCTAGATCAGAATTTAAAACAGTTTCTAGTTTATTATTTACTTGTTCATCTGATTCGTTAAATTTCGATCTTCTCTCCGAATGACCAAGAATTGTCTTGGTAACTCCCATTTCTTTAAGTTGATCTAGGCAAACTCCACCAGTATAGGATCCTAAAGTTTTATAGTCAAAGTTTTGACTAATAACATTTACATCAGATTCCTTTAAAATCTTAACAATAGAATCTATATATAAACTAGTAGGTGCAACTTCAATATTTAAATACTCTTTTTTTGATATTGATTTGATGTTATTAGCTAAAGCTATTGAGTCTTCTTTATTTAAACTCATTTTCCAATTTCCTACAATGTGTAAATTTTTCATATTATTCTTTTAGTAAAATTTGAGCAAAAACAGAATAATTTAAGATATCTTGAAAATTAGCATCAATCCCCTCACTAACATTTGTCTTTCCATCATTTTTTAAAATACTCTTCATTCTATAAATTTTCTGAATTATTAAGTCTGTTAAACTAATTACCTCCATTTCCCTCCATGCTTCACCGTAATCATGATTCTTATCTAACATTAATTCAAACGTTTCATAAACACTTTTATCATAAAGATCAATTATTTGGTTAGAATCTAGATCTGGCTCATCTACAACTCCTTTTTCTAACTGAATTAAGCCCATGATAGAATAATTAATAATACCATAAAACTCAGCTGTTTGACCTTCTGCAATCTTATTATTTATATTATTTTGAAGATTTCTAATTCTTTGAGCTTTAATATTTATTTGATCAACTAGAGAAATAATTCTTAATACCCTCCATGAAGATCCATAATCTGAGTTCTTATCAATAAATATTTTTCTTGATTTACTTATTATTTGATGATATTGTGACTTTGTATCTTCCATATAAGATTTTAGTATAATTTTGGAAAAGAAGATTAAAAGTATGACTTTAAATTGTAATGGAAAAATATTAGATTTCTCTACTAAAAAAATTATGGGAATTGTTAATATTTCCAAAGACTCTTTTTTTGATGGAGGCCAATATGATACAATTGATAAAGTAAATAACCAAGTTTCAAAACTTATATCAAATGGTGCTGATATAATAGACTTAGGTGCTGCAAGTTCAAAACCAGGATCTAAATTGATAAAACCTGAAGATGAATTTAATTTGATTTACAATTATATTAATGAATTAACTTCAAATTTCAGTAAAGTGCTGTTTTCAATTGACACATATAATTCATCTGTTGCAGATTTTGCATTATCTAAAGGGTTTTCATTAGTGAATGATATTAGTTCTGGTAAATATGATAAAAACATGTTTCAAGTAATCAAAAAACACAATGCAGGTTATATAATGATGCATATGAAGGGAGATCCAATTAATATGCAAGAAAATATAAATTATGATAATGTTGTTGATTCAATAATTTCATTCTTTAAACTTAAAATTCAAGAACTTGAAAAACTAGGTTTTTCTAATATAATTATTGATCCTGGATTTGGGTTTGGAAAGAGTATTGATGATAATTATGAGATTTTAAAAAATTTAAAAGTTTTAAAATCACTTGAAAAACCAATAATGGCAGGAGTATCTAGAAAATCTATGATCTATAAGGTTTTGAATAACTCACCAAAAGAAGCTCTTAATGGAACAACAGTTCTTAATACATTAGCTCTAGATAAAGGTGCAGACATAATAAGAGTACATGATGTAAAAGAAGCTTTGGAATGTAAAAAGATTTTAGAAAAACTAAACTAATTCATTTTCCACAAATTGCTCCTCATATAATTTTTTAAACTTTCCTTTTGGAATATTCAATAATTCTTTATGATTTCCATATTCCAAAATTTTACCACTTTCCATATAAATTATTTTATCTGCAGACTCTACTGTGGATAGTCTATGAGCTATTATAATTGAAGTTTTACCTTTTGTTATTTTATTTGTTGCATTTTTAATTAAATCTTCTGAATAAGAATCGATTGAAGATGTAGCCTCATCTAAAATTAAAATATCAGGATTATTAACTAGAACTCTTAAAAAAGCAATTAATTGTTTTTGACCGGCCGAAAGAGTACTCCCCCTCTCACTAACATTAAAGTCATAACCACCCGGAAGAGACATTATAAAATCATGGATTTCAAGATCTTTAGCAGCTTTTTCTACATCTTTAATTGATATATCATTGTTAAACAAAGTAATATTATTATAAATGGTGTCAGCAAATAAGAAAACATCTTGGAGTATTACACCTATTTTCTTTCTAAGACTTTCTAGCTTAAATTCATTAATATTCTTTCTATCAATTAGAATAGTTCCCGAATCAATTTCATAGAACTTTGTTATAAGATTAGTTATGGTAGTCTTTCCACTTCCTGTTGGGCCTACAATTGCCGTTGTTTCACCAGGATTAATAATAAATGAGATATCATCTATTACAAGTTGATTTTTAATATACGAAAAACTTACATTCTTAAATTCAATTAAACCATCAAATGAAAATTTTTCAAAATTACCATTGTCAGTTATTTCTAAATCATCTTCAAGAATTTTAAATATTCTTTCTGTTGATACCATTCCCATTTGTAAGGTGTTAAATCTATCAGCAATTTGCCTTAAAGGACGAAATAAGAGTCCTGACATAGAAATAAAAAGAAACAGTGTACCTAAGGAGATAGTCTCTCCATTTAAATTGTTAAATCCTCCCCACCAGACAAGTAAACCTATACATATAGAAGTAGAAATTTCTGCAATAGGAAAGAAAATTGAATTTATCCAAACTGTTCTTAGCCAAGCATCTCTATGTTTAAGATTAATCTCTTTAAAGTTTTTAATTTCTAAATGTTCTCTATTAAAAATTTGAACAATTTTAACCCCACTAATTCTTTCTTGAACAAATGAGTTTAAGTTTGCAACTTCCTTTCTAACACTTTCAAAAGCAACTTTCATAGATTTTTGAAATATTCTAGTTGCATAAATAAGAATTGGGAAAATTGAGACAACCACAATAGTAAGCTCAAGATTTATAATTGTCATAACAGTTAAAACTGTAACCATCTTTAAAATATCTGCAATAATCATAAATAATCCCTGAGAAAAAATACTAGCAATTGTTTCAATATCATTAACGGTTCTTGTAACTAATCTTCCTACAGCATTTTTGTCAAAAAAAGACATTTTAAACTTTAAAATTTTATTAAACACTTTGACTCTTAAATTTTTAATCACCTTTTGACCTAGCCAGTTAGCATAGTATGTAAATAAAAACATGAATACAACTTCAAGAAAAAGTACTGCAATCATTATTTGGATTATCGATTGCATCCCATCATAGTTTTTTAAAAGTAAATAATCATCAACTACAACTTTCAATAAATAAGGGGTAAGTGTAGAAAGAAGAGAAATTAAAATAGCAGAAGTTAAAACTCCATAAAAAGTAATATTATATGGTTTTACAAATACTAATAGTTTTGTAAATAGTTTTACATCAAATATTTTACCTTTTACTTTTTCCAAGTCTTTATAAATTTTTGCGGATAAGTTATATTAGTTAAGAATAATCCAGCTGAAGGAACAGATAAGCCTGCTTCACTTCTATTTCTAGAATCTAATATTTTTTGAAAGTCAGAATCAGAAATTTTTGAACTTCCGATATCTATCATAGTACCCACTATTGATCTAACCATATTTCTTAGAAATCTATTTGCTGTGATTTTAAATCTTATACCTTCATCTATGACATCCCATTTAGCATAGGAGATATCACAATTATAAGTCTTTACATCAGTATTAGACTTAGAAAAACATTTAAAATCAAGATGATTTATAAGTCTAGTACAACTCTTATTCATTTTTTTTATGTCTATATGATGCTTAAGATAATATGAAAACTTATAATTAAATGGATTTTTTTTTGAATTAACAAAATATTCATAAGTTCTAGATGAAGCGTCAAATCTAGCATGAGACTCATTTGTAACTAAAGACAGAGATTCTATAGTTATATCCTTTGGTAACATCTTGTTCATTGATCTACAAAAATTATCTTGTTGAAATTCTAAATCAATATCAAAATGTGCAAACATTTGTTTAGCATGAACACCAGTATCAGTTCGTCCAGCCAAAGTTAAATTAGAATTAATACCTAAATACTTATTCATATTTATTTCAATAGTTTCCTGAATGGTCAATAAATTAGGCTGTTTCTGTAATCCATGATAATTTGATCCATCATAAGAAAATTCAACGAAATACCTTGGCATAATGAGTTAAATTAGATATTTGCTGAAATTAAAAATAAATTCGTAAATTTGAGTTAATATTTCTTCCAAGAAGTACTTTTCTATTAACATTTCAAATCAAAACTTTCTAAACACATGTACGATATTAAAATGCTTAAGGCTAAAAAAATAGCTGAGCTTATTGAAATTGCAGAACAAATTGGAATTAAAAATCTAAAAGGTCAGAAAAAACAAGAGATAATTGACACTATAGTTGGAAAGTCAGTATCAAAAAAACCAACAGAAGTTGAATCAGAATCTGTTAAAAAATCAACAGAAGTCAAATCAGAATCTGTTAAAAAACCAATTCATAATAAATCAGAATCTGACAAAAAGCCAATTCATAATAAATCAGAATCTGACAACTCCAATAAACCTTACAGAAACGATAGAAATCCAAGAAATATAGGAAATAAAAATCATCACAATAAAAATTTCTCTAATAGAAAAGATGATAATTTTAATAAAGATAATAGAAGGAAATATAAAGAACCAGACTTTGAATTTGATGGAATCATTGAATCTGAAGGTGTACTTGAAATAATGCAAGATGGATATGGATTTCTTAGATCCTCAGACTATCATTATCTATCGTCTCCTGATGATGTATATGTGTCTTTGTCTCAAATTAAACTTTTTGGATTAAAAACAGGTGATACAGTTCACGGAACAGTTAGACCTCCAAAAGATGGTGAAAAATATTTCCCTTTAATCAAAGTAAATAAGATAAATGGGTTAGATCCTGAAGTTGTTAGAGATAGAGTCTCTTTTGAACACTTAACCCCACTGTTTCCTGAAGAAAAATTTAATTTGGCATTAAAAGAAAGTACTATTTCAACTAGAATAATCGATCTTTTTTCTCCAATAGGTAAAGGTCAAAGAGGTATGATTGTCTCTCAACCAAAAACTGGAAAAACTATGTTACTTAAAGATGTTGCAAATGCAATTGCAGCCAATCATCCTGAAGTTTTTCAAATAATTTTATTAATTGATGAAAGACCTGAAGAGGTTACTGATATGCAAAGAAATGTCAAAGGAGAAGTTGTTGCATCTACATTTGATGAACCAGCTGATAGACATGTAAAAGTTGCAAATATTGTTTTAGAAAAAGCTAAAAGATTAGTAGAATGTGGTCACGATGTAGTTATTCTTCTTGATTCAATTACAAGATTAGCTAGAGCATATAATACAGTTCAACCTGCTTCTGGAAAAATATTAAGTGGTGGTGTGGATGCTAATGCTCTTCACAAACCTAAACGATTCTTTGGAGCTGCAAGGAATATTGAAAATGGTGGTTCACTGTCAATTATTTCAACTGCTCTTACTGATACTGGATCAAAAATGGATGAAGTTATTTTTGAAGAATTTAAAGGTACTGGTAACATGGAACTTCAATTAGATAGAAGAATATCAAATAGAAGAATTTTCCCAGCAATTGATCTTGTTTCTTCAAGTACAAGAAGAGATGACTTACTTTTAGATGAAAACACAATTCAGAGAATGTGGATAATGAGAAAGTATTTAGCAGATATGAATCCAGTAGAAGCAATGGAGTTTATCAACGACAGATTTAGAAAAACGAAAAGTAATGAAGAGTTCCTAATATCGATGAACTCTTAATTATTTTAATTTACTAAGTTTTGACTTTAGATTTGATGCTTTATTTTTATGAATAACGTTTTTCTTAGCCAACTTATCAATCAATGAAACAACACCAGGAAATAGCTTAGTAGCTTCTTTCTTGGTTTTAGCTTCTTTTAATTTCTTGATAGCATTTCTAGTTGTCTTGTGTTGAAGTTTATTCAACGACCTTTTAGTTTCATTAGAACGAATTCTTTTTAAAGCAGATTTATGATTTGCCATAATTTTTTATTTAGTAGCCCGTAGGGGAATCGAACCCCTCTTTCCAGGATGAAAACCTGAGGTCCTAACCGATAGACGAACGGGCCATCAGGGTGCAAATTTAATTTAAATTTTAATATTTCAATAAGATTTTGAAAATATTACTTTATAACGTGCAGGTTTACCAGAATAAATACATGTAACACCTTCAGGATCAACACCTTCAGGGATACATCTAATTGTAGCTTTGGTTTCAATTTTAATAGCTTCCTCAGTCTCTTTTGTACCATCCCAGCCTGCTATTACAAAACCTCTTTGATTTGATATCAAATCTTTGAACTCATCATATGAATTTACTTCATGAGTGTTTTTCTTTAATCTCTTTTTTGATTCTGAGATCATTTCTGATTGAACTGAACTTATCGAAGAACTTAAAAGCTCTAAAAGATTTTCATATTCTGCAGATACTTTTTTAAAATTATGTCTATAAAATACCTCAAATTGATTATTCTCAATTTCTTTCTCTCCTATAACTACTCTCATAGGAATTCCTTTAACTTCAGAATCATTGAGTTTAAAACCAAGGCTCAGGTTTTCTCTATTGTCTATTTTAACTCTAATTCCATTGCTTTTCAATGAATTGAATAATTCATCTGTTTTATCTATTATTTTTTTTAGATCATCTTTAGACTTTATCAAAGGGATAATAATAATCTGAATAGGAGCTAATAAGGGAGGAAGAACTAATCCAACATCATCACTATGTGACATAATTAAGGCTCCCATAAGTCTAGTTGAGACTCCCCATGAAGTTGCCCATACATATTCTAATTTTCCTGATTTATCTGCATACTTAACATCGAATGCTTTAGCAAAGTTTTGACCCAGAAAGTGTGATGTACCTGCTTGAAGAGCCTTTCCATCTTGCATTAATGCTTCAATACATAAAGTTTCTTCTGCTCCTGCAAACCTTTCAGATTCAGATTTATATCCTTTAACTACTGGCATTGCCATGAATTTTTCAGCAAAGTCAGAATATATATCATTAATTAGCTTAGTCTCGTTTAAAGCTTCTTCTTTTGTAGCATGAGCTGTATGACCTTCTTGCCAAAGAAATTCTGCTGTCCTTAGAAATAATCTTGTTCTCATCTCCCATCTAACCACATTAGCCCACTGATTAATAAGAATTGGTAGATCTCTATATGATTGAATCCAATTCTTATAAGTACTCCATATTATGGCTTCACTTGTAGGTCTAACAATCAATTCCTCCTCAAGTTTTGAATCTGGATCAACAATTAATTTACCTTTTTTATCAGGATCATTTTTCAATCTGTAATGAGTAACTACTGCACACTCTTTTGCAAAGCCTTCTGCATTTTTTTCTTCTGCTTCAAATAAAGATTTTGGAACGAATAAAGGAAAATAAGCATTTTCATGACCTGTGTCTTTAAACATTTTGTCTAACTGTGATTTCATTAATTCCCAAATTGAAAAACCATAAGGTTTTATAACCATACATCCTCTTACAGCTGAAGACTCAGCTAAGCCAGCTTCTGAAACAATATCATTGTACCACTTTGAGTAATCTTCGTTTCTTGGAGTAATCTTTTTTCCCATTTAATAAATCTTATTTTGAATCATTATAAATGGCATAATTATTGCACATAAATAAGTGAGGTAAAAGTAATAATTTAGATTTAAAAATTTATTCATAAATTTATACAAATGGTAAAAGTTTCAAACATATTCAAGCTAATGATCTTTTCAGCTTTTTTTATAAGCTGTTCTTCATATCAACTAGCATCCTATTATGATGATAGTGATGGGATTTATTCATCTAATGAAGGAGGGCTTGATTATGAAGTCGTTTTCAAAGATTTTGCAGATGAATCACTGAATATCAAATCATCTGAAGAATTAGACTCAGGTAGTTTACCATGGGGAGCTAATCCTGATTCGATTGAAATTGTAAACAATTTCTTTCCTAGCTTTGGAAGATTCTACTATAATCCCTTTTATCATAATTCGGCATTTAATCCATTTTTCTCATATAATGGATCATTTTTAAATTATGGCTTTAGACCTCCCTTTTTCTATAATAGCTATGCATATGAAATGGGCTATCCATTTTATGGACCAATGAATTTTTATTTCTCTCCTTATGCAACTTCATTAGGAAATTACTACTGGTATATGATGCGTTATTCAAGAAATTATCCATGGTACTCAGGAGATATATATAATAATTTAGCTGATAATCAGTATAGACAAGAACCATCAAGAGTAAACTTCAGTAACTCTGCTTCAAGGAGAGGTGAAAAAAATTCATCCACTAACAGTACTAGAAAAAATGATAGACAAGGAGTAGGTGTTTCAGGTATATATTCTAGAGTTGCTTCATATGGAGGAATTTATATGGATAGATCAGGTGATCCTGAATTTAGACGAATTGATAACAATCTTATTGGAGTTTATTCAAAAGCAAATCGTAACTCTAGAAACATTTCTAGAAACAGCTCGATACCAAACTTAAGCTCTATTAAAAGTGATTATGTAAGAGAAGCTTATAGACAAGTCAGATCAGTTAATCCAAGTCAAAGAGGAAACTCATTTAACTATTCATCTGCTAGATCTAGATCTAGATCTAATTCTTATTCTCCCAATCAATCTCAGTTTAATAATTCATCTACAAGGTCATACTCTTCCCCATCAAGATCATCTCAGGTTGGAAATATGAGCTCTTCTCGTTCAAGCGGAAGTGTTGGAGGCGGTGGATCAAAAGGTGGAAGTGCATCTGGTTCAAGAGGGGGTGGTAAGATTAATTAAATGTCTAGAACAAAGTTTTTACTTTACATATTCATAATTACTTCTACATTTTCCTTTTCTCAATCATATGAAGATGTCTTAAGATACAACTCGTTTTCACAAGAAGGAACATCTAGATTTAATGCAATGGGTGGAGCATTTGGTGCTTTAGGTGGAGATGTTTCGGCAATCTCTGTAAACCCAGCCAGTTCTTCTATTTTTATTGATTCAGAAATTGCTATATCGTTAAACTATAAGAATCAAAGAATTAAGAATTTATTGAATAATTCTAAATCTGATTCTAAAAATGATTTTTTATCATATGCAGGATTAGGAGCTGTGCTTGTTTATGAGAATAGAAAATCAAAATTATCAGTTGGATACAATTTAAACATGATAGGTGATTTTAAAAATTCATTTAATTTATCTGGAAAAAACAATACTGGAATAGATAGTTATTTCTTATACTATGCTGATGGAATACCCTCAGAAGATTTATTGATTTATGAAGATGAAACTACTCAAAGCGTATATAATTATTTAGGTAATAATTATGGGTTTGCAGATCAACAAGCTTTTCTTGGGTATCAGAGTTTTATTATTAATGAATCTGATGATGGGTTAAATAATTATGTTTCTAATTCATTATATAATGAATTGAATCAGAATCTAGAGGTGAATAGATTAGGTAACCACCTAAAACATAGTTTCAACTTAGGAACTTCATTAAATAAGAATCTATTTGCAGGAATAAACATTAATTTTCATGAGACAAATTTTGAGGAAACAAAATATTTTCAAGAATACGGCTATTCAAATAGCTCTAATGTCAAACGGGTTTTACTAAAAGAAAATTTACTTGCTTTAGGAAATGGAGTTTCTTTTCAGTTAGGTACTATACTGAAAGTGAGACAGTTAAGGCTTGGCTTTTCATACACTACCCCTACTAAACTTAAAATTAAAGAAGAGAACTCTCAGTATATAGAAACTGATATAACTAAAAATGATGATTTAATTACTTATGAAATTGATCCAAACGTTATCAATATATATGATGAGTATCAACTTACACTTCCATCTAAGACACTTTTTAGTTTAGCATATATATTTAGCAAAAGAGGCTTAATTAGTTTAGATTATGAAATAACTAAATTCAATAATTCTAAGTTTGATGATAATAAAGATTCATACCTAAATTCACTTAACTACTCAATTAAAAATAAGTTAGCAGGTAATTCTGAATCAATTCGTATTGGAGGTGAGTATAGAATAAAAAACTATAATCTAAGAGGTGGATTTTTTTCTTATAAAGGCCCGGACTCTAATCTTGATAATAGAATTAATGGTATTTCTGCAGGATTAGGAATAAACTTTGGATATACAGATTTTGATTTTGGAATTACAAAGTCAAATAAATACAGTCAAAATAGACTTTTTACTAGAGGTCTTACTAATCAATATTCAATAGAAGATGATACATACTCATTTTATGCTTCATTTAGCATTAAACTTTAACTTCTATTTAACGACATAATAACTATCTTTGTTTAACTCAAATATTATTTATGAAATTTCAAGATTTACTTAAAGATGAGATTGATTCTCTGGCAGATGACCACATTGGCTCAAGCATTGACAATCCTATAAGAAAAGATGCTTTTAAAGTTTCTGATACAGAAAAAATTAAATTAATCCAGGAAAAAGTTCATGATATTCTTGACATTCTTGGAATGGATCTAAAAGATGATAGTCTAAAGGGAACTCCCAAAAGAGTTGCAAAAATGTTTGTTAATGAAATCTTTGGAGGTATAAATCCAGAAAACAAGCCTGTTGCTTCTACTTTTGATAATAAATTCAAGTACGGTGAAATGTTAGTTGAAAAAAATATAACACTTTACTCAACATGTGAGCATCATCTTCTCCCAATTGTTGGTCTTGCTCATGTTGCATACATATCTAGTGGAACTGTTGTAGGTCTCTCAAAAATGAATAGAATAGTAAAGTATTATGCAGATAGACCTCAAGTGCAAGAAAGACTTAATATTCAAATTGTAAAAGAATTAAAGGAAGTTCTTAAAACTGAGGATGTAGCTTGTGTTATTGACGCAAAACATTTGTGTGTAAACTCTAGAGGAATCAGAGATTACAATTCAAGTACTGTAACTGCTGAATTTGGTGGTAAATTCAAAGATGCAAAATACAGAAGAGAATTCTTAGACTATATAAAACTAGAAACAGATATTTAATGATCTCTAAAGACTTACATATTTACAATTCTTTAAGTAATTCTAAAGAAAAGTTTAAGTCTATTGAAAAAGGATCTGTCGGAATGTATGTATGTGGACCAACTGTTTACAGTGATGTACACCTTGGAAATTGTAGGACATTTATCTCATTTGATGTTATTTATAGATATCTGATACACCAAGGATATAGTGTCAGGTATGTTAGAAATATTACTGATGTTGGTCATTTAGAAGATGACGGTGAAGATAGAGTTTCAAAGAAAGCTAAACTTGAAAAGCTAGAACCAATGGAAGTTGCTCAAAAGTATACGAATGATTTTAGAGAAACCTTAAAGAAATTTAATTCATTGGATCCTAGTATAGAGCCACTTGCTTCAGGACACATTATAGAGCAAATATCTATTATCAATAATTTGATGAAAAAAAATCTTGCCTATGAATCGAATGGCTCAGTATATTTTGATATAGAGCAATATGATAAGGAAAATAATTATGGTCTTTTATCAGGTAGAGATCTTGAAAATCTTAAGTCAAATTCAAGATCACTAGACAATCAAGAAGATAAAAAAAATGAATTTGATTTTGCACTTTGGAAAAAAGCAGAAAAAAAACATTTAATGAAATGGGAATCTCCTTGGAGTATTGGATTTCCAGGATGGCATCTTGAATGTACTGCGATGAGTACAAAGTATCTAGGTAATCATTTTGACATTCACGGAGGTGGTATGGATTTAAAATTCCCTCATCATGATTGTGAAATTGCACAAAGTAAAGGTCACAATGGACAGGATCCAGCAAAATATTGGGTACATGCTAATATGTTGACATTGAACAATAAAAAAATGTCAAAATCAACTGGCAATAATATTCTTCCAAATGAATTGTTTTCGGGTGATAATAATATTTTCTCAAAAGCATTTGACTTTAATGTCATAAGATTCTTTTTTCTACAAGCACATTATAGAAATGTATTAGATATTAGTGACTCAGCTCTTAAAGCTTCTGAAAAAGGATATTTAAGGCTAATTGAACTCATAAACAAGGTTAGAAATCTCGATACTTCAGATAATTCAAATGATAAACTACTTAATGAATTGAAAGATTGGGAAGTAAGATGTTTTAACTGTCTAAATGATGATTTTAATACACCTATGCTTATTGCTGAATTATTTAATTCATCCAAAATAATTAATGATTTTGAAGAAAAAATTGGTGATCGTGAAAAAAAATATTTCTTAGACTTAATGGATCAATTTTTAAATAAAATACTAGGAATTGACTATGGTGAATCTAACCAAATAAATAATGATTCAGTACTTGAAGTACTTAAAGAAATTAGAAACGAAGCTAGATTAGATAAAAACTATGATCTTTCTGATAAAATTAGAGATAAACTTTCTGAAATAGGAATAAACCTAAATGATAAAGATTAGTCAACTTCTGGCATTACCTTTTATTCTATTAATAAAAATTTATAGACTTTTCATTTCACCACTTTTAGGTAAAAACTGCATCTACACTCCATCATGTTCTGAATATGGAATTATAGCCCTTAGAAAACATGGGATATTTAAAGGAAGTTTTCTTACAGCTAAAAGAATACTAAGATGTAACTCATTATTTAAGGGGGGATATGACCCTGTTCCCTAAATTATATTTATATTTAAAAATGATAATATCTCAAATAAACTGGTCTCCAAGTGAAACACTTTTCGAAATTGGTGGGTTCTCTGTGTATGTATATAGCTTAATGTTTATTCTAGCTTTTTTAACAGGATACAATCTTGTTAAATCATTTTTTAATAAAGAAAATGTTGATGAAAAATATCTTGATCCAATGTTAATTTACATGGTGGTGTCCGTATTTCTTGGAGCTAGGTTTGGTGAAGTATTTTTCTATCAATGGGGATATTATCAAAATCATCTAATTGAAATATTGCTTCCAATCCAAGAATCACCGAATTCATCTATACTTGGATTAATTGATGGATATAAATTTACTGGATTTAGAGGATTAGCGAGTCACGGTGCAGCAATTGGTATATTTATAGGTCTATTATTATTCAAACGAAAATATAATTTTAAAAGTCTACTATGGATTTTTGATAGATTAACAATTCCAATTGCTATTGGTGGAGCTTTTGTTAGAATAGGTAACTTTTTTAACTCAGAAATTCTTGGAAAATATACCGGTACTGACTGGGGAGTTATATTTGAAAATAGAGGTGAAACACTTCCAAGACATCCAGCTCAACTTTATGAATCATTTGGTTATATCATTCTATTTATAATCCTTTATAAATTATATAATACTTCAGTAAGAGAAAAAGAAGGTACTTTGTTCGGATATTTTCTGATAGGGTTGTTTTCGATAAGGTTTATCGTTGAGTTTGTGAAAGAAAGTCAAGGTGGACTTGAAACATTCTTGCCAGGTTTATCGACGGGCCAATGGCTAAGTATTCCATTTATTATTATAGGTATAATCTTCTTATTTATTAAAAAGAAAAAATCAGTTATTTAGCCTGCTTATTGTATGAGTCAAACATAATAGGTGTAGCTATAAATACTGAAGAATAAGTTCCTACAAGAACTCCTATAATTAAAGCAAACATAAATCCTCTAATAGATTCACCACCGAAAATAAAAATTGCTACAAGAACAATTAAAGTAGTTAATGAAGTATTAAGAGTTCTACTCAATGTACTGTTTAAGGCAGTATTAACAATTGTTTGATTGTCCCAAGATTTGTGTATACCAAAGAATTCTCTAATTCTATCAAACACCACTACAGTATCGTTCAATGAATAACCAATTACCGTTAATAAGGCAGCTATAAATGCTTGATTAATCTCCATATTAAATGGCATTATTTTATATGTTAGAGAAAATATACCTAGTACTATAATTACATCATGAAAAACAGCTGAAACTGCTCCTATAGAATATTGCCATTTTTGGAATCTAAGAAGTATATATAAGAATACAATAATCAAAGAACCAAAAACTGCCCACACTGAATTCTGTTTAATATCATCAGCAATGGTTGGCCCTACCTTAATACTAGACATTATACCAACATCTTCTCCCGCTGAAAACTCTTGAAAAGTTAAAGAATTTTCATACTGAGGGTTAAGATTGTCAAATAAGATATTTTT
>Ga0209666_1000109_pt1 | contig 62992 bp, 56 predicted proteins | sample SaaInlV_125m_DNA_FD_184679 | JGI IMG/M metagenome (GOLD analysis project Ga0209666, IMG submission 184679) | Marine microbial communities from expanding oxygen minimum zones in the Saanich Inlet - Saanich Inlet SI037_S3LV_10m_DNA (SPAdes)... | ecosystem: Environmental > Aquatic > Marine >...
GAACTGGAAGATTCAGCTCTGTAGAAAACTTTGAATTAGGGTTTACTAGTGTTATTGGTAAAAAGTTAAAAATTAGTGCTGATATATATTCTTATGTAAACACTGGATTTACAAACTTTAGTGCAATCGGAGATGCATATGCATTAGTTGGTTCAGATATACCAGGAGATTTAGGAGCAGCTGTTGCTGCTGATGCTACTGCGTATGTTACTGGTGCTATAACTGCTGTTACAACTCAGACTTATCAAGGGCTTGCTGCACAGTTAGGTTTACCTTATAGTGTTGTTGCCTCTGGTGCTCTTGCAGGTGCGGGTGTACCTTCACTTGACGCTTCAATTGCAGGTGGTGTAGCTCAAACTTTAGGTGGAATTAACAGTGCATTTAATGCGGGTGGTCAAGGTTTCGTTGGTCTATTAGGTCCATTATTTGGAGCGATAGGTGCTGTTGAATCTGATAGAGTTCCTCAAGGAGATGGAATTACTCACATTACAACAGGATATATTACTCAAGGAGATGCTAAAAGATCACACTTTGGTGGAGATTTAAGCATGGATTACTTTGCTAACTCTGACTTAAGACTTTGGGCAAATGCTTCATGGTTAAGTCAAAACGAGTGGATTCCTGGAGAAGATAATGATGATGATTTACTTAATACATCATATCTAAATGCTCCTATGTGGAAATATAGAATGGGTATGGACTATACTCCTCTAAGTGGTATTAACTTCTCAGTTTCATTCCAACATGATGATAAATTTAGATCAGTTCAAGGTTTCTGGAATGGTATGGTAGAAGCTAAAAACTTAATTGATATGAGTATAGGATATAGATTTAGTCCAGGTATGAGATTTGATGTATCTGCTACAAACCTAACGGATAATCCTTACAAGACATATCCAAATTTACCAACTATTAGAAGAAGAGTCTTAGGTAAACTAACTCTTAACTTCTAGATAATCACAATTTTATCATAAAAAGAGCAACTTTGGTTGCTCTTTTTTTTTGCATAAACTTTTATGTAACTATATTTGATTTTTGCCCGTTAAAATGAAAAAAGTAGGTATTGATTCTCTTGCGTATTATGTTCCTTCTCTTTATGTAGATATTGAGGAGTTGGCTGCTAAAAGGGATATTTCAGCTGAAAAATTAGTAAAAGGTTTGGGGTTAAAAAAAATGGCAACTCCTGATTATGACGAAGATTCTGCTTCAATTGCAGCGAACTCCTTGTTTCGTTTAATCAAAGAAAACAATATTGATCCAAGAGAAGTTGGAAGAGTATACTTAGGAACAGAAAGTGGTGTTGATTCTTCTAAACCTACATCATCATATGTTGTAGAGATATTAGAAGAGGTGTTTTCAGAACAGTACGGTGAAAGATGTTTTAAGAACTGTGATATAGTTGATCTTACTTTTGCTTGTGCAGGAGCTGTAGATGCGCTTCAAAACTGTTGTGACTGGGTTAGAAATGGTGAAAACAGAAAAGCAATTGTTATAGCTTCAGATATAGCAAAATATGAACTAAACTCCACTGGAGAGTATACCCAGGGAGCTGGATCAGTATCTATGTTGATTTGTGAAAATCCTTCAATTATTTCTTTCAATGGGTCGTGGGGTGTTTCAACAAAAGGTATTGGCGACTTTTTTAAACCTAGAAGAACTTTTAAACGATCTAATATTCTTGTTGAAGCTGCAAAACTTCTTAATAAAGAGATTTCTTCAAATGAAGCTGAAACATTACTTGCAAATTCTGATTCTAAATTTTGGTCAGATTCAAATGAAATAGTTGAAGTTTATAAAGAAGAACCAATATTTGAAGGTCAATTTTCTAATGAAAGCTACCAAGAAAGAGTTTATGAGGCAATTGAAAATTTTAATGAACAGAATAAGAGAAATATATTAAGTGACTGGGAAAATATAATTTTTCACCTACCATATGCATTTCATGGAAGAAGAATGATAATAAATAAGTGGTTAGATTGGATGAATGAAAATGACAGAATTGATGAGATTTATTCAGAGATTGGAAAACCAGAATCTAATCAAGATAAAGATTGGTTGAAAAAAGTATCTAAATCTAATCTTTATAAAAACTTTGTAGAAGATAAGATAGCTCCAGGTGAGATGGCTTCTTCGGAAATCGGTAACATGTATACTGCTTCTATATTTATGTCCCTAATAAGTTCGCTCGTTGATGCTAGCAATAATGACAAAAAATTTGAAGATAAAAAAATTGGATTCATTAGTTATGGGAGTGGCTCCAAAGCAAAAATATTTGAAGGAACTGTTCAAAAAAATTGGATTGAAAAAACAAATACTATCAAACTATTTGATGGTTTAAATAAAAGAAAAAAAATAAGTATTGATATCTACGAAAAACTTCATAACAGAAAGATAACATCAAACATAAATAATAATGACGGTGTTATAAAGCTTAATAAAATTTCTGATGGTGAGTTTACAGAAGGTCTCAGAAATTATCTTAAATATTAAATTGTAAATGAATATTCTAGTCTGTATAAGCAACGTCCCAGATACAACATCTAAAATCAATTTTGTTGAGAATGACTCTAAATTTGACTCAAATGGTGTTCAATATATTATTAATCCTAATGATGAGTTTGGTTTAACTAAGGCAGTTTGGATGAAAGAGTCCAATGGGGCTAATGTTACAGTTCTTACAGTAGGAGAACTATCTGCTGAAACTATTTTAAGAAAATGTTTAGCAATTGGAGCTGATAAGGCAATTAGAATAGACTGTGAGGCTAGTGATGCTTACTCAGTTGCAAGGGAAATTGAAGCTCATTGTCAAACAATTAATTATGATTTAATAATTTGTGGGAGAGAGTCAATTGATTACAATGGTGGTTTAGTTCCTGGACTTTTGGCAGGATTTTTAGATTATAATTTTGTAACTAATTGTGTCAGTCTTGAGATAAATAATACAAATGCAACATGTGCAAGAGAAATTTCAGGTGGAACTGAGATTAGTGAATGTGAGATTCCATTAGTAATTGGATCTCAAAAAGGGCTGGTTGAAGAAAGTGATCTAATTATTCCAAATATGAGAGGGATTATGATGGCAAGACAAAAGCCTCTTGAAGTTGTTCAAGCAAAAAACATTAATGCAAAAATTAAAGACAAAAAGTTTCATAAACCTGAAGCTAAAAGTGAGGTTAAGCTTGTTAAGCCTGATGAACTTGATAAACTTATCGATTACCTAGAAAACGAAGCAAAAGTAATTTAATATGGCAGTACTTGTATATTTAGAATCCGAAGACAATAAATTTAAAAAGACAGCATATGAGGCACTTTCATATGGTAAAGCACTTGCAGATAAAATGAATGTTAAAGTGTCTGGTGTAGTTTTTAATTGTACTGATTCAGATAGTTTAAAGAAATATGGTGCAGATAAAATAATAACAATAAACGATACTGATTTTGAAGAATTCTCTTCAAAGAAATATTCTCATGCACTTTCACAAGTAATAAAATCTGAAAACTCTTCAGACGTGATTCTATCTTCATCTGCGAACTCAAAATTTATAGGAGCTCACCTCTCTGGTATTATGGATACGTCTTTTGTATCTAATGTAATTGATCTTCCAGAAAGTATAAATCCATTTGTTGTTAAAAGAACATGTTTTACAAACAAAGCTTTTTCTTCGACAGAAATGATTAGTGATCTAAGAATTATTGGAGTTTCCTCAAATTCTTTTGGATTGATTGAAAATATGAATGATGCATCAGTAGAAACATTTAATGTAGAAAAGGTTGAATCAAATCAAAGAATTTTAAAAATAGAGAAAGAAACAGGTAGTGTTACTATTGCTGATGCTGATGTTGTAGTTTCAGCCGGAAGAGGTCTTAAGGGACCTGAAAACTGGGAAATGATTGAAACATTAGCTGATACTCTTGGTGCTGCAACGGCTTGCTCTAAACCTGTTTCCGATATGGGTTGGAGACCACATAGCGAACATGTAGGACAAACCGGTAAGCCAGTTTCTTCTAATCTCTATATAGCAATAGGTATATCGGGTGCGATTCAACATCTTGCTGGAATAAATTCTTCTAAAGTAAAAGTTGTAATTAATAATGATCCTGAAGCTCCTTTCTTCAAAGCAGCTGATTATGGTGTGGTTGGTGATGCCTTTGAGGTAGTCCCTACATTAATTGAGAAACTTAAGGCTAGATAATAATTTTCTCTTATATAAATTAATAAATCAATAGTTTTTTATTATACACAAGGGTTATAAGAACGTTTTCTTATAATTTTATCTGTTTGCATTTAAAACATATAAGAATTTCCTATAAGAAATTAATTTATGATTAGATACTCTAATACTCAGTGTATAAAACCTCTAATTTCAACCTCTTAGAGAGGTTGGCCTGACTTGGAGAAGAGCCATATAGAGTTACTGGAAAAGGAAATGAAAGCGAAGAGCTAGGTAGGGAAATCTTTTTCTGGTTAGGAAGATAGCCATTCTTCAAAGTAAAGACATCATCAATGTTGGACATCGTAGTTAACCCTAAATCAATGTTCAAGGAATCATATCGAACAATATTAGATACATGGTTAGTTATATTAAACTTATAGCTAGTAGGCTTATTGTTGGAGTCATACTGAAGAAGACCTCCAAAACGGAACTTGTTCGAATTGACAGCTGTTGGTGAAAAGTCTATTGAAAAATCTTTATTGTAGTCCTCAATTGGATTTCCATTATCATAAGAATACATATATAGTCTTTCTGGCAAAACACTGGAACTTGAGGTGTTCATGTCTTCGTCTAAATGAAGAACAATATTGGCTTCGTTTATTAATACATCTTTAGACATGAAAGATCTTAACTCATCTGATATAGAATTATCGTTAGAGAACAACTTTAATTTAGAAATGAATTTTGATCCATTTAGATATATTTTTCCAGATGGAATATTATCAGCAGAAGAATTTACTTCAGCTAATATTTTTTGATCAAAATTTTCATGATCATAGATATTTATAGTAACTCCACCTAGAGGAATAACATTAGACGCCTTCTTCCTATCAATAGTATCGTCTGAAAAATCGTCAATAGTTCCGTTGGTGTTGTAAGAGTTATAGTCATACTCTAAAACAATCCTAGCATTTAAAATGTCAAGCATCATATAAAGATCATCTGAGAAATTTTCAGCCCTAACAATAAGCCCCTTAAAGAAATTATTGAAATTTGCCTGATTAACTAGCGTCTCAGAGCCCTCTAAATTCATTACAGTTCTTTGAAAAAACCTTATGTCAAGAGGGATTCTTAATCGTGGTGTTTCAAAATAATCTACTTGAGTTAATTCATCAGGGTCAGTAGTAGGGTCATCCACAGTATACAATACAGGTATTTCCTCAAAATTCAGACTAACCCTATCATCATGTAAAGTTTTACCGTAATAACCTTGTTCATAAAAATCATCATCAGAAAAATACTCTTTGGAAGACTCAAAATTATTTGCAGGATCTAGAGAGCTTAAATAATAAGTTAATTCATATACCTTTAAATCAAATTCTGCATTTCTATTTCCATAAACTGAATCTATTTCATAAACCTGTTGCTCAACATTGTAAGACGAGCTATCCGTATCATCTGGATCTAAAATACCGTCATTATCTGAATCATTACTGAGAGGATTTGTTCCAGCTTGAAACTCGATTATATCAGAGAGACCATCATTATCTGAATCACTTTCAATATTCTGCGGATCTGAGTCATAAAGGTCTATTACACCATCACCATCTGAATCATTTATGTTGTTGAAGAAAGGTAGATCAAGATATACAGCTGTCAACTCTTCTTCTTCATTTATTGCTCTTACATCTGTTAGACTCCCTTCAATTTCCTGAGCTTGATTGTACTCTCCAAAAGTTTGAAGTGAGAAAACATCTAGCTGTGATATAAAACTTGAGTTTGTATTCCCAAAAACTTCATCATTAAAAACGCCTAGATGAACATTTGAGAGGTTATTTGTCTGAACTCTTTCTAGGGATTCTTGATAAGAAAATACTGGAAATGTTTCAGATTTTAAATTCTGAAATTGTTCGTTTAACAACTCAATACCTACTGTATAATAATCTTTATTACACGAAGTTATCAGAGCTAAAGAAAACATTGTTAAAAGTATTCCTGAAAATCTCTTATTGCTCATTAATCAATATTTTTTAATAAAAATTCCATTAACTTTTCATCGTCTGACGAATCTTTAAAATCAAGGACATCTTTAGAATAATTTTTTATTGAGGAAGTTGTTGATTTGTCAATATTTTCAGAAGACAGAATTACTGAGTCTGAAAACTTTATCATTAAATCTGTAAGAGACTCAAAGTTTGGCTCCGAGATCAAATCAAGATCTCCTTCAACTCCATCAAATTCAATTTTTTCACTTAATTTTTTTGATAAACTGCCATCAAATGACTTTCCATAAAGAGAGGAAACTATTTTACTTTTATCGAAGATGGGATCATCAGAGTATAACTTTTTCAAGTAAAGTGGAAATAGTGATGCAAACCACCCATGAAGATGAATTATGTCTGGGACCCAATTAAGTTTTTTTACAGTTTCTATAACCCCTTTAGTAAAAAAAATCATTCTTTCATCATTATCTTTTAGAAGCTTTTCTTCTTTGTCAAAAAGCAAGTCTTTTCTTTTAAAATATTCTTCGTTATCAATAAAATAAACCTGCATTCTTTCTTTAGGTATAGAGGCAACCTTAATTATCAACGGCAAGTATAAATCATTAATTATCATATTCATACCTGAAAGCCTAATAACTTCGTGCAGCTGATGTCTCCTTTCATTTATCATGCCGTATTTAGGCATAAAAATTCTGGTCATACCACCGTTTTGATTAATTTTTTTTGATACTGAAAATGAATTTACAGCCTTTTCAGTTTGAGGAAGATAAGGCACTACCTCAGAAGAGATAACTAATATTTTTTTGTCTTTCAGTAATTTCAAAATCTATATATTGGCTATAGTCTGGCAAAATTACGAAAATTATGAGTAAGAATATAAAAACATTATCTTTAAGATAATTTATTTCTCATAATTGAGAGTTTACTCTTCCCATAAAGAACTTTTAAAGTCAGTAAAGCACAAGCTGTCTGTTGGGCTGGTTCCAACTATGGGCTCTCTTCACGAGGGGCACCTATCGCTCATAGAAAAAGCTTACAGTGAAAATGATGAGGTTATAGTTTCAATTTATGTTAATCCAACTCAATTTAATGACAAAGAGGATTTAAAGAAATATCCAAGAAATATTAAGGAGGATTTAAAGAAGCTTAATAGGTTTGAGAATGTCATAGTCTATACACCTGAAAATAATGACCTATACCAAAAAAACGAGAGTTCAAAACAATATGATTTTGGAAGCTTCACAAATCTAATGGAGGGAAAACATAGACCTGGTCACTTTGATGGAGTGGCAACAATCATTGAAAAACTATTCAAAATTTTTAATCCAGATAATGCATATTTTGGAGAAAAAGATTTTCAACAACTACTTCTAATAAAAACACTAACAGAGCAGCTTGATATAGATACAAATGTGATTGGATGTGAAACAATTAGAGAGCCTGACGGGTTAGCTATGAGCTCAAGAAATAAGCTTATGAGTTACAAAGAGAGGAAAAGCGCTAAGGAAATCATTAAGCTTCTTTTATGGGCTAAAGAAGTGTATCCAAAGCTTGATTTTATTCAAATCAGAGATGAAATAAAAAATAGGTCCAAATTAATTGATAGTTTTAAACTTGAGTATTTTGAAATAATGAATCTTGAAGAATTTTCAAGTATTTCAAAAAAAAATAATGAAACAAGAGCCTTTATAGCATGTAGAATTGGAAATATTAGACTGATAGATAACATAAAACTTTAATGGAGTTGAAAAAACAATTAAAAATATTAATCCCAATTACATTAGGCATATTTTTTATATACCTAACCTTCCAAATTACATCAGAAGCAGAAAGAGATTTAATCTGGAGCTATATTAAATCAGCTAAAATAGAATATGTTCTAGCCGCAATGGGGTTGGGCGCTTGTGCAGATATAATTCGTGGGCTTAGGTGGCAGTTTTTATCAAAAGCTATTGGTCATAAATCTAGTAGTATTATAAGCATTGCTAGCGTTTTTATGTGTTATACGTCTAATATGGCTATTCCTAGATCAGGGGAAGTGGTAAGAGCAACTGTATTAAGTGAGTATAATAAAATACCTATTAGTAAAACTCTTGGTACAATAGCAGCAGAAAGGGTTGTTGATGTATCTATTTCTATTTTAATTCTTGTCTCAGTATGGCTACTTCAATATAATGTCATTTTAGACTCTTTCTTTGAAGATGACTTTCTTAATTCTATGAATGATAATATAGAAGTTATTGTTTCCCTAGTAATTATTATTACAGCAATAATAGTTTTTATTCTCTCGCGAATTAATAAAATTAGAAAATTTTTTAAAGGTATTCTTGAGGGGTTTCTGTCTCTAACTAAGCTCAAAAAAAAGCTATTTCCTTTCATACTGTTTTCAACTTTAATATGGACCTGTTATATTTTAGCCTTCTTTGTTATTAAGTTTTCGGTTGCTGAACTAAACCTAATAGATAACAGCTTAATTTTTCCAGCATTTGTTGTTGGGGTCTTTAGTATCTCTTTATCAAACCATGGGCTTGGTGTATATCCGCTAGCTATTTCTTTGTTTTTAGTCAATTTTGGAATAAACACTGAAATTGGATTAACATATGGTTGGATGGCTTGGTCTTGTCAAGCGATTATAACTCTAATTTTTGGAGGGCTTTCTTTTTTTGTGCTACCTTTGTTAAATACAAGTGATTGAAATGGAAAAAATCATAAAACAATTTTTGTCAGAAGTAAATCAAAAAAACCAAAATGAGCCTGAATTCATGCAGGCAGTCACTGAGGTTGCTGAAACTGTTATTCCTTACATTGTTTCTCAAGATATATACTACGGACAAAATATTTTACTTAGAATGGTAGAGCCTGAAAGGGTGGTTTCTTTTAGAGTAGCATGGATTGATGATAATGAAGAAATTCAAGTTAATAGAGGTTATAGAATTGAGATGAATTCAGCAATAGGTCCTTACAAAGGAGGTTTGCGTTTTCATCCATCTGTAAATTTGAGTATATTAAAATTTCTTGCCTTTGAACAAGTTTTTAAAAATGCTTTAACTACTCTTCCTATGGGCGGGGGAAAAGGAGGCTCAGATTTTGACCCTAAAGGTAAATCTGACACAGAGGTTATGCGATTCTGTCAAAGCTTTATGACTGAGCTATTCAGGCATATTGGCCCAAATAAAGATATTCCAGCTGGAGATATTGGTGTTGGCGGAAGAGAAATTGGTTATCTGTTCGGACAGTATAAAAGATTAAAAAATGAGTTTTCAGGAGTTCTTACTGGAAAAGGTGTCTCGTGGGGTGGTTCTCTAATAAGACCAGAGGCAACTGGGTATGGTGTCGTTTATTTCATTGATGAAATGTTAAAAGCTTCGAATCAAGATTTAAAAGGAAAGTCTGTTGTAATATCTGGATCTGGAAATGTTGCTCAATATGCAACTGAAAAATGCATACACATGGGGGCAAAAGTTTTGACTCTTTCAGATTCATCAGGCTATATTTATGATAATGACGGAATTAATGAAGAAAAGCTACAATATATAATGGAGCTTAAGAATGTCAAAAGAGAAAGAATATCTGCTTATGTAAAAAAGTATCCTAAAGCTGAATTCCATGCAAACAAAAATCCATGGTCTGTAAAATGTGATATTGCTATTCCATGTGCAACTCAAAATGAACTAAAAGTTAATGACGCAAAGGTGCTTATAAAGAATGGATGTAAAACTGTTGGTGAAGGCGCAAACATGCCGTGTACTTCTGATGCCGTTAATCTCTTTATGGAAAATGAGGTTTTATATGCGCCCGGTAAAGCCTCTAATGCTGGAGGAGTTGCTGTATCTGGATTAGAGATGGCTCAAAATTCATTAAAATATACTTGGAGCAGAGAGGTCGTTGATGGTAAATTAAAAGAGATAATGTCAGACATACACTCATCATGTCTTAAATATGGATCTTCTAAAGGTCATCAGGTAAACTATGTTAAAGGTGCAAACATTGCAGGCTTTGTTAAGGTTGCTGATGCAATGTTAGCTCAGGGTGTTGTATAAATCAAATGCCTAATTCAAGAGCTTTTGTAATAAGGTCCATAAAAAATGGGGAAACTAGCTTGATAGCATCCTGCTATCTTGAAGATATAGGGTTTAAAACATTTATTGTTAAAGGTGTCTACGGATCAAAAAAATCTAAATTTAGTAAGGCTCATTTTTTTCCCTTAAATATTATAAATATTAATTATGCATACACGGAAGGAAGAAACCTTGGATTCATTAAAGAGGTTAAAACCGAAAAGCTCTACAATACATTGCATAGTGATGTTCAAAAAAGTTCCATTATCATTTTCTTATCTGAAATCTTAAATAGTATTTTTCGAGAGGAAACTGATGTAAATAAGGGTTTGTTTGAATTTTTATTCAACTCTCTTTCATGGTATGACAGTGAGGTTAGCTGTAATAATTTCCACATAAAATTTTTACTGGAACTATCAAAATTTACAGGTTTTTACCCTAATATAAATAATGAAAATGATTTATTTTTTGACCTACAGTTGGGGTCGACAACTTCAAACAAACCATTTGGAAGTAACATAAGTGGAGATGATTTTAATCTGTTTAAGGAGTTTTTAGGCACGAAATTTGAGGATTTAAATTTAATGAACTTAAAAAACAACTCTAGAGTCAAAATTCTTAATTATATAATTGACTATTATTCTCTACATTTACAAATGTTCAAAACACCTAAATCAATCAATGTTTTTAATGAAATATTTAAATAAATTATTCTTAATAAACGGACTAATTATTTCATTATTTTTTGTCTCAAGTTTTTCGTTTAGTCAACAAGTCTCTGTAAAAGATGAAAATTCAAATGAAAATCTCTCAGATGTTGTCATCTTTAATGAGGATAAATCAGAGTCAATAATCACTGACTTAAATGGTATTGTAGACTTAAGTATATTTTCTGAAAATGAAAAAATTTATTTCCAACTACTTGGTTACTCAACTTTAGAATTATTAAAGGGCTCTGTTTTAAACGGATCTTCAATTTATCTTCAATCTGAAAGTCAAAATCTTGAAGAAGTAATTTTATCAGTTGCTAGATCTGAATCCAATGTAAATCAAATTGCTGAAAAAGTGTCTGTAATTAAATCTGAAGACTTATTCTTGTCTTCTCCTGCATCTGGAGCAGAATTACTAGAACTAAGTCCAGGGATAAGAGTTCAAAAAAGTCAAGGAGGAGGCGGAAGTCCAATCATAAGGGGGTTTGAAGCAAACAGGGTATTAATTGTAGTTGATGGAGTGAGGATGAATAATGCTATATACCGGTCTGGACACCTACAAAACTCTATTACTATTGACCCAAGTATAATTGAAAGAGCTGAAATTATTTTTGGATCCTCCTCTGTTGGATACGGCTCTGATGCATTGGGAGGTGTTATTCATTATTATACTAAAAGCCCTATTCTTAAAGGGTCTGAAAAAATAAAATCTAGTTTTACTACTAATTATACTTCAGCAAATCAAGGGGTTTCAAATAATTTTGTAACTAATTATAGCGGTGAAAACTGGGGTAGTATTACATCTCTATCAATTTCTAAATTTGGAGATATTAAAATGGGAGAAAAGAGAGAACATGGATTTAAAAGTTGGGGTCTAACTCCTTTATATTCTGAAAATTCTAGGTACTCATATTACTCTCAAGCATCAACTAATTCAGATGAAAACATTCAGAAAAACACCAACTATAGTCAAGTAGATCTATTTCAAAAGTTTTTATTGAAACTTGGCGATACTAATCTACTAAACGTAAACATTCAATTTTCTGAGTCGAGTGATATTGATAGATATGATCAATTGAGTCTTACAAAAGATGGAGGGCTAAAATTTAGTGAGTGGTATTATGGACCTCAAAAAAGATTTTTAATCTCACCTAGTTTGAAAATATTTCCTAACAGAAAGTTTATGAAAAAAGGTGCTGTCACTTTTGGATTTCAAAAAATAAATGAAAGTAGAATCAAAAGAAAATTTAATACTCTTAATAGGTCGCATCAGATTGAAGACCTTAAAGTGTTTAGCTTAAATGGTGATTTTGATACTTCTTTTAATAACGGACACTCTATCTCTTATGGTGTTGAATCTACATATAATTACAACTATTCAAAGGCATATGATCAAACCCTTGAAATAGAGGGTAATCAATTAACGGGTCTTAGTAAAAAGTTTGCTATTCCAACCAGATATCCTAGTAATGGCAGTTCCTACACTAGTTTTGCTTCCTACTTGAATTGGTCTTGGAATATGAGTGAGTTTTTTACTTTTAACGTTGGTACTAGACTTACTTTTACTGGATTAAAAGCAAGCTGGAATGATGTTATCTCAGTAAATCCTCAATTATCTGAAGTAAACCTCAACTCTAAAGCATTAACAACTACTGTCTCAATAAAATTAAGACCTAGTAAAAGAGTTCAAATAAATACAGTTTTATCTAGTGGGTTTAGAAATCCTAATATTGATGATATTGGAAAAATAAGAGAAAATAATGGTCTATTGGTTGTTCCAAATACATTTTTAAAACCAGAGTATGCATACAACTTAGACCTAGGTATTGACTTTAGATCTTTTAATAACGCTAACTATATTTCACTTAGAGGTTTTAGTACGATTATCTCTAGACATATCGGAAGAGATGAATATATTGTTTTTTCAGACATAACAACTCCTAACCTGTCAACAATAATATATAACGGAGAAGAGGTTACTACCATTTCAAATAAAAATCTTGGAAATCGATTTATTCATGGTTTCTCAATTGACGGTTTCTCAAAAATAATGAACAACTTAAAAGTGGATTATGGTCTCACTTATACAAAAGGAGATAATAATGATACCTACGGCCCTCTTCCTTCTATTTCTCCTTTATTTGGATCCATTGCACTTTCCTATTCAAAAAGAGGTCTTAACATCAAGGCAGTTTATAAATTTAGTGAAGCTAAGAATCCTAGTGAATATAGCTTTGGAGGAGAAGATGGATTAGATGAAACCCCTTTTATAGTTAATAGTGAAGGGTTATTAACCTATCTGGGAACTCCAAAATGGTCTGATCTTTCAATCTTTGGAAGTAAAAATATTTCATCTAATGTTACTTTAAGGATGGGCTTAACAAATGTTTTTGACTCTCATTACAGAACTTTTGCCTCTGGAATTTCTGCCCCTGGAAGGTCTTTTCAATTAGGGTTAAATCTAAAATTATAACTCATTATATTAACTTTTATTTGATCTAAAATCATTAATTTCGCCTTTAATTAAAGCATAATGAGATTTAGAGAATCTAAAAACTTTTCACTGACTTCAATTTCATCAGAGATCCAGGATTTTTGGTCTAAAAATGATATTTTTTCTAAATCATTTAATAAGAAAGATAGCTCAAATTTTGTTTTTTATGAAGGTCCTCCATCTGCTAATGGAAAACCTGGAATCCATCATGTGATGGCTAGAACTATTAAAGATGCATTTTGTAGATATAAAACATTAAAGGGGTATAATGTTGAAAGAAAGGCTGGTTGGGATACTCATGGACTTCCAGTTGAACTAGGAGTAGAGAAAGAGTTGGGAATATCTAAAGATGATATTGGGAGTAAAATTAGTGTCTCCGAATATAATGCTGCATGTAAAAAAGCTGTTATGAAATATACAGCTGAATGGGAATCCCTTACAAGACAAATGGGATATTGGCTTGACCTCTCCGACCCATATGTTACATATACGCCTAAATACATGGAAACCGTTTGGTGGCTTATTAAAAATATATCTGAAAAAAAACTACTTTATAAAGGATATACTGTTCAACCATATTCACCAGTAGCAGGAACTGGACTTAGCTCACATGAGTTAAATCAGCCTGGAGCATATAGAGACATAAGTGACACCTCTGTAATTGCTCAATTTAAATGTTTGGATGGTGAGTTACCAGTAAAATTAAAAAACTTCTATCCGTTTTATTTTTTAGCATGGACCACTACCCCTTGGACTTTACCTTCAAATACAGCTCTAACTGTTGGGGCTAAAATTGAATATTCTTTTGTTAAAACATTTAATCAGTATACAAAAAAGAGAATAACTGTATTGTTAGCTAAGAATTTAATTGAAAAAGTTTTCTCTAAAAACTTTTATAAAATTAACAATGAAAATGAACTTGATTTATTTAATCAAAATGATACTAAAGTCCCCTACTTTATATTGGAATCATGTAAGGGTGTAGATCTTGAAAATCTTAAATATGAAAGAATTTGGGAGGAAGCCCCTCTTCCAGTGGATAATCCTGAGCATGCTTTTAGAGTAATTCTTGGTGATTTTGTAACAACTGAAGATGGAACTGGAATAGTCCACACAGCTCCAACGTTTGGTGCGGATGATTACAAGGCGGCAAAATCTGCTATGCCTGAAGTTCCTCCTCTACAAGTACTTGACGAAAAAGGGAATAAGGTTCCTCTCGTTAACTTAAAAGGGAAGTTCATCGATAATATTGGCTTAATTAGTGGTAAATATGTTAAAAACGAATACTATGAATCTGATTCAATACCGGATAAATCTGTTGATGTTGAAATTGCTATTAAGCTTAAAGAGCAAAATTTAGCATTTAAGGTTGAAAAATATTCTCATTCTTATCCTCACTGCTGGAGAACAGATAAACCCGTGCTTTATTATCCCATGGAATCTTGGTTTATTAAAATTAGTGATCTGTCTGAAAGAATGTTTACCCTTAACAAAGAGGTAAATTGGAAACCTAAATCAACTGGAGAAGGTAGGTTTGGGAATTGGCTTAAGTCTGCTAATGATTGGAACCTCTCAAGGTCCAGGTTTTGGGGAGTTCCATTGCCAATATGGTCAAACGAAGAAGGAACTGAACATAAAGTAATTGGTTCTGTTGAAGAGCTGATTAATGAAATTAATATTTCTATAGAAAAAGGGTTAATGAAGTCCAATCCTTATTCTAAATTTAAGATTGGTGATATGTCTGATGATAATTATGATAAAGTTGACCTTCATAAAGATTTTGTTGATGATATTGTCTTATGTTCTGAAAAAGGCCTTCCTATGAAGCGAGAAAAAGACATAATTGATGTTTGGTTTGAATCTGGATCGATGCCTTATGCGCAAATTCACTATCCTTTTGAAAATAAAGATTTAATTGATAGTAAATCAAATTTTCCAGCAGATTTTATAGCAGAAGGTGTAGATCAAACTAGGGGATGGTTTTACACCCTTCATGCAATATCTACAATTGTATTTGATTCAATTTCATATAAAAATGTTGTTTCTAATGGACTTGTATTAGATAAAAGTGGGCAAAAAATGTCTAAAAGATTGGGCAATGCTATAGACCCATTTGAGATGATAAATAGTTTTGGTATTGACGCTGTTAGATGGTATATGATTTCAAACTCAAACCCATGGGATAATTTAAAATTTGATCAAGAAGGAGTTGCTGAGGTAAAAAGAAAGTTTTTTGGCACGCTACAAAACATATATAGTTTTTTTAGTTTATATGCAAATATAGATGGTTTTGAATATGAAGAAACTAAAATAGACATAAATAAAAGGCCTGAAATTGATAGGTGGATTTTGTCTGAACTTAATTCATTGATCCAGAAAGTTGATAAAGATTTTGATAATTATGATTTAACACCTGCAGCAAGAGATATTAATGATTTTGTTCAGGAAAAACTGAGCAATTGGTATGTAAGACTTTGTAGAAGAAGGTTCTGGAAAGGAGAATATAATGCTGATAAAATTTCTGCATATCAAACTCTTTTTGAGTGTCTTTTAACCATTAGCAAACTTATTTCTCCTATAGCACCTTTCTACTCTGAATATGTTTTTCAATCTTTAAATACCGTAGCAAAAAAGGATAAATTTGAATCTGTTCATTTATCTAGTTTTCCTAATTACTCATCCGACATAATTGACAACAATCTAGAAAACAAAATTAATCAGGTAAGAAATATTTGCTCTCTTGCTCTTTCTATAAGAAAAAAAGAAAAAATTAAAGTAAGACAGCCATTAAACAAAATTATTATACCCGTAAAAAATGAAATTGAAAAAAATGAAATTGAAGATGCAAAATCACAAATTTTATCAGAAATAAATGTAAAGTCAATTGAGTTTTTAGATAATAAAAATTCTTTGCTAATTAAAGAACTTAAGCCTAATTTTAAGCTTCTGGGTCCAAAGTATGGAAGAATAATTAATGATCTTGCAAAAAAAATTAAATCACTATCAAACATTGAAATTGAAAAGCTAGAAACCACTAGTTCACTCAATTTTAAAGTGAATGAAACTGAAGTTTCAATTTTACTTGAAGATGTTGAAATTAACTATAAAGACATTGAAGGTTTATCGGTAGCAAGTGGAAATGGTCAAACAATTGCACTTGATCTAAGTCTTAATGAACAATTGATAAATGAAGGAATTGCAAGAGAGATAGTTAATAGAGTTCAGAATATTAGAAAGAGTGAAGGGCTTGAAGTAACTGATAAAATTGAAATAAATATTAAAAACTCTGATAATCTTGAAAAAGCTATAAATGATAATTTAGATTATGTTATAGGTGAAACTCTAGCAATAAAATTATATTTTAGCGAAAATCTAGATGTAGGAGATATCATTGAGTTCGATAATATTAAAACTAGAATAACCATAAAAAAAGTTTGAAATGAGTAAAAATTCAAAAAACAAATACAGTGATAAAGAATTAGAAGGCTTTAGAAAAATAATCAATGTTAAGATTGAAAAAGCTCAAAATGATCTTGATCTTATAAAAAGTGCATACATGAATGATAGCACTAATGGGACAGAAGACACTTCTCCAACTTTTAAATCAGTTGAAGAGGGATCTGAAACTATGTCAAAGGAAGCAAACACTCAATTAGCATTAAGACAAGAGAAATTTATAAGAGATTTAAAAAATGCTCTTGTTAGGATTGAGAATAAAACTTACGGAGTTTGTAGAGTAACTGGGAAGCTTATTGATAAAAAAAGACTCAATATCGTTCCTCATGCCACTCTTAGCATTGAGGCTAAAAACATTCAAAACTAAATATTACTGATTTGAACTCTTTGCTAAAAAATATTGACGCTAAAAAGTCAGTAATATTTATCTTATTACTAATTTTTTTAGATCAATTTGTAAAGATTTACATTAAACTAAATTATTCTATCACATCATATGGTCAGCCCCCTATAATTGATCTTGGTTTTTTCAAATTACTTTTTATTGAAAACAAAGGTATGGCAATGGGTGCTAGGCTGAATAATATAATTCCCTTTTTAGACGATAATACAGCTAAATTAATTTTAACTGTTTTTAGAATTTTTGCCTGTATCGGTATTGGTTTTTGGTTGAGAAGTATTATCAAAAATAAAGGTTCTCAACTATTAATTTTTTGCGTTTGCCTAATCTTCGCAGGTGCTGTTGGTAATTTAATTGACTCTGTTTTTTATGGAATAATCTTTTCGTCAAGCTATGGACAAGTAGCTACACTTTTTCCTGATACTGGTTACGCGCCTTTATTTTATGGAAGTGTTGTCGATATGATACAATTTCCATTGGCAACATGGAATTGGCCAAATTGGATGCCCTTTATTGGTGGTGAAGAATATACTTTTTTCGAATATGTTTTTAATTTAGCAGACTCTTATATAAGCACAGGAGTAATCTTTCTTCTAGTGTTTAATAAAAAAGTATCCATTTAATTTAGGTAAAATTATATACTATATTCGGAGTTATAACATAATCTAATTTGATGTCATGTTCTTCAACATTTAAGATTTCATCCACCGGTTCAAAGAATGACAGTCCTACTTTTAAAACATTATTTTTCGTGTTTAGTAAAAATCTGTCATAGTAACCGCCCCCATAACCTACTCTTTCTCCAGATTTGTCATAGGCTAAAAGAGGAATAAACACAACATCAAAAATCATTGGATCAGATGTGTTTGTGCTTGAGGGTTCTCTAATACTAAAATGGTTTTCAGAATATGTTGTGTCTTTATTTATTTCAATATGAATCAAGTTTTCACCCATAATCTTTGGCACATATACTCTTTTATTTTTTTTGAATAACAACTTTATAACCTCATCCGTTTCAACCTCATTATTTAAAGAGTTGGACAGGTATATATGATAATAGGTTTGTTTAAATAAGTCCGTTTTCATTAAGTTTTTAAAAATTGCTTTATTTAAATCTTTTACCTCATTATCCGTAAGTTCAGATCTATGTTTTTTAAATAATTGTCTAAAAAAAACCTTGTTGTTCTTCATTTACATTAATATAAAAAAAAAATAGGCTTAATTTTGTTTTAGTGAAACATTCTGAACTTCATCTTCAAGCTAAATCTCTTCCTGAACTTCCAGGTGTTTATCAATTTTATGATGATGACAAAATTATTTATATAGGTAAAGCAAAAAATCTAAAAAAAAGAGTTTCATCCTATTTTTCAAAAAATCATGAAAGTAAAAAGACCAAACTACTTGTAAAAAGTATCAGGAAAATTGAAAAAATTATAGTTGACACTGAAATGGATGCTCTTCTATTAGAAAATAACCTGATAAAAAAATATAAGCCTAAATATAACATTCTTCTAAAAGATGATAAATCATATCCATGGATTTGTATTGTCAAAGAGCCTATCCCTGATATTTTCTATACAAGAAAAGTTGAAAAAAGAAGGGGTGAATACTACGGACCCTTTACTAATGTTTACAGTGCAAGATTTCTAATTAAACTAATTAAGGATATTTATCCTTTTTTGAATCATGAGCTAAACCACCTAATAAAAAAAGAGACTGAAGAAAGTATTAAAGTTAAATTTTCAGAAAACATAAAGTCAATTCGTAATTTAATTAAAGGACATTTTAGAAAATCAATTGATGAGCTTAAAGATAAAATGAAATTATTTTCAAAAAATCTTAAATATGAAAAAGCTCAGGAAATAAAAGAAAAGCTAGAAATTTTATATAATTATCAAGCTAAATCAACTATAGTAAATTCTAAGATAAGTGATATAGATGTTTTTGCATTAATTTCTGATGAATCTTATGCATATATAAATTATCTGCAAATCTCATATGGAGCAGTAATTCGATCGTTTACATTAGAGGTTAAAAAGAAACTTGAAGAATCAGATAAGGAAATTTTGAGTTTAGCTGTAATAGAACTTAAACAAAGGTTTCAGTCACAAAGTAAAGAAGTCATTTTGCCCTTTAAGTTGAATCTTCCTCAGCCAATTAAAGTAACTGTTCCTAAAACAGGTGATAAGAAAAAATTAATTGAATTGTCTGAAAGAAATGCAAAGTTTTATAGAATTGATAAACTAAAACAAATAAAAATTGTTGATCCAGAAGCTCATGGCAATAGAATTATGGAGCAGGCAAAAAAAGACCTCCAATTAAAAGAAAAACCTGTTCAAATAGAATGTTTTGATAATTCGAATTTGATGGGGACTAATCCAGTGGCATCTTGTGTTGTTTTTAAAAATGGTAAATCTTCAAAAAAAGATTACAGACATTTTAAAATACAGAATATAGATGGCCCTGATGATTTTGCTTCAATGGAACAGGTTGTTTACAGAAGATTAAAAAGACTTTTAGACGAAAATGAAACTTTACCAAATCTAATTATAGTAGATGGTGGAAAAGGTCAATTGAGCTCTGGAGTAAAAAGCTTAAAAAAACTAAATTTAGAAAATAAGGTTGCCATTATTGGTATAGCAAAAAAACTTGAGGAAATTTTTAAGCCTGATGATAAATTACCTTTATACATAGATAAGAAATCTGAAACTTTAAAATTAATTCAGCAATTAAGAAATGAATCTCATAGATTTGCTATTAATTTTCACAGGGACCTTAGAAGTAAAGATGCTCTTAAATCAGGCATGGATAGTCTAAAAGGAGTGGGGCCAGTTCTGAAAGACAAACTTTTAAGCAAGTATAAATCTTTTAAAAGATTAAAAGATGCTGATGAAAAAGAGTTGATAATATTTCTTGGGAAGAGTAGAGGTAGATCTGTTTTTAATCAATTAAGAAATTAATTTTAAGTAATTTTGCTCTTGTAAATGATGAAAGTTAAATTTCTATATCTCAAAATTCTTCTTTTAAGTATCAACCTAGTTTTTAGCCAATCCCCTCCAAAAAACATAGAACCATTTAAAGCTGGAGAAGCACTAGAGTATAGAGTTCACTATGGAATTTTCAATGCTAGTTATGCATCACTAAAGCTTTCAAGTGAAGAGCTCAACGGAGAAAAACTTTTATTGGCATCTGGGTATGGGAAAACAATTGGATTGGCTAGACTTTTTTTTAAAGTTGAAGATTATTATAGCAGCTATTTTGATAATGAAAATGTATCTCCCGTTTTTTTTAAAAGAAATATTTATGAAGGTGGTTACACTAAAAACTTAGAAGTTCAGTTTGATTCAGAATCAAACGAAGCTACAGTAAATAATATTAAAAATGGAACAATAAAAACAATTTCGACAGAGAAAAACATTCAAGATCTTATATCCTCATTATATTACCTTAGAAAGAATTTTTCTCCGAACAGCATTGGAATAGGTGATTATTTTACAATAAACATGTTTTATGATTCAAAAAACAGAGAGTTGTCTCTCAAGTATCTTGGCAAAGAGGTCATTAATACAAAATATGGAAAAGTAGAATGCTTAAAACTAATGCCTGCTACTAACAGGAGTAGAATATTTAAAGGTGAAGGTAGCATTACAATTTGGTTAACTAATGATAAAAATAGGCTTCCTATTAGAGTTCAAGCAGATTTACTAGTTGGGTCTATTAAGGCAGATCTAGAAAAATTTTCTGGGATTGCTAATCCAATTGAAATTCAAATTAATAACTAATGAATAAAAGAGTAAAGTACTACTATTTTTTTGTCTTGATATATGTTTTCATAGTCCTATTAAGCTCTTGTAATTCAGAAATAAATGAGATCAAAAAAGAAGAAGATCTTATTAAATATAAATACGGTTATGACGAAAGCAAATATTTATTTGAAGAGAAAAAAGTTGGAAAAGGAGACACTTTTGGCGATATATTAGAAGGGCAAGGGATTGATTATCCCGAAATATATCAAGCACTTCAAAAAACAAAAAACGAAGTTGACTTTAGAAAACTTCAAATAGGCAAGCCCTACACGCTTATATATACTAAAGATTCTATTAGAAAATTAAAAGCCTTTGTTTATCATCCTACAATTGAAGGATACTCTTTGATCCAATTAAGAGATAGTGTTTTTGGTAATACATTTAAAAAAACTAGAACATATAAAGATCTATCAGCATCAGGAATTATTAACAACTCATTATATCTAACTCTTGAAGAGCAGGATAAAGATCCTTTATTGACATATTATTTATCTGACATATATGCTTGGACAATTGATTTTTTCAGATTAGATAAGGGTGATAAATTCAAAGTAATATATACGGAAGCATACGTAGATGATTCAATTCCTGTTGGAATCACAAAGATTAAAGCAGCTTATTTTGTTCATAAAGGTGTTGAAAGATATGCCTTTGAATATGAAACAGATTCAATTAAAGGGATTGTTGAATACTTAGATCAAAATGGGAAAAATCTAAGAAGAGCGTTTTTACAGTCTCCTATTAAATTTGGAAGGATTTCATCAAGATATAATTTAAGAAGACGAATAGCTTTGTATGGTAATAGAGTTAGACCTCATAAGGGAACAGATTTTGCAGCTCCTATTGGAACACCTATTATGTCAACCGCTAATGGAACTATTATTGAGTCCAGCTATACAAGAGCTAACGGGAGGTATGTAAAGGTTAGACACAACAATACTTATGATACTCAATATCTACATATGAGAAAAAGTAATGTTAAAGTTGGACAATTTGTTGAACAAGGAGATGTAATTGGATGGGTAGGTATGACTGGGAATACATCTGGACCTCATGTATGTTATAGGTTCTGGAAAAATGGTATTCAAGTGGATCCTTTCAAACAAAAACTTCCTGAAGCTAAACCAATCAACGAGTCATTAAAAAAGAAGTACTTTAGTGATATTGTCTTAATCAAATCTGAACTTGATTCAGTAATAATTAAAAATAAAACTTCCATCTAATGGGATTATCTAAAATAAATCCAACAAATTTAAATTCTTGGTCAGGCCTTGAAAAAAAATTCAAAGCTGAAGGTAATAATCATATTTCAAGTTTTTTTGAAGAGAGAGATCGACTTGAAAAGTTTACAATAAGTTGGAAGGATTTTTATGTAGATTTCTCAAAAAACAGACTAAGTTCATCAACTCTAAAGTTATTAATTGATTTAAGTAATGAAACCAATTTAAAGAATAATATTGAAAAGTATTTTGATGGATCTACTATTAATGAAACAGAAAAAAGATCTGTTCTTCATACTGCTTTAAGGTCAAGCGAAATAAAAAACCCTGAATTAAAAAAAGAGGTTGAAACCTCAATAGAAAGGATAACTAGTATTTCAGATCAAATAAATAGCGGTAGAAAACTAGGATCTACAGGTAAAAAAATTAAAGATGTTGTAAATATTGGAATTGGAGGATCTCATCTTGGTCCAGATATGGTTACAGAAGCATTATCGTATTATAGTCTTAGTATTAAACCTCACTTTGTCTCTAATATCGATCCTGATTATACATCAAAGTTACTTGAGAAGTTAGATCCTGAAACCACTATTTTCATAATTGTTTCTAAAACATTTACAACAATCGAAACACTAGAAAATGCAAAAAAAATAAGGAAATGGTTTGTAGAAAACTCCGATGAAGAATCTATAAAAGATCATTTTATTGCTGTTTCTAATAACACCGAAGCACCAAAAGAGTTTGGGATTTCATCTGATAATGTGCTTTCTATTCCTGAATGGGTTGGAGGAAGATTTTCACTCTGGGGATCAGTTGGTTTAATTATTTCTATCATTATTGGATCAAAAAATTTCAAAGAATTTTTAAAAGGGGCTGAGTCTATGGATCTTCATTTTAAAAACTCTCCTTTTGAAAAAAATATTCCAGTAATCCTTGCTCTTATCAGTATATGGTATAATAATTTTTTTAAATGTGAGACGGAAGCTGTACTACCATATAATCAGTTTCTTGGAAAACTTCCAGATTATTTACAACAGGCTAGCATGGAGAGCAATGGAAAAAGTATAGACAGAAATGGTGAAAAAATTAATTATGAAACAGGTTCTATTATTTGGGGTTCAACTGGAACAAATGCTCAGCATGCTTTTTTTCAGCTAATGCATCAGGGGACTAAAATTATACCTTCTGATTTCATTGCTTTTAAGAACTCTCTTTATGGCGATAAGGCTCAACATGATATTTTGACTTCAAATTTTTTAGCTCAAACAAATGCATTAATGATTGGGAAAATTTCTACCGGACATGAGATTCATAAAAATATTGAAGGCAACAAACCTTCTAATTCAATAGTTATTAACAAGCTTTCTCCCAAAAGTCTTGGGGCTCTTATCTCAATGTATGAGAACAAAATTTTTACAATTGGATCTATTTTAAACGTATACAGTTATGACCAATGGGGCGTTGAGCTAGGAAAATCAATAGCTAAAGATATCTCTAATGGAAAGCAAGAAAATCTTGATAAATCTACAATTAAGATTAGTAAAATATTAAAGAGTTAGTTTATAACTAAAGTCTCCATATTTATTAATATTATGTTAATATTTAGAGAGGGTAAAAACTCTTGAATATTTTACTTTTGTAAACAAATCAACACAAATAATTATACAATGAAAAAATTAAGCTTAATCTTATTTGCTTTATTTACAGCAACTGCTTATTCACAAGATGCAGCGCTTGATTCAATTGCTCTTACTGAAGTAACCGTAACATCAAAGGTTGTTGATGTTGCCAAAGAGCGTGAAACGCCGATTGCATTTAGTACAGTAACTGGTGCTGAAATAGAACTAAAAGGAGGAAATCTTGAGTTTGTAGAAACTCTTAAAAGAACTCCTGGTGTATACACCAACCAAGACAATGGGGGTTATGGTGATGGCCAAATGTATCTTAGAGGATTTGGATTCACTAATACTGCCTATGTTATAAACGGTCAACCTGTTAATGACATGGAAAATGGTAGAATTTATTGGTCAAATTGGGCCGGACTAATGGATATTGCTTCCAGTGTTCAGCTTCAAAGAGGACTTGGATCAACTTCTCTAGCTGTTCCTTCTGCGGGTGGAACTGTGTCTGTTAATACAAGAGCTGCAGAAGCTACACCTGGATCAGGTCTTAAACTAATGTTAGGTGATAATGGATACCAAAAAACAACAGCATATATGAATACTGGGGTAAATGAGTTAGGCTGGTCATCAAGTTATTTACTTGGTTTCTGGAAAGGTGATGGATGGAGAAATGGTATGCAAGGTGAGGGTGTAACTTATGCTTTTTCTGTAGGATATACGCCAAGAGGTGGTGATCATGAATTTAACCTATCAGTTATTGGTGCTGGACAATGGCATCATCAAGCATATTATGGTACTCAAATTCAAGATTATTTAGATTATGGACCTGCTCAAGGTGATGATTATAGAAAGTTTAATCAATTATATGGTGACTATAAAGGTGAAGAGTTTTCAGTTTTAAGAAACTATTATCACAAACCATTAGCAACTCTTAACTGGGATTGGGAAATAAGCAGTAGAGTTACGCTTGCAACTTCTCTTTATGCTTCTGCAGGAAGAGGTGGTGGAACAGGTTTAAGAGGAAGAGGTTCTTTTGGGACAACTTCTTTTAATGAGTCTTTTGCAGAATATATGGACGATCACTCAGAGTGGAGAAATTCTGACTATACAATTAACTGGGGAACAGCAGTTTCAAAAAACTTAGCAGGAGCATATGTTCCTGATAGCGGGCCTTTCGCTGGTATGAAGCTTGGATATCATAATACAATTGATGGACTTCCAAGTAAATGGGGTGCAGACACAACCGTTAGAAGATTTTCAACTAACTCTCATAACTGGATTGGTGGTATTTCTAAAATCAAGATCGACTCAGATAATTTCAGATATGAGTTAGGTGTTGATTTAAGGTCATATAAAGCTTATCACAGAAGAGGTATAAGTGATTTCTTAGGTCTAGATGGATATATTTCTACAATTAACGGAAATAACTTCTCTGGAAATGGAGATAGAATTGGAACAGTAGTTACAACTGCATACGAATCTTCTCCTTTTAAAAATCTTGGTATGGATGATCCTAATGGAACACAGAGATACTATATTGGTTATAATGATTGGACTGGTATCAATGGTTTAATTGAATATACTGGTAATGACAAATTCTCGGCCGTTCTTCAAGTTGGATCAACAACTCAAAAATATCAACTAGAACATTTTTACACAACTCAACCAGATACAAAAAGTAGAAAGATTACTGTAAATGGCGGATATATTAAAGGTGGTGCAAACTATAAAATGAATGACAGAGCAAATGTCTTCTTCAATGTAGGTCGTATCAATAGACCTCCTCTTGTTGATGGAGTGTTCACTAATGCAGATTATGACTTTACAGAAGCGGATGATATAACTTCTGAAAAAATCACATCTCTAGAGCTTGGTTATGGTTATTTTGGATCAAACTTTAAAGCAAAAGTAAACGTTTACAACACTGTATGGGGAGATAGAACTTTTCAAAGATCTACATCAATTGGAGATCAAGGGATAACAATAATCTACAATGATGTTGAGCAAACACATTCTGGTATTGAAGGTGAGTTTACTTGGTATCCTTCTAGTAGATTAAGATTAAAAGGTATGGCTTCATTAGGTGACTGGAAGTTTTCTAAAAACTTTAATGGTACATCTTTTTATAATGATAATGGTCAAGCAGCAGGAGAAACAGGAACTCTATATTTAGATGGTGTTAAACTTGGTGATGCTGCACAAACAGTTATGTACCTTGGAGCTACCTATAAAATGTCTGATAAATTATCTGCTGACATAGACTTTCAAACATATTCTAATTTATACGGAAGATTTGGTCCATTAGACAGTGAGTTTTACAGTTCTAACAACAGAGGTTCAATTAAACTACCAAGTTTTAGCTTAGTTGATATAGGTGCTACTTATAGAACTACATTCTTAGGTTATGAAACTATTGTAAGAGCTAACATCAATAACCTGTTTGATGAAGAGTATATTTCTCAATCTCAAACAAATATTCATAGTGATGGTGGAAGAACTTGGAATGGGATTGATGTTCAAAACCAAGTTTACTTTGGTAAGGGAACTACATGGAATTTAGGAGCTACATTTAGATTCTAACAAGAAACTAATAGTGTATTTATAAACCCTGCTTCGGCAGGGTTTATTTTTTTATATCAATTTCTCTTAGGGTAAGCTCTATCTCGTCTTTTCCTGAATAAGAATTAAAGTCAATTGTATAGAGAATATCAAATGTTGAACTAACATTAATGAGCTGTTCTTTTTTATCAAAACATATAAATGGTAATTCCCTTCCAGATTGGTCTTTAATTTTTGATTTAACTATTTGTGATTCCTTTCCTAGGAACTTTAATTTATGGTCTAAAAAACAATTATTTGTCCTAAATACAGGCTTATTGTTTCCCAAACCAAATGGAGACATCCTTGAAATAATTTTAATATTTTCAAATGTAATTTCAGAAAAATTAATTAAAACATCATATGAAAAACTTTTTCTAAACATTTCTTCTTTAACAGATTTTCTAACAGTCTTTTCAAATTGAACTTTAAAGTTTTCATAATTAGATTTCTTTACTTTTAACCCAGCAGCATATTTATGTCCTCCAAATTGAAAAATATTATCTACACATTTTGAAAGAGCTTCATGTACATCAAATCCTGAGACTGATCTTACTGAGCCAGTTAAAAGCTCTTCATTTGAATCAGTCATAACTATTGTTGGTTTATATGACTGTTCAATAAGTCTTGATGCTACAATTCCTAGCACTCCTTTACTCCAGTTTTCAGAATAGACAATATTTGTGAAACTGGCATGATCTATTTGCTTTATTGCTTGTTGAAATACATCTTTTTCTGTCACTCTTCTGTTTTGATTAAGGAACTCTACTTCATTGGACATAATGCTAGCTTTTTCTCTATCTTCTTGAACTAATAAATCAACAATAACTTTTCCGTTTTTCATTCGCCCAGCAGCATTTATTCTTGGTCCAATATTAAATGAAACCTTAGATTCATCTATTTTACTGTTTATTGATTTTAAAAAGTTTCTTAGACCTATTCTTGGGTTTTCATTTATTCTTTTTAAACCATAAAATACCAAAAGCCTGTTTTCACCTACTAAAGGCATCATATCACAAATTGTTGCAAGGGCAACAAAATCAATAAATTCAAAAACATCACAAGGATCGTTTGAAATTAAATTATGAGCAGTTATTAATTTGAAGGCTATACCACAGCCACATAAATCTTTAAAAGGATATTTACAGTCTACTTGTTTTGGGTTAACTATTCCATATGCATTTGGCAATGTTTCTCCTGGAAGATGATGATCACAAATAATGACCTCAATGCCTTTTGATTTAGCTAAATCAACTTGAGTCAAAGCTTTAATTCCACAATCAACAGTTACAATTAAAGAAAAATTATTTTTTTCAGCATATTCTATAGATTCTAAAGATACCCCGTAGCCTTCCTTATATCTATCAGGAATATAATAGGAAATATTAAACCCTTTATTATCAAAATATTTAAAAAGCATTGCAGTAGAGGTGGTTCCATCAACATCGTAATCACCCAAAATCATTATTTTTTTTGTTTTCGAAGCTTCAATCATTTCTACAACCTTCAACATATCCTTCATTAAGAAGGGATCATGCAGTAAATCAATATTTGGTCGAAAAAATTGTTTTGCTTTTTCTAATGAATTTATATTTCTCTGCAGTAACAAGGAGCATATAAATGCTGGAATTTTTAATGTTTCATTGAGACTTTGAATGTCGTCTTTAGAGGGTTGTTCTTTCTCAATCCAATTTTTCATTAATATTCTATTGTTTTTTATCAATACATATTACAAACTCCCCTTTTATTTTATTATTTGAAAAATATTTAACAGCTTCAACAACGGACCCCCTGAAGGTCTCCTCATATATTTTTGAAATTTCACGACTCAAAGAAATCTGCCTATCTTCTCCCAAATATTCTAAGAACTCTGTTAGTGTTTTGACAACCCTGTATGGAGATTCATATATAATTGTAGTTCTAGTGTTTTGAGCAAGTTCTAAAAGCTTAGTTTTTCTTCCTTTTTTACGTGGCAAAAACCCCTCAAATATAAAATTTTCACTTGGCAGTCCACTCAAAACTAATGCAGGAATTAAAGCAGTGGGTCCTGGTAAACACGTAATGATGATCTCTTTTTTAATGGCCTCGCGTATTAATAAAAATCCAGGATCTGATATACAAGGAGTTCCAGCATCAGTTATTAAAGAAATTTTCTGACCGGAAGACATTAACTCAATATAATCATTGACTTTTTTATGTTCATTATTCAAATGATAACTATTCACTTTAGTAGAAATTTTATATTCACTAAGTAGCTTTTTTGCATGCCTAGTGTCCTCTGCTAAAATTAAATCAGAATTTTTTAGAGTTTCAATTGCTCTTATAGTAATGTCTCCCATATTGCCAATTGGTGTTGGTACTATAAAAAGTTGAGGATCAATTACCATCTCAAGAGTTTAGTTTTTTTAGTTGCTAAATCTATACTTGTATTAATTAAAGGTGTAATTTCTTTTCTTTTCTTTTCTATTTTCTTAAACACTCTGGTTTATTATTATAATGAATTACTTTTTGATAAATTTGCTTTAATTGTAAATCAAATTACAAAATGTTTTTAGAAAACCCGGCATATAATAACGAACAATTCGGCTGGATTGAAGTAATCTGTGGATCTATGTTTTCTGGTAAAACTGAGGAGCTTATAAGAAGGATAAAAAGAGCAAAAATTGCAAATCAAAAATTCAAAGTCTTTAAACCTACAATTGATTCAAGAAGTAAAAATTATATTGAATCACATGATGAAAGTAAACTAAAGTCAACTGAAGTAAAACATTCATCTGATATTCTAGATAACATTCAAGACTGTGATGTTGTAGCTATTGACGAAGCTCAATTTTTTGACAACGAAATAGTCAGTGTTTGTAATCAGCTTGCTAATAAGGGGATAAGGGTTATCGTTGCAGGCTTAGACATGGATTATCTTGGAAATCCTTTTGGACCCATACCAAATTTAATGGCAATTGCTGAATATGTGACTAAAGTTCATGCTGTTTGTAAAAAATCAGGAAATATTGCCAATTACAGTTTTAGAAAAAACAAAAAAACTGATATTGTTGTGATTGGTGAAAAGGATAAATATGAGCCTTTAAGCCGAGCTGTGTTTTATAAAAAAATGAAAAAAGATAAATAATATGAAAGTAGCTGTTGTTGGCGCAACCGGAGTTGTTGGTTCTGTGTTGCTTGATCTCCTAGAAAAAAGAAATTTTCCTCTAACCGAAATCATACCTGTTGCCTCCGAAAAGTCTGTAGGCAATAAAATTTCGTTTAAAGGTCAAGTATATAGTATTGTTTCTTTAACTGATGCTGTTAAAATGAAGCCCGACATTGCTCTGTTTTCAGCAGGTGGCTCAACATCTCTAGAGTGGGCTCCTAAGTTTGCAGAGGTTGGTACAAGGGTTGTTGATAATTCGTCTGCCTGGAGAATGGATTCAACAAAAAAATTGGTTGTAAGTGAAGTAAATGCAAATGTTTTAACAAAAGAGGATTACATAATAGCAAACCCAAACTGTTCAACAATGCAAATGCTTGTAGTCTTAGCTCCACTTCACAAGAAGTATAAAATTAAAAGACTTGTAATTTCAACCTATCAGTCTGTTTCTGGTACAGGAAAAAACGCTATAGATCAGCTAAACAATGAAAGAGGGGGAAGAGATAGTTCAAAAGTATATCCATATTCTATTGATCAAAATCTTTTGCCACACTGTGATGTTTTTGAAGAGGATGGTTATACTAAAGAAGAAAATAAACTGATTAATGAAACTAGAAAAATTTTAAATGACAACAGCGTTCAAATAACTTCTACAGCTGTAAGGGTCCCTATTGAAATTTGTCATGGAGAATCAGTTAATATAGAGTTTGAAAATGAATTTGAAATTGATTCTATTTTTGAAATTTTAAAAAAAGCTCCTGGTTTAATTGTTGAAGATGATCCTGAAAAAAACAAATACCCTATGCCTATTAATTCAGCTCATAAAGATGAAGTGTTTGTTGGGAGGATAAGAAGAGATTTTAGTATTGTTAGTGGTTTAAATCTTTGGATTGTTGCAGATAACTTAAGAAAAGGGGCGGCCACAAATACTATTCAAATAGCAGAAAAATTAATTGAAATGAAGCTTATATAATGCTACATCTCAAATGATTCCATAAACTTTGTAGTATAGTTACCAGATAAAAAATCTGGATTTTCTAATAATTTTTGATGGAATGGAATTGTAGTTTTTACTCCTTCTATTACAAACTCATCTAAAGCTCTTTTCATCTTGTTTATTGCCTCTTCCCTTGTTTGTGCAGTGGTAATTAATTTAGCAATCATAGAGTCGTAATATGGTGGTATTAAGTAACCACTATACACATGGGTGTCAATACGAACACCATGACCACCTGGAAAATGAAGTGTTAAGATTTTACCAGGGTTTGGCATAAAGTCATTATGAGGGTCCTCAGCATTAATTCTACACTCAATAGAACACAGCTTTGGAAAATAATTCTTTCCTGAGATTGGTTTACCAGACGCAACTAAAATTTGCTCACGTATTAAATCATAATCAATTACTTGTTCAGTAATTGGGTGCTCAACTTGAATTCTAGTATTCATCTCCATAAAGTAGAAATTCTTGTGTTTGTCAACCAAAAATTCTATTGTTCCAGCTCCTTCGTATTTAATAGACTCAGCAGCTTTAACAGCAGCTTCACCCATAGACTTTCTTAAAGGTTTTGTCATAAAAGGAGAAGGTGTTTCTTCAATTAGTTTTTGATGTCGTCTTTGAATAGAGCAGTCTCTTTCAGATAAATGACAAGCCTTTCCATAAGAATCACCAATGATTTGGATTTCAATATGCCTAGGGTCTTCAATAAATTTTTCTAGATACATATCATCATTATCAAAGGCCAGCTTGGATTCTTTTCTGGCTAATTCCCAAGCACTTGCTAAGTCTTTTGAGCTTTTGGCTATTCTCATCCCCTTTCCTCCTCCACCAGCTGTAGCCTTAAGCATTACAGGGTAGCCTATTTCAAGAGCTATGTTTTGAGCATCTTCTAGAGTTGGAACAAGTCCTTCAGAACCAGGTATGGTTGGGACACCGGCTTTTTTCATAGTTTCTTTTGCGGATGACTTATCTCCCATTTTATCAATCATATCTGGTGAGGCTCCAATAAATTTTATATTATGATCGTGGCATATTTTAGAAAACTTACTGTTTTCTGATAAAAAACCATATCCTGGGTGGATTGCATCTGCATTAGTTATTTCAGCTGCTGCAATAATATTTGCAGGCTTTAAATATGATTCTGAACTAGCTGAAGGTCCAATACAAACTGCTTCGTCTGCAAATCTTACATGAAGGCTTTCCTCGTCAGCTTTTGAATAAACAGCTACAGTTTTAATACCCATTTCTTTACATGTTCTAATAACACGCATAGCTATCTCTCCTCTATTGGCAATTAGTATTTTATTAAACATTTTTAAGATGGGTCAATAATAAATAGTGGTTGGTCAAACTCGACAGGACTTTGATCCTCAGCAAGTATTTTAACAATTTTTCCTGAAAACTCAGACTCTATTTCATTGAATAATTTCATTGCTTCTATTACACATAATACATCTCCTTCTGATATAGTCTTTCCAACCTCAACGAATGATGGTTTATCTGGTGAAGGCTTTCTGTAAAAAGTTCCAATGATTGGTGATTTAACTACTATATGATTTTCATTTTCTAGTTCTTCACTAGAGTTAGCAGAGCTAGTTTCTTGAACAATTTCTTGTTGACCTGATAATATAGGTTGAGTTGCAATAATATTGTTTGAAGGTAGATCCTCAACCAGTACTTGTTTAGTAAAATTTTTCTTTGTTTTAATTGTAATTTTAAAATCCTCTCTCTCAATTTTAACTTCCTCAACACCCGATTTAGAGACAAATTTTATTAAATTTTGTATTTCTTTTATATTCATTTTAAATAGTTTAATTGTAAGCCCATGTTAAATATGCTGCACCCCAAGTTAATCCAGCTCCAAAAGCTGCAAGTATTAACTTATCTCCTTTTTTAAATTGTTTTTCATAATCATACATTAATAAAGGTATAGTTGCAGCAGTAGTATTTCCATAGTTTTCTATATTCATTAAAACTTTATTTTTATCTAAATTAATCTTTTCTGCGGTAGCATCAATAATTCTTTTATTAGCTTGATGAGGTAATAAATATTTAATTTCTTCAGGATTCAGATTGTTTCTTTTGATAATCTGCTCTGTAGCATTTGCCATTTCAGAAACAGCTGACTTAAAAACTGTTTTACCATCTTGAGTTATGAAGTGCCATTTATTATCAATTGTATCTTGTGATGTAGGATAAAGTGACCCTCCTGATTTTACTTTTAACCATTCTGCACCGACCCCATCTGACCTTAAATATTCATCCTCCCAGCCATAACTATTAGTGCTAGGCTCTACCAAAACAGCTCCTGCCCCGTCTCCAAAAAGAATACTAGTTGATCTGTCAGTATAATCAACAATCGAAGACATCATATCCGCTCCTATTAAAAGGACTTTTTTATACCTACCTGACTCAATGTAACTTGTAGCTGTTGACATTCCATATAAAAAGCCTGAGCAAGCTGCGTTTATATCAAAAGCATAAGCATTGATTGCATTTATTTCGGAGGCTACTGATGGTGCTGTTGACGCAACATGAAAATCTGGTGTGATAGTCGCTACAATTACTAAATCTATTGTGTTGGGATCAATTTTCTTCTTATTAATTAAATCCTTTGCAGCATTTGAAGCTAAAAATGAAGTTGCTTTATCCTTTTCTTTAAGTATTCTTCTTTTTTTTATTCCAGTTCTGGCAGTGATCCATTCATCATTGGTATCAACCATTTTTTCTAAATCTCTATTGGAAATAAAGTCTTCTGGAATGTAGCCTCCAACAGCAGTAATGGCGGCTTTTATTTTATTTGTTTTGTTAGATATCATACTAACATCAATTATGCCTTTAGACAGTTAAATTGATAAATTAAGATACTAGTTTTTTTCTGATTCTAGTGAATCAACTAAAACTTTTCCTCTGTAATAAAGTTTTCCTTCGTGCCAGTGGGCTCTGTGATATAGGTGTGACTCACCTGTAGTTTGACATATTGATATTTGCTGATCTGCAGCCTTAATATGAGTTCTACGTTTATCTCTTCTTGTTTTAGATATTTTACGTTTAGGATGTGCCATTTATAATAAATCTTTTAATTTGTCCCACCTAGGGTCAGTTTTTTCTTTAAAATTTTTTTTAGGTTTAAATTCTTTTAATTTTTCTGCTATTTCTGATTTTAATGATCCGTTTTCTATTCCAGGATGAACTTTTTTTTGCGGAACAGCTAAAATGATACTTTCATAAATCATATGAGAGACATCAATGCTATGAGATCCTGATGATAAAAAAATAACTTTATCATCTGTTGATGTAATGTTATCCTTGAACTTAACTACTACTGAGTAGTTTGTTTTCAAATCAAGATTAAAATTTTCCATAGAAACGTCACACTGAACTTCTATTTCACCGCTAAATGAAAATTTTAAATTTAGCAGTGTTGGTTTCTTTTCTAATTCAAGATTTACTGATAGATTAGAATCAAGAAAATCGTAATAGTCAAAACTTTTAAAGAACTTATTTCCTAACTCATAGTTAAAGTGGTGTATACCTTCTTTCAAGCCTGAAAATTTAATCAAATATGGCGAAAGCGATTTCATCACTTAACTATTGAGCGGCAAATTTATAAAAATTTATCTATTTAATATCAAACTATCGTATTTCTTGACTTGTATATGTTTATACCAACTTTTATTGCTTGTAAAAATGAAGTTGAACTAGCTATCCCTTTCCCTGCTATGTCAAACCCTGTTCCGTGATCTGGAGATGTTCTAATAATTGATAAACCCGCACTATAATTAACACCTTTTCCAAAACTCATTGTTTTAAATGGAATTAATCCTTGATCGTGATATGCAGCAATAATGCCATCGTATTTTTTAAAGTTTTCGTTACAAAAAAAGGTGTCTGCCGAAAAGGGGCCGTATGTTAAATATTTATTTTTATTATTCTCAGCAATTGCCGGCATCAGAACTTCTTGATCCTCGCTTCCAATTACTCCGTTATCTCCTGCATGGGGGTTAATTGCTAGAATGGCAATCTTGGGGTGTTTAATTAAAAAGTCTTTTCTTAAAGTTTCTCTTAGCGTTTTTATTTTTTTTATCACCTTTTTAGTTGTTATTTCTTTAACTACATCTCTTAGAGGGATATGTTCGGTCAACAAGCCTAGTTTTAGGTTCTTTGACACCATTAACATCATTGGGTCTTCATTTAAAATGTTTTTTAAGTAATCTGTGTGGCCTGAATATTTAAAAGTGTTGGAATAAGACAATTCCTTGTTGATGGGAGCTGTTATTAAAACATCTATCTCTCCTTTTATAGAATCATTAACTGCTTCTTTAAAAGAAATTATACCCATTGCAGAGACATCTCTGTCGTTCTTGCCAAACTCAAATTTAGAATCAGTAAAAACTTCTTTTATGTTTATGAAATCATCATTTGCTTCATTTACAGAATGAATTTTTTTAATAGGTACGGTTTTAATCTTAAAAAAATCTTGTTGCTTCTTTATTAAATCCTCTGAAGAGTATACAATAAAATTACATTCTTTGTAGAGATTCCTGTCTGAAAGGGTTTTAAGAATGATTTCAATTCCAATGCCATTTGGGTCTCCAATTGAAATTCCAATATTTATTTTTTTTGAGTTTACCACTAGTTAATTAATTGCTAATTTTACAAAGCAAAAATAAAGATAATAATGTTCACGGGTATAATAGAATGTATTGCAACTGTAGAGAAAATAGAAAAAGACAAAGGCAATCTTAATATTTCACTTAAATCATCAATAACTAAGGAGCTTAAAGTTGATCAAAGTCTTTGCCATAACGGCGTTTGTCTTACCGTAGTTAAACTTAATGATGATATATATACCGTTACAGTAATAGCAGAAAGTCTTAAAAAAACAAACCTCGGTGAGTTAAAGCCTGGTGACATTGTTAACCTTGAAAGGTCGATGTCTGTTAATTCAAGATTCGATGGACACGTAGTTCAAGGTCATGTTGATGAGGTGGCTGTCTGTTCAGAATCATTTGAAACTAACGGTAGCTGGAAATATGTTTTTAAGCATTCTGAACAAAACATAACTGTAGAAAAAGGTTCAATAACAATAAACGGAGTTAGCCTCACAGTTGTTGACTCAACCTCCAGTTCTTTTTCCGTAGCAATTATTCCATACACTTACGAAAACACAAATTTTAAAAAGATTGTTGAGGGAAGCAAAGTGAATCTTGAGTTTGATATCCTTGGAAAGTATATTTCTAAACTAATCAAAAAACACTGATACTTATAAAAGTATTGTTGTCATTTATTCTAATCTCTTATCATCTACCATCATTATCTTTATCAACATTTTGTATATTCGTTAAACACTATTAAAACTTTTTCATGAACAAGATACCATCGCTAGATCTTAGGGATTTTTTAAGTGAAGACCCTAATCGTAAAGCAGAGTTTATTCAATTAATAGGTAAAGCTTTTCAAGAGATAGGGTTTTGTGCCGTGAAAGGCCATCTTTTGTCTGATGATCTTGTTGAGAGGCTTTACAAACAAATTAAATTATTTTTTGATCTTCCAGATGAAGTGAAAACTAAATATGAATTCCCTGAGTATTCAGGTCAAAGAGGGTATGTTTCTTTCGGGAAAGAGAGTGCTAAAGGAAGTAAACACGGAGATCTAAAAGAATACTGGCATTTTGGTCAATACATTGAAGAAGAAGAGAAAGGTAATTACAATTATTTTCCTAATATTAATGTTGATGAATTGCCTGAATTTAATAAAGTTGGCAGGGAAGTGTATGCCTCGTTAGAAAATACTGCAAAACATATTCTTAGGGCTTTAGCTTTATATTTAAATATTGAGGAAAATTACTTTGATAAATATATTAAAAATGGGAACTCAATATTAAGGCCCATCCACTACCCTCCTATTTTAGATGACCCTAAAGAAGCTGTTCGTGCTTCTGCTCACGGAGACATAAATCTTATAACTTTACTTATGGGGGCGCACGGTAAGGGGCTACAGGTACAACATTCAAATGGTGAATGGATTGATGCAATGGCCGGTAAAGATGAGTTAATGATCAATATTGGAGACATGTTGTCAAGGCATACTAATAATTTACTAAAATCCACAGTTCATAGAGTTGTAAATCCTGATCGGGAATTGCTAAAAAAATCTAGATATTCTATCCCATTTTTCATGCATCCAGTTAGTGAAATGAAGTTAAATGTTTTAGAGTCATGTATTAATGAGGATAATCCTAAATCCTTTGACGATATTACTGCTGGAGATTTCTTAAATGAACGATTAGTAGAATTAGGTCTACTAAAGAAGTAATGGATAGGTCAGAATTAATACTTAATAAAGATGGTTCAGTATATCATTTAAAACTCAAGCCTGAAAATTTATCCTCAACTGTTATATTGGTAGGCGACCCGTTTCGGGTAGATAAAGTCACCAAACATTTTAATAATATTGAATTTAAAACTCAGAATAGAGAATTTAAATCTGTTACGGGTTTTTATAAATCAAAAAGAATCACTGTTATTTCAACTGGAATTGGTTCGTCAAATATAGATATTGTTTTAAATGAGCTTGATGCTTTAGTTAATCTTAACTTAGAAACAGGAGAAGTTTTAAGCTCAAAAAAGTCTCTTAATTTAATAAGAATTGGTACTTCAGGAGCAATTCAAAATGATGTGCCAGTTGATTCCTTTTTGTTAAGCAAAATGGCAATCGATATTGATGGTTTTATGTTAAATTATGATTTATCAAACATAGACAACAAAAGTTTCACAAAGTATCTCTCTGAAAAACATCAAATTCAAGATCAATTATATTGCTATGATTGCTCCATTGAATTATATAATAAATTTAATTCAAATGATATTAATAGAGGGATCACAATAACATGTGGTGGTTTCTATGGTTCACAGGGAAGATCCATCCGTTTAAATGCCTCTCATAAGAATAATCTAAGTGAAATTAAGAAGATTAAGTACAAAAACTATAATGCTACTAACCTTGAAATGGAAACTGCAATTATTTATGCAATGTCTGAGCTTTTAGGACACAATGCAATATCCTTAAACGCAATACTTGCCAACAGAAATCTAGAAGAATATAGCGTGAAACCGGAAAACACTGTTGAAAACTTAATAGAGTATACACTTTCCAAGCTTTAATTACAACAGTTAGTTCTTCTTCCCTTTATAATTACTTTGGTGAAATTGATATGATTTATTTTGATAACCTAGAGTATATTGATTTTGATAATTTTGAAAGAAAAGGAATTGCTGTTTGATCATACTCATATACATTATCATTAATTGTTTTATTCTTATTCGTGTAAATAGTTGCTGTTAGAAAAAACTCAACGTCATCCTGATAATTTTTTATGTATGCGTTGTCAATTGAAGTTCCATAAGCCTGACCAATTTTATTATATACTCTAATATTTTTATCCCGTACAATTGTATCCTCTCCATGAATGAAAAACTTATTGTAAGAATCAAAATATTTTTTTTCGGATTTAAATTTCTCTCCAATATCTTCATAGGTAAACCTGCTCATCCAATATCTTAAAAAATCATAGTCCTCAACATTAAGATTAAAAGTTTTGTCTTTATCAAACTTTAAAGGAAAAATTATTCTTTTTAAAATATTGTGCATATCTATTATTGAAGATCTGTTTTTTTGAGAAAAATCGAGTGATCCGTTAATTACTATTCCGTCTTGAAATTTCTTTTTTCCTTTTTTTAATTGTAAAGTTTTTTGATCTGCAGTAATTATAATTTGATTCTCATTTGATGATATTAATTCATTTTTGAGTGTCTTAATTTGCCAATTGATATTAACATATGGGTCAGGATTAAATTTATGATTTAAATATGTGTTTTTAATTCCTGCTTGTGCCATTTTAGTATTAAAGTAATTATATCCGATAAAATCAATCAGTACGTTTGAGGCTGAATTATCGCTAACTAGAAAAACATCCGCAATCAAGTTTTGAAAAGAAGTTATACTATCTTTTTGAACTTGATTATTCTCTTCATGAGTTGATGAAACTATGATTTTTGATTTAGGCGTAATATCAATACCTGTTGACCTAAGTTCATTTATTTTATCCAGAGTTAAAACTACAATAGGCAACTTAATTGTGCTTGCTGGATAAAAATATTTTTCTTCATCAACTTGAAGTTCAAAATCTCTAAACACTGGCTCGTCATATTTATCTCTTGTAATTTCTGTGTAGGCTATCTGGATTTCATATTCATCTTTGTTTTTGAGGATTTCAGATAAAAAATTATCACTTTTCATAGATGCCTTTATAGGGTTCTCTCTTAAAAAACATCCTTGTAATAAAAAAAGTGATAAAATACATAACGATAACTGTCTCATAATATCAAAAATAAAAAAACCCCTCTAAAAGGAGGGGTTTTTAATTACGTAAAGAAAGATTATTATTCTTGAGGTCGAACTTGTATAGCTAGCCAAAGTGGAACACTTTGCTGATGAGTTCTAAGATTAAGAATACTTTGAAGTCCCTTTGATATTTTTCCTGTTGCTTCTCTTGTAGACATCATTGTTTTCCAGTCTTCATAAAAATCTATAGTCATATAATCATAATATACATCTTCTCCAGCAGCATCAAGTCTTTTTAATAATCCCCAACCTAGTCTTGAGCCAAGGTCACCTGAATTAAGACTGTTTTCTGCTTTTTCGTATTCGTATGCATTTGCATAACCTACTTTCATTAAATTCATAACTGCAACTTGTGGAGCAACAGGTGTTTCTCCTTCATTTCCAGCAAAATTTAGACCCTTGTTAACCAATGTTTGATCCCAAACTATTGTTCTAGCTTTGATGTTTTTTTCAGAAAAAATTTCAACATCCATCTCTGTGTAATCTGGTCTCATTTTAAGAACACCTGCATTAGCACCTAAGCTATCTGGGTCTTTAGCAATTGTAACAATAAGCATGTTCCAGTCTGAAGCCTCTGTAGATCCTGGTCTCCACCATACATCCCATCCCGTAATGGTTCCTTCATCAGCTCTCATTTGAGCTAACTCTTTCCATTTTTCGTTTAGGATTGTTCCGTAGTCTTCTCCAGGAGTAGTTTTAACAAAAGTCATGTTTACATAATCTCCATTACCTTGAGCAGATAAAAATCCACCAACAAATAGAGAAAAAATTAAAAGTATTTTTTTCATTTTAAATTGATTTTAAGTTATTGAAAAACGAATATAAAAAAACCCTTCCAAATAGAAGGGTTTTATTTTTACTTAATCTTGAAAGTTAATTAGAGTTTGCTCTAACAAATTTTCCATCTACTATATGTCCTTGATGGATCAATATTTGATCCTCATGGTCTCCTTCAACTAAACTCCAGAACTTTTTTCTAGCATCAGATGTGTCTGAAGTTGCGCCTTCAAGGCCTGTTGCAAATTCATGCATGCTTGCATATGCATTTACTACCATTACATCTGGACCTGATCCTGTTAAGTGAAAGCTAAAATTCCCCGCCAAGGCAACGCCAGACTCAACAGCAGGAACTGTAACCCAATCATGATAAGCTTGACCCATTTCTCCTTGATTTCCAGAGGTGTTATATTTCCCTACTACAAGAATAAAATTAGAGTTGAAGTCAGCTTCTTCTGAGTAAACATGATTGTTTTCCCAATCAATTCTTCTCATTTCGTCAGTGTGACCATTCCAAAAAGACTGGTATTCGCTAACAATAGCTCCCATCTCTTTTCTTTCTTCTTCTGAAGACGCTTGCCACTTTTCACGAACATGTACCCACGGGTCATCGTTCAACGCATCATTTGCATTATTAAAATTGTCTTGAACCATTATTGATGGTCCTGAGCCATAGTAATGTGACATTACCCATTGACCTTGAAGAGTTCTCTTATCTCCAAGTTGCATGTTAGTTACTTGTTCGTGTAACTCCATGAATCTTCCTATTTTCTGAATAGGTACATCTAAATAAGATATGTTCATTACGGTCTCTGCTTGAGCAGTAACAGTAAGTGAAATAAATAAAGCTAAAATTGTTTTTAAAATTTTCATAATATTTAATTTTTGTTTGTTTGTTTGTTAGTTGTTTGGTCCTGCTAAATCAAATTTTCCATTTACTACATGGCCTCTATGAACATACATGTTATCAGTATGGTTTCCTGCCACATTTTGCCAAAAAGTACTTCTTCCTTCAGTATTGCCTTGAAGTGAAATTGAGTTTACATAGTTATCAAGCGTTGAATGAATTGTCCATACTTGAAGATCTGTTCCTGACCCCGACAAGTGAGATGAAAACCCTCCTGATTGAACTGATCCATCTTCTATTCCAGGAAAAATAAGCCAGCTGTTAAAAGCATCTCCAACTAATTCAGTATTACCTGTTGTTTGATAGTTTCCAAACAGAGCATAAAAAGGAGTGTCCCAATCCATGTTTTCCGAATGCTTAACGTTGTTATCCCAATCTATCACGCGAATTTCGTCTGTATGTCCAGTCCAGTAAGCCATATATTCTGATATTAGTTTTTCAAATGACTCTTTTTCTTCTCCTTCTAAACTTTCCCATTTTTGTCCAAAAGCGCTCAATGCGTTGTCTTTATATACATCCTCTACAGATGGGTAGTTAGACCATATAACAACATTTGCTCCTGAGCCCTGAAAATGAGTTAATAACCAGTGGTTTTTAAACTCTCTATATTCCATGGTCATATCAGTTACTTGTTTGTGCAGTCTTATGAATTTTCCTATCTCTTGTGTTGGAACGTCAAGAAATGTAAAGTTTGCAACCTGTTGCTGCTGAGCAGTTAATCCAGTTGTGGAAAAAACTAAAACTAATATTAATAATGTTTTTATTTGTTTCATTGTTAGATTAATTTAATGTTTGAATTACTTAAATTACAATAAAAAAAATAAAATTATATTAAAATGAAAAGAAGAACTTTATTAAAGTCAGCTGCTGTAGCCTCTTTAGGAGCTCCATTAATGGGCTTTAATAGCCTGCACAAAAATACTTTATCAACAAAAAAGTTAAAGCATAATCCAATTGGAGTTTCTACATATTCTTTTTGGCAATTCAATGGAAGGGAGACTCCAATTGAATACTGTATTGATAAGGCATCGGAATTTGGGTTTGATGGAGTAGAATTATTACTAATTCAAATGGAATCAGAGGAAAACAGTTATTTACAAAAAATCAAAAAAAGAGCATTCGATTCAGGATTAGATATCATGGGTCTTTCGACTCATCAAAGCTTTGTGAGCCCTGATGCTTCCAAAAGAAAGGAAAATGTTGAATTAACAAAACATCAAATTGAAGTTGCATACTCCCTTGGAATTCCTACCATTAGAATTAACACTGGTAGATGGGGAACAACAAAGCCGAAGGGGGATAAATCTGAGTTTGATGTTCTAATGGATAATAAAGGAGTTGAAAGTGTTCTTGATGGCTTTTCAGAAGATGAAGGTTTCAAATGGGTTATAGACTCTATAGAAAAGTGTATTCCGACTGCAGAAAAATGTGGAGTTGTTCTTGGTTTAGAAAACCATTGGGGGTTAGGGTTAACCTCAAAAGGTGTAATGAGAATTGTTAATGCCATAGATTCTCCATGGCTAAGTGTAACTTTAGATACTGGAAACTTTTTTGATAATCGAAAAAAACAACTTGCTGAGCTTGCTCCACATACCTGTTTAATTCAAGCTAAAACATATTTTGGAGGTGCAAAATGGCCAGCATTTAATCAGGTTAACATTGATTATGAATCAATTGGAAAGCTTATGAGGGAAAATAATTATAAAGGATATGTCTCTCTTGAATTTGAAGGAAATGAAGATGCAAATATAGCTGTCCCAAAAAGTCTTGAGCTTTTGAGAAAGTCTTTCTTCTATAACCTTAGTTAAATAGTTTTTATACATTTGAGAAAACCTCTAATTGATGGAAGACAATCCAATACCTATTTATGTAATTGAATTTATGTCTGATGAATGGAAGACTTGGGCCTTGTTTTCTCTTGTTTTTATTTCAGTTCCTTTAATTATTGGTAAGTTTTTAAATAGGTCTCAGAAAATAAAGGTTACTTATGCAATTGGTGGAATTATGATTCTTGATTTTATCGCAGAACATTTGTTCCCTATAATGAACGGTACTTGGGATCTTCAATATAGTATTCCTCTTCACCTTTGTGGTATTTCTTCACTTATTTGTTGTATTCTTCCTTTTGTTAAGAAAAAAGAAAGATTATTTCAGTTTGTATATTACACAGGAATAATTGGGGGTATAATGGCAATTTTAACTCCTCAGCTTAACTATTTTGATGGAACGTTAAGGTACTATCTTAACTTTTTTGTTTCTCATAGTTTAATCATAGCCCTGCCAATATTTATGTTTCTTCATCTTGGAATGAAGCTACCTAAATTTTCCTGGTTTAAGATCTGGATTCACTTAAATATTCTTATGGCTATAATCATGCCTATTAATTTCTTGCTTGGCTCAAACTATATGTATGTAAATGCTCCGCCAGAAGTTAGCAATCCTTTAGTGATTGGTGATTGGCCATACTATCTTTTAATTTGGGAGCCACTAGTTATTATAATTGCATACCTGATATACATAATAAGTAGAAGAAAGATTATACTGTGATTCTTTTAAAAACATTATTGTTGATATCTTTTTTATTAGGTGAGGTTTCTCACGATAATTGCTCAACTTTTTATCTTATTCGACATGCAGAAAAGATTCGTCTTGATAAGTCTGAATCCAATCCTGATTTAAACGAAAAAGGCATAATAAGAGCTGAGGGTTGGAAAACTTATTTTTTAGATAAAGGGGTCTCAAAAATTTACTCTACTAATTACAAGAGGACGTTTAACACTGTTAAGCCTTTTGCTAACGAAAAAAATATTGAAATCATTCTTTATTCCCCCTCGGATATTGAATATGATAAATTTATAAAATCAAATGTTGGTGAGACTGCTCTTGTGGTTGGCCACAGCAATACAATTCCTGGTTTTGTAAATGAACTTATTGACGATGACTATTACCAACAAATTGATGATTTGAATAATTCTAATTTATATATTGTATCAATATGTGGGTCCAATGTAACTCATGAATTAATTAAAGTAGATTAAAATGGAGTCTCCTATAAAAGTTTTCAGTGATTGGGTAATAAGCGGAAAGGATGAGGGCATGGAGAAAGGTCATTCTCCGGCTGTAAAAAACATGCTTGAATATTCAACTAAAGAATTAACTGATTATAGTTTTATAGACGCTGGCTGTGGTAATGGATGGGTTGTTAGAAATATCGGTTCAGACTCTAAGTGTAATAAAGCAATTGGAGTAGACGGATCTTTAAATATGATAGAAAAAGCAAAAAAACTTGATAAAAAAAATCTATATTTCTGTACTGACCTGATGAATTGGAGTCCAAATAAAAAAGTTAACATAGTTCATTCAATGGAAGTCTTCTATTATTTTGAAAGACCCGATAAACTTATCCAACATGTCTATGAGAACTGGATACTTGAAGGAGGTCGACTAATAATGGGCATTGATTATTACCACGAAAACAAGCCTTCACATACGTGGAAAGAGGATTGCTGTATTACTACCATGAAGATGTTTACAAAAAATGACTGGGTTAATTTTTTTAAAACAACAGGTTTCAAAAATATAGAATCATGGTATCATGGGAAAGATGGTGACTGGAATGGTACTCTAATTGTTACCGGAATCAAGTAATGTGTCCACTTGATTTTTAAATTCACTAATTTGTTTATCTAACTCTGTATTTAAGTTCTGATTTGTAATACCTAGTTCTTCAGAAAAATTTTCATAGAAACTTGGTAATATAAAATGAGGAATTGCAAAATTACTTTGCCTTGAAAAACGAGGTAAAGCAGTTTCTAGTACACTTTTCCCTCCTCTTGCACCATCACTTGTAGACATCAATAAAATAGGTTTATTACTCCAAACTGTTTTTTCAATAACTGATATCCAATCATAAATATTTTTGAATGCTGCAGTGTAAGATCCGTTGTGTTCTGCAAGCGAAATAACTAAACCCTTACTCTCTTTTATAATTTTCTTAAACGCGTGTGCTTTTTGTGGAATGCCCTCTTCAGCATGTCTATCTTCACTATAAATAGGCATTTCAAAATCGTTAAGATCCAAAATAACCGCCTCTTGATCAGCAATTTTGTTGGCTACAAAAGAGGCAAGTTTTTTGTTAATTGAGTTCTTTGAGGATGATGCCCCAAAAGCTATGATTTTATTCATTATTTGTTTAGGTGTGATCCATCACAGTATCCGTCTGGATTCTGTGTATTACCACATCCACATTTTGGTCTATTTAAATTCATATTACAAAGTTTTTAGGTTTATTGCAAGTTCTATATCGTCATAAATTAATTTATCTCCTAAGTTTTCAAAAAATGTTCCTGATCTAAATTTTACTTCATATTTAGATCTATCAAAAACTAGATTTGCTTTCCAACCATCATTAGAGTTTAACATTTCAAATTCAACTGGGTGAGTAAAAGTCTTAATTGTGAGCTCTCCTGAGACCAACCATTTTCCTTCATCCAAGGATTCTGAACTTAAAATTGATAGCAAAGCAGTTGGATGTGATTCAACAGAAAAGAAATCATCTGATTTTAAATGAGCTTCTAATCTACCTCGTCTATCTTCAGGAAGATCTTGATTATCAATTGTTGTCATATCTACAACAAATTCACCACTAGAAATCAAACCACTCTTTACTTCAAATTGTCCTGAAGCAAAGTAAATATTCCCGAAGTGTTTAGAGGTTGTGACTTCACGCCCTGTCCATACAATTATACTTTGATTAGGATCTATAGTATAAATAGCATCTGACACCTGTAAGTCACTATCATTGGATGACTCTGATTGGCTTGTATTTAAGTTACAGGAGGCAATAGCTGTAAGCATTAATAAGGTAAATATTTTTTTCATTTATTTAAATTTTGAGTAAAACTAGAAAAATCAACAAGCGAGGTTGATTAAAAAGCTAGATTTAATGATTATTTAACATCTATTTATTTTATATTCAAAAGTTATTTATACTTTTGAATAGCAATTATAGCAATAATTGAAATAAAAAGTAACTTGTTACCTAAAGGTAACTTTTATAAAGTGGTTATACGGATGTAACTAATGGAAAAACAAATTAAAATATGTTCTGTGTCTGGATTCACATCAATGCTTGGTGGTAAATGGAAATTAATAATAATAGACAGATTGAGAAAGAGGGAGGTTCTTAGATTTGGGTTTTTAGCTGCAAGTATTGATAATATTTCAAGAAAAGTATTGTCGGATCAATTAAAAGAACTTGCAGAGGATAATCTAGTTATTAGAAAACAATTTAATGAGATACCTCCAAGGGTTGAGTATTCTCTAACAGAAAAAGGGAAGAGTTTATGTGATGTATTTAAAAGCATTGATAAATGGATGAATGTTAAATAAACTTTACATTATAAAAGTATAGTTTGTTTTACATTATTAATAATCCAACTATAATGTAAAGCTTGTTTTACAAAATATTTTATTATATTTGTAAAGTTAATTTTACATATGCTAGTAAACAGAGTTAAGGATTTCAGAAAAGGCATCAATCTAACCCAAGAAGAACTTGCTTCAAGAGCGGGCGTTAGCAGGCAAACTATTATTTCGATTGAAAAAAACAAATTTGTGCCCGGCTTAGATGTTGCAATGAAAATATCAAGCTCACTAAACACGCCTATTGATAAACTTTTTTATTTTGTTTAAATGGAAAAAATAGATGCTGTTATAACCTGGGTTGACGGCTCAGACCCTAAATATCAATTAAAACACCAAGGTTTTCTTAAAAAAAGAGGTGATTTTAAAAAACAGTATATGCAGGCTGACGAGATTGATTTTTGTGTCTTATCAATTATAAAACATGCTCCGTTTATAAGAAAAATATTTATCGTAACTGATGGACAGGCTCCTGATTTAACTGAAACAAAGAAACTTGCCTCTTTAGATAAGATTAAGATTGTTGATCACAAAGAAGTGTTTTCTGGGCTTGAGGACTTTTTGCCAACATTTAATATCAGATCAATTGATGCTGTTTTGTATAAAATAAAAGATCTTTCAGAAAAGTTCATATACTTCAATGACGATATGTTTTTAATAAAAAAGAGCGGGCCTAATGACTGGTTTGTTGATGACAAGGCTGTTTTAACAGGAAACTGGGTCAAAACATATAATATTCAACCTTTAAAAAAAATAGCACAAGTTTTAAAAAGTGCACTTAAAAGCAGGCCTAGCTATAACGGCGCACAGTCAAAAGCAGCAAACATAGCTGGGTTTAATAAAAAATATTTTAAGTCTTACCACTCTGGAAGGCCACAGATAAAATCTGTTATTAAAAATTTTTACGACAACAACCCTGAGGTTCTTAAAACACAATTGAGTTATAAGTTTAGAAATGACAAACAATATATACCCTACAGCCTTTGTTGGCATCTTTTAATTAAAGAAGGGCAATATGAGCCTGCAGACAAAAACAGACTAATAGAGATTGAAAAAATACGTAATCTAGGACCTAAACAACTTAAAAAGATTTTACTTGATCTTGACAGGAATACAACAGTACAGTTTTTAAATATTCAAGACCTGAATTTTGCTTCAAAAAAAACTGTTAAGGTTTTTAAAGATTGGTTTAGAAATAAACTGGCCAAGTGAAACTAAATTGTTTTTATTACCTCTATGACCCTGTCGATTTCCTGTTTAGTATTATACAATGAAATTCCAAGTCTAGTAACACCCCCCTTGCTCTCCAATCCTAATTTCTGTATCGCTTTAAGCGCATAAAAATGGCCATCCCAGGCACATATGTTTTTATTAGCCAGCTTTTTACAAACTTCTTGAGCAGAGAAACTGTTATGAACAAACGAAACTGTTGGTGTTCTTTTTTTACTTGAAAAATCTGGCCCAACCACAGTTATTTTTTCAAGATTTTTAAGCGAATTATAAAGATGTTTTGCGAGCTCAAATTCATGGCTGCTTATTTTTTGATATGCACTTTCAAGTTTTTCTCTTAAAGACGCTCCTTTTCCAATTGACGATATAAAGTCAATTGCTGAGGCTACACCAGAACAAGCAGCATGATTTAAGGTCCCTGTCTCTATAATATATGGAGCTGCCTGATCCTGGACAATAAGCCTGTCCGTACTCAAGCTTTCGAGCAAGCCTGGTCTAGAGTAAAGAAAGCTAACGTGAGGTCCATAAAACTTATATGCAGAGCACAACATGAAATCACAACCCAACTCTTGAACATTTATTGAAAAGTGAGGTGCATAATGAACTGCATCTAAAAGAAAGAGACAATTCTTGTTTTCTAAATACTTTCCAACCTTTATAAAATCATTAAGCGTACCCAACGCGTTAGAAGACATGCCCATACAAACCATTACTGTTTTGTCATTTATTTTATTTTTAAAATCCGCATAGTCTAGAACCCCTGTTTCTAAAAGCTCAACTTCTATTAGCTTAACGCCTACCTCCTCTAAAACCTTCCAAGGACCTCTGTTTGCTTCGTGGTCTAACTCAGTGATTATCACCTCGTCTCCTTCTTTAAATTTTCTTGATAAAGCTCTGGCCAGGCTATAGTTTAAAGTTGTCATGTTTTGTCCAATAGATATTGTGTTTGGACCTTCAGAGCCCAATAAATCTGAAACCCTTGCTCTTAAACCCTCCATCATAAAATCAGTTTCTTTGCTCGTAGCAAATTCACCATGTGTGTTTGCGTTTGATCTAATGTAATACTGTGAAATTCCTTCAATTACCTGAATAGGAACCTGGGTTCCTCCAGGACCATCAAGGTATATAATCTGATTATTTTTTTTGTCTACCCTACTTAATGAAGGAAAGTAATCTCTAATTTTTTCTGAATTTATCATATTATAAATTTAATGTAGTTTTTTATAAACTGTTATAAAAGTTCATTCCAGAAAAAGTAATGTAGGCCCAGACTAAATATCTGATTCCTTTTCCTATTAAAATCCATAGAGCAACACTTATTGGATTGGTTTTAAAAAACCCAAGACCCACTGCAAGCGGATCTCCTATTACAGGAATCCAGCAAAAAAAGGCAAGCGGAGCACCCCACCTATCAACTTTAGGTTTAAGTCTTTCAAGAGTTGACACTTTGATTTTTAAATGCTTTTCAATTAAGTTCCATTTTCCAAGCCAGCCAATGTAGTAACATGAAAGGCCGCCAAGCCAATTTCCAATTGTTGCAACAAGCAATACTGCACCAAGGTTATATTGATTGACTATCATTACGCTCAAAAGAGCTTCAGAAGAAAGAAAAGGAATAATAGTAGCAGCAAGAAAGCTGGCAAATAAAAGCCCCAGATATCCCCACTCTACAAAACTTTCCATAAAAGACTATTCTTCTATTTTCCAAAAAGCTATTCCTCCTGCTTGTTTACCAATTTTCAAAGAGGCAACTACTTTGGTTTTTTTTAAATCTATTACATCTATAAGCCCTGGCTCGCCACCAATTCCCTCAACGGTAACAAAAGCATACTTGCTGTCTGGAGAAATAACAACTCCATGAGTAACACTAGTATTGTTTGAAACAACTGATTTGTTTTTTTTGTCAATTTCCCAGACTAATGTTTTTGCATCTCCTTTTAATGTTGCTACTAAAAATTTTCCGTCTGAAGAAATGTCAATATTATAAGGTCCTTTACCCGTATCAATTCTTTTGGTAATTTTCCATAAGTCTGTATTAATTTCAATAATTTCATTAGAACCATTTCCCGCAACATAAACTATAGGTTTTGTAGGATGGGGAGTCACCCATGTTGGCTTAACAGGGGAGTGGTGCATTCCTTTATGACTCATCTTACCTCCTTTATCAAGACTTAAGATTCGGTTTACTTCTAGTGACAAAGCGTCTACCTCAAATAGCTCACCAGACATCATGGCTACAGAGTATTGAAATCTACCATTTGGAGATATTCTAGAGCCGTGGGGCATTACTCCAGTTTGAATTTGTTTAATCTCAGTCATTGTTTCTGGGTCAACAACAGAAACACTGCTTGGTTTCATTTCTCCGTGTAAATTAAAGTTTACACAATACAACAAGCCCGTTAGACTAGATATTTGCATTGAGGCAGGAAACATGCCTAATGTAGTTTTATCAACTGGCCTATTTGTGGCGGTTGAATATTTTACAAGAGACCCGTATGGGGTGCCGTGAGCAAGAGATAAATACCAATATTCTCCTGACGGATCAACAGTTAATCCATGCGGACCCTCATTCTCTGTTTTCATTACTCCAACGGGAATCCTCTCTTCCTCAGTTAATGTTTCTCCATCAAAGCTAATTAAAGAAACTGTGTCGTCTGATTCTGCGGCTGCATAAAAATAATACTCTTGGCTATAACCTAAAGAAACAGTAAATAAAAGTAAAAATAGTATCCGGCTCATTTAATCAATTATAGGGGTTTTATTTATATACTGATTTGCCTTGGAATTGTCTGGCTTTAAGTCAGATACTTTTGACGAACCTAAACCACTATTCCAGTCAGAATAAAACACATAGCCTTTATACAGCTGTGCTCCCCAAGACATGGTTGCGTTAGGAATATAACCGTCTGATGTCCCTGTCATTATATACCCTATTTCTCTCCCTTGCCTATATAGATCTCCTAAAAGATCCCCGCTTATATCTACTATTCTCACTCCACCCCCGTACATTGCAACATAAAGAATGTCATCTTCAATCCAGTAATTATGAGAGCCTTGTCCTGGAAGCTCATATTTTGCAACCTCTACAGGGTTATCTAAGTCTGAGAAATCAACAAAGTGTAGAAACCCAGCTGTAATGTTTGGGTTGTTTTCGTCTACTCCGTCTGGAAAAATTTCATCACCTAAGACTGTATAAAACTTTCCTGTTGATTTGCTTTTAAAAGGAAATGTTGCGTGATGAGCTCCTGTTGCATAATCATAATTTGCGAAGGCTACAGGATTTGAAGGCGACCCATCTGCTATTCCGTTTCCAACATCAACCAAATACACTCCGTCTCTCCAGTTAGAAGAGTATGCAATTCCATCTTCAATCCAAACATCATGAATAGATTGTCCTTCTTTGCCAACTTCAAACATTCCAACCTCAACTGGATTTTTTGGATCTTTAATGTTTATAATATAGTATCTCTGACTTCCACTAAGAGCGTACACATGATCGTTGTCAATAAAAACATTGTGCACTCCTCCTGTTAAATTTTTTGTGTATTCTGAGAGAATTTTTACATCATATGGGTTTGAAACATCTAAAATTATAATTCCATTTTTTCTATCTGAAGCACCCTCTCTCCCAATAACCGAAATTCTTCCATCTTGAGAAACCTTTACATCATTAACTGTCCTTGCGTCTACTTTAACGCTATCAATTTTTTTAATGTTTGCCGGGTCTGTTACGTCCCAAAAGAACGACGTCCCGTCTGCACCCCAGGTACCTGTTACAGCATAGTCTCTGCCGTCAACGCCTTCAAAAACCCAAAAATCAGAAGTGTGTTTGTCTGTAACAACTCCTTTTCCAACTTTTAGAACCTCTCTTTCAATTCCTCTTCCTACAACTTTAAGTGGTCTAGAAACTGAGCTGCTCCCAATACTTGCAGAAATCATATAGTCTCCTATCACTTCTGCAACAAACTTTCCGTCGCTCATTATTAATCCTGATGCAGTGTTTGATTTATCTACTGCTTTTCCTGAAAAAGTATATGAAAAGGGCAAGCCTTCAATTCTTTTGCCTGCTTTATCATAACCTATTGCTTCATAATTAACCACGTCTCCTGTTCGTGCTACATCTAAGTCAGCCTTAAGCTCTAGTTTGACAACAGGGTTTTCTAAAACATCAATTGTTAAGGAAGTTGAAATATTATCAAAGGATGCTGAAAGAACAGCCTTTCCCGGAGAGACTGCTTTAACATTGTTAAAAGCGTCAATCTCAATATTATTAGAATCTGTACTTAATTGAAAAAATTCGTTTTTTCTTGTAAAATTCATTTCATCGACAACCTCAAAATCAAGAGGAATATATGAGTCTTCATATATTTTTGATGAAGAAAGTGTAATCTTTATTTCTTTAGCTTTTGGAAAGTCAACCTGAACTGGAAATGTTCTGCTTAATCTTTGCCCTTGCTGGCCAATACAAAGTGCTACAATTTCATGAGTTCCTGGCTCGTTAGCTCTAATTGTTCCTTCGCTTCTGTTAACAGTAACTGCTTTTGCTGTACTGAAAACACCTTTTTTGTTATAATATATAACCGCCTGACACATTGTTTTCTCTCCTTTTAAATTTTCTGCAAACGATGTTGGTTTAAATGTTTCTCCAACGCTCATTGTTAGGCCTTCAAGATTAGATTTAACAACCAGTTCTTGAGAGAGCATAGTTGCTGATGACAAAAGAAGTGCTGAGGCTATAAGGTTAAAAGTGAATTTTTTCATAAGTATTTTTTTTGTGAGCATTAAATATAAAAAATATAAACTAAAAAAGGCTTAACCTCCATTTGGAGGCTAAGCCAATTAAACTAAAACCAATTAGCATATGGAATATGCGTATAGTGGTTAAACATTTTTTTTTAATAAAAGTTTAAAAAAGGTCTGCATTAACAACTTTTGACCATGCATCAGCAAAGTCATTTACAAACTTTTCTTTATTATCGTCTTGAGCATAAAGCTCAGCGTATGCTCTTAAAATAGAGTTTGAACCAAAAACTAAATCAACAGATGAGGCAGTCCATTTTAGGTCACCTGAATGTCTGTCCCTTAACTCATATTTATTCTCACCGACAATAGTCCATTTATTATTCATATCCGTAAGGTTAACAAAAAAATCATTGGACAAAACGCCCTCTTTATCTGAAAAAATTCCGGTTTTATCATCAATGTGATTTGCGCCTAGGACCCTCATACCGCCAATAAGAACAGTCATTTCAGGAGCAGTTAAACCCAAAAGTTGTGATTGATCTACCATGAGTTCTTCAGGGCTTGATTTAGATTTTCCACTAAACCAGTTTCTAAAAGCATCCGCTGCAGGCTCAAGATTTGAGAATGATTTTACATCAGTCATTTCTTGTGAAGCGTCACCTCTCCCTTTTTTGAATGGAATCGTCAAATTATATCCTGCGGCTGATGCTGCTTCCTCAATTGCTAAGTTACCTGCTAAAATAATTGTGTCTGCTAAACTAATTCCTGTTTCTGAAGAAATTGATTTCAAAACAGAAAGAGTTTTTGAAAGTCTTTCAGGCTCATTAGCATCCCAATCTTTTTGTGGAGACAAAGATATTCTTGCACCATTTGCTCCTCCTCTTAGGTCAGAGTTTCTAAAAGATTTTGCGCTATCCCAGGCTGCTGACACTCGATCAGAAATTGACAGTCCCGAATTAGAGATCTTGCTTTTGACGTCATCTTCGTTATAGTTTTTGTTACCAGCGGGTATTGGATCTTGCCAAATTAAATCTTCTTTAGGGAAGCTTGGTCCAATATATCTAGTTTTTGGCCCCATGTCTCTGTGAGTCAGTTTAAACCATGCTCTTGCAAATGTGTCTGAAAAATATTCTTGATCATTTTTAAACTTTAGACATATTTCCTTATAAATAGGATCCATTTTCATAGCCATATCCGCATCAGTCATTATTGGATTATTTCTTTTGGATGGATTAGTTGCATCAATAGGTTTATCCTCTTCCGATATATTAACTGGCTCCCATTGCCAAGCGCCAGCTGGACTTTTTTGTAATTCCCAGTCATGGTTAAAGAGCATTTCAAAGTAGCCATTATCCCATTTGGTAGGATTTGTCGTCCACGCACCTTCTAGTCCGCTTGTCACAACCCCTTTTTCGTTAAGCGTAGGATTTATCCATCCAAATCCTTGATCCTCTATATTTGCCCCCTCAGGCTCTCTGCCTAGCTTAGATGCGTCACCATTACCATGAGCTTTACCAACGGTGTGTCCTCCTGCAGTTAATGCTGCAGTTTCTTCATCATTCATTGCCATTCTAGCAAAAGTTTCTCTTACCTGAAGTGCAGTTTTCATTGGATCAGGTTTTCCGTTTACCCCCTCAGGATTAACGTATATTAATCCCATGTGAGTTGCACCTAGAGGTGTTTCTAATGTTGATGGATCCTCTAAATCTGCATATCTGTTTTCGCTTGGCGCCATTATTTCATCTTCAGGGCCCCAGTATATATCAATTTCGGGTTGCCAAGTGTCTGATCTTCCATAAGAGAACCCAAACGTTTTCAAGCCCATGCTTTCATAAGCTATATTCCCTGCCAGAATAAATAAATCTGCCCAGCTTATTTTATTTCCATATTTCTTCTTAATGGGCCATAATAATCTTCTTGCTTTATCCAGATTACCATTATCCGGCCATGAGTTTAATGGCGCAAATCTTAGATTACCTGTTCCTGCTCCACCTCGTCCATCAGCAACTCTATATGTTCCTGCTGCGTGCCAAGCCATTCTAATCATAAGTCCCCCGTAATGTCCCCAATCAGAAGGCCACCAGGATTGCGGTGTAGTCATTAATTCATGCATCTCTTTTTCAAGTGCTTTATAGTCCAGTGCCTTAACCTCATCTCTATAATTGAAGTCTTTAGAATATGGATTTGTCTTTTCGTCATGTTGATGAAGAATATCAAGATTAAGTCTTTTTGGCCACCACTTCAATGGCGAAGTATCTGGGGATGTTGACCCGCCATGTACAAATGGGCACTTTCCCGTTGATTCGTCGTTTTGGGATGAGCTGTTTTTTTCGATGTTTTCCATATAAGTTATTTAATCTGTTAAATTATGATATTTTATAATCTCTTACAAGAGCTTTTTTGGGTCCATAAGCTTTATAGAATAATCATAGTTTTTTCTTATAAATATTTACTCAAGACACTTATCAAATCATTATCTTTGACTCGGTTTCTAATTCTGGAAGCTTTTAAAATTCACTATGACATTTTCCAACCTAGGTTTAGAAACAATATTTGTTGATGCAGTTGAAAAAAAAGGATACACTGAGCCTACGCCTGTTCAGTCCAAGGTAATTCCTTGGATACTTAAAGGCAAAGATATTCTTGCTTCTGCCCAAACAGGGACAGGAAAAACAGCCGGTTTTACATTGCCTTTATTGCAGCGGTTGTCAAAACAAAAGCATCATCCGTCAAGATCTGTTCGAGCTCTAATATTAACCCCTACAAGAGAGCTGGCTTCTCAGGTTCATGAAAATGTAAAAGAATATAGCCTGTTTTCTGACCTTAAGTCTACTGTTGTTTATGGAGGTGTAAATCAAAAGCCGCAGGTTAGGAAAATTAGAAGCGGAATAGACGTATTGGTTGCCACTCCCGGTCGTTTGCTTGACCTTCACAACCAGGGCGTAATCTATTTTGACAAAATTGAGGTTTTAGTTTTAGATGAAGCAGACAGAATGCTGGACATGGGATTTCATCGTGAGATTTCTAAAATTATTGGGTTTCTTCCTGATAAAAGACAAAACCTTTTATTTTCAGCAACCTTTTCAAAAGACATAAAAAGTTTAGCACAAGGTATTTTAAACCACCCTGTTAACATTGAAACAAATCCTGAAAATTCTACAGTAGAGGCAATTAATCAGTTTGTTTACAAGGTAGACAAGGTTCGTAAAACCGAATTAATTATTAAACTTATTAAGGATGGTGATTGGGATCAGGTTTTGGTTTTTACCAGAACAAAGCATGGCGCGAATAATTTATGCAAAAAAATGAAGTCTAGTGACATTAATGCTATGGCAATTCATGGAAACAAAAGTCAAACTGCCAGAACAAAAGCTCTAGCTGGCTTTAAAGATGGAACTGTAAATGTTTTAGTAGCAACGGATATTGCGGCTCGAGGAATAGATATTCCTTTACTCCCACATGTTGTAAATTTTGAGCTTCCTAATATTCCTGAAGATTATGTTCACAGAATTGGTCGAACAGGAAGAGCTGGAAGTAACGGGGAGGCTGTTTCATTAGTTTCTGTTGATGAATACCCATACCTGGAGGATATTCAAAAATTAATAAGCTTTAAAATTCCGTCTGAAATTCCAGATGGTTTTCCATTAGACCCACGTATTACTGCCCCTGGTCCCAAAAAAAAGAATCGCTCAAGACCAAGAAATTCAAAAAGATCAAGAAAAAGAAGCGGCAAAAGAAGATAATTGCTCTAAACTTTATTCCAATCCATTGTCTTTAATGTTTTCATTAGAAATAAATTAGATTACTTTTGCCAGCTTTAAGACTAGCCCTATGAGCTCAATTAGAAATATTGCAATTATTGCGCATGTTGATCACGGTAAAACAACCTTAGTTGACAAGATTATTGATCACTGTAAAGTGCTAGATGATCGAAAAGAAAGAACAGAGCTCTTACTTGACAACAATGACTTAGAGCGTGAACGAGGGATAACTATCCTTTCAAAAAATGTTTCTGTTGTATATAAAGATGTAAAAATTAATGTTATTGATACTCCTGGGCATGCTGATTTTGGCGGTGAAGTAGAGAGGGTATTAAAAATGGCTGATGGAGTTTTATTATTAGTTGATGCCTTTGAGGGTGCGATGCCACAAACAAGATTTGTTCTTGGAAAAGCTATTGAATTAGGATTAAAGCCAATTGTTGTTGTTAATAAGGTTGATAAAGAAAACTGTACGCCTGATATTGTTCAAGAAGCAATCTTTGATCTAATGTTTAATCTAGACGCGAGTGAAGATCAGTTGGATTTTGTTACTGTCTTTGGTTCTTCCAAAGAAGGCTGGATGAGCCTAGACTGGAAAGAAAAAACAGATAACATTCAACCTCTTTTAGATGCTGTTATTGATGTAATTCCAGAAGCTCCATATAATGAGGGTGATCCCCAAATGCAAATTACTTCTTTAGATTATTCAAAATTTGTAGGTAAAATTGCGATTGGAAGAATATTTAGAGGAGATCTTGTTGAGGGGAAGGATTATATTCTGTGTAAGGCAGATGGAATAAAAAAGAAGGTAAGAATAAAAGAGCTTCATGTTTTTGAAGGAATGGGAAAAGTGCAAGTTAAAACAGCAAGGTCTGGAGATATTTGTTCTATCGTTGGTATTGAAGATTTTGAAATTGGCGACACCCTTGCAGATCTTGAGTCTCCAGAAGAACTTCCTAGAATAGCAATAGATAAGCCTACAATGAGCATGTTGTTTACAATTAACAACTCTCCTTTTTTTGGAAAAGAGGGAAAGTATGTTACATCAAGACACATTAGAGACAGGCTGTATGCCGAGTTGGAAAGAAATTTAGCCTTAAAGGTTGAAGATGGGCCTTCTGAAGACAAGTTCAACGTATATGGAAGGGGAATTCTTCATTTATCTGTTCTAATAGAGACAATGAGAAGAGAAGGGTTTGAGCTTCAAGTTGGAAAACCACAAGTAATTTATAAAGAAATAGATGGCGTAAAGTGCGAGCCTATGGAGGTCCTTGTAATTGATGTTCCTGATGAATTTTCTGGAAAAGCCATAGAGCTTGTTAGTCAAAGAAAAGGTGACATGCTTGTAATGGAGCCTAAGGGCAATCTTCAACACCTTGAGTTTGATATACCCTCAAGAGGTTTGATTGGTTTAAGAAATAATATTTTAACTGCTACAGCGGGTAACGCCGTAATGACTCACAGATTTAGAGAATATGCTCCTATTAAAGGAGATATTCCAGAAAGGATGAAGGGGTCTTTAATTTCTATGGAAGCGGGTATTGCAACGGCATTCTCAATAAACAAACTTCAAGACAGAGGTAGGTTTTTTATCTCTCCTGGTGCCGAGATATATAAAGGTCAGGTTATTGGAGAGAACACAAGAAACGATGACTTAAGTATTAATGTTATTAAAGGGAAGAAGCTTACCAATATGCGTACCCAAAGTACAGATGCAGCAGTTCAAATTGAACCAAAAATTGACTTCTCACTAGAGGAAAGCATGGAGTTTATTCAAGTGGACGAATACTTAGAGATTACACCTGAATCATTACGAATGAGAAAGATTGGGTATGGTGAAAACAAGCGCGGATATTAGTTTATTTCATTGATTTTTATGTTTTTATAAAACACAAATTCTGTGTTAGCCTAATTACGATTGCCCTGTTTGATCTAATCATATTGCAATAATTTTTATATCTTCTTGTCTTTAAAACTCACAAAATGAAAAACACTCTTTATATCTTTCTTTTGCTGGCTTCTTTTTCTGTTGGAGCCCAAAATGACATAGTGAAAAAAATTGTAGATGAAGCTAATAACAATTCTCAACTAGAAGTTTTAGCTCATGAATTATTGGATGTTGTTGGTCCAAGGTTAACTGGAACACCTCAAATGAAAAATGCTGGGGAATGGGCCTTACAAAGATATGCAGGCTGGGGAATCGACGCTAGAATCCACGAGTTTGGAGAATGGCAAGGATGGGAAAGAGGGGTTACACACGTAGACCTAGTCTCTCCAAGAATTAGAACTCTTTCTGGAATGCAGTTGGCTTACAGCCCTTCTACTTCTCAAGAGGGAATAACAGCTGGATTAGCAGTAATTCCTGAAGTAAATAATAAAGAAGAATTTAATGCCTGGCTAAAAACAATTAAGGGAAAGTTTGTTTTAAGCAGTATGAACCAGGTAACGGGAAGGCCTGAATATAACTGGGAAAAATTTGCTACCCCAGAGTCTTTTGAAAAAATGAAAAAAGACAAAGTTGAGGCTTCAAGAAAATGGAATGCCAATTATAGAAAAATGGGTGTTAATAGAAGAAACATAATAAAAACGCTTGAAGAAGCAGGAGCGGCAGGAATTCTGTCAAGTTATTGGGCAGGAGGATTTGGTGCAAATAGAATTTTCAGCGCTGGCACAAAAACAATCCCAAATATTGACTTAAGACTGGAGGATTATTCTATGTTGTATCGAATGGTTAAAAGTGGGGCTGGTCCTGAAATAAGAGTTGTTTCGACATCAAAAGACCTGGGTGTTGTTCCTACGTTTAACGCACTGGCTGAAATAAGAGGGGTTGAAAAGCCAGATGAATACGTGATTTTATCAGCCCACTTTGATTCCTGGGATGGGGCAACTGGAGCAACCGATAACGGAACTGGAACTATTGTGATGATGGAGACAATGAGAATATTAAAGGCTATTTACCCAAACCCAAAAAGAACAATTCTGGTTGGTCACTGGGGATTTGAAGAAGGTGGATTAAATGGTTCGAGAGCATTTGTTGAAGATTTTCCTGAAATCGTTGATAACACTCAAGCTCTATTTAATCAAGATAACGGAACTGGAAGGGTTGTTAATATTACCGGTCAAGGATTTTTGAATGCTTATGAATATGTTTCTAGATGGCTGTTCCCCGTTCCAGGTGAAATAAAAAAACACATTAAAACTGATTTTCCAGGAATGCCTGGCGGTGGAGGTAGTGACTATGCTTCATTTGTAGCGGCTGGTGTACCTGCATTTAGCCTCTCCTCTCTTGATTGGTCATACAGAGATTATACCTGGCACACGAACATAGATACTTATGATAAAATAATTTTTGATGATGTAAGAAGCAATGTGATTTTAACCGCAATCCTTACCTATATGGCAAGCGAAGATGAAAGTAAGGCGTCAAGAGAAAAAAGAGTAATGCCTGTAAGCCCAAGAACTGGAAAACAAGCGGTTTGGCCTAAAAAAAGAGCGCCAAGACGAAACGCGCCAAATAATTAATTTAAATTTAAACATATGATATCTAACCGTGATTTAGTTGAGAAAACAAAACCTGTTTTAAAAGATTTTTATTTACAAGTTTTTGCGTGTTTGCTCTTGGCTTTGCTTTTGCCTCAAATAGTGCTTTCTATGTCCCCAACAAATGTGCTTTTAAACATAGTTATTGTTTGTGTGACTGCCTATATTCAAGTTGGAGTAGCCTTATACAGTCTTGAAATTTATAAAGGAAAAAAGGTGGGTTTAGAAACAATATTCAGTAGGTTTAATGGCTTTAAGCCCATTATTTTTACGCTTATTTATACCCTTATTGTTTTTCTTGGTCTAATCTTGCTTGTTGTGCCTGGGATAATTTTAGGATTAATGTATTCGCAGGTGTTTTATATCCTTGCAGATGATCCAGATATTGGGGTAACCGAAGCTTTTAATATGAGTAGTAAGATGATGAAAAATAATATGTGGCAGTTGTTTATGCTTAATCTAGAGGCTCTCCTTTATTTCATAGCAGGGATTTTTACTTTATTGATTTGGTGGGTTTGGTTGGTCCCTAGATACTATGTTGCATTTGCTGGGTTTTATGAAGCAATAAAAAATGAATAGCTAATATGGCTCATAAACTGTTTCTCTTTTTATTTCTAATTCCTGGTCTTTCTTCAGCGCAAACTAACCTAAATGATTCCTATGAAATCATCTATTATGGAAAAGATAACTTTCTTCTTGAGGGAACTATTGTTCACGACTCTCTTAAAGAAAACACCTTTGATAGGCTTCCTCTTTCTTATAAAAGCATAGTTAGACCTCCTGTATGGGATTTGTCAAAAAACTCTGCGGGGATGTCAATAAGGTTTCTTACTAATTCTTCTAGCATAAGCATTAAGTGGGAGGTGTTAAACAACTTTACAATGAATCATATGGCGGAGTCTGGGATTAAGGGGGTTGATTTATATTTCAAGAATAAGGGTGCTTGGCAATACCTTAGTACTGGTTTGCCTACAGGCTTTCAAAATGAGTCTACCGTAATTTCTAATATGGATTCTGAAATGAGAGAGTTTAAAATATTTTTACCCCTTTATGATGGTGTTGTAAATATTGAAGTTGGAATTGATCCAGGAAGTATTATCAAGAAGGGTTTAAAAAACAAGAAGAAGGAGATTATCTTTTATGGAACTAGTATAACGCAAGGGGGGTGTGCCTCTAGGCCAGGAATGGCACACACCAACATTATGTCTAGAAGGCTCGACAGAGATGTTGTAAACTTTGGATTTAGCGGAAATGGCAGAATGGAAACTCCAATAGCTCAAATTATATCTGAATCTGACCCTCTATTGTATGTTATAGAGTGTCTGCCCAATATGTTTCCTCCTGAAAGCGTTACAGACAAAACAATTCCCTTGATAGATACAATAAGAAAGAATAATGTTGATGCTCCTATTGTTCTGGTTGACTTGTTTGGCTCAACAGCTTCGGTGCTTGACAAGGAGGGTGAAAAATCTGCTAAAAAAATTAACTCAGATTTAAGGACTGAATATGAAAAGATGATTAACCTGGGGTATAGTAATATTTTTTATATCGATAGTGAAAATGCTACGGGTATAGACAATGAAGGTACAGTTGATGGGGTTCATTTTACAGACTTAGGTTTTATACGATATGCCGATTTTTTAATTGACAGGCTAGGCCGTCTTGGATTAATAAATAATTAAACACTTAATACTTCTCAACTCTAAAAAAGAAAGAAACACTACTTAAAAAGATTGTTTTTTAAGAGTATTAAATCCACGTCATTTTCTTCCCAGGTTTTTTGAAACTCATTAGGCACAGGGCTAAATGTGTAAGTAAATGAGCTTATAAGTATATCAATGTCTCCATCTTTATCAATATCTCCTTTATCTAAAAGAAACCATCTGCCAAAATTCACATCTTCAATAATGTTTTCTTTAAAATTAAATCCCCCTAGGTTTTCTAAATAAATAAAAGCCATTTCAGGATGGTTTTCATAATCTGGAAATGTAGACACCAACGCAATATCAATGTCATTATCTTGATCAAAATCTTCAGTTACTAATCGTGTTGCTCCATTAAGTTGGTAAAAAAATGCTTCCTTAAAATTTCCATATCCATCGTTAAGTGAAATTCTCATACCGTGATATGGCTTTTGAGTGTATGTCAAATCAGCATTGTCACCATTAGCAGTAATCAAGTCTAAATCTCCGTCACCATCAAAATCCATCATTTCAAACCAACTTGAACCATAATTAGGTTGATATCGCATTAAATATTCTGGTTTAAAGTCACCATTTTTTTGTTGAATAAAGCTAACAATTGCTTCATCTCCTTGAGCTACTAAACCTACTAAATCCATCATGCCGTCGTTGTTAACATCATGCATTTGAGTCTGAATTGCTCCTGGGTTTGGCCATAATAACTGTGAAGTGGCATCTGAATTTATTTTGCTTATGCTTCCCGTGAGATGGCCAAATTCTGAAATTATATGTTCAATTGATCCATCATTATTAAGGTCTTGAGATAATGTGTGAACAGGTCGATGGAGTTCCTTTGCAATTAATTCTTTTTCTTGATTTTCCCTTTGAATCCAGAGTTTACCAAGTCTTTGCTCCGTTGGATCTAATTTTCCAATTTCTGTAAAAACTTCATTTCCATTTTTTAACTTTTGATACCACACTATGGCATTCTCAAATCTTTTATACTCAGTGCTCTGATTTGATTTAAAATTATATGTATAAAATCCTCCGAAAAGATCTGCATAATACAACACGTCATTTTGAAAAGACAAAAAAGTGATGAAAGTGCCAGGACTATTATCCAAGTTTATTTTTTTAGGTGTAAAAGCGTCAAGGTTATAGAATTGATGTTCACTTCGTTGATAATTATCAATCTTATCAGGTGCGTTTTGAATTATATATTCTTTTAATTGCTCCCATTGTTCTCTAGTAACAACTTGATTCTTTGTATAATATTCTGACTCGATTACAGCATCTATTTCATTAATATTCATACCTTTTAATGGGTTATAACCAGGCTCCAAGATGCCCATTTTTGCACCTAATTCAGGAAAAAATTTAGCCCAAAGATTCTTAGGTAGCACATCAACTGTAGGAGCTACATGGCACAAAGCACACTTTTGAGCAAACAAATCTTTAGAATTTAAAACAACTGGATTAGGTTTTTGATTACATGAGCTTAAAAAAGACAATAAAAAGCTCAACAAAAAAAATTGCGAATATCTGTTCATTAAAGTAGGTTAAGGATTGTAAGATAAAAATTTGACCTTATCAGTTTTGATAAGTTTTTTAAGAGCTGAAAGTTATTGTTTATAACATTATAAGGAGGGCTTATAAAAATGTTTTTAAACAACCTGTTTTTAGGCTTTGTTGCCAAATATGTATTAAAAAAACCGCAGCTATATGTAAAAATATAATTACGGTTTTTCTGGGTGGTCCCACCTGGACTCGAACCAGGGACCAAATGATTATGAGTCATCTACTCTAACCAACTGAGCTATAGGACCGGTTTGGCGGCAAATATACAATTTCACAATGTT